>Ga0272442_10009854_pt1 | contig 11851 bp, 11 predicted proteins | sample SSMForm2O_FD_200262 | JGI IMG/M metagenome (GOLD analysis project Ga0272442, IMG submission 200262) | Marine sediment archaeal communities from Little Sippewissett salt marsh, Falmouth, MA, United States - SSM-Form-2O | ecosystem: Environmental > Aquatic > Marine > Wetlands > Sediment ...
GCCAAAGGACGCAAAGTTGCCACAGCAATACTTGCCGCGTCATCCGTTGACACAGAACAACTTATGGAGATCGCTGCATGAAAAACGCGTCAGGAAAACACGGTTTTGATGGGTTGTAGCACGGATGGCACGGATACCTGCAGGAAAGCTCGTTCGGGACAAGCACGTGCGGCCGAGGTTGCCGCCGAGCAAGTTGCCGTACTGTGTCAGGACCGCGGGCTGGCTGCCGAAGGCGAGATATCATTCGAGTCGCGGGACGCATCACGATGATGTCATGCTCACGCTTACCGTCGGCGGGCAGGGGACGTACCGGACGCAGACTCGCACGTTACCGGTTGAGACCGGCATGGTGGGTCTCGTGTTCCCCGGTGATGACGTCGGTTTGCTGATGGCTGACGCAGAAGACCCGTACGACAATTTCTACTGTCGGTTTACGGGGCACGAGGCCATCAGGACGGCCGCGCGGATTGTGGAGGAGAACGGTGGGGAGCCTTTCTTCTTCCGGCCGCGCTGGCAGGAATGTGCCGAGGCGTTCCGTCAGCTTGTTGCCTTGCGGCGCGGGAGGGCGTGGGTGAACCCGGAGCGTATGCGTCCGGTGGAAGCGATGCTGGCCTACGTCCTGTCGCTACTGGATGGCTGTGATGTTGAATCTACGGGTGGTATCACGGATGACAGGCTGCGCCGCTACATGGGGGATCGTTTGGCCGAGCCCCCGAGCCTCGACGTTATGGCTGCCTACTTCGGCGTTTCCAAGCCGCACCTATGCCGCGTCGCGCGGCGGGTGATGGGGCAAACGCTCATCAAGGTGTGGCAGGAAATGAAGATCGAATGGGCCCGTGTTCTGCTGCGTGACTCGGCCCTGTCGGTGGCGGAAGTGGGATACAGGGTTGGCTTCAACGATCCGTTCTACTTCTCGAAGGTGTTCAAGAAACACACCGGCCAGAGCCCGTCCGCGTGGCGGAGTGTGTGAGTGTGTCTGTGTGTGAGTTGGGAGGGCTCCCGCATCCTGCACACCCACGCACTCACACACACACCCACACACTTTCCTCCTACTTCCGGCGGCGGTATTGGGTGGCTGTCATTCCCGCGTCTTTCTTGAACTGTGCCATGAAGCGGTCGATGCTGCCGAATCCCACTTCGGCGGCGATGTCCTGCACAGGTCTACCCGTGTGCGCCAGGAGGATGCGGGCGCGACGAAGACGGATTGCCTGTAGCGCCTGCAGCACGGTTTTGCCCGTCTCTTTCCGGAAACGTCTTTCAAGTGTCCGGCGGCACACGCCCAGCATGCGGGCGATCTGCTCAACACCGATGGGTTGTGACGATACTTCCTCCATCAGGTCAGCCGCTTTCACGACGAGTCGATCGCGAGCCGCAATGCCGCTGGTGGACGCACGCTCGACGATGCGCGCCGATGCGATGCGTCGGGTCCTGTTGCTAACCCTCTCGCCGCGCATCATGCGGTCCAGCAGCCTGGCCGCTGTCTGTCCCATCTCGCGCATGGGGCGCTGGATGCTCGAGAGGGGTGGGACGGCCAGTTCGCACTGCGGCGTCATGTCGTTGACCCCCAGCACTCCGAAGTCGGCCGGGATTGAGTAGCCGCACTCGCGAATCAGGACACAGACATTGAGTGCAAGGCAGTCGTCGGCGACGAAGACGCCCGTTGGCCTGGCAATTTGCTCGAAGCTCGCCCTGACCTTCTCACGAGCATCGCGTGCACGGGTGCTGAACGGGTCCAAGAGCATGTGGCCATCGAGGAACGCCGTACAATCGTGGCCAAACGAGGTCAAAGCGTCTTGGAACCCCTTGAGTCGCTCACGGCCGAAGCTCCTTGATCGTGGGCCGATGAAAGAGTATCCGGCAAACCCGCGCTTGACCATGAACTCCGCGGCGACACGACCTATTGCAGCATCGTCAAGCTCGACACAGGGCAGGTCGGCGTCAATGCGGCCGGCGACGAGGACTGCGGGAACGCCGCTGGCGCTCAGCATGTCGGCGTCCTCCTCGGTGCGGGGGCGCGCGATGATGCCGTCGAAGCCGGCGACGGCCAGGTTTTCGAACGCGGCTTGCGTGCTGTGCCGCGAAATCAGGCGGACACCGCGCTTTTGCCCGAAGTGGTCGGCAACTCCGCGAAGCAGGTTTCTGTCAGCCTGGATGATTACGGCAACGGTTTTGATCACTACATACCTCGTGTCGCAAAATGCGTACTGCAATACGCATATCACTTATAGGACAAAAGGGGAAGAGGAAAGTAGAGTGGTGTGGTGGGGCAGATGCGGCGGAGGCCCGCCGCTCTCCATGGGAGGCGGAAGCGAGATGAGCGACAAGATCAGATTGGCGGTGATTGGGTGTAGGAACAACGGCGTGAGCCACATTCGGCGGGCAGGGGATATCGAGGGTGTTGCGGTGGTAGCGGCGGCCGATACCGATCCCGAGCGCCTGGACATCGTTCGCGACGAGTTCGGGATCGAGCGACTGCACCAGGATGCTGCGGAGGTGTTCGCCGCGGACGACATCGAGGGCGTTGTACTGTCGGTGCCGAACCATCTGCACGCACCGATGTCGATCCGGGCTCTGGATGCGGGGAAACACGTTTTGGTGGAGAAGCCGATGGCACATTCGGTGGAAGCGTGCAAAGACATGATCGCCGCGCGTGACCGTACCGGCAAGACTCTGATGGTTGGATACAACCAGCGCTTCTGGCCGCAGGTGCCGGGGATACGCAAGGGGATTACCGAAGGCGAGATTGGCGATGTTGTATTCGCGCGTGCCTGGTGGAACCGTCGACCGTCGGGTGACGGCAAGCGATGGGGACGCGGCGCATGGATGGATACACGGGCTACATCGGGCGGCGGCCCGCTCGTCGACATCGGTGTCCACAAGCTGGACTTCACGCTGTACGTGATGGGCTTCCCTCAGGTAACGGAAGTGTTTGCGGACTGCACGTACGGCATCGGGGCCGTTGATGCCGAGAAGTATGACAGGAAATATGAACAGGAGGACTTCTGCTACGCCGCCATGCGCATGGCTAACGGCGCGACGCTACATCTCGAGGCATCGTACTTTCTGAATGACTACGAGAATGCCGGTCAGGGGTCGATCGTCTACGGCACGCGGGGCGGATTCCGAACGGGAGGTCCGAAGGGCACACACCTGTTCCGTGTCGAGAATGGGGAAAACATAGAGATCGAGTTGCCGCCGGACTCGGAGTGGCCATGCTCCTGCGTAGAGCATTTTGTGAAGGTCCTTCGCGGGGAACAGGACCTGGTCACTACTCCGGAACAAGGGCTGGCGATCCAGGAAATGGTAGAAGCGATATACGAGAGTGCCGATACCGGAAAGCCGGTGAAACTTGAGAGCAAAGAGAGAGGAAACGCATGAATCCGTTTGATTTCACGTACGGTGACGGTTGTCGGATACAGATCGGCTACAGGACGCCGGGACTGGCGAGAGAGGGACTCGATGAGGCCGCAAGGGTGGATCTTGCGGTGGAGCTGGGTATGCCGGTTATCGAGCCGGCAGTGTCGGCGGGTGAGCTGTGCGATGTCGACGCCGCGAAGCGTCTCAAGGATGCGGCCGACGCCAAGGACGTGGCAATTCCGTCTGTCGGGTGCCTGTTCGAGGTTACGACCCCGGGTGCGGACGTACAAAAGTCAATGGAAGAGGCCTTGCCCATCGTGCACGCTGCGGGCGCGGGCTGGGTCTATTCACGCGCCAAGAAGGCGCCGTCCGATGTGCCGCAGGCGGAGATATGGGATATGGTTGTCGCCGGGATGCTGGCGGGCGCGAAGTTCTTTCAGAATGCCGGCATCAAGTACGCCATCGAAGCTGACGGCGGGAACTTCATACATACGCTGGAGCGGCAGGTGAAACTCATCAAACTGGTGAACCACCCGAACTTCTACCCGAACTTCGACCCGATGAACCTGTATATCTCGGGATCGGATCCGCTGGAGGCGATCGATGTCTTCGGTGCCGAGATCCAGAGCATGCATATTAAGGACGGGATCTATCGGGGGAAGAACATACAGGAGGTGCCTGTCGGCGAAGGAGAGCTTGACTACCCGGCCATCTTCTCTGCGATCATGGAGAAGAGACTCAGCGTGCGCATGTTCATCGAACACTGCAAGCAGCCGGATCAGGTGCGCAAGGCAGCGGAGCATATCAGCGGGGTAGTCACGGACATCATGGGATAGGAGGAGCGATATGAACCTCACGCGACGCGATTTTATGAAGGCGACGGGCGCCGCCGGGGCAGCGATGACCCTGGGCCCGGGTATGGCGTTTGGGCGCACGGGGTATCCCAAGAAGCCGAACATCATCGTGATGATGGTGGACGATATGGGTTTCTCGGACCTGAGCTGTCTCGGGGCCGAGATTCAGACACCGCACCTGGACAGCCTGGCGAAGAACGGAGTCATGTTCGTCAATGGCCACTCGACGGGACGTTGCTGGCCGTCACGCGCCTGCATCCTGACGGGGCTCTATCCCCACCAGATGGGATACGAGAACAAGACTCCGATCACTGTCGAGGAGCGCAAGCTACGGCGGTCGGGTGGTGTCTTCATTCCCGAGATCCTGAACGGTGTCGGCTACTCTACGTGCATGGCCGGCAAATGGCACCTGGACGGGAATCCGGGTGATCGCGGCTTCAAGCACACGGGTTTCTGCTTCAGGGGGCAGGGCGGCGGATCGAGCGGCGCGGGCTCATTCTGGCACAAGAGCTTCGGCCCCACGGAATACATCACGGATCATATCGGTGACAGAGTCGCCGGAAACGTGGACCAAGCCGCAAAGGAAAAGCAGCCTTTCTTTATCTACTGGACGCCCACGGCGCCGCACTGGCCGCTGCACGCGTTTACATCGGACATCGCAAAGTACAAGGGCAAATACGACACGGGGCCAAAGGCCATTGCTGAAGCGCGGATCAAGAGAATGCGGGAGCTCGGAGTCTTCGATGCGAAGCATCCCTGGTCTGTGCCTGAGTATGTCGCCGAACCGAACAAGGGCAGGCTTGCCGATGTCTGTACGGAGCTGGAGAAAGACAACCCGAAGCCTGCCAAGGGGTTCAACTGGTGCCACTGGAAGTCAGGGTCGTACGGCAATAAGCGGAAGGCGGCCAGCTACGAGGAGATGATGGAGATCTACGCGGCGCAGGTTGACCGCATGGACCAGAGTGTGGGCAAGGTGATTGCCAAACTCAAGGAAACGGGCACGTATGACAATACGCTCTTCCTTTTCTGTTCCGACAACGGGGCATCAAGCGAGAGTATGGGCAACGGCAGAGCATGGGCCGGCGCCAGCAATACGCCGTTCAAGCGATGGAAGAAGGATTCCTATGAAGGAGGAGTGGCGACGCCTTTCCTGGTGCACTGGCCGGCGGCGACGCCGCAGGCGAGGCGGGGGACGGTGGACCAGACGTGGTGTCATCTCGTTGATGTCATGCCGACCGTTCTGGATGCGGCCGGCGCCACGCATCCGGGCAAGGACAAGCACGGCCGTGACATATCGACCACCGAAGGGCGCAGCATACTGGCGGCGCTCAAGGGTGATGCCGTGCCGCTCAAGCAGCCCATCTTCATCGATCATTCGGGCAACCGTGCGGTGATTACAGAGGAATGGAAGCTCGTCGCGCAGTCGGGTCAGCCCTGGTCACTCTACAACATGACAACCGATCGTTTCGAACAGAAGAGCCTTGCCACCGCCGAGTCGGATCGCGTAAAGAAGATGGACGAAACGTGGAAGGAATGGGGACGGCGCGTCGGCGCCTTCATCCCCGGCGAATCCCCCGAACCAAAGAGCAAGAAGAAGAAACGGAAGAAGCGCTGATGAAACGACTGACGGCCTACTACTTCATGGGGCAGGATCTGTGCATTGTGCGGCGGCATATCCGCGAGGACATGGAATGGATGCGTGATGCGGGTACCGATTCTGTGGCGATCGGTATCCACGAGTTCCAGCTCGGCGGCCAATCGATGATGGCACTGGACATGATATTCGCCGAGGCCGATCGAGTTGGGATGACGGTTCATGCAATCCCGTCGAGATGGGGCGGACTGGTGGCAGGCTGGCCGACTGCAGCGGGCAGTTTCTCGGCCACGCATTCGGAGGCGTGGATGATCGGGGCTGACGGTAAACCGGTGTTCAGCGGCGTCTGCAGCGGGCATATCTGCAGCATATACCATCCGGCAACGCGGCAGTTTTTCGAGGACACGATCGACAGTATGCTGGATACGTATCCGGTCAGCGGCATTATCTGGGACGAACTGAAGGTCCTGGAGTCCGAGGATCATTCACCCGCGGCCGTCGAGGCGCTGGGTGGGCCGAGCAAGGGTGAGGACCAGCGCCGGAAGACAGTCGAGTTCTTCGGCGAAGCCACGCGGCATGCGAAGGCAAGGAAATCCGACCTGGTTATCTCCTGCTTCGTGTACGCCCAGCTTAGTGACGAGATCTTCAAGGTTTGTGCCACTATCGACGGCTTGGACTACTTTGGCATCGATGGACGCTGCTTCCCCGAAGCGGAGCACACCTGTGCGAAGGTGCTGCCGGGCAACATCGAGCGCGCCGCGTCGGCGTGTGCGGAAGCGGGGACAGGTGTAATGGCGCTCGTGGAGACGCAGCACGCCAGCGAGGCCGAGATCGACAAAACGCTGAAACACCTTCCCGCGTTCCTCGAAGGGCCCGTGGACCACCTCATGTATTACTACCACGGCGTGTCCCTGGACGACATGGACCGCCTGATGGCAGGCATGAAGCCGCTGCTTAGCGGATGGCGCGGCCAATAGGCCCAAAACTCTTCTTGCACAGGCACCCACCATCGCATATAGTGATGCATAATGTGCATCACATGATGCAAATATTACATCAACGCCAGGAGGCAAGAATGTTGGAGACATTGCTCGGATCGGCAAGCTGTGAGCAGGTCCTGCTGTTCATTCTTGCCCGGAATGAGGGGTATCCCCGTGAGATCGCTCGGTTCTTTGGCGTCGACTACAGGCCCATCCGCAACCAGTTAGATAAACTGGAGGCGGGGGGGATTCTGCGCAGCCGTACCGCGGGTAGAACGAGGCTGTACTCGTTCAACGAACGATGTCCGTATCAGCGGGAGCTAAAAGCTCTTCTTGAGAAGGTCATGACGTTCTGTCCTGATGACCTGCGGGAGAGACTGGTCATGAATAGACGACGACCGACAGGCTCTCGATCAGGCAATCCTGGTTGCGAGAAGAAGACTCGTCGATCTCAACGAGATCGAGCGATGGTCCAGAGGCGAAGGCAGGGCGGACCTGTTTAGACAGATCCGGAGTCAGCTGTCATCCCCTTCTGCTTCGCCGGTGGATCAGGAATGACGCCGTCGATCAGCGGGTCGTCCGTGGATTTCATCCAGTCATCCAAGCGCCGGCGCATTTTCGCCAGTGTGCTCGCGTAATCAGCGCGCCCAACCAGATTGTTCGCTTCGTGGGGATCGAACACGAGATCGAACAGCGATTCGTCCGGGAAGGGCCTTTCCGCGTAGCCGTATTGCATCCAGAATTCTTCCGTGGGGCCTCGGTCCACGCCCCGCGGCTGGTCTGCCTTGTAGCTGCGGATGTACTTGTAGCGTTTCGTCCGCACGGCACGCTGGGGCCGGGGCGTTGCACCCGCATGGTACGTCTGTTCCGTGAATATCGCATCGTGGATTTCGTCGGTCTCGCCACGAACGAGCGGCAGCAATGACTTCCCGTCCAGCCAGTCCGGTTTCTCGGCACCGATCAGTTCGCAGATCGTGGGGTAGAGGTCCATGTGCTGTATCAGAGCGTCCACGACAGTGCCGGCGCTGAACGTATCGGCGCCTGCGCAGTCTGAGTCGGCGGGGCCGCGAATCATCATGACAACACCCGTCCCGCGATCGGTCAGCGTGCATTTCATTTCGCAGACCCCGGGCCCGTGGTCCGTAGTGAAAATGACGAGGGTATTGTCGCGGAGCTCGGGTGCATCCAGTGCTTCAAGGACCGGTGCGAGATCATTGTCCAGCGACTCCACGCCCATCTTGAAGTTCGCCGTCTCGCGGCGCGTGACTGCGTTGTCCGGCATATGCGGCCACGGCAGGCAGTAGCGGGCCCGTTTGTCGATGTCATCCGGCTGCTCCGAAGGACGTGAGTCGATGAAGACGCGGCGGTCACCCCGGTTGTCACGGTGCGGGTCCAGGTAGCCGACGGAGAGGAAGAAAGGCTTGTCGTGGTCTCTTTTCAGGAATTCCACGGCTGCCGACGACGTAGTCAGGGGATCGAACGGCCGTCGGCCGGTGGGGGTATGGTTGAGGAAGTGGTCATAGGCAAGTACCTGCTCGGGGGGTGCCCACGGGGCTCGGGCCACATGTTGTACTCCTGAAAGGGCGGTTTCATAGCCATGTTGTCTCAGGAAGACCGTGATGTGACGACTGTAGTCGTTGAGGCTGTACCCGAGGCTATCCGTTGGCAGCCCCAGCATGCCGCAGCAGTGTGGATGCTGCCCCGTCACCAGCGCCGCACGGCTCGGCGCACATGACGGGGCCGACGAGTGGCACTGGCGGAACAGCACGCCTTCCGTGGCAAGGCGCATGATGTTGGGAGAGGGGATGTCGTAGCCCATCGGCTCGCAGTGCCGACCGAGGTCATGGGCATGAATATAGACTATGTTGGGTGTTTTCATGGCCTCATAGTCACGCAACACAACGGAACAGTCAAGTGTGGCAGGGCCGGCCCTCTGGGCCGGCCGCGCTTCCTTGTGGCCGGGCCGGAGGCTCAGTTCTCCCCCTGCGGAGCGGAGCCGGTAACGGCTCCGACTTTCGCAATACAGGGAGATACAGTCACAGTACCGGCGCAATCCATAATGACATCCGGCTGCCGGACAAGGAGGTTGTGATTTCGGAGGTCATGAAGAAGCGCGGCAAGGGCCGCCGCCGCAAAGCTTGATTCCGGACGTGCCCGAGGAGCGTCAGAATACGATCATGACCAAGCCGGGCGGCCTGACCGGTGAATCCGGACCATCGTAGAAGCTGCCGTCCTGGCCGTTGTTCCTGCCCGTGCCGCCGCTGACCGTAACGTAAGCCGGAAGACCGGTCTCATCACCTTCACCCGGTGCGCCGTAGTCATCTTTCGAGTAGAACGCGATTCGACCGCCACCCCCGCCACCGGCGCCCTTGCGTGGCGGGACAATCGCACCATCGCCGCCCTGTGCCGATACGGTGGCGCCCGCGGCACAGATGATGCGCTGTGCGGCGAGCAGAATCCCTCCGCCGCTGCCCCCGCCGCTTCCGACCTCGCTGCCGCCGAATCCGTCACTTCCGTCGGCGAGAATCTCCGCTTCAGGGCCGAGGACGATGTTCTGTGCGGAGACCAGCTCGACGGCGCCGCCGCCGCCACCGGCGCCGAGCGCCGAGGGGTGTCCCCCGCCGTGCCCGCCGGCGCCGCCGCTGCCGCCCAGGAGATCCTCGAGAGAGCTCATTCCGTAGTCAACACCGCCGGCACCCGAGCCGGCTCCTCCGGCGCCGCCATATCCACCGCCTCCACCGTCGCTTGTCTTCCCCACGTGCGGTGCCGCGCCGTATCCTACACCGGCAGTATTGGGTTTGCCGTCCCTGCCGCCCGGGCCGCCATCTCCGCCGTCCGAGGGCGGTGGTGCGCTGTTGAATCCGACACCATTGGTGCCGCCTTCCGCTCCGGGCCCGCCCCGGCCCGGGATGTAGCGATCCGACGGGTCTGGTTCCGTGGCGCTGACATCGATTGTGGTATCGAGACAGAGATCGCTGCGCGAGAGCAGCACGAGTCCGCGGCGTCCCTGCACGGTCACGGCTACGTTCGAACCGAGATCGATCTTATTGAAGCAGAAGACGGCCAGTTCCACGTTCGTGCTCTGCGAAATGCCGAGGACTCCGTTTGTGCTCCGCAAGCCGCTGACCGAACCCGATACCGTGGCGGCATCGGTGTCGAATGTCAGGGAGCCCGAGTTGAGTACGAGCCTGCCCTGCGGTTTGATTTCGTAGGGATGGAACATGGAACCGGTCAGCGCGGGAGTCTGGGCGAACGCAGCCGCGGCTGCCGAACAGATGCCGGCAAGAAACAGCGTGTATCGCATGGACTAGCCCCCGGATTTATACCAATCTAGAAGTATACCACGGATGGGGATGGCGGGGCTTCCCAGCGGGTCCGGAATTTATCTCGTTTTGTCTGATTGCCCTGATCGGCCTTTGCGAAATACGGCAGGCGACCTGCCCATTTCGCGTCGAAACGCCACCCAAAAGCGGCTAGGGCTGCCGAATCCACAGGCGTAGCATATGCTGAGCACAGTATCGTCGGTTTGTCTGAGCAGGTGGCAAGCGCGGCCGATACGGAAGCGGTTGAGGTAGGCGTTTACGGTCATACCGGCGTACTGCTTGAACACCGCGTGAAAGTGGCTCCTGCTCAGGCCGGCAACTCGGGCCAGGTCAGGCACGGCAAGCGGTTCAGCGTAGTGATCGTCAACATAGAGCAGGGCCCGTTTGACCTTGAGGAAGGCCGGTGCGTTGTGGGAGAAGTCCTTCCATTCTCTCAGAAGCCAGCGTTGGCGGCCGAGGAGGACGAGCAACTCCAACACTAACGCCTTCAGCTGTGGCCGGCTTCCCGGACCTTGTTCGGCCGTCTCTTTGGCCATCCGCTCAAGCAGTCTCCGGACCGAAGCTGGACTGCCGCCGCCGGTACTGAGCAGACCCGGTCTCTTCCGCACGTAGCGGGTTAGCGCCATCAGGATCTCCCACGCCTCGCTGTCGGCCTCGGCGGCGAGACCGAACGCGCGATGTTTTAGCCGCAGGATATGGTACGCGCACGGTTCGGCAGCCGGCACTTGCATTGAGTAGCGTTGCCCGGCAGGTATGAAAGCGAGTTTGCCCGGAGCCACAGACAAATTGCTGTTTTCGACCCTCAGAATGAGTCGGCCGCGAAGACCGAAATAGAAGAAATGCCCCGAGTGGATGCGATCGACGCCGCGTGTACCGGCCCGTAAATGGATCCGTTCACACTGAACCCCCGACCACCAGTGTCTGGAATCAACCATGGTCACGTCGATTGAGATGTGGCGAGCTATGCCAGGAGTTTGTCACATTCAGTGAGCGTCTTCTTGAGTTCAGAAACCCGGGCCTCCGCGAGCTCGGAGAGTTCGCCGGCAAGTTCACGCTGGCCCGGAGCATCATTCTCAACCTTCGCGATCCAGTCCTCCGGGAGGGCCGCTGCTCCCTTCAGCGCACCGGCTACTGCACCGGCCATACTGGCGATTGTGTCGGCATCCCTGCCGAAGTTGGCGCCGTACCGGACGGTGGTCTTCGGGTCGCCGTCGGCCAGGAGAAAGAGGGCCAGGGCACACGGCACGGTCTCGCGCGGATCGGCGATGGTTTCTCTGAGGCAGTTCTCATAGAACCAGCACCTGAATGCCTTGTAGTCTTGTTTGGTCCGTGCCGCCTCAAGGCAGTCCGTGATGCAGGTCACCAGCTCTTCACAGCTCTTCCGGTGCAGGTGGGCGGTAGCGGCCGTCACAACGGACTCGGGATTCGCAGCCGGCCGCATCGCTTCAGCAACGGCGGCGGCCATTGAGGCTGCCGCGTCCCGGCAGGAGTCGGATGGCCCGCCGTGTATGAGCCCGGCGACGGCGAAGGCTTCCGCCGCCGCGCGCCGGGGATCGCAGGCGTTGACGATGCCGATGGGTGATATGCACATTGCCGAGCTGCTGCTGTGCATGTTCCCCAGACCTCAGTAAATGGCGATTGGGCTCGCAAGTTGAATGCTCCAACCACTCGCTCCATCGGGGGTGATTGAAGAAATGTGAACCTCCGGTTAAGGTCTTCGAAAATGAAAGAAGCCGAAGGCCG
>Ga0272442_10009856_pt1 | contig 11850 bp, 8 predicted proteins | sample SSMForm2O_FD_200262 | JGI IMG/M metagenome (GOLD analysis project Ga0272442, IMG submission 200262) | Marine sediment archaeal communities from Little Sippewissett salt marsh, Falmouth, MA, United States - SSM-Form-2O | ecosystem: Environmental > Aquatic > Marine > Wetlands > Sediment ...
TTGGAACAGGTTGGCAAGCACTTCGGCGTAACCAAGGAACGCATCCGCCAGATCGAAAGCCGGGCCTTGAACAAACTCCGCGGCATGCTCAGCCCCGAGGCCCTGGAAGAGATTACGTCCTAGACGTTGTCTGACAAGTCGGATGTCGGCCCGAGGCGGTACGGGTGAATGGCGTGTTGCGGGGCGCGTCTCCCGGGTTGCAGCGCTGACAGGCGTGGTCGTCGCTTTGGGGGCAAGTGACAGGATGGATGGGGGTCCGCTCTCGCCACCCGAGGACGACACGCTGGCCGCCGACCCTGCCACGGGCGGCGACGACGTGGACGATGCTGACGCGGACGGCGATGCAGAGGGCGGCCGTCTCGTGGAGTTGTCCCCCGCCAAGGTGCTTCTTGTAGCCGCCAACCTCCTGCCGGCCTACGGTGTCCTGTTTCTTGGATGGGACGTCTTCGTCATCGTTTTTCTCTACTGGCTCGAGAACGTGGCTGTAGGCGTCTTCGCGGCGCTCCGGATGCTCTACAACGCTCGGCCGGAGGAGCATCAATGGCTTGAGAAAGCGGTCCTGGTTCCGTTTTTCATCGTGCACTACGGGGGTTTTGCCCTGGTGCACGGACTTTTCGTGCTCGCGATGTTTGGCCAGGAAAACGCGGGTGGCGACCTGGGCGGGATGTCCTGGCGCCTGGTGTGGGGCGTCATCCGCGACCACGGCCTTGTTCTACCGGCGGTTGCCCTTGTCGCGAGCCACGCGTTCTCGTTCGTCTGGAATTACCTCATCAAGGGCGAGTGCCGCCGCACCTTCCTCATGCAGGAGCAGGCCAGGCCGTATCGGCGGGTGGTGGTTCTGCACGTTGCGATCATCGGCGGCGGTTTTCTGATTCAGGCGCTCGGGCAGCCCGTCCTGATGCTCCTGGTGTTGGTGCTGCTGAAGACGGGGATGGACCTGTTCGCCCACAGCCGGTCGCATCGGCGCGCTCAGGTCAGGCAACGCCGACACCTGGAGCGCCTGTACCGGCTGGTGGCATCGGCGGGCCAGGCGGCGACGGCCGCCGAGGGCGGGGTGGCCGACTCGCTCCAGCAACGGTTCCCCGGTTACGTCCGCGACCGTCGGGCCGAGTCCTGGCGCCGCCGGCCGTGCGCGTGGCTGTCGATAGGCGGATTGGCCGTGGCCATTGGGGGCGGAATCAGCATCGCCGCCGGCGCGGCCGTCCTCGGCGGCGTCGGCCTGGGGGTGGGCATCGTCTCGTTCATCACAGGCGTGGTTCTGTACAACATTCGCCGGCGGGTGCCGTGTTCGGTCTGTGGCCGGTCGATGGTGATCGTTGAAACGGGCATGACGCCGGCCGAGATGACGAGGGGCGAGCGGCTCGCCTCGGGCGGCACGCCCATCCGGGCCGAGCAGCGCTGGTACGTCTGCCACCCGTGCCGGCGCTACTGGCGGGCGTGGAAGATGGTGCAGACTTCCCGCGACTGACTGAAGGGGGCGGCGCGCGGGCGGGCACCTTATTTGGCCTTGCGTGTGTCGCCTTCCGGGTTTTCCTCGTCCAGGATGTGCCCCATTTTCACGCGTTTCGTGCGCAGGTACCGCTCGTTCTCGGGGCGGGGCGGGACGACGATAGGCACGCGTTCCACGATTCTGAGGCCGTAGCCCTCCAGGGCCACCACCTTCCGCGGGTTGTTTGTCATGAGTCGGACGCTGCGGAGCCCGAGGTCGGCCATAATCTGGGCGCCGATGCCGTAGTCCCTGAGGTCCGGCTCGAAGCCCAGTTTCACGTTGGCCTCGACCGTGTCGAGCCCCTCTTCCTGCTGAAGGCGGTAGGCGCGAAGTTTGTTGGCGAGGCCGATGCCTCGGCCCTCTTGTCGCATGTAGATGACGGCCCCGCGCCCCGCCTCGGCCACGCGGGCCATCGCGGTCTGCAACTGCTCGCCGCAATCGCACAACCGGCTGCCGAAGACGTCGCCCGTCAGGCACTCGGAGTGAATGCGGACGAGCGTCGGCGCCTCCTGAACCGGCACCGTGCCATCCGGGCCCGGTATGCCCACGCCGCCCAGCGTCAGGGCGACGTGGGGCAGGGAGTCCAGGACGCTCTCGTAGGCGTGCAGGTCGAACATCGCGAACCGGGTCGGCAACTTTACCTGGGCCACTTTGCGGATGAGGCGTTCCTTGTGGTGCCGAAACGCGATGATCTGGGCCACCGAGCACATCTTCAGGCCGTGGTCGCGGCAAAAGCCCACGAGGTCCGGCACGCGGGCCATCGTGCCGTCGGGCTTCATGATTTCGCAGATGACGCCCGCGGGTTTGAGGTCCGCCAGACGCGCCAGGTCGACGGCCCCCTCGGTTTGCCCCGCGCGGACCAGGACGCCGCCCTCGCGGGCGCAGATGGGGAAGACGTGCCCGGGCCGGGCGAGGTCCTCGGGCTTCGCGTCGTCGGCGACGGCCACCTGGATCGTCCGGGCCCGGTCGGCGGCGCTGATGCCGGTCGTCACACCCGTCTGCGCATCCACCGACACCGTGAACGCCGTACCAAAGCGGGCGGTGTTCGCCGGCGTCTGAGGCGCGAGGTCGAGCCGGCCGATAAAGTCGCCGGCCATCGGCAGGCAGATGAGGCCGCGCCCGTGGGCGGCCATGAAGTTGATGATCTCGGGTGTAACCTGCTCGGCCGCGCACACCAGGTCGCCCTCGTTCTCGCGTTGCTCGTCGTCCACCAGGACGATCATGCGGCCGGCCCGCAGGTCTTCGAGAATCGCCGGGATGTCGCTGAATATCCTGCTCATGGCGCCTGTATGGTACCGTGAGGCCGTCGGGTAAGCAAGCCGGCACGCGGCGACGAGGCGGACCGCCTGCGGGGAGCGCACCGCGTTTGCCCGCTGCCTCGGGCCTCGGCGTGCAGGTTTCGCGAGCTCGTCGGACCCCACGATTGTCTCGCAACGGGGCTTGGAATCCCGCGGGGATTCTTGCCTTGCGGGTGGGGGGCGCACGCGATAGGGTGTGGCACGCGTTCGCGAGTGTGGCCATGAGCCGGTCCGTGGTGGACGATTACTTGGCTTGGCGCCCCGGGACGCGCCACCGGCCCGACGAGACAGCCCCGCAGAGGACGACACAATGAACCGCCGTGGATTTCTGCAAACCGCGGCCGCCGGCGCCGCCGGCATGGCCGCCAGCACCTGGGCCAGGGCGGCCGACCCGGAGGCCGTCCGCCTTGCCAAACCCTTGCCGCGGCAGGTTGTCTGGCAGGACTGCGAGGTCGGGGCCATCTTCCATTTCGACATGCCGCTGTTCGACGAAGGCGGTTGGCAGCACCGCAACGCCATCCACCAGACCTGGGACCCCGAGCGGTACCGGCCCGAAAAACTCGACACCGACCAGTGGGTTGCGGCTGCCGTGGCCATGGGGGCCGGGTACGCGGTCTTTACGGCCACGCATTTCAACGGGTTTCTCCAGTGGCAGAGCGACGCCTACGCGTACGGTGTCCGGCAAGCGGCGTGGCGCGGCGGCAAAGCCGACCTGGTCCGCGACTTCGTCGAATCGTGCCGCAAGGCCGGTGTCAGGCCCGGCATCTACCTCAGTTGTTTTCGCAACGCCTACTGGAAGGTTGACCGCTACCGCGTGGGCTATGGTAAGGGTGGCGAGGGGCAGGCCGCGTTTGCCCGCACGTGCGAACGGATGGTTGAGGAGCTCTGTTCACGCTATGGGCCGCTGGTCCAGATTTGGTTCGATGCCGGCCTCATCTCGCCCGACGACGGCGGCCCGGACGTTTTGCCCATCGTCGACAAGCATCAGCCGAACATGGTCTTCTACCACAGTCCGCAGCGGCGCGAGCACCGGTGGATCGGCAACGAGTCCGGTTACGCGGGGTATCCGTGTTGGGCCACAATGCCCGACCTCGACACCGCCGAGGCTGCCCACAAGGGCCGCCTCAAGGACCGAACGAAACTCCTGATGCACGGCGACCCGGAAGGCAGTCTATGGTCGCCGGGAATGGTCGATGCCCCCCTGCGCAACCATCACTGGTGCTGGAAGCCGGGGACCGATAAGACCATTCAACCGCTCAACACGCTCCTGAAGTGGTACGACCAGTCCGTGGGGCGGAATTGCAACCTCGTCGTGGGCCTGACGCCCGATCCGACCGGCCTGTTGCCCGAGGCCGACATGACGCGATGCCGGGAATTCGGAAAGGAACTGGCCCGGCGATTCGGGCGGGCACTCGGCGAGACTCGCGGTCGCGGCAAGGAGGTTGTCCTGGAGTTGCCGACGCCGGCGGCGGTCGACCACGTGGTTATGATGGAGGACATCAACGGCGGCGAACGCGTCCGCGCCTACGTGGTCGAAGGCTTGGCGCCCGGCGGCCGTTGGCAGCACCTGGGCGAGGGGCTGTCCATCGGTCACAAACGCATCCAGCGGGTTGAGAGGACACAGGTGGCCAAGGTCCGCCTCCGCGTGACGGCTTCGGTGGCCGCGCCGCGGATTCGGCGGCTGGCGGTGTACGACACGGCCGCGACGTAGACGATTCACGGCCGCGGCGTGTCGCCGCCAACCGGGCCGCCGGCCGGGCGACGCGTTTCGTTTGACCGGCCTTGCGGGCGACGGCTATAATCCCGCCGCTTCATCGGGAGACATGCATGGAAGCCCTTTTCGGCGCAGCGGCAGCGACCGTACCGTGCCTGATGTTCGGCGCCGTCGCGGTCCTCGTGGTGGTGGGGATTGTCTACGCCGTCATGCGGGCGCGCCGGCGGCGCGAGCAGATGCAAGCCCTGGCGGCCAAGTGGGGGTTTCGTTATTTCCCGCAAGACCCGTGGGGCCTGCCGACGTGGTACGCGACGCTGGATCTGTTTACGCACGGCCATTCGCGCAGGGCCGACAACGTCATGAGCGGCGAGGTCGATGGCCGGACCGTCGTCTGCTTCGATTACCGGTACACGACCGGCAGCGGCAAAAACTCGCACACCCACCATCACCAGGCGGTGGTGTACCTGTTGCCGATCCAGGCCCCGCCGCTGCGGATGCGGCCCGAGAGTGTCTTCGACCGCGTGGCCTCCTGGGTCGGGTGGGACGACATTGATTTCGAGAGCGACGAGTTCAGCCGTCGCTATTACGTGGCCAGCCAGGACCGCCGGTTCGCCTACGACATCTTCCATGCCCAACTCATTGATTATCTGCTTCGTTGCGGCACGGCCCCGCACATGGAGATGAACGGCTTGTTCCTGCTCCTGTACGACACCGGCAGCGGCGACGTGCAGAACGTGGAGCGGCTCCTCATGATCGGCCAGACGGTCGTCAACATGATTCCCGACTACGTCTTGAAGGCCCGGGGCGTGGACGCGTCCGCCGCCCCCATGCAGGGAGGGATGGGATGAACCTCATGATGCTTGCCCAAGCCGAGGCGCTCGTGGCGCTTCTGCCCATCTGCGCGTGCGTGGTCGTGCCCGTCCTGGTCGTGGGCATCGTCATCATCGGCATGTACAACAGCCTGGTGCGCGGCCGGAACCACGTTCAGGAATCGTGGGCCGGCATCGATACGGAACTCAAACGCCGGTACGACCTTATCCCGAATCTCGTGGAAACCGTCAAGGGCTATGCCGCCCACGAGCGCGAGGTGTTCGAGCGCGTCGTCGAGGCACGCACGCGGGCTTTGGCGTCGAGCGGTTCGGCTGCCGACCAGGCCCGCGACGAGAAGGAACTCGTCGGCGCCCTCAAGAGCCTCTTTGCCGTGGCCGAGGGGTATCCGGACCTGAAGGCCAGCGAGAACTTCCTGCATCTCCAGCGGGAACTCGTGGAAACGGAAAACCGCATCCAGGCCGCACGTCGCTTCTACAACGCCAACGTCCGCGACTTCAATGACCGGTGCCAGATGTTCCCGACGAGCATCATGGCGGGGATGTTCGGCTTCCGGTCGGCCGAGTTCTTCGAGGTGGAGTCGGCGCTGGTCCGCGAAACGCCCAACGTGGCGTTTGGCGACTGACAGACCGACCCGGCCGGGCCTGCCTATTCCACCTTCCCACGCCCGCGTTCCGTGTGCGGCAGCACCTCGTCCATCGCCCCGGAACGGTAGCCCTCCAGGTCGACCGTCACGTACGCGTACCCGAGGGCCATCAGGTCGGCCGTAATCTGCCTGCCGTCCTTGGCCACGAGGCGGGCCACGCGGTCGGGCGGAACCTCGATGCGGGCCACGTCGCCGTGGTCGCGGACGCGGCAGACGGGGTACCCAAGGTGGTGGAGCCGTCGCTCGGCCGCCGCCACACGCTCGAGCGCCGCCTCGGTAATGACGTGGCCATACGGGAACCGTGTGGCCAGGCACGGTGACGATGGCCGCTCGGCCGTCGAGAGGCCCAGGCGGCGCGACAGGGTGCGGACGTCCGACTTCGCGAGGCCCGCCTCCTTGAGCGGACTCCGGACGCCCAGTTCCTCGAGTGCGCGCGTGCCCGGCCGATAAACGTGTGCGTCGTCGGCGTTCGAGCCGTCAAGCACGGCCGCCAGGCCGCGGGTGTGTGCCAGGTCGATGACCGATTGAAAGAGCGCCCGCTTGCAGAGGTAGCACCGGTCGGGCGGGTTGTCGGCGAAACCGGGTATCGCCAGCGGGTGTTGCTCCAGGATCGTGTGCGCCACGTCCAGTTGCTTGGCCAGGGCGTTGGTTTCGTGCAAATCCTCCGGCGGGTACACCGACCCGGTGAGCGTGACGGCGAGGACGTGGTCGCGGCCGAGGACGTCGCGCGCCTCGGCCAGCAGATACGTGGAGTCGACGCCCCCGGAGAAGGCGACGGCCGCCGAGCCGATTTCCGTGACGAGCCCGCGCAGGCGCTCGCGCTTGGCGTCCAGGTCGTTGGCGGAAGCGTCGCGGGCATCGTTCATGTCGGGGTCCCCAGGGCGATAAGGCATGCGCGGCAGGCGGCGTTGTCGGCGGGGGACACGTGGAGGGTCGAGGCCGGCCCGCCGGGCGCCCAAACGCGCATGGGTTGTGGCTCGCCGGGCAACGCCTTGGTGTAACGCAGGGTGATGGCGGCGGCCTGGGCCACGGCCTCGTCGTCGGCGGGGCCGCGGACGATTGTCGTCGGACCCGGGATGCCGGCCGGCTCAAGGCGCACGTCACCGGGCTCGGCGAGGGCCTCAAGGCGGGTGTTATCCTGCTCGTGGCGGCCCACGACGATCCACGTGCCGCCGGGCAGCCGGAAGTGCCGGCCGACCTTTAGCAGTTCAACGTCCGCGGGCGTCGGGTTCTTGTGCTGCATGAATGTCCGGAGGCGGTGGGCGAAACCGGGATCGGTGAGCAGGCACCCGCCCGCCGGCGTCGGGTAATCGGTGATGCCCAGTTCGCGCGCGAGGGTTATCTGCGGTTTACGCGACCGGCCCGCGAAGCCGCAGAGGCGGTCACGGTCCAGGATGCCGTCGCGCTCGGGCCGGGTGGGCGACAGGCACTTGGCCGACAGCGGGCGGACGAGGAGGTCGTCCAGGCCGGCCTCTTTTTCCAGGAGACGCATCGTGTCGCGCCGCTGCGACATCGGCCGCTGACCCACAACCTCGCCCGTGAAGACGAAGGCGGCCCCCTCGTCTTCCATGAGCCGGCGGGCCTGGCGGAGGGTCCACATTCGGCAGTCGATGCACGGGTTCATCCGTTTGCCGAAGCCGTGCGCCGGGTCGTGGAGCAGGGCGAGGTCTGCCTGCGTGCCGTCGAGGGTGCGGACCTCGGCCCCGAGAGCCCGGGCTCGGCAGACGGCGTCGGGTGGGTCGGTGGGCGATGCGTCGGGCGGGTTCCACAGGTGCAGCACGTGCAGGGCCAGGACGTCGATGCCCTGTCGCTGGATGAGGCGCACGGCGAGCATCGAGTCCAGCCCGCCCGAAATGCACCCGATTGCCTTGGCCACGGTGGTCGCCTTGCTTTGGAACCCTCTACGGTATAGTATGACGTTGCTTGTAGCGTATCAAGCGGCGTACCAAGGGTGCCACTGGCGGCTTGCCCGCCAGTGTGTTGTTGAGGCCAAAGAGCACTGGTTGACAAGCAACCAGTAGCACCCGCAGGAACGTAACTGCGGCGGCATTCTGAAGGACACGTATGACCCAGGCATCGCCGAACAGCGTGACGAGCGACGACGTGGCCCAGGCCCTGGCGGGGCAGGTCCAGGGCGACCTCCTGACCGACCGGTTCAGCCGGGCGGCGTACGCGACGGCGGCGTGCATCTACCGGATTCCGCCGCTTGCGGTCGTGGTGCCGAAGACGGCCGCCGACGTGGTGGAGGCCGTCCGGACGGCGGGCGAGCTGGGCATCTCCGTCACACCGCGCGGGGCGGGGTCCGGCGTGGCCGGCCAGGCGATCGGGTCGGGCATCGTCCTGGACTTCAGCAAGTACATGAACCGTATCCTCGACGTCGACCCCGAGGCGCGGGTCGTCCGCGTGCAGCCGGGCGCCGTCACGGGGCAGGTGAACAACGCCCTCGCCGCCCACGGCCTGATGCTTGGCCCCGACCCTTCCAGCGAGCCGTTCTGCACGATCGGCGGCAACCTGGCTACGAATGCCTCGGGGGCGCGGGGCATCCGGTACGGTTCCATGCGCGACCACGTGGTTTGGCTGGACGTGGTTCTGGCGGACGGGTCCGAGGTGCGGCTGGAGCCGGTGGACGACGCCGGCGACGCCTACCGGGCCCTGGCGGGCCGTAGCGATCTCCTTGGCCGCCTGGCCGACGGTACGCGCCGGCTCCTGGACGCCAACGCCCACCTCATCCGGTCTCATCAACCGTACACAAGCAAGCACAGTGCCGGGTACAACCTGTTCAACGTGCTGCTGGACGGGCGCTATGACCTGACGCGCCTCGTCGTGGGCAGCGAGGGGACGTTGGCGGTGATCGTCGAGGCGGGCATCCGCGTGGTGCCGAAGCCGACCGAGCGTGCGAGCCTGCTCCTCTGGTTCGACCGTTTGGAGAAAGGCGGCGAGGCCGTCCACGCCATCCTGGATTTCGACCCCAGCGCCTGCGAGATCATGGAGCGGACGTTCCTGGACATCGTCCGGGCCGACGGGTCGGTGCCCGAGAAGTACCTGCCGCCCGAGGCCGACACGGTCGTGCTCGTGGAACAACTCTCCGATTCGCGCCAGGAGAACGAGGCGTTCATGCGCCGCGTGCGCGAGCGGGTCGTCGACGACCTTGGCCTCGCGTTCGACGGCATCGAGGCGTATGACCCCGCCGAGCAGGAACGCCTGTGGCAGGTGCGGAAGCAAGCCGTTCAGATCCTCCAGCGTCTGCCCGGGCCCCGGCGCGTTACGGCGTTCGTCGAGGACGTTTCCGTGCCGCCCGCGGCGCTCGTGGCGTATATGCAGGGCATCCGGGAGGTGTTCGCGCGGCACGGTGTGGAGGCGGCGATCTACGGGCACGCGGGCGACTCGAACCTCCACGCCCGACCCATTCTTGATATCCGCCTCGCCGAAGACGTCCAGCGCATGGTGGCCATTGCCGATGACGTTACGGACCTCGTTGTCCGGCTTGGGGGAACCGTCTCGTGCGAGCACGGCGACGGCCTCGCACGTAGCGGGTACCTGCAGCGCCAATTCGGGCCCGACCTGTACGGCGTCATGCGCGAGGTCAAACGCCTCTGGGACCCGGGCGGCGTCCTGAACCCCGGCAAGGTGGTGACCGACGAGCGGCAGGTGCACGTGGACGACCTTCGGGTCGGGCCGGATTTCGCGCTCGTGCCCACCGGAGAGGCCTTCGACCGCGACCCATGGGCCGAGGAACTGGTCCGGTGCCACGGGTGCGGCACGTGCCGGGAGTTTTGCCCGGTCTTCAAGGTCACCGGCGACGAGCGGGCCACGCCCCGCGGCAAGGCGAACCTGTTGCGCGAGGTGCTCAGCGGGCGGCTCGACCCCGCGGACTTGGGCGCCGACCCCATGCGCCAGGTGGCCGGCCTCTGCTACAACTGCAAGGCGTGCCTCGTCGAGTGTCCCAGCCGCGTGAACGTGCCGGGCCTTATCCTGAAACACAAGGAGCACTTGGCGGGCCGCGGGGGCCTCTCGTTCGCCGAGCGCCAGATGACGAAGGTCCGCCCCATGGGCCGGGCCGGCAGTGCCACGGCCCCCGTGTCAAACTGGATGCTGGGGCTCGGCCCCGTCCGGTGGCTCATGGAGAAAACGGGCGGTATCGCACGCGACGCCGCCATGCCGCGCTTCGCACGCGACCGCCTCCGCGAGGGCGAAACCGTCCCTGCCGACGGCGAACCCGTGCGGCGGGTGGCGTACTTCGCCGGATGTTTTGAACTCTTCAACGAGCCGCAGATTGGCCGGGCGGCCCTCGCCGTGCTGCACGCACTGGGGTGCGAGGTCTTCATCCCCGAGCAGCGGTGCTGCGGCATCGCGAAACTCTCCGCCGGCGACGCCGACGCCGCACGCCGCGACCGCGCGTTCAACCTCGATGTGCTCGCGCCGCTGGCCGAGGCCGGGTACGTCATCGTGAGCGGGTGCCCGTCGTGCGTTCTCACGCTGACCGAGGAATGGCTCGAACTGGACGACGCGGACCCCCGAACCGCCCGCGTGGCCGAGGCCACCCGCGACGTGCACGACGTGCTTGAGGAACTTGCCGCCGAAAGGGAAGGGCCCATCGCGCTCGCCCCGGCGTCGCCCTGGGTGTCGAGGAAGTTGGCGTACCACGCGCCGTGTCACCTGCGGGCTGCCGGCCGGGGCGACCAGCCGAAACGGCTTATCGAGCGGCTCCTCGGCATCGAGTTCGTTTTCTCGAACGAGGCGTGCTGCGGCATGGGCGGTACGTACGGCCTGAAGGCCAAGAACGCCCAGACGTCGCAGGCCATTGCCGAGCCGGTCATGGCACGCCTGCGGGCCTGCGGGGCGGACGCCATCGTCACGAGTTGCGGCATGTGCCGCACGCAGCTGGCCCACGGCACGGGCCTGCCGGTCGTGCATCCGATGGAGGTGTTGGCCGAGTCGCTCGAAGGCGCTTACGGCCCCTCGATGGCCAGGTGATGGAGCACCGGCCCGGGCAACGGCGGTTTGTAGTCGCTCACCGCCAGGAGCCGGCCGTTGGCCAGTAGGCTGATGCCTTCGACGGGGCTGACATCGGCCAGGCCTGGAACGGTCAGGTCTTGAACGCGGCTGGTCTCGGGCCACCAGCGGATGAGCCGCTGGGCGGGTCCGGGGGCGTCGGTTACCGGGCCAAGGAGAATGAGGACGGCGCCGTCGGGCCCGGCCGTCATGCTTCGGATGCCTTCGTCCGGCCCGGCCGGCACGATGACGGCGTCGTCGAAACGGGGCGGGTGGCCGGCAAAGACTTCCTCCGGGTTGGTGATGGGTAGCACGATGGGGCCGGCGACCGTCGTCGGCGACCTGAGACCCAGCAGCAGCCGGCCTTGCCAGACGGCCAGCCCCTCCACGTTCAGGCCTCCATTGTTGGGTCCCCCGGCGCTGAGAGCGTCCGGCTCGCGTAGTTGGGTGCCGGCGGGGCCTTCCAGGGCGCGCAAGACGTCGCGTCTCAGGTTCTCGTACACGGAGATGCCGAGGACGGTGCGGGCGTCCGACGCGAGGCGCACCAGGGCCAGCCGTTTGCGCTTGGCCGGATCCTTGAGGCGAGTCTTGGTGCGGCTCAGGGAACACAGGGCCACGACGTCGTGCTCGCCCCATGGGGCGAGGGCCTCCAGGTCGTCCAGGGGCGGTGTACGGTCGGCGAAGATAAGTTGCCAGCGGGCGTCCGTGTTTGCGAGGTTGACGCCCCAGAGGCGGTCGGGGGTCTCGTCGCCGCAGACGATGGCCGCCGTCCCGCCGCCGCGGATGGCCAGGCCGGAGGCCTCGACCAGGGCAACGTAGGAACCCGGTTCGACGGACGAGGTGTCCTCGGTCGCGCAGCCGCCCGCGCCAACGAGGGCCAGGG
>Ga0272442_10009857_pt1 | contig 11850 bp, 10 predicted proteins | sample SSMForm2O_FD_200262 | JGI IMG/M metagenome (GOLD analysis project Ga0272442, IMG submission 200262) | Marine sediment archaeal communities from Little Sippewissett salt marsh, Falmouth, MA, United States - SSM-Form-2O | ecosystem: Environmental > Aquatic > Marine > Wetlands > Sediment ...
TTTCAGATATGCAATTTGGAAAAGGTGCATCAAAAGGATTTTCAAAAGGAAAAATCAGCATTGTAAAATCTAAAAAAACAAACAAAATTCGAAATATTTACTGTGACAAAAAACATATTTTATCCATGCGAGCAAACGATGGAATGTTTACCTTAAAAATTGAAGGGGCAAAAATGCTTCATGAAACAATGAAATTTCCAAAATTAAGAGTAGTTGTTAACTCAGACGCTGCTTCTTTTATAAAAGATGGAAAAAGTGTTTTTGCAAAATTTGTAAAAGATTGTGATCCTCAACTAAGACCTTATGACGAATGTATAATTGTTGACGAAAAAGATAATTTTTTAGGAGCGGGTAGATGCATTCTTAATAGAGTCGAAATGCTTTCTTTTAAATATGGAATGGCTGTTAAAACAAGAGAACACATATAGAAAAGTTATATGTAGTATAAGTCAATAATGACTTGATACAATGACTAGATATGGCAGCGGATTTAGAGAGCCACCTTGGGTTATGGGATCTCCCAAAGAAGTAATGGATTGGGTTGATGCAAGTCATCCTAAAAAAAAGGGTGAAGATAAACATAGAGTCGATAAAGAATTTTTAAAAAATCTTCATATAAAGTTTGATTTTGATGTAAGTAAAAAAGAAGTCGATCCTCCTAGTTTTTTATCAAAAATTACCTCTGGTAAAATGATTGAAGAGGATTTTGAGCTTTTACCAACGACAGAATTAATTCTTAGAGGTCTTGCAAAGGCAAAATTCAGAAACACAGCAAAAATTGTTGTTGATGATATTGTTCTTTATGAGCATCCTGAGAAAAAAACTGATTTGAGAAAAACAATAGAAGAAATTGATGAATTTTCTTCAGAAATTTCTAAAGGTAAAAAAGTTGAAATTACAGCAATACTTGCAGATGTTGAAAAAGCAACAGCAACAATAAAAATAAACAAGATACATAGCAAGAAAGAGCATTCCGTAAATATTCAAATTAAGGGTAAAATAAGAAAAGATATCTACCATGTTTTCTTAAATTACATTAATGAAAAAATTGGTTTAAAAGAAGATTCTTAGCCCAAAAAAGAGAAAAAGCTTTAACAAATAATTATAAAAATAATTACTTGTTTTCAGATTTCCTAATTAAGGAGGCATATTATTATGGCAGATAAAAAGAAATCATCTCAGATTTCTGGTTTTTACAAGCTACCAATTAAAGATAGAGTCAAATTGGTAAAAGAATTTTCAAATTTAAATGAAGAAGAAGCAGAAATATTTTCTTCGATTCTAAACATGGATATTGCAGATCGAATGATTGAAAATGTTTTAGGGTCTTTTGATATACCTTTAGGAATAGCTGTTAATTTTCAGATAAATGGAAAAGACTATCTTGTGCCAATGGCAATAGAAGAATCTAGTGTTGTTGCAGCAGCTAGTAATGCTGCAAAAATTGCCCGTATCAATGGTGGTTTTAAAACAGAGTCAACAGATCCTTTGATGATAGGACAAATACAAATTCTTCATATGAAAGATGTTGCTGGGGCTGCTCAGAAAATAATGGATAAGAAAAAAGAAATTTTAGCACTTGCAAACGAACAAGACAAAGTCCTAGTTAAATTTGGCGGTGGCGCAAAAGATATTGAAGTAAGAATTTTGGATAGTGCAATAGGTAAAATGATAGTTGTTCACCTTATCGTTGATGTTAGAGATGCAATGGGTGCAAATGCAGTAAACACAATGTGTGAAGCTTTAACTCCTATGATGGAAGAAATATCTGGTGGAAAAGTAAGATTAAGGATTCTTTCAAATCTTGCAGATAAAAGAGTTGTTAAAGCAAAGGCAATTTTTGACAAAGAAAAAATGGGTGGAGAACATGTTGTCGATGCATTCTTAGAATCATACAATTTAGCAGCAGTTGATCCGTATAGAGCAGCTACTCATAATAAGGGAATAATGAATGGAATAGACTCTTTAATAATTGCCACTGGTAACGACTTTCGTGCAATAGAAGCAGGTGCCCATGCTTATGCGTCAAGAAACGGACAATATACATCACTTAGTCATTATTATAAGGATAAAAATGGAGATTTAGTCGGTGAATTAGAACTACCTATGGCAGTTGGAATTATCGGCGGTGCAGGAAATATTCATCCTAAAGCAAAGCTTTGTAAAAAAATACTTGGCATAAAAACTGCAAAGGAGCTTGCAGAAATTGTAGTAAGTCTTGGACTTGCACAAAACTTTGCAGCAGTTTTTGCATTATCTACTGTTGGAATTCAAAAAGGCCATATGTCACTTCATGCAAAAAATATTGCAGTAATGGCTGGTGCTAAGGGCGAAGAAATCGACAAAGTCGCAGATAAGATGGCTAAAGAAGGTAAAATAAAACTTGATAGAGCAGAGGAAATATTAAAAGAAATCAGATAATTCTATCAGCAATATCCTCTGGTTCGCGTTCACAATAATAACATTTTATTCTAGCAGGATCTTTACATATTACCTTAAATCTACTTTCAACAGGCTCATTTTTTACATTTGATACACATGTTGGATTGGAACAAGTTACAAGACCAATTATTTCATCTGGAAGCTTAACTTTATGCTTTTTTACAACTTCATAATCTCGGATAATATTAATTGTTGCCTTTGGAGAAATTAATGCGATTTTATTTACTTCCTTAGGGTCAAGCTCTCGGTTTTCAACTTTTACTATGTCTTTTTTGCCGTATTTACTTTGAACATTCATTGCTACACTTACAGTTGATGATGAGCTTTTTGGAATGCCTAGTATATGTAGAACCATAACTGCATTACCCGCAGTTATGTGATCAATTACAGTTCCATTTTTGATAAGAGGGACTTTAAGTTCTTTTTTCATAATTTACCCCCAAGGACAAGCGAAAGTAAAGCCATTCTAACAGGTATTCCATTAAATGCTTGTTTGAAATAAACTGCATGAGGAGTTTTATCAACTTCAGGATCAATTTCTGTTACTCTTGGCAGAGGATGCATTACTATTAGATTTGATTTAGCGGATTCTAAAAGTTTGTTATCGATCTTGTACGATCCAACTACTTTGTTGTATTCCTCTGCATCTGGGAAACGTTCCTTTTGAATCCTTGTTGCATACAGGACATCTGCATCCTTTATTGCTTTTTCAAGACTTGATGTCTGTGATGGATCAACTCCCAATTCTTTACACTCATCAATTACTTCCTTTGGCATTTTTAAAGTTGAAGGAGAAACGAAGGTTAAATCAGCACCATATAATGCTAGTGCATAGGATAAAGAGTGAACTGTTCTTCCATATTTTAAATCTCCAAGAAGCACAATTTTTTGATTTTTTATCTTATTTTTTTCAGTTCGAATCGTAAATAGGTCTAACAAGCATTGTGTCGGATGTCTTCCTGCCCCATCACCAGCATTTAGAACAGGGGCTTCTGCAAATGCAGCAGCAAGTCTTGCTGCGCCCTCATTTGAGTGTCGCATTACTATTGCATCGCTATATGCATCTGCCATCCGAATTGTATCTGCTAAACTTTCCCCTTTTTTAAGAGATGTTCCACTAGGATCAGAAAAACCAATTACTCTTCCACCAAGTCTATTCATAGAGCTTTCAAAGCTAAGCCTTGTTCTGGTACTAGGTTCAAAAAATAAGGATGCAAGTACCTTTCCTTTTAAAATATCTTTAAATTTATCCCCTTTTGCAAAGGGCAACATCTTACTAGCTTGATCAAGGATATAATTAATTTCTTTTTTAGAAAAATCCTTTATCGAAATTATGTCTTTTCCCCTGAAATTCATCTTAATCAAAAAAGATGACATGTAGAACTTGCTTAATAATCTTTTTCAATTGAAAAAAATAGAAAAATTAGGATAATATATTAATATAATAAAAGTCTTATACTATTATGATAACAGTTGTTAAACAAGATATAAATAGTGTATCGGTCAGATTAAATAATTAACAACCTACATTGGTGGAGTATATATGCAGGACAATAATGAATCCAAAAAGAAGCGTATGGAAAAATTACGAAAAATTTTGGATGATATTCCAACTGAAGAATTAACTACAGAAGATGAAAAATATCTTCAATCATTGAAAAACCGTCTAGAAGAATCAAATAAAGATATTGCTCTTAAAAGATCTATTAGAAGCGATGACAGTGAACAAGATATTAACAGAATGAAACCAAAAGTAAGAGTCTATCCTCGTAAAGAAGAAAAAGTAATTGAATTTACAGAAGTAACTAAAGAAGAAATTGAAAAACCAGAAGATGTTGAATTTGAGTCAATTGAAGAGAAAAAAGAATTAAAAATTGAAGATGAAGATATTTTCGAAGTGAAAAAAGTAGAGGTAATTGGCCCAGAATTCATTCAAGTTAAACCCAAAGAAACCGAAAAAGAAGAAAAAGTCAAAGAAATAGAAGAAGAAAAAGTTCCTGTTGAAGAAGACTTGTCAGAATGGGAGCCAGTGGAAGCCAAAGAAGAAAAAGTCGAAGAAATTATAATTGCTCGGGATGAAATCAGTGTTTTTTGTGTTAATTGTAATGCTAAATTAAGAGAACAGGCAAAATTCTGTCCAGAATGCGGGCATAAAGTATCAGATGAAATAAAAGAAATTAAGGAACCAGAACCTGAAATAGAAAAAGAAGAGGTCTCTGAACCTGAAGATGTCAAAGAAAGTTTTGAAGAAGATTCTTTTGAAATCGAACCAGTTAAATCTGAAGAAAAAGCAGCTCCAGCTTTTATTCCTGTTAAACCTGTCGAAAAAGAAGAAAAAAAGGAAATAGAAGAAAAATCTGAATGGGAACCTGTTGAAATTGAAGAAACAAAAAAAGAAGAAACAATAATAATTGAACCAGTTTCTGTTGAAGAAGAAATTGAAATAACAGAAGAACAAATTGAAGCTGAAGAAGATTTAATAAAAAGAGAAGAAAAAGTTAAAGTTTTTAAAGAACTAGAAAGCATTGATGAGGATACAGCAGTTTTACTTTATGATAATGGTTTTACAAGCACAGATTCTTTAAACGAAGCAACTGTAAAGGATCTAACAAGTATAAAAGGAATAAAACGGAAAGTTGCAAAGAATATTAAAAAAGAAATTGAAAAAAAAATTTTAGAAGCAGCTAAGGTTAAACCAATTGAAACAGACGAAACAATAGAACCTGAAGAGTCTAAAATTATCGAAGAAAAAATAGAAGAAGAACCTGTTGTTGAAGAAGCCGTTGAAGAACCTTCTCCTGTTGAGTTAAGTGCAGAGTCTGCTGAATGGGGACCTGCAGTTGAAGAAGAACTAGAAGAAGTTAAAGAACCGGGTATCGATAACGAAATAAAAACTGATATTTTTAAAGATATAAAATCAATCAACGACAAGACAGCAATTTTACTTTATGACAATGGTTTTACATCTGTAGAATCTCTTGCCACTGCTTCAATTAAGGATTTAACAAAAATCAAGGGGATTAAAAAGAATACAGCAAAAAAAATTAAAAAAGAATTAGAACAACAAGCAGAACAAGAATGGGAACCCTTGGAAATCGAAGAAGAGGAATTCATTGAGGATGAAACCGAGGGAATAGATGAAAAAATAGTAGAATATGTGCCATTAAAACCTGATGAAGAATATTTTGTAGAAGAAGATGCCGAAGATATACCTCCTATTGAAGAATCAGCTGATGATCCATTCAAAGGGATTCCAAGTATAGATACAAAAATTGCAGGAGTACTTAAAGAGAACGGCATAAAAACTATTGCAGAACTTGAAAAACTAACTATCAAAGATCTAACAAAAATCAGAGGAATAAAAAAGAAAACAGCAAAACAAATAAAAAAAGAATTAAAAGACATATCCGAAGCACCAATAATTGATGAAACAAAAATGGAATACGATGATGAAGAAAGCCCATATATCAAAGAAATAGACGAAGAAGAAGACGAATGGGAGTCTTACGATGAAGATAAAGTCTCAGATTTAGAAATAGAAGAAATAAAAGGATTCAGACACGGCGATTATACTTTATATGAAAAAGAAATTGAAAATAAATCAGGTAAAAAACAAAAAGTAAGATTTTTTAGTAAAGGAGAACCAGAAGAGGCAAAACCTATTGATCTTCCAAAAGGTTATGAAGTAAAAGAGAATGTTAAAACAAAAGTTCCATATTTAAAAAAGAAAAAATAAATTTTTTCTATTTTTATTAAACATTATAAAAGATTTTTATATCATACCTACTTTGTGCAATAACAATGAGTTGGAATGGCCCACTAAACAAAATCGATGACTTTAGGTATGAAATACCATCTAGTTATACTGGCAGAAATAATAATCTAAAGATGAAAACATCTGCTTTGATTTATGCAGATAAAAGTATGATTCCATCAATAAGAGCTGATGATGCGCCAGAGCAAACTGCAAATACTACAATGCTTCCAGGAATTGTTGGAAAAGCACTCGCAATGCCTGATATCCATTGGGGATATGGATTTCCAATCGGTGGAGTTGTAGCAACTGATGCAGAACAAGGTGTAATTTCACCAGGTGGCGTTGGTTTTGATATTAATTGTGGATGTAGGCTTGTTAGAACCAATTTAAATATTTCAGATTTAGACGAAGAAAAAATTAAAGATTTAGTCGATGAAATGTTTAAAAACATCCCTTCGGGACTTGGTTCCAAGGCCAAAATAAAACTAAGTTTAAAGGAGCTTAATGATGTTTTAAAAACAGGTGCTATGTCTCCTATAGAAAACGGTTATGGTTGGGATGAAGATATAAAATTTTTAGAAGAAAATGGATGTTTGAAGAGTGCAGATCTCTCTCATGTATCCGGTAAAGCAAAACAGAGAGGAATGTCCCAGGTAGGCTCTCTTGGCGCAGGTAATCATTTTCTTGAAATTCAGAAAGTTGCAGAAATAATTGATCCTGATGCTGCAAAGGTTTTTGGCCTTAAAGAAAAAGGGCAAATTACTGTTATGATACATACTGGCTCAAGGGGCTTTGGTCATCAAGTATGTACTGATCACTTGAGAGTGCTAGAACAGGCTGTTAAAAAATATAAAATTTGGCTTCCAGACCGGCAACTTGCATGCGCACCAATTAATTCTCCAGAAGGACAATCCTATCTCAAAGCAATGGCCTGTGCTGCAAACTTTGCATGGGCAAATAGACAATTAATTGTTCATTGGGTGCGCGAATCTTTTGAAAAAGTGTTAAAAGATACAGCAGAAAACATGGAAATGAGCATCGTTTATGACGTATGCCATAATATTGCTAAACAAGAAGAACACATAATCGATGGCGAGAAAAGAAAGGTTTATGTTCACCGTAAAGGAGCAACACGTGCATTTGGTCCTGGTAAATCTTCAATTCCTGAAAAGTACAGAAATACTGGTCAGCCGGTAATTATCCCAGGAGATATGGGAACTGAAAGCTATTTGTTAAAAGGAACCAAAGAGGCAGAAGAAACATTTAGTTCATCCTGTCATGGGGCTGGACGTATGATGTCTAGACATCAAGCACTAAAGAAATGGCGTGGAGAACAGATTGTCAGAGAGTTAAAAAACAGGGGAATATATGTTCACCCTGCTAGTTTTAAAGTAGCAGCTGAAGAAGCACCTGGTGCATATAAGGATATCAGAAATGTTGTAAATATTACCCATGGCGCAGGTATATCTAAAAAAGTGGTAAGACTTACCCCATTAGGTGTTGTAAAAGGTTAGTTTTTTACCAATTAATTTTAAATGGGAGAATGTGTATTTAGGTATATAGGATGGTGATGCATTGGAAGACGTCCAAATCTGTAGTTTTGAAGAGGTAGACTTAAAAGATGCAACAGTAATAGCTGGTTTTCCATCTATTGGATTAGTAAGCACTATTGCTGCAAATTATTTAATTGATGCTTTAAACCTTAAACAGATAGGTTGTGTAACATCTTCACAATTCCCAGCTTTATCTGTTGTTCATACTGGAGAACCATTATCCCCAGTAAGGATTTATTCAGGTGTTCAAGCAAACAAACAAAAAATTGTTGTATTTGTATCAGAATTTAAACCTAAACCAAACCTAATTAATGCAATTTCTGAAACAATAATGAATTGGGCTAATGAAAAGGGTTGCAAACTTCTAATTTCACCTGAAGGAATGGTTGTCGAAGGAAAATCTGGAGAAGGTGAAGAAGTTGAAGCTTACGCGATTGGTTCTACTGAAAGTGCAAGGGGAATGTTAATGGAAAAGAAGATTGCACAATTCAAAAATGGAATCATTGCAGGTGTATCTGGAGTTCTTTTAAACATTGGTAAACAAAGCAATTTCAATGTAATTTCGATTCTAGCAGAGGCTCATCCAAATTATCCTGATGCTAGAGCTGCTGCAGCAGCAATTAATGTTATGGGTCTTATTATGGGCGTGGAAATCAATGTAACTCCTCTTTATGAGGAATCTGAAAGAATCGAAAAACAACTTCAGAAATTCCATAAACAAGCAAAACCAATGGTTTCTGCAAGTCAGGCACCTCAGCCAAATATGTATGGATAAACTTCTATCTATCTTTTCTTTTTCTAAAGAAGTTTTAAAAAGTATGTTATATTGTGCATGTTGAATTATGCAAGATATTCCTAAGAGTCATCCACGTTACAATTCTCTAATGATGCGAGAGAAGATATCAAAAGCTATGCAAAGCGGAATAGTTCATGAAACAGGTTTGATTGCTCATGGCCGTGGGGAAGCTTATGATTATCTATTAGGTGAAACGACAATAAAACTTGCAGATGACGCAGAAAAAGTAGCAGCCGCTGCATTGTTGTGTGCAAATAATCCTGTAATTTCGGTTAATGGAAACGTAGTTGCATTAGCTGCAGAAGAATGTATAAGTTTGTCAGAATCAATCCCTGCAAAACTTGAGGTAAATCTTTTTCATAGAACCGATGAACGGATAAATAAAATTGTAAATTTGTTAAAAAATCATGGTGCAAAAGATGTATACGGATCTACTGCTGATGCGCAAATTCCTGGTTTAGATCATAATAGAGGTTTATGTGACAAAGAAGGTATTTTTTCTGCAGAAGTAATACTTGTTCCACTTGAAGATGGTGATAGATGTCAAGCTCTTAGAGATATGGGTAAAAAAGTTATTGCAATTGACCTGAATCCACTTTCAAGAACAGCTAGAACTGCAAATATTACGATAGTTGATAATGTGACAAGAGCTGTTCCAAATATTGAAAAGTGGGTTACAAAACTTAAAGATGAAAATAAACAAACATTAGATGAAATGGTTGATTCTTGGGATAATAAAAAAATGTTGAGAGAAGTAAATTCTTTCATTTCAAAAAGACTAAATTCATTGTCATGATTATAGGTGAATTATGGAATCTTACAGAAGTCATTATTCAAAAGATGTAACAAGTAAGGATTATTCAAAAACAATAACAGTTGCTGGTTGGATAGAAGATATCAGAAACATTGGATCAATTGCTTTTATTATCTTACGTGACAGAAAAGGAACACTTCAAGTAACAGCATTAAAAAAGGAAGATGCAGAGCTTTTTAATAAAATTGTAAACATTCCTAGAGAATCAGTAATATCTGTTAAAGGATTATGCAAAAGCAGCGATAAAGCAAGAAATGGTTATGAAGTAATACCAAAGGAATTTGAGGTTTTATCAGAAGCTGAAACCCCTCTCCCCTTAGGTGTTGTTGATAAGGTCGAATCAGAACTTGAAACACGTCTGGATAATCGCTTTATTGATCTTAGAAAACAAGAAATTCAAGCAATATTTAAGATTAGAAATAAGGTTGTTTCTGCTGTTCATGAGTTTCTTAAATCTGAGAATTTTATTGAAGTTCACACTCCAAATATCATTGCAAGTTCTTCTGAAGGAGGAACTGACGTTTTTAAGTTAAAATATTTTGAAAAAACAGCGTTTCTTGCACAATCTCCACAGCTGTATAAACAGATGTTGATGTCAACTGGTCTTGATAGAGTTTATGAAATTGCATGGTATTTTAGGGCAGAGGAGCATAATACTCGCAGACATCTAAACGAATCAACAGCAGTTGATCTTGAAATGGCTTTTATTTCCAGTGAAGAAGATGTAATGAAGGTTTTAGAAAAACTTGTTCACAATATGTGGAAAAAGGCAAGTGCTTGTAAAGAAGAGCTTTCCATTTTAAAGAAACAAATTACAGTTCCAAAGCTTCCATTTAAACGTGTTGCCTATGATGATGCAATTAAAAAGCTGAATAAGATGGGATCTAAGATTAAATGGGGAGATGACTTGGGAACCGAAGAAGAAAAACTCCTTGGAAGTATCATGAATAAAGAAGGATGCGATTTCTATTTTATTACAAAATATCCACTAGAGGCAAAACCATTTTATACAATGCCTGAGGGTGATAAATACTCAAGAAGCTTTGATCTTGCTTGTAAAGGAGTAGAAATGGCGTCAGGAAGCCAACGTATACATAATGTTGAACTGTTAAAAAAGAGACTTAAAGCATGTGATCTGAATCCAAAAGATTTTGAATCATATCTAAAAGCATTTAGATATGGAATGCCACCTCATGGTGGTTTTGGATTTGGTATTGAAAGATTTATAATGGAACTACTTGATATTCCAAACATTAGAGAATGTATTTTATTTCCAAGAGATAGAACCAGATTAACACCATAAAATTAATAAATTTGTTTAGGTGGAATATTTTCAGGTAATTTTGGTTCCAAAGTAGGTATTTTCCAGTTGCAAAGATTCTCAGTATTAAAAAGAAGAAACAAAAACACCGGTAGTGCACTTTTCATCCAGTGAACAAGATGGGCATGTTCAAATTTTACACCTCTGTAATTATTACTTCGCCATAATATCTCAAAAATAAATGAGGGAATTCGGAATTCTTTATAACACCAGTCCATTGCTGTTCCACTTACATAGTCCTTTCCTATTGAATATAATCCTTTTCCAGTGTATAATTCATATTCTGTATTTTTAACAACCCAATTTGTTACATATGTAAATAAATCTTTTTCTTTTTGTGAAATTTCAAATGGTGGATTACATACAAACCAGGGTGTAATTAAGCAATGAGCAGGCGTATGACAGTTTACATAAAAGGAAAAATTTCTTTGCATTAATTTTTTCATTAAGTCTCTTAAAGCTCTTGTTTCAGGTTCTGAAAAAGGTTTTTTCCCACAATTTAAAAAAGGTCCAACGATTGGTGCTGTAATTTTAGAAATTTTAATTTTATTTCCTATTTTTAGACTTCGTCCTGCTAAATTTCCGAAATCAACATCAAAATTCCTGTTTATATCAATGCCATTGTCATTTGACTGTTTATTGTTTGTTCTTCCATCAGGATTTACTATTGGAACAATGTAGATTTCTGTATTGTTCAAAATATTAGTAACCGCTTCATTTTTTCCATTGTTTATCAACAGATATTCATTAAGATAAATACACATATCTGCTGTTTCCCATTCAGCTCCATGTATACAACCATCGATTAGACATGAATATTTTTTCATAGAGCTTTTTTTATTAGTTATTTTTATGCACCAGATATCCTTGTTTTTAACACTTTTACCAATTGAAAAAACTTCAACCAAATCAGGATAATCTTCAGCATATTTGTTTAGTAATTGAGTAACCATTTTATAGTCATGATACTCACCGTCTTTCCAATCTGGTAAAATATTATTTTGAATCATCGTATCCAGTTTATTCGCAGAATAAGTTTTTTGTTTATAATCATTTTTTATTTTAATAAAAAAGTACAGGGGACGATATTCTAACTACTTTTTACTGGTAAAAAAATCTAGGTTTCTTCTGATTATTTAATCCTAAAGTTTAGAAAGCACAATTTTT
>Ga0272442_10009858_pt1 | contig 11849 bp, 10 predicted proteins | sample SSMForm2O_FD_200262 | JGI IMG/M metagenome (GOLD analysis project Ga0272442, IMG submission 200262) | Marine sediment archaeal communities from Little Sippewissett salt marsh, Falmouth, MA, United States - SSM-Form-2O | ecosystem: Environmental > Aquatic > Marine > Wetlands > Sediment ...
ATCCGGACGGGGGCCGGCGGCGGATGCTGGATGCGTTAAGTTTATAAACAGTAGGATCTACCCCTTTGCCGGGGACAGACAAGTGAGCTTTGTTTCCTCGATCGGGTGATTGCATGGTTAGAACCGAATTGACATACGGGAGTTCCCGGGTAATTGCGCTTATGGGCATGACGGAGAGGGACCTGGGTAATATATGCAAACGCTTCTACAGCGAGTTTCGCACCGCGGGCAGATGTTCCTATGCTCCTGCATGTGACCAACTACAACTCCAGATGGTCATGCTCCAGGTAAGAACTACACCAAGCTCGCGACCCTGTGAGATCTACGCTGTCAACGGTGGGTGGCCCTTGCCGCTGTTCGAAGCGGTGCCAGACCGAGACAGGCCATCTGGTAGTTCGGCCTTGGGAAGCGGAACGCTGGCCGCTGTCGTTGTGTCACAGCGCTACTACTATGATTTCGCCCTTGTCGGGCGCTGCAGCGAAATGGGCTCTTGCTTGGACGCTTTTCTACGTCGGACCCGTGTGGTGGAGTTATCCAACCGCTCGTCGTACATGTCGAGGGCTGAGTTGGAGTCTGTTGTGGAACGGTATGAGCGCGGGGCCTAATCGGATGGGGGATTGTCCAAAGGATAATACTCGATCACTCTACCATCCTTGCTTCTCCTCGCTGTGACCTGTCCTTTCGATTGCAGATCGCGAAGCAATCTCTGTACGGTTCGGCGTGAACAGCCCAGAAGGCATGCCAGTTCTACTGATCGATATGAATGCTTTTGCAGAAGTGTTATGATCGCCTGCTGGTGCTGTCTCGCGCGGACATGCCGGGGACGGCCGTCAACAGGCTGTCCCTCCAAGTGTTCAGACGCATCACGACGACGCTGGTTTTCAAACTCCTCCGGCCGTAGAACAGGTCCTTCTTTCACCAACAGTGCTTTATTGACTTCGTGCTCCAATTGCCTGACGTTTCTGGACCACCTGTAGGCGGAGAGTCTTTGCAGCGTCTCGTGCGCTATGATCCTAATTGTCCTTTTCGCGCCGTAGCGGTTACGAAGTATGAAATAGGTCACCAGGAGAGGAATGTCAGCCTTACGCGAGCGCAGTGGCGGCAGGTCGATTGGTACACCACGGATGCGCTCATACAGATCCTCCCGGAATCGCCCTTCACTGATCAAGGAGAGAAGATCTTTGTTGGTCGCGGCGATGACCCGAACTCTCACCGACTGTCCTTTCGACGAGCCGACCGGATATATAACCTGATTCTCGGATTGCAATACCCTAAGCAGGGTGCCCTGCTGATGCCAGGAAAGACATTCGATATTATCCAGGAAGAGTGTGCCGCCGTCGGCCAACTGGAATCTGCCTTGTTCTGCAGCTGCCCCAGTTAGGACTTTGGGTATTCGCCCGAACAATGCGTCCTCGAAGCTCAGATCACCGCTGGGATAACTACAATTCAGGGTCTCGAAGGGTCCTCCTTTGCGAGCAGCGAGTGCCCTGGCGATCAATTCCTTACCAGTCCCAGTTTCGCCTTGTATCAGAGCAGGAACTTGGTAGGGGGCTATCTTCAAGACCGTGCGATAGACCTCGAGCATCACTTCTGTTCGACCCACAATCACAGGCTGCTCAGGACAGCCGATACGCCCTAATCCCCACGAAGGATCTGTGAGGTCGAAGGTGTCATGCAGGACCATGTTTCGGTGTTTATCGTAATGGAAGAACGGTTGCTCGGAGTCCCGATTTGCGCCAGTGTTTATCGTGTTGTCCCTCGGGTGGGCGGTGCCGTGGCCGTCATCGCGCCGCCCATCTCTGCGGCTGGCATCCGGCTTGTTTCCAGTCGTGCGCATACTACTCAAATTAGGATGAGTGAACTGAGGCGCCTATTGATGGTGAACATGAACATTGTGAGCGCGCTGTGAGCGCGAGCCCAAAGGACGCTGACTTGCCCATAATGAACGGTGGCTGAATAGGTTATGTCATTTTGGCATGTGCCAGAAAATTTTGGCTGTCTTTTGAAAACACTACGGGTCTTCCCCGTTCGTGCACGGCAGTTTCAGGGCGGCCGAAGTCCACACGCGAAGCATCGGTCGGAGGGGACGCGTATTCAAAGAGGTACACCTTTTTGGTACAATTGAACTCAGAGTTGAAGAACGTTGAATTTGCAGATGGCTCCAAGGTTGTGGAGGACAGTTTCGAAGCTCGCTCAGCGCACAGTTGCCACCATAAAATGCGTAGGCCACTGCACTCGTGCCCGGGTGCAGTGCGAGATCGAAAAGAGTACGAGCATGATTGACGGGATGAAAGGCAATGGATAGACAAGATCTGTCACGGCAGTTGTCGCGTGAGGTGATGGAGAAACACCATTACGACAAACACCCTTGGGCCGAGAAGTTCGAGGTAGGCGACGACAAATGGTCTTACAGGCTCGAGGTAATTGTGAGGCGGGACGGTCGGTCTGGAACCGCGGCCTTCCGATCAATGAAAATCGAATCCACCTCAGAGACGGACGGGCCAAGCTCGTGCATCCGATCCGGGAAAAAAGACCAGCGACACTGCGGCGAGCTCATGTTCTTGTTGGCAGCCAAGCTGAAGTATGACTTGCTGGACGGATGTGGCTATGACAATGCGGGTTTCGTACATTGCGATCAGATACGAAAACTCCGGGATCGCCATAGAACAGCGGTACCAGCGATGGCCTATGCGTGCCTCCGTGCTCTGTGCTCAGGTGCCAAGAACCCGAACGACCTCAGGACAGAAGGCTACCGTAGTTTCTTGCGTGGTTTTCTTTCACATCCTGATCAATTATGGCACCTTGTCTTCTGTTGTGGGGCCAGAGGGGCTAAAGCCGAGAATCAGAATCTTGTATGGTGGCTCAATGTTTCGCCAGAGAATCTCTCCTTCTTCTGGGAAGGAAGCACGGATCCTATACCTGACGGGGATTTGAAGGATGTGTTAGCCAAGCTCTTCCCTGAATCATCATTGGTTGGGAAGCGTGTGTGGAGTGGTTTCCTACGCGTGCTGGATAGACTGCCTGTCGCAGCCTCAGTGGCGGACGAGAACGGGGAGGATATTGGGATTAGAACTGCTTCTACGGAGATGCTCCAAGAATACGGGAGCAGACTGATCACAGAGATGTACAAGAACTTAGTGATTGAGCTCGTGCGAGAAGATCATTTCGAGGACATATGTATTACACCATTGATACGACCCCTCAGAAATCCGTACGGTTCCAAAACTGTTTATGATATGTCTTCCCTTGTTTCCGCGTCTCGGTCAGCCATAGTCGGTGAGCCCGGTAGTGGCAAGACGCACGCCCTGCGAAAGCTCGCCCTTGCTCTCGTTCGGCAAGATCCCATCACAGTAGTGCCCGTCTATGTCTCTCTTGCCTCTTTCGCTGCAGGAGTCCGGCAGAATGCGGAACATGATTTGGAGAAACACATTGACCGGCAGCTGGAAGCATATGGCTGCACATCTCTGAGATCGCTATCGAAGATTCCCGGAATAATGATTCTTCTGCTTTTGGATGATTGGGATGAAGTCCAGAATGAGGAGTACCTGCGGTACATCCGGCCATTTTTCGGACGTACACCGCATCATTGCATAGCGGCGACTCGGCCTGATGCTCTACATTCACTGCCCATTCAGGATTGCTACGTGATGGAGCCTCTTTCGCTGGAGCGTATGAGAGAGTTTCTTCGACTGCGCGTCAAGAAAGAGGATGATGCAGAGGCGCTGTGGAGATGGCTGAGGGATACACCATCGGTTCAAAAACTTGGGAAGAATCCCCTGAGCCTGTCGGTAATCAGCATTGTCTTCGAGGAGCAGGAGCAATGGACACAAAGCTTCACTAAGACGCAACTCTTTGCCAGGGCGTTTGATGTGATTTGGCGGCAGTATTACAAGGAGAACCCACACACGGGCTTCCAAGTCAACGGTCGGGACATTACTGCAGAGGTTCTTCTCATTCTACGTCGTCTGGCCTATGATGGGTTAGCGAGTGGTGGAACGCGTTTCTTTCATATGGACCAGTTCCACAAGGTCGCGGCGGAAGTACTAGGATTCGTGCCGGCAGGTCTTTACCCAGATCTGACTGGACGCCTGAGTGTCATTCGAGATTGCCGTTCGGGCTACCTGGAGTTCTTTCACAGGTGGTATCGGGACTTCCTGGCCGCGCAGCACATTGCAGAACCCGGCGAGACGGTGGATTCGATGGTCGACATGCTCGATCAATCCCATGTCTGCGAGTGCCTATCGTACGTAGTGGGCCTTGTGCCCCAACACAAGGCGCTGGCAATAATGATGGAGGCGCCAATTCATGATCTATCAGGTTATTGTGGTGCAATCGCGGAGGGACATTTCTCCAAGGGTGTCGTCCGCGATCTTCTGTTGCGCGCGGTCAGATGGGCCGAGGAGTCACAACGGATCATTCCGGTGCGACTCGAATTGTCACGGGCGCTGGCTGAAGCTGGCACGATTGCTTTGGAATCACTCTACTCCATCGTCAGAGACAGCAGAGAGAACTCGGATTACGTCCGCCGAGGGGCTCTGGAGGCCCTTGCCCTTTTGGAGGACGACGATGAGAGGTTTTCCAGATTAGTGCTTGAGCTACTTTCAGACACATCGTGCGGTGTTCTCTGGCATGCTATGGAGCATGCGGGCTCACTTGGCATTATTGGCGCTGAGGAGTTGTTGCACAGGCACGCCTCTGCGGAGGACCCGATCACGGCAGGGACTGCGATATGGGCACTTGGTCGTATAGGCATACAGCCAGATACAGGAATCACATCAGAAATGGTCAGAGGGCTATGCGACTGTCTGCTGTGTGACGACGAGCATGTTCAGGGACACGCACTTCGTACTCTCGGGGGGCTGAAGCTGCGGCAGGCTATTCCTGCGCTTCGCGAGCATGTGCAGCGACCCGAGGCCAGATACAGGTGGCTGGTGCCCTCTGCTGCATCGCTCATAGGGGGAGAGGACGCTGTGAACTTGCTCCAGGAATGTCTTCATGAAGAAGATCGCAGAGTGGTCGTATCCGCTATTCAGGGGATTGGGGAAGTGCGGGATCCTATTCCAGATGGAATAGTGAGGCAAATCGAATGCCATGTGGGCGATGGAACGATGCTGAGCTTCTCGGGCCAGACTGTCGGGAGCGCAGCACGCTCCACTCTGGCCAAGCTGTCGCGGAAGGGGGTGCGCGGTAGGCTAGCGCAAATCTATATTTGCAGACACGGCAAGACAGCGTGGAACCAAGCGGGAAGGCTCCAGGGAAAACGCGACATCCCACTGTGCGCTGCCGGGATCCGGGAACTTCGCGACAACATTCGAGCGGTTGAGCAGATTGGCATCGACAGAATTTGTTGCAGTAATACTAAGCGAGCTCGCCAAACGGCCGAGATTTACGCAGAACATCTTGGAGTACCAGTTCACGTATCGCCACGCCTTCGCGAAATGGATCATGAGTCATGGGAGGAGGAGTATATTGACAGGCTTCTCGAAGACAATTCATCCGGTTATGCCGAATGGTTAAGGAATCCGTCCAGGTTTGGCATACCAGGTAGTCATGAGAGTATAACATCTGCACAGCAACGGATACTGGAGGAAGTCCGGGATATTGCATTGTGGTTCCGCAATGAAAGCGTGCTAGTGGTATCACACAAACACATACTGGCAGCACTGGTGTGTGCTATAGAGGCGATACCGTTGACGAGTTTTGCCAGTGTGATAGAGGAGTCCATCGAGCCGCGATTGCTTTCTCCTGCGTCGGTAGCCCGCATCTGTAAAGAGCAAACGGAGCCGTGATCCACCTGTCATCTCGAAAGGCAAGATTTGAGTCAGTGTGCGGCCCAAAACAAGCCCACCAGACAGCAGAACACGTGCAGATAATGCACCACAACCCTTAATAACCCCACCCCGGCTCTCTACTCAAGGATTGGAGTAGAGAGCCTTTCGCGTCTGACGACTGGCTCTCGGAGGTACCAACATGGCAGGACAAAGACCTGTAGCGAAATTTACAGCTGGCCAGGTGCCGGCTGCTAACAGCGCGGAACCGCGCCCCGGGCCGTGCATGATACACCTGGTCGGAGTATTTTCACAGCACATCCATGCTCGTTCGTGACCTGGCGCCCGACTACTTCGGCTTCTTTCGGGCACCGCGGCCCATTTGTTGCAGCCGGGCCTGCGCTTCTCTCTTGCTCATGTTTCGGGCCGCTGCAACAGCGGCCAGTTGCTGTTTTCGCGGGCGGGAGGCTTCCTGTTCCCAGCTGTAGATGGTCTGGCCGGTGACCCCGACGAGCTTGCCGTAATCCGCCGCAGACAGCCCCAGGCGCTTACGCTGTGACCGCAGGCCCTTGGCAGTGAAGCGAACGCCTTTGGTATCGGTCTTGGTTATCTGCGCTGTAACATCTTCGAGTGCCTGCTGTTCCAGAAGCGCGACCTTACCTTGCAGGTCGGACACCCGGCGCTTCATCGCTGCGATATCCTTGCGGTACCGCGCAGACGTTTTCTTGAGCGTGCGTGTTTGCTCGCGAATCTCCTTGCGTGCCAGGCGCGAGATTTCCTCTTTCAATACAGAAGCGATGTTTGGCATGGTTTTCTCCTAACGCTTTCCATAGCGGCTTCGTCACAGTTTCTCAGCGACCATCTTCTTTTCGCCATTGAGCTATGAATTTCTCGGAATCGTCCATCGCGGCACCGGGGGGAATCGTATGGCTCTTCGGCTTCCCAGAGCATGCCTCCAATGTCCAGCACAGGAATGAGAGACCTCCTACAATCGTCTCGGCCCAATTCAATCCCGCCGCCCTGTGCCCACCATGCAATATTTTGACAGCGCTCGTCGAAGCATGTTGTTATTGTGTGCATCTCGCTGCTGTCTGTCAAACGGTATCAGGTGGACATCCTCTCCCCCCCTTCTCGATTGAGACCGCATGTCTTCGGCCACACTGTAGCCAAATGGATTCTCCAGATGCCGGTTCAGATCGCCGCATCAATCTCGTAGTCGCCATCCGGGCAGGCCTGACCCGTAATGCATGTGAAGCACGCATTGCCAGCAAAGGCCGAGCCGATAACCCAGGTTGGGTTTCCACATTCGCACGTGGCGCCATTATTGTGGTCGACCAGCGCCGATTGCAGCGCGGCCACAACGTCCTGACGTGACATGTCATGTGGGTTGGCCTGCATGTGCAGGTCAGCGTAGTTCTCGACGGATATCGCAATGAAGCCAGCCTTATTCATAAGTCCCCATTGAAATGCTGATTCCACGTCTATGCTTGGCTGTCCAGCATCTGATCAATTCAGCGGTCGTAGCACCAAGACAATCGTATCAGACGCACTACCTGGTGCAAGGGATTATACACATTGAGTCTACAGAATCGACCGGTGGCGAGGCACCGGCACGCTGCGCCATCGCAACGCTTAAAACTCCACCCCGGCTCTCTATTCACCAGGTTGGAATAGAGAGCCAGTCACGTCAGATGACTCGCTCTCGGAGGTACCAACATGACAGGACAAAGACCTGTAGCGAAATTTACAGCTGGCCAGGTGTCGGCTGCCATCTGGGAGAATGAAGTGACGACCAAAGCCGGTAAGAAAGTGACCATGCTGAAAGCGACGGTTGAACGCCGGTACAAAGACAGAGACGGTCAATGGAAATCATCGAGCAGCTTCGCCCGGAACGAAATCCCGTTGGCCATATATTGCCTACATAAGAGCTTCGAGCATATTATCGAAAGCCAGCAAGACGGTGACAGCAGTGTCGAGGAAGAGACGGTTTATTGAATGCGGCGTTTTGCCGCTTCTTTTTTTTCGCGGGTGATGTACGATTGTATTTGAAGACGAGCCACAGACGATACAGTGGGAGGTCTCCATAATGGAGCTTCAAAGCGAAGCCGGAACCAAGTTCAAAGTCACACGACGAATCCCCGCGTTGAGCGTATCCGAGACGAAGGTGTTCGACTCACAAGCGGAGGCCAAGAAGCAGCTTGAAGATTGGCTACAGTAGCTTGGACATTCTCGATTTCAGCAACTGAACCAGCGCGGGCTGTCCGTAACGATAGATGTCTGGGATATCCAGGACGAGAATCTGCCTCTGCATGTAAATCAAGGGGAAGCGCTTGGCAATCTCCGCGCGGTGTTTTTCTTCCATGACCATGATCACGCGAGCCTGGCTGAGTTGTGACTCTGTGACAGGCATATCGCTATACAGACCGGCAGAAGCCGTTTGGAATCTTCCAGAGAAGAGCTGTGCAGCTGTCTTGCTTCTGTTCTTGCCCTGGTTGCACACAAAGAGGATGTTCATGCAGAGACATGAAGCCTGCTGCTATTTAAGCCTTACGCTATTCAGGCAACCCCAGCCTGGAAGTGTGGCGACCGAATTCTTGCTTGTGTGGCCCTCGGGATTCGATAAGACTACTGGAAAAACTGAAGGAGCCCTCAATGAAACGAAGGCAATTTCTTGCTTTGGGCGCGACGGCCAGCATGGCTACAGTCATGGCCGGCTCGTGCACAACGTCATCACGAGAGACTTTCGTTTCGCCTTATCAAGCGCCCCGCTCGAGAAGAAGCAAGCGTTTGGCTCGCGAGTTGTCCGCGGATGTTGTGATTATTGGCGGTGGAGTGGGAGGATGCGCAGCGGCATTGGCAGCGACGCGAATGGGAGCACGCGTTATTCTCACCGAGGAGACGGACTGGTTGGGAGGGCAACTCACCCAGCAGGCTGTGCCGCCCGACGAGAATCCATGGATTGAATCGCATGGCGGCACCAGATCATATCTTCAATATCGAGCGCTCGTCCGGGATTACTACCGAAACCACTATCCACTCAGGAAAGAACTTCGCGATAGTCAGACCTTCAACCCGGGCGGCGGCAGCGTTTCAAGACTCTGTCACGAACCGCGTATAAGTGTGGCTGTTCTGGAAGCGATGCTGGCCGCTGCGGTCAGTTTCGACCAACTCGTTATTCTCTCAGAGTATCACGCTGTCGACGCGGAAGCATCAGGCGACCGGGTTGAAAGCGTCATCGTGCAAAACAAGTGCGGTGACCGTATCTCACTGCAGGCATCCTACTTTCTCGATGCCACCGAGCAGGGCGATCTGTTGCCTTTGACGGGGACAAAATACGTCACTGGATTCGAATCTCAAGCGGAAACCGGTGAAGAGCTTGCGCCGTCCGACGCGCAGCCGAATAACATTCAGGCTGTGACATGGTGCTTCCCCGTGGAATATGTCGCCGGAGAAGACCACACCATCGACAGGCCGGAGCAGTATGATTTCTGGCGCGACTATGTTCCATCACTTGATCCTCCTTGGTCAGGCAGGCTGTTGGATCTGGCGATGAGTCATCCGCACACTCTCGAGTATCGGCCGATGGGATTCAATCCGCTCGGCGACACTCCCGAGGGACGCTATAATCTCTTTGTCTATCGTAAGATCGCCCAGAGAGGCAATTTCACCGGTCCGACGTACCGAGGTGACATTACACTGGTCAATTGGCCACAAAATGACTACCTGCTGGGTAACTTCCATGACGTTTCGGAAAAGGAGTTGGCAAAGAATATTGAGGGATCGCGTCAACTGAGTCTGTCGTTGCTTTATTGGCTTCAAACGGAAGTGCCGCGACCGGATGGAGGCACAGGATGGAAGGGACTGCGCCTGCGCCCTGACCTTGTGGGGACAGAGGATGGACTTGCCAAGCGTCCCTACATACGTGAATCGCGACGCATCCGCGCCGACTTCACCGTCGTGGCACATCACATTGCGAAAGAGGCACGAGAGCAAATCGCCAGGAGAACCGGCGAGAAAGCATCTGCGGAGCACTTTGAGGACAGTGTTGGTATTGGCTATTATCGCCTTGATCTTCACCCTTCCACCGGGGGAGATAACTACATCGATATGGCGGCGATGCCGTTTCAGATCCCCCTCGGTGCTCTGCTGCCGCGCCGGATGGAAAACCTGCTGCCAGCGTGCAAGAATATCGGCGTCACACATCTGACAAATGGCTGCTATCGCCTGCATCCGGTCGAGTGGAACATCGGAGAATCGGCGGGTGCCCTCGCTGCATTCTGTATTCGTGAGAAAGAACCGCCCCGGCAGATTCGCCGAGACAAGCAACGGCTTGCGAAGTTTCAGAAGGTTCTCACCGAGACGCTCGGCGTTAGGCTTCGATGGGAAGAGGCATAGCCAAAGTCGATAGCAATGCCGAGGATTCGGGCTCGATCGAGCGGGACTTTTCCGACACGGCAGGCGCCGGCTATCTGTCATACCTGCTGACGGTAGGATTCGTTAGGCAACCCCAGCCCAGCGTTCGAGGCTGAGGTTGCCCTAGTGAGGCAATCCAGAGGTGAAGAAAATGAGAAGATGTGTATTGTGCAAGAAACCCAAGTTTGAAAGCGAACTCATTGGCAGGGTCTGTAGCCGATGCGACCATATACGAGGTGATGTTATGGCAGACCTGCGGGCTGAATTCGACAATGTGGTCTGAGGTGGTGCGAATGAAACGAGATGAAGTGCGGGAAGTCGCCCGCGAGGCGTTTGAGCAGCTGGTCAAAGATGTCGAAGCCGGAAAGAGTGACACATTGAAGGCGTACCTGAAGGCGATGGGCAGGTTCCATCGCTACAGTGTTGGCAACGCAATCCTGATTCAGTTGCAGAAACCAAATGCGATGCATGTCGCCGGTTTTCGGGCGTGGCAACAGTTAGGTCGATACGTGAAGAAAGGCGAGCACGGTATTGCGATTATGGCGCCCGTTGTGTACCGCAGGAAGACTCAAACAGATGACAGTGACGAAGATATAGACACAGACGGCGGAATTGTCACGACCTTCAAGACTGCGTATGTGTTTGACATCAGTCAGACGGACGGAAAGCCGCTTCCGGAATTCGCGAAAGCTCAGGGAGACCCTGGAGTATGCCTGGAGAGGCTGGAGACGTTCATCGCAGAGAAAGGCATCACGCTGGAACGTCGCGAGAGTCTTAGGATGGCTGAGGGTGTTTCTACTGGCGGCACGATTCTTTTGAAAGCAAGCCTTGCTCCGGCCGAGGAGTTCTCGGTCTTGGTCCATGAGTTGAGCCATGAAATGCTCCATCAGGATCCGACAGACCGACCTAAGGAAAAGACCGTCCGGGAGGCGGAAGCAGAGGCGGTGGCATATGTGGTGTGCCAGGAGATTGGGCTGGATGTGAACACAGCCAGCAGCGACTATATCCAGTTATACGACGGCGACAAGAAGACGTTGATGCAGTCACTGGAAAGGATACAGCGGACGGCGGCGGAGATATTGGAGGCGGTTATGGCAGAGGACAAAGAGCGGGCGAACACCGCCGACGTGCCGGCAAGGGTGGCGGTGGCGGCGTAGGGGGAATATCGGCAATCAACCCATTTACATCGCGCAAGACCCGTATTGGAGGTTCGCCGAACGTAGAGACAATAGCTTCGATTCTCTTGAAATCTACGTGTCCGTGGGCTCCCTCATAGCAATGGAAGCCGAGTTGAGGATTCGGGGCGTTGAAGTCGAGTGCCGTATCGTGCTATTATGAAGGCCGTAATACACAGGTGTTTTGTTGATGACGGCATATGGCATATGTCGAGCCAAGCAATACGAAAGGAGATTCAGATGAGCAGAGATACGAAATCCATGGACCGAAGAGATTTCCTCAGGAAATCGGTCTTGACGGGTGTGGCCTCTTACGGTGCGTTGACCGAATTTGGCACGCGGGATGTCTTTGCTGAGGGAGACGGTCTGCCGGACATGGTGGCGGTGAAGAACGGTGAGCCGGATGTCATGTTCGACAAGGCGATGGATGCCTACGGCGGCATGACGCGATTCGTCAAGCAGGGCACGACGGTGGTGGTCAAGCCGAACATGT
>Ga0272442_10009859_pt1 | contig 11848 bp, 10 predicted proteins | sample SSMForm2O_FD_200262 | JGI IMG/M metagenome (GOLD analysis project Ga0272442, IMG submission 200262) | Marine sediment archaeal communities from Little Sippewissett salt marsh, Falmouth, MA, United States - SSM-Form-2O | ecosystem: Environmental > Aquatic > Marine > Wetlands > Sediment ...
ATCATGTGTATTCTTCTCCATGGTGGTCCTCCTTCTGCTTTTGTTTTGTTGCCTTAAACAGATTGAGGACCACCGCTCTTTTTAGTCCAGAAATGTGCGAAAGAAACTATACGCTATCAATACATTATGAAACTGATATATAAATATATATGAAAGAAACATTATTAAAATGTTGCCCGGTATAAGAACGTTGTGCTATAGTTTCCAGCTAATGAAGCCCGATACCTTAGAAATTCTTAGCAATTTCGAGGAGTTATGCAACCCTGAAGGGTCCCATAGTTCCAGCCGTCAGTATGAGGTGAGGTGACAATGAACAGGGGAAAGAATTTGCTCTGGCTGATGTGCGTTCTCGGGGCGGCAGCCTGTCTTTTTTCGGCCGGGGTCACGGCTCAGGAAGCTGACATGACCTTTGGTGTGGACGAGACGGAACAGCCCGCAGAAGAACCAGTAGAAAGTGAACAGGTCTTCGCAGATGAGGAGATGGGTGCAACAGATGAGGATGTTCTGTCATCCCTCGGTATCGAAGAGGAAGGCGGGGAGGCACCCGAAGAGGGTGAAGCTGCCCCTAAGAAAGAGCCGGGGGTAGAGAAAGGTGAGCATCCGATATGGGCGGTGCAGCAGATATATGCAGTGAAGGGTGGAAGATTCGAGCTGATGCCGTTTTATGGTATCAGCATGAACGACCCATATATCGTGCACAGCTGTTTCGGTGTAGGCCTGAATTACTACATCACTGAAGTGCTTGCCCTTGGAGTGAATTTCCTGTGGTTCCAGGGATTCAATGCTGATACTGATACAATGTTCCATGTGGGCAGATCCTACCGACTGGCGGTTCCGGTCAACGAGTACCAGCTGAATGCAAATCTGAATTTTTCCTATGTCCCTCTTTACGGAAAGTTCGCTCTTTTCAACGAATGGATAGTGCACTGGGATGCATGGATAATCGGCGGTGTGGGCCTTATGAGAACCAAACCAGTGCCGATGATTGACCCGGACATCAGGAGTTTCGACTGGAACAATTTGCTGTCATTCAACGTCGGCATCGGTGGAAGGATATTCCTGTCCCGGTTCCTGGCCGTTTTCCTTGAAATTCGTGACTACATGTTCATGGAAAAAGTTGAAAACCAGGCAGTGCAAAACGAAGATAATCCGAATGACGAAAATTGGCCTAATGATTCTGCGAACTGGTACGGACCTGACGTATTTACCAGTAATGTCATGGTTCATGCGGGAGTGAGTATCTTCATTCCATTCACGTTTGATTACGAATTGACCAAATAGGGAATGGAGGGCAGTACCATGACTTCAAAGGATAACAAAACAAAGAAGGAAAGACGGATGAGCGGAAAAGTTCTTTCTGTGGCATCGGTTATCTGCCTGTTTCTCTTTATTGCCAGCGAAGTTCAGGCTCAGGAAATCCTGCTGGAAGGACCTCTGGCCGGGGCTCCGGCAGTACGCAAGCTCAAGCTGTACAGGGACGGCAGGTTTCATGTAGGTCCTGCATTTGCAATCACTATTCTCGACGACTACAGGCAGCATTTCCTCATGGGACTCAAGCTGGGTTATGACTTTCTGGACTGGTTGGGAGTAGGCGCAGTCGGACAGTATGCTCTGGGATGGAACACGCCGATGACGGATCATATTGTTGATTATCAGAATAAGGGACTGCAGCCGACAACGTCGAACTTCCCGGCATATACAGGTGATGTAGAAAACCAGATTGGAAAACTCCAGTTTTTTACCGCTATTCAGGTGAACTTTACTCCACTAAGAGGAAAGATAGGATTGTTTGAGAGTGTTTTCACGGCACTTGATGCGCAGATATTCCTCGGACTGGGAATAGCTGGAGTAGAGGAAAGGGCTTCTTGTTCAAATGCCGATGGGCGATCTGAATGCGGAAGTGTCAACAGGAATCAGGGAACGATAACGAATGTCAATATGGACACTCAGTCAAGAGTGGCGTTCGGGCCTACTTTCGGAGTTGCCTTCACCGGTTACATTAATGACTGGATGTCCCTTGCAATGGAATACCGGGCTACGCCGTTTCCCTGGAATATCTCCGGAACCGATGAGCGTGGGTCGTCCGGATTCGAGGATGATGTCAACAGAGTTCCAAAGCAGGACGGCGGAGACTTTCCGGATCTTGAAATCGATTCGGAAGATCAGATCTGGTATTTCAACCATATGATTGGATTAAGTTACGTCTTTATTTTCCCCCTTACGCCTGATATCGACGAATAAGCCCCCTGTTTTATTCCTTGAAGTTCAGGATACTGTCTATATCTGATTCTTCGTATTCGTAGTCGTCTTTTTCAAAGTCATCATCCACATCGTATTCTTTACTATCTTTTTCCTCGTATTCATCCTCCGGCTTTTTTTCTTTTTCCTCATCCCTTTCGGGGGGTACAAACTCATCTTCTTCTTCCTCGACAGAGTTTTCGTCAACTTCTTCCTTGATTTCGACAGGTTCAAGACCTTTGGCAAAAACCTTTTTAAGCGTCCTTTTACGTGGTCGGGCCATCCGGCCGTAGGTTTTCTGCATTTCCTTCTTTGTTTTCTGAAGTTCAAGACCTTCGGAGTCTTTTACTTCACAGTCCTCCTTGGATGCAATTTCTTCAATAATGCAACGGACTTCAGACAGTCGGGACGAGTTGTTAACGACTTCGTCCCTGTCAGAGTACTCTGTTGTGAGAATAATGATGCATACCTGGGTTTCAATGGCGATTTCAAATGCGGTTACCGAGAATTTCAGGCGCCTGACCCTGAAGGGGTCATTTTGGGTGGATTCTATTTCTTCCATGGCGGCTTTTCTCAGAAGTACAAGCCTGTTTACGCGCATGATGTCGCTGTTATGAAGCTCCAGTCCGCTGTATGTGTCGAGTGTTTCAGGGCAGGACGGTCGACATGCCGTGAAAAAAGGCATAAGACATAGAATTGCAGTTGCCGCAGGTAATATTGCTTTTTCAGTCATTGTTTCTCCCCGGATGTCATTTGTTTTCAATCTGTCTTTTCACTTTTGATATAATCAAGGAGTTCATCACTATTGTCCGCTGTAAATCTTGAACTGGATATGCTTAATACTTTCATGCTTCCAAGATCAATAATAATTGTCTGAGGTGACGGAGCATAGAAGCTTTCCAGAAATCCTTCTTCATCGTTCATGAAGTACCATTCTTTGTCCCATCCATCTTCTTCGAGAAGCTCATGGGCTTCATCGAGAGTAAGATGGACCGTGTTATCCTGCACATCGGATGCGGCAACAGCGACCATTATTGTGTCTGCCTGCTCGAAGTCATTTTTCCTCGCGGATAGTGCTTCGATAAGTGAGCCGCAGCCAGGGCAGTTTTTTGAGGCCATAACTACGAGCATGATAGATGGCCCGGAGGTGTCTTCTGTGGATTTCAGGTACAGTTCTCCCATGCTCAGATAAGAAGGAGAATCATTCCTGATGACGCTCTTCCAGACCAGGCATCCGATTATGCTGCCCTCCCTGATCCCGTATTCTTCAGAACCATTGTTGCTGTTTGGGCCGGGATACCAGCTCTGGCATTCCCCTCCACCGGCGCCGCCGTCGGTCGCAGGCCATTTAATTTCATCCTGGCCGCAAGCTGCAGTAAAGACCATAACGAAGAGAGCGGCAAAGCCGAAGGCATGAATGAGTACCGGCCTCCCAGCGTTTTTCAATAGCGGTATACCGTTTCCAGTCTGACGCCCATGGTGTCCGGATAATTCCGGCAGATTCCCGCCGCGCATTTGATTCCTCCTCTCTGTGATCCTCCCAGAACTCTTATCACGAGACCGTCCAGTGGATCGGGAACATGAAAGTTGAAAAGCGCCCATGCATAATGTTTTCTGGGGAGAGGGAAACTTCGTCCCCACATTTCTCCTTCGATTCCCGCAGTTTGATCGCTGTATTCATGGGTGAGAGCTATTCCCCACAGGCCCACCATGTCATAGGAAATCGTGGCAGTTGAGATCCAGTACTCATTTTCCTCTGTGACATCGAGGTTGTGTCTCCTGAGTTCTTCTTTTGCCTCCATGGTATGTCCTTCGGCAAGAGGAAATGTGAGGTCGAGAGATGCATGTCCAAGGTATCCTTCGGTGTCTGTATCCGATTCCCATTCATGCCGGTATCCACCTTCTGCCACCATAAGTATTCCGCTGCTTCCGAAATCCTGCCGCAGTCTTACTATTGGATGAAGGATAGTCGTCGGAGGATGATCGGTCCATTCCCCCTGTGGCATGAGTCCTCCCTCGTATTTCAGACCTGTTGCCATTGCCGTTATCTGAGTCTGGGTTTCCTCGAACAGAACATCTTCCGTGAGCCTGCCTCCCCATTCGTTTCCGAGAGATTTTATTACCATCCATTTCGGTTCCAGCGTAACCATGTGGTGGTAGGGCACGGGTTGACTGAGCAAGCCGCCAGTTCCTCTTAAAGGGCCTTCCATGAGCCAGCGATGATAAAAGAGTCCTTCCAGCTTGCTGCTTACGGGACCGGTAAATACGGAGATTTCACTGAAAAAAGCGTAGCCTGATTCATTTTCTACATCATCAACTCCCTCAGGCGGTCTGTAATTATCATGCTGCTGGCCGTTGCCTTCAACATAAAGATGTACAGGTTCCGTATTGAGTTCCATGCTGCCGCCACCCGAAATTATTCCTACCCCAGTACCCTGATCCACATTCAGACGGGAAGGATCTATTTCCGACTCATTTTCGAACCGGGGTTTTACGTAAACGCTGTGCAACCCTATTACAAACGGAGAAGATGCTTCGATATCAATCCGGGCGCCGGCGATTATGTCTTCAGGGTCATCCCGGAGCACATGATGCGTAGTCGGTTCCAGGTTGGTCGAATTTACAGCGCCGCCCAGAGCCGTTATCCTGATAATATCCTGCAGGCTGTACTCCGCCCTGGCACCGCGAATAGCATTGTCTATTCCCAGATCGTCGATTTTTATCATGGAGAGTATTATTCCCCTTCCAAAACCTGCGTAAAAGTCACCGCCCGTAAGCGAAAGATCCTCGTATTCTGCCCGTGCATGAAAGCGTTCAACTCTTATGTCGTGGTCATAGTCCAGAAGAGTGTATCCGCTGCCTCCTGGTTGAAAATCTTCTGCAGGGACCCTTGCCGGAGAGTCCTGGAAAAAGGCGCCGTCAAGCCTGAGTCCCAGATCAAAGCTGGGAGCAAAAGCCTGCACGTAGGTAATGTTGCGTATCAGGTAGAAGTTATCGTCGTCTCCATAGGAGTTTTCGTTGTATTCACCGTTGTCACCAAAGTATTCAAAAGTAAGCGTCTGTGTGACTCCTGGGGTGATGGTTGCCCGGCTGTCAACCGGTTGTGCTGCTTCCTGTTGCGGTTCTGAATCCGCATCATTCGCCATCGGTTGAAAGCATATGAGGGAAACAGATACCAGAACGGGAAGTAAGACTTCTTTATGGAGGCTGCGCTTTTTTCTCATCCAGCTACCTGATCAATAATTGGTATTACACCATATTGGGTTTTGAGGACAAGAATGCAGGATAAGCCGGGAATGAGAACAATTCTACCGATGTCAGGAGAAGGCTGGAGAAGGCATGTAAAAAAAATGAATTGTGCTGGACATTCTATTGAAAACATTGCTGTTTTTATGAGACTATCCGAAATTACATATACACGGGGTTATGTGATAGATTCTGGAGTATTATTGTCATGCCTAAAAAGAAGAAAAAGAAAAAAAGACAAAGGCCTGAGAAGCGGACGGAAAAGCCGGCAAAGGATTCTTCAGAAAATCAGGAAAACGAAGAAGACATAGTTATCATGGACGACGAAGGCGATTCGGATGACTGCGAGGAAGTCGTGGAGTCGGCGGAAGATGAAGAGTCCGATGACGCGATCGAACAGGGAACTGCAACCGCAGATGATGAAAAGGCCACAGAACCTGAATGTGATAAAGGGATTATAGAGGCCGAATCGGACGGAGAGCCTGAACCCGAAACAGAAGATGATGTGGAAACGGGACCGGAAAAAGAGCCTGATAGTGATGCCGAATCCGGCGATGAGGAGTCATCGCCCCAAGCTGAACAGGAAAATCGCCTGAAAGATCTGGAAAGACGGCTTGGCAGATACCGTGATGAATCGGCATTCTTCGGTCAGAAACTTGTCGACCTTCTTTCTGAATTCGAAGATCGTTTCGGACTGACGTCCAGGAAGGAGGAACTTCTCGAAAAAGAGAAGCTCCAGTCAGAGCTGGAGTCCACGCGTGAAGAATTGAGTGCGGCAAAGGGCAAGGCCGTAAGGATGCTCGCAGACCTGGACAATGCACGAAAAAGGGCAAGACGGGAAATCGATGACGCAAGAAAGCGTGCCAGGGCGGAGATTATCAGGGAAATCATACCTGTTTTTGATTCAATGGATTATTCGCTCATGCATATTGAGGAGACAGAAGATAACAAGTTCATTATCGATGGCGTAAGAATGGTCCAGCGCCAGTTTGCCAGTTCCATGAGCAGATTCGGCCTCGAAAAGTTCAGTGCTCTTGGTGAGGCTTTCGATCCCATGAAGCACGAGGCAATGGGACAGGCGCCTGCGGATGAGGAACACCCTCCCGGCATGGTGGTCGAGGAGATGGCACAGGGTTATATGTTGGGCGATATGCTGCTTCGTCCCGCCCAGGTTCTCGTAGCTATGGCAGCCCCGGAGAAGAAGGAAGAAAAGGAAGAAAAGGAAGAGCAAAGCATGGCGGAAACGGAGGAGAACACGGCATCCACGCAGGATAGTGGAGATTCTCAGAAGGAGGAAGATTCGGAAGATGCCGGGGATCCACAAGATGCCGGGAATTCAGATGATTCTGAAGAGGAAGAGGATCCTGAAAATGCTGAGGATCCGGAAGACGAACAAACTGCGGAGGATGAGGAATCGAAAAAGGATGAAAAAAATGATAATGATCCATCGTAACGAAAAATCTTTTTCCAGCTGTCTTAAAAAGATATATAATGTACTTTTCAAAAAGTTAGAAATTGGTATGGTATCTGGACCCCATAATCAGGAGCAAGGATTCTATATATGAATGAGGAAAGAATAATCGGCATCGATCTGGGTACTACGAACTCGTGTGTCGCCGTACTTGAAACCGATGAGCCTGTTGTTATTCCCAATGCCGAGGGCAGCCGGACCACTTCATCGATAGTGGGATTTGCAGCAGGTGGTGAGAGGCTCGTCGGCCAGGTTGCAAAACGCCAGGCACTCACCAATCCTGAGTCCACTATTTTTGCCGTCAAGCGTTTAATGGGGCGCAAGTTCGAATCCGAGGAGACTGAGAAACAGAAGGAATTGAGTCCTTACAGTATCATCCAGGCTTCAAATGGAGACGCCTGGGTTGAGATTGAAGGCAAGCAGATGAGCCCGCCGGAAATATCCGCTCTTATCCTCACCCACATGAAGTCGGTAGCCGAAGCTTATCTGGGCGAAGACGTGAAAAAGGCCGTGATTACGGTTCCAGCGTATTTTGATGATGCACAGAGACAGGCTACGAAGGATGCAGGTACGATTGCGGGTCTGGAAGTCGAAAGAATAATAAACGAGCCTACTGCCGCTGCTCTTGCGTATGGACTGGACAGCGAAGGCAAGCAGGAATTGATAGCCGTCTATGACCTGGGCGGTGGAACGTTCGATATTTCCATTCTTGAGATTGATGAAGGTGTTTTTACAGTCAAAGCCACTAATGGAGACACCTTTCTGGGTGGAGAGGACTTTGATCAGCGTATAGTCAATTTTCTTATCGAGAAGTTCAAGCAGGAATCAGGGATTGATCTCAAGGAAGACAGAATGGCCCTGCAGAGGATGAAGGAGGCGGCTGAAAAGGCAAAGCATGAACTGAGTTCTTCCCTGGAGACTGAAATTCATCTTCCCTTTATCGCGGCGGATCAGTCCGGTCCAAAACATCTTGCACTCACTCTTACACGGAGACAGTTTGAGGAGATGGTGGAGGATCTGATTGATAGAACCTTTGATTCATGTAAGCAGGCTCTGGATGACGGTGAACTTAATGCCGATCAGGTGAATCAGGTTTTGCTGGTCGGCGGAATGACGCGTATGCCTCTTGTTCAGAGAAAGGTAGGAGAGTTTTTCGGCAGAGAACCTCACAAGGGCATCAACCCGGACGAGGTTGTATCAGTTGGTGCTGCTGTTCAGGGAGGTGTTCTTGCAGGAACAATGGAGGAAGTGCTTCTGCTGGACGTAACTCCCCTGAGTCTGGGTGTTGAGACGGCAGGTGGTGTTTTTACAAAAATAATTTACCGCAATACGACGATTCCCACACGGCAGTCGGAGATTTTCACAACCAGCATGGATAACCAGGATTTCGTGCCGATTCATGTGCTGCAGGGTGAACGTGAAATGTGCGCCGATAACAAGACACTTGCACGTTTCGAGCTGACGGGTATTCCACCGGCGCCGCGCGGTGTTCCGCAGATCAAGGTTACATTCGACATAGATGCCAACGGGATTGTTCATGTTTCGGCACGCGACCTCGGTACCGGCAGGGAGCAGTCAATCAGGGTAACCGCTTCAAGCGGACTGACAGAGGACGATATCAGCCATATTCTGAATGACGCCGAAGCTTATAAAAACGAAGACGTCAAACGCAAGGAACTTGCCGAGATAAGGAACATGGCACAGTCTCTTCTCTATACATCGGAGAAGGCTCTTACCGAGTACGGAGAAATGCTCGAGGCGATAGACAGGGAAATAATCAGAAGCGATATTGAGGCATTGAGACTCGCTGTCGAGACCATAGATGCAGAGCAGATAAGGGAGCTTTGTCAGAAACTCGAGGCATCCGTCTATCGTATAGCAGACAAGATCTACGGTGCAGTGCCGGACGAGGAATCGGGCACGGAAAGCGTGCCGCCTGACGGCGTGGACGAAGATTATGACTATGATGAAGAAGATGACGAGGATTATGAGGATGACGATGATGATTATTCTTCGGAGGATGATGGAGCATAAAAGTGGGAACAACCCCCGATTATTACCGGATTCTGCAGGTTGATCGCTCTGTATCACCGGAAAAACTCAAGAAATCATATAGACGGCTTGCGATGGAATGTCATCCTGACAGATGCCCGGATGATCCGGGAGCTTCGGAAAGATTCAAGCAGCTTACCGCTGCTTATCAGGTTCTTTCCGATCCGCGGCGAAGGGCGCATTATGACAGATTCGGAGTGGATCCAGAAAATACGGGGCGCGGCAGCATGCCGTTTTCTACAGTTGATATTGATTCATTTGTCAGTTTTTTTGAAGGTCTGTTCGGAGATATTTTCACATCGACGGCAAATTCGCATATGCAGGCTCGTGATGTGCGGGTGGATATTGATATTGACCTTGAGACGGCAGCTCTGGGCGGAACGGTTGATGTTAAAGTTCCACGTCCACATATATGTTCCGAATGTGGCGGCAGCGGAGCGAAAAAAGGAACAAGCCCCGAAAACTGTCAGGAGTGTAATGGGAGCGGTACTGTTTCATTCCAGACGGGATTTTTTGCAATGCCGCGAACCTGCTCACACTGCGGCGGCAGAGGAAAAATCGTAAAAGATGTATGTACCGGGTGCGGCGGACGCCGGACTGTTATTTTTGATGAAGATCTGTCAGTTGACATTCCGGCCGGTGTCGAAACCGGTTCTACCAGGATTTTCCAGGGAATGGGCGAGCCCGGCCTGGACGGCGCCGCTTCGGGAGACCTTCATGTCGTAGTTCACATTCTCCGGCACAGAGTTTTCAGAAGAGAAGGCAGGGATGTCCACGTGGACAAATTTATTTCTTTTCCGCAGGCAGTGCTTGGGGATGTTGTTCAGGTAGACACGATTGAAGGCCCTGTAAAAATGAAGATTGAACCGGGAACCCAGCCGGGGAAAGTTTACCGGATAAGAAGCAGGGGGATTTCCGGAAGGGGAATGAGAAGGGGGGATCAATTCGTTCATATTCAGCTGGAAGTGCCCGTGGATCTTTCAGAAAGCCAGAAACAGATGGTGAAAGAGCTTGGAGATGAACTCGGAAATCCGGTTACACCGCAGAGACGCAGTTTCCGCGAAAAACTCCGGAATCTCATGGAATAAAAAAGACACTGGATGGATTAGTTCATGAAACTGCCGGACGATATGGTTTTTGCGGAGGTCTCCGGGAGCCTTATCGGTCTCAGTGGGTCACTTTTAAGTGCGCGGATGCCTTCGGCACGCTCCGGTGATGAAGTAAGGATAGAGAAAAAGTCAGGAGGATGGCTGCTTGCAGAAGTGAGCGGATTCAGCGACGGCGTTACTTATCTGGCCCCTTTAGGCGATGCTCACGGACTTGGTAACGGGGACAGGGTTATTAACACCTGCCGTCCCGGAAGATCCCCTGTCGGTGAAGGACTTCTGGGAAGAGTGCTGGGGCCTCTGGGTGAACCGCTGGATAATCGTGGCGAATTAGGGGACTGTGTCTGGCGCGCAATAAGACCCGTTTTAATACCTGATGTTTCGAAACCACTGATTGATACTCCCATGATGACGGGAATAAGAGCGATTGACGGACTTGTTACTGTAGGTGCCGGTCAGAAGGTGGGAGTTTTTTCCGGACCTGGAAAGGGGAAGACTACTATACTCAGGCAGGCTGCATGCATGTCTGAAGTAGACAGGACGGTGGTATGTCTCGTTGGGGAGAGAGCCCGCGAAATAAATGAATTTATTGTGGAAATAGAGAAAGCAGGAGTAAAGGACAGGACAGTTTTTTTTGTTGCACCCGGTCAGAGTAGCCCGGGATTGAAGATGCGGACTTGCCTGTGCGCCATGACCGCGGCGGAAGAAATGAGAGAAAGGGGTATGCATGTACTCCTTGTCCTTGATTCGCTGACGAGACTTGCGCGTGCGCTTCGTGATCTTGGAATTTCAGCAGGAGAGCCATCTGTCAGAAGGGCTTATCCTCCCTCTGTTTTTTCGGAAATCCAGCGGTTGATAGAGCGGGCGGGCCCGGGAGTAAAAGGTGCCCTTACAGCCATGGTATCCATACTCATGGAAGGGAATGAATTTTCTGATGACCCGGTAGCCGATGAGGTTACAGCTCTGCTTGACGGCCATATTGTACTGTCGGGTTCTCTTGCCGAAGCCGGAGTCTATCCCTCGATTGACCTTGGTGCCAGCCTTTCAAGGGTCATGGACAGGATAACGGATAAGAATCATATGCAGGCTGCCATCAGGGTTCGGAAGCTGATGGCGGCTTACGAAAGAAACAGGGATTTGATATCCATAGGTGCATACAAACCCGGTGCAGATGCCGGTACAGATGAAGCCATTCAGCGTATTTCCGAGATCAGAGATTTTATTTCCCAGCCGGAGGGCATGATTGTAAAGTTTAATCAAACTGTAGAAGATTTGAAGAACAGATTTGGCACGGAAATCCATTAGCTCATAAAATCTCGTTATTTATGCCCTATCAGACATGGTTGACTTTAATGGTACGAATTGATACACATTCACTACAATTACTGAGTAGAGAAAAGAGAGTACTTTGTGACAAACATGAGTAAGGACAGGTACATAGCAGTTGTTTTCATAGCTGTTCTTTCATGCGTCATGTTTTCATGCGCACCTATCGAATACACTATTGTCATAACCGAAGCATCCGGGATGCTTGCACAGGCTGAGGAAGCCGGTGCCGCGTGTACTGAGGAGCAACTGTCTTCCCTTGCACAGCAGGAGGATGATGAAGGGCAGACACAGGAAACCGAAGGAGTCGTCATCGCCGAGAGCAGCACTGACGAAGAAGATGAATCGGTTTCCAGGATAATTACTGAGGATGATACCTGCCACGCTCCCTTCGAGTTCTATTTCGCCA
>Ga0272442_10009860_pt1 | contig 11847 bp, 16 predicted proteins | sample SSMForm2O_FD_200262 | JGI IMG/M metagenome (GOLD analysis project Ga0272442, IMG submission 200262) | Marine sediment archaeal communities from Little Sippewissett salt marsh, Falmouth, MA, United States - SSM-Form-2O | ecosystem: Environmental > Aquatic > Marine > Wetlands > Sediment ...
TGGCCTTTAATATAGGAATCATATCTGCATGCATTGCTCCACCTACAGCCATTATTCCTTTCTCAATATCAACAACTGCTTTAATCATATCACCATAACCATGTTCTGCCAATCTCCCTAATTCATGAATAGATATTCTACTTTGAATAATTGCTGTCTCCATATAATCATTGTATAACTGTTTCAATAAACTTTAAAGGATCCACGCTAGATCTATTAAGCTTTATAGAAAAGTGAAGATGAGGAGCAATAGAATAACCAGTATTACCTGATAAAGCAATAACTTCTCCTTTTTCAATCATATCCCCTTCTAATACTTTAAATGTTTCTAAATGCAAATACAAGGAATAAATACCTAAACCATGATCTATTATTATTGTTCTACCATAATTAAGTAATTCCTTAGCAAAAGCAATCTTACCATTGTTAACAGCATAAACCCTGGTATTCATATCAGCGTCAAGGTCTACTCCTAAGTGTTGAACCACGCTATCCCCACTTTTCCTAATAGACCCATATTTACCTACTACTATATTCTTTTTTAAAGGATAGCCAAATACATCATTAAAATAAGCAGTATCAGTATAGATATTTAGAACCTGCTTAATCATAGCATTTTCATTAACAATTCTTTCCATAATAGCAGAGACAGTATGGCCTTGCTCTTCTAATTCATCTGTAACTATTAATTCAGTAATAGGAAAATCTTTTTCAATAACCTTTATCTTTTCAATATCATCATTAATATTCAAATCATAAGTACCTGGCTCCATACTCACGCTAATACCTAAAAAACCAAACCAGTAATCCCCTATTCTAGCAAAGCCTATATACTTAGATCCTAAGTTTGCTTTTGGCTTTTCTTCGCTATTTACTTTTATTAAAAGAGTATCTGACTGCTCTAGAATATCAGAAGATAAAGAAATATTACTTTTCTTTTCGGAAACAGGATTTATTTTCATTTCTGAAGAAGAATCTTTCTCTATAGTTTCTTTCTTTTCTATCTTAGATATCTTTACTTCTGGAAAGTCTTCTTGAAAATACAAAGCCCCTAGAAATATTCCTGATATAAGAATTATTAATAATAAACCATTAAAAGTTCTCATGTTAAGCATTGTGTTTTATTTCAATAACATCTCCATCTTTAACAACATACTCTTTCCCTTCTGTTCTAATCAATCCTTTTTCTTTGGCCTTAACAAAGCCTCCTGCTTCTATTAAATCTTTCCAGTTAACCACATCAGCTTTAATAAAGTTCTTTTCAAAATCTCCATGAATGACTCCCCCAGCTTGAGGAGCTTTTTTATTCTTTTTGATAGTCCAGGCTCTAGTTTCATCGGGCCCGGTAGTAAGGAAAGTTATCAAGCCTAACACCTCATAGGCTTTTTTAATTAATATATCTAGTTCTGATTCCAAGGGAAGATTAAATTCTTGTCTTTCTTGCTTACTTAAACCAACTGCTTGAAATTCTGTAAGCAAATCAATAATCAAACAATTATCAAACTTATCTATAATCTCCTGAGGAACTTCTTCATCTTTACCATTTAAAAGATATAATCTTGGTTTAGCAGTAAGAAGTTGATATTGTTTTAAATAATCTACTTCATCAAACTCCTCTATTAATACCTTACCATTTTCTAAAAGTTCTTTAGCTTTTTTAAGCATCTCTAATTCTTTGAGAATCTCTTTATCCCCTGTTTTAGCATCTTTTTCTAAACCTATTAATCTTTTATTAACTGTTTCTAGATCTTTTAATATTAACTCTGTATCAAGAATCTCTTTATCTTTAAAAGGATCAATCTCTGACCTAACATTTATTACATCTTTATTAGTAAAAGCTCTTAATACATATAAAACAGCGTCTGTTTCTCTAATATTAGCTAAAAACTTATTACCTAACCCCTCTCCTTTATTAGCTCCTTCTACTAAACCAGCAATATCAAAAAACTCTATAGTAGTATAGATTTTCTTAGCAGAATGAGTTAATTCAGCTAACTTATCTACTCTTTCATCAGGCACAGCTACCACCCCTAAGTTAGGATCAATAGTACAAAAAGGATAATTAGCTATATCCACTTGCTTTTTAGTAATTGTTTGGAAAAGCGTTGACTTGCCCACATTAGGCAAACCAACTATCCCAATTGATAAAGCCATTATTTTTGTGAAAGCAAAGCAAACTGTAGAAAATATTCTTTTAAGTTATCTGTTGAAACCTTATAAATATTATTACCTAAGAATAAATCACAGATTACTTCTCTTAATCTAAATAATTCTCGGCTTTTTCTTTTATTTAATGTTAAATCAATCAGTTCTAAAGCTCTCCATAAAGCATTTTCCTTTTCTTGTTCATTATCTTTCCAATAAATAACTCTATTTATTTCACTTCCGATATTACCCATTTGTACTGGGAAAGATAGTTTTTCCCATTTATCAACATTCATTTTATTAACCTACTTACTATTTCTTTTATTTTAATTCTTATTTCTTCTTTTTCGATATATAAGTTTTTATTATTTAAAGAAGGTTTAATGTTTATTAAAGAATCGAATACAATCATATCTTTTTGTCCTGGATAAATATTTATCCCCCAAATATTTTGAGAGCTAGATCCTTTTTCTACTAATAACTGTTCTGCATCAGAATGTAATTCCCCACCAATTGCTATTATTTCTTTTTCAATATCAACCACAGCTTTAATCATACTACCGTATTGATTTCCAGCCATTTTTTTTACCTCATCTAATGAGATAACTTGTTTAATAATCTTTATATCCATATTAATTAAACATCTTTTGAGCTGCCTCCATCTGCATTTCTTTCATTGCTTTATTAATACATTCCTTAACTAATTTAGCTTGTTCTTCAGAACTTAATTCAGAATTAAGTTTAATATCTTCTACCTCCATCTTACCATTAACAATCACTTTTACTCCGTTAATCTCTGCTTCCTTTCTTTCATTCTCTAAAGTCTTTTTAAGCTCTCTGAGTTTATTTAATTCTTTTAATTTATCAAACATTATTCTTGTATAGTTATTGATTCTACTATTATATCTTCTACTGGCTGATCGAAACTATTAGTATTAATATTTTGAATAGCCAAAACAATACCCATTCCTTCTACTACCTTACCAAAAACAGTATGTTTTGAATCAAGATAATTATTATTAACTGTGTTTATGAAAAACTGACTACCATTAGTATTAGGGCCAGAATTAGCCATAGCAATAGTGCCCGGAAGATTACTATTATTATTAATTTCATCTTCAAAAGTATAACCAGGGCCTCCTGTGCCCCATTTAGGCTTTAGATCAATATCTTTAGACAAAGGATCTCCTGCTTGAATCATAAAATCCTCTATTACTCTATGAAACCTAGTTCCATCATAAAAACCATCTTTAGCTAGTTTCACAAAGTTCTCAACTGTTTTAGGAGCATCTTCTGAAAATAATTCTATTTTAATGTCTCCTTTATTGGTCTTAATTGTAGCTATCATAACCTCTGCTGATTCAATTACTTCTTCTTTTTCTTCCATATCTTTTTCTTTATTAAAGAGAAAATAACCAATCAGAATAAATATTATTATTAAAATTATTAAAATATATATCTTTTTCATATATTTTAGTTTAGCTTTTTATATGATTATAGTCAATTAAAAAACCGCCTCCTAACAAACGGTCTTTATTGAGCTACTACATAAATAATATCATCTGCACCGTATTCATTTAAACCCTCTCCATCAGGACCATAAGAACCAACTACTATAACCCATTTCTCTCCTGGCAAACCCATGTGCTGGTTATAATCATAATCTGTATCAAAGAAATATTCATTACCCCAAGGATCAGTTATGGTATTAATATATGGACCAGACCAATCTTTATAAGGATCACTAGGATCATCGCATAATAATCCTACATAGCAATCTCCTAAACTATGAGTACAACCATCTCCACATATTTCATTATTAGCTGCCCCTGGCTCTACTTGATCAGGCTCTTTATGAGCTAACCATTCATCGCTATCTAAATTAAGCATGGCAATGCCTTTATATATTTGATTTACTTCTGCTTGAGCTTTAGCTATTCTAGCTTTTTCTCTAGCTTGTCCTAAGGAAACCAAAACAATTGTTGCTAATATACCGATAATAGCAATAACAACTAACAATTCTATTAAAGTAAAACCTTTTTTCATTATTTTATTATAACATAAAAGCCCTCTTTAGAAGAGAGCTTTTAGATATTTAAGCCTTTTTTTCAGTAAAAGATACTCCGGCTAAAACTACGGCTGACAAACCAACTAGGGTGTAAACTACTCTGGAAATACTACTCATATCTCCAAACAAGGTTGCTACTAGATCGAAGTCTAGCAAACCCACTAAACCCCAGTTTAGTCCTCCAACAATTACGAGTATCAAGGCAATAATTTTTATAGCTTTCATGATAATATATAAATATTTTAACAACGACCTTTATTAATAATTATTCCTAATTACATTTTATTATTATTAAAGGACACTGTCAATATTAAAACTGGGGAAAACTATTATAACCATTTCCCCACTTTCTTCTTATAATCCTTATAATCCTTGCCAAAAGTATTAACAAGCATTTCTTCTTCCTCTTTAATAAATAAATTATCAAGAATAATAAATAATATTAAAGGAATAATAAAAGGCAAAACATCTCTAAAGAAAATAGCCAGACCTAAAGCAATAATAACAAAACCTAAATACATTGGATTACGACTAATAATATAGGGACCCTTAATAACTAAATTATTTGACTTCTTAAAAGGTTTAACAGTAGTCTCACTTTTCTTAAAAAGCTGATCTGACCAAATATTTAATACTATACCTATAATAATTAATAAAATGCCTGAATAATTATAATAATTAGGAATAATCTCATAAGTAGGGATAAGAAAATTAAAGATAAATATAATGATTAAAGAGACGATAAAATATGTTGGTGGTAGAAACTTTTTTTTCATATATTATTATTAACCCATTGTTTAACTTTTAAAATATCTTCTAAACTAGGATTGGTAATATTCTCATGCTTATCTAATAATTCTTTTATAATCCTAGGGATATCCAAATATTTTATCTTTCCTTGTAAAAACATTTCTATAAGAGCTTCGTCAGCATAATTAAGAACAGCTGGCATTGTCCCTCCTATCTTACCAGCCATATAAGCATAATCTAAACAAGGAAAAGTTTCTCTGTCTGGTTTTTCGAAAGTAAGATCTTTAAGCTCTAAATTATTCCAAGGATTAATTAATGATCTTTCTGGGTAAAAAAGAGCATATTGAATAGGATGTTTCATCGTAGGATTAGATAATAAGGCCTTAATATTTCCATCAGTAAATTCTACCATAGAATGAATAACTCCTTGAGGATGAACAATAACATCTATTTTCTCATAAGGAATATCAAATAAATAATGAGCTTCTATAACTTCAAAACCTTTGTTCATTAAAGTAGCTGAATCAATACTTATTTTAGGACCCATTTTCCAAACAGGATGATTAAGAACTTGTTCTTTGGTAACCTTTTCTAGATCTTTTCTTTTCTTTTCTCTAAAAGGACCACCAGAACAAGTAAGAATTAACCTTTTTATTCTATCTCTATTCTCTCCTTTTAAGCACTGAAAAATAGCCGAGTGCTCTGAATCCAAAGGAAGAACTTCAGCTTTATGTTGTTTTATTTTCTCCTCTAATAAAGAACCAGCAACAACAGAGATTTCTTTAGTAGCTAAAAGAATCTGTTTATTCTCTTCTATGGCTTTAAATACAGCTTTTAAGGCTACTGTTCCAGGGATAGCCACAATAATAGTATCAGCCTTAGGATAACCAACTAATTCCTCTAAAGAAGAAACTTGATTAGCTTTAACTGTTTTATCTTTTACATAAACCACTTCTGGCTTAAACTCATTAATCTGAGATTCTATATCTTCTCCTAAAGCAGCTAAACCAATCACCTTAAATCTATCAGGATATTGTCTAATAACCTCTAATGATTGTTTTCCAACAGAACCAGTTGAACCTAAAATAATAATTTTCTTCATAATTATTTTACTATAACATAAAAATACTCTCTTCTCGGTCCTTTACATTTTCTTAAAAATCAAAGAAACTAAAAAGAAAAACGCACTGGAGAAAATGATTAAAAACCCTGCGGGAATACCACTAAATTTAAATCCCAATATTCCTATCACGCAACTCAGGCCTCCAAACATTAATCCTCCCAAAGAGTATTGAAAAATATTCTTGCTTAAGTTTCTGCTCGTACAAGCTGGAATAGCAACTAAAGCTGCTGTCATTAGCCCACCCACTATTTTAACCCCCAAAGACACAATAATGGCAATACACAACAGATAAACGAAATTATATTTTTTTACATTTATTCCTCTTGAGACTGCAATATCTGCAGAAATTTCAGCTAAAGTAATTTTTTTATAAATTTTCTTAGTTATGAAAATAACTAAAAGCGACAAAACAACAGTAAAGATAATTGTTAATGCTGATATTTGAGAAATATCTCCAATTAATGCAGGTATTGTTTCATCTTCTGGTATAAATAAAAGTGCAATTGCAACTCCCACAGCAAAAACAATAGCAGTCAGAGCCTCCATGGGTAATTTTGTTCTCATTTCAAGAAGCCAAATTATAAGAATTCCTAAAATAACAACAATAAATGCTCCTAGCGATATATCAATTCCTAAGAATAGAGCTAAAGCAATTCCAGGTAAGGTTAAATGTCCCAAAGGACCAGCCACAAGAGCCATCCTTTTTGATAACATTAAGGTACCCAAATAACCTGCTGCTGCTCCGACAAAAGCTCCCATTATTAAAGCTAAAATAATCTCCATATGCTATTTATGAATATGTTTATAAAACTTTATTCCTGTCCCATAAATTTTCTCTAGATTCTGAGGAGTAAGTATCTTTGTTGGTTCTCCATAGCACATTTTATCCTTGTTAAGACATAATACATTATTTGCATGTTCATAAACTATATCTAGATCGTGAGTTACTAATAAAATGGTAAGATTTCTTTTTTCCCAAAAATTGTGTAAAAGAGAATAAATAGTATCTTCTCCACCAGCATCAATTCCGTAGGTTGCTTCATCAAAAAGTAAAACCTCTGGTTTGTCCACTAATGCCCAAGCAATCATCATTCTTTGAAATTGACCAGTAGACAAAGCGCCAAAAGGTTTTTTAAATAGTGATACATTAAGACCTACTTCCTGAAAAATCTTTAACATATCATCCTTGCTTACATCTTTAAATCCAAAAAACTCTTCTATTGTCATTGGTGGTAAATATTTTCTTTGAACTAGTTCTTGAGGTGGTAAATAACTAATTTTTTGAGAACCCCAAATAATCTTCCCCTTATATGGAACAAGTCCTAGTAAAGCTCTTAACAATGTTGTTTTTCCTGCACCATTAGGTCCCAAGATAATTAAAACCTCTCCTCTTTTTACTTCAAAAGATAGATCTTTAATAATTTCTTCTTTTCCGAAACTTACATCCAAATTTTTTACTTTTAAAATTGGCTCTAGCATAGTAGATTTCTTAGAAAAAAGGGTCTTCCATTTCTCTTTTTTCAGCTTCCCATTCTTCTTTACCCATTTTCTCTTCTTTTAATAATTTTTCTAATAATGTTTTTAAATTTTTGAAGTCTTTCTTTAACACATCCCTCATGTTTGGATTATAAGCAGCTACTGCCGGATGATAAAAAGGTATTATAGTAAAATTATGAAAAAATTTATCAACTTTAAAAGATTGTCCATGAATTTTACTAATTTCTTTTAAATGATCCTCCAGCTCAAACTTTTCCATTAAAAACTTCATTGAATATCTACCTAAAGGACAAACAATCTTAGGCTTGATTATCTCAATCTGTCTTTCTAAATAAGGAGTACATACCTTAATTTCTTCTAATTGTGGATCTCGATTTCCTGGAGGCCTATCCTTTAATATATTAGTAATATATACATCTTCTCTATTTATCTTAACAGATTCTAAAAGCTCATCTAAAATCTTACCAGCTGCTCCACAAAAAGGTCTACCACTTTTAGCTTCTTGCAATCCGGGTGCTTCTCCTACAAAAACTATATTTGCTTGATGATTTCCTTCTCCTATAACTGAATAAAACTTATTTTTGAGTCTCTCTTTATATAAGGAACATTTTTTACATTCTAAAACCTCTTTTTTTATTTGCTTAAGATCTTTTTCTATTTTTTCTACAATCATATAATATAAATATTTATATTATTAAATTCTTTTAACATAGACATCTTTTTTTAATATAACAAAAAATCGCCTATTTGGCGACTTCTTACCCCTCTCGGTCCCTTGAACTATACACTAAACGGCTGCCATTATCGGTCTAGAACCAAATATTTAAAGGTACATTAAAGTTGAAAATTCTCCAATTGGATGATTATTTTTTATAAATAAATGTCTAATCTTTTCTTCTTTACTATCAACATATTTTTCTCCTATATAGTAAATAAAAGGCCAAAGAAAAGGAATCCACTTAGAGAAACCTAGATACGATAAAGAATATCCATTGTAAAGATATCCAATAATTGGCAAAGACCAGTAAATAATTACTAAAACAACTCTATAAGGAAGAACTTTTAACAATGCTATAAGATTTTTCTTATCTTTTTCTTTTATTTTTTTAAGCTTAAAAAGGAAAGCTATAAAAACCAACAAATAAATCCATAAAATAGCCAATACTATTAAAGCTATAACAGATAAATGTATCCATATAAAAATATAATTAGGAGAAGGCCCGTGTGCTTTCGAAGAATAAGTAAAGAATATATATATTAAAAAAAGAGCATATGATAAAATGCCTGACTTTGATATTAGTTTAGTTTTATTCACAAAAATACTTTTGAATTAATTTATCTTTACTTTCTATATTTCGTTAAAATATAGAAAGTCAAAAAATCACTCGATGAAATTTATCTTTTTACTAAAAATATTATTCTCTTCATTGCTTTCTTGAATAGTATCATCAGGATCAATTTGAATTAGAATTGTTTTTTCACCTGCTGAATCTTCATGTATATTTATTAAATAACAATTACATATGAAACGGGCCCCAAGACAATGCTGAAATTCCTGCGAGAGTCGACCAAATAATTAGAAAAGTTGACAAAGCTTTAGAATATTTTTCTTCCCCTCTAATCAAGAATAAAACTAAAGAAATAACTGCTCCTAATTGTACTACTAAAAAAAACATAAAGAATAAAACAACAAGAATAGTTTTAAGAAAAGGATGGTAGCTATCAAGAAAATCTAAATCATCTACCAAAGAATCATTAAATGCTCCGAAAAATATGGCAAAAGGATAATTAAATATCACATATGGAAACCCAGCAATAGATCCAAATATTATAAATACTAAAGCTATAATAATTGGAATAAAAAATATTCTTTTTTTCATAAATATATAATTTAATTTATCTTTATTTATTATATCATGCATACAAAAAGAGGGCTATTAACCCTCTAATATGAGCTCCTAAATCAGATTTTTTGCAAACTTTTGAAATTGTTCTGCCAAATTTGATTCATAAGTACAAAAAGAGAAATCTAAACTGATGGAATTGCCCGTCGGCTCGCGAGCAAAAAATTCCTCCCCTAAAACCCTTCCATTTTTTGCCCGCTTGCCGAGAAAATTTTTATTTTTAGGCTTGAAAAAATCGGGAAAAATTATTTTGTGAATTTAAGAGTGGAAATTATATTTTTAACTTCGGGTAAAATTATAGGTTTTTCAGCGAGAAGCTGTAAGCTGGAGGGATTGCTTGCGCTGTATGCTGGCGTTCTAAAAACAACATAACCCTCTCCGCCTGATTCAATATATATAAAAAATTCATTCAATGATGTTGATAAAACTGACACAATAGCTTTCTTTCCCTCAATATTTATCTCGGCGACATTGCCGTTTACTGACTTTAAATAATTTTTTAAATTAGTATAATCAGCAAAGAAATATTCATTATCAAGATTATTTTTCAAACGAAACTCTCGCATATCCTTTAGAAATCTTTCTTGAGAAAGCACATATCCTACAGATAGACTATATGTGGACGGTAAAGCAGTATTTTTATTCAACGCCACATTCTCGGGGCTTAAAAATCTGTTTCCTTCTAATATCCAATCTGTCGGATATTTAAACTCAAATCCATATTCTTCATTTCTATAAGTATTCCAATTAGAAGTATCTATTCCTTCTGTTTCTTCTAGAACAACCTCCTCTTTAGGCCAATATATATAACCTAATAGAATAAGACCTATAGATATAGAGAATACCATAAGGACTATTATTATAGCTATAGGAGTAGATATGGCTTTATTCATATAATATATAGATTTAATTTATCTTTATTTATTATATCATAAATCAAATAAAAAAAGACCCCCCTCGGTCTCTCGAACTGTGCACTAGACGGCTGCCGGACTAGGTCTAGAACCAAGTATTTAAAGGTAAATTAAGAGTATTTATAGTGTCTCAAAATAGGCCTCTCGGTCTAGCTTATTTTTCATATTTTTAAGCTAAAATGAGACAAATGAGACGCTACTTCAATTAATCAACTTCATGTCCTAACAAACCATCTTTATCAATAAACTGCTTCAGCTCATCATAAGTTAAAAATATTTCTCCATCAGGCTCACAGGCTTGTATTGCGTGTGGATAAGCAAATTCATATATAAACTCTATACCATCTGACATTATTTTTAAATTTAGTAGATTTTTTTCTGTAAATTTACCACTCTTTTTAACATCATCTTCTGAACATAAATTACCCTCTCCAGCTGGGTTACTTTCTTTAACATGATCAATTTGTTCATTAATATTATTTTGCAACCTTATATTTAAATAATCTAATAAATTTACTATTTCATCTGAATAGAAAATATCAGAAATATTAACTAATTCACCATTAGTGAGATTGATTATATAATTATGTTCATTTTCAGAACAATAAGCCCAACACCCACCCGCTGTAATAGAAAAATTTAATATATTTCTTTTATCGTAATTTACTTGATAACTAACGTACGCTCTATTATTATTAGTTGCAATCTTAAAATCTTCGCAACTATTATATAGCCCTGTCACATCTTTAAAACTTATTAATTGATTTATCCTATTTAAAATATTATTATTCAGATTCCTAAACGTAGGCCAGAAACACCCGAAACTATAATCTAAATACACATGTTCACTATTAACCAACCAAGACGGTTGACAAGCTCCGAAATTACAACCATTTTGACATACTTCTTCTTTATAAAAATAATCAGTCTTATTGTCTAAACAATAATATTCTCCTAAAGTATTATCATCGATACAATAGTCATTTTGTCCTTTGTTCATTATTTGTCCAGGTATATAAATACTTCCACCATCTGAATCAATGCAATAAAATTCAAGACTAGATACAATTTTTCTATCTATCGCTTCAACATAATTCATACATTCCTTATATTCTTCGTGATTTTCATTCATATCATAACTTTTACATGAAGACTCTATGTATATTTCTACACATTTATCATCTTTAACTGTAATATAAAACTTTTTACTGCTATCAGAATCAAGAAAACAATAATCAACTCCTTCTATATTTATCATTTCATCTCCAAAGGCCAGTGCAAGACTTGATCTAACCTTATCAACTGAATAATCCTTTAATTTATGAGGACAACTCTCTGGAAATTGACTATGATCACATTCATAAGTTTCTATTTTTAATTCTTCTAAATTATAAAAAGAATAAATATTTTTAGATGAAGAAAAATCTTCTGGATATCTTAACTGAT
>Ga0272442_10009861_pt1 | contig 11847 bp, 11 predicted proteins | sample SSMForm2O_FD_200262 | JGI IMG/M metagenome (GOLD analysis project Ga0272442, IMG submission 200262) | Marine sediment archaeal communities from Little Sippewissett salt marsh, Falmouth, MA, United States - SSM-Form-2O | ecosystem: Environmental > Aquatic > Marine > Wetlands > Sediment ...
CAAACCCGCGGTCAGGATGTGCTTCGCACAAGCCCGCTGGGCTGAAAAGGAGGATTAAAGAATGAAACAGAGGCATTCATACAGCAATCTGCTTTATCACCTGGTTTTCTGTACAAAGAACAGAGAGTATGTCATTTCAAACAATGCTCTTAAGAACGCGCTTTATGGCTTTCTGAAAGTAAAAGCTCATGAGATTGATGACTGTATCATCGAGTTTGGAGGATGGTATGACCACGTTCATCTTCTGATCAGAACCAGACCATCGATGGCGCTTTCCGAAACCTACAGGCATCTAAAGGGCTTCAGTTCGAGAGCATGGCATAAAGAGTTCCCTGAACATCCATTTGCATGGGGTGACGGAGCTTTTTCAGTTACGGTAGATCCTGAAGATTGCGAAGAGCTAATATTATACATCCGAAGACAGCAAATGATTCATAACAGCAGAACAGCAGTCAAAAAGTGGGAACCAGAGGATTAAAGCCCGACAGGGCTTGGGGCGCCAGCCCCATCCTGACCGCGGGTTTGTTTAACCCGCGGTCGGAGACAGGAGCTTCTTTTGACGTCTGCCTAACCCGTGGTCGGAGACGGGGATTTGTCGTTTGCAGTCTGCCCAGCCCCTTATCGATCAGGAATTCACAAAAAAATAAACCCCGTCATCCGAGTTTCTGTGTGCGATTCTTTTCTGCTCAAGAAGCTTCTCGATGATCTTGGTCACCTCTTGGCCGTGGGCATGAAGGGCCGAGGATATGTCCTGCACCGTGCACGGCCTGCGGGAGAGCATCTCTACAATGCGTGACTCGAGGTCCCCGGCCTTTGCGCTGAATGCGGCCATGTATTTCGGGTCTTCCGTCAGCCGCTCGTAGGACGCCACTATTTCAGCCCTGGGGCCGAACATTTCACGTGCCTTTTCGAGCCTCTCTTTTGAGCACGGAGCCGCCCACTCATTCCACCCGGGCCTGACTGGCGTATTCACGTCGATTCTTTCGCATTCAATGTCCTTCAGAATCGCAGTGAATTTATCGAGATGCTCATCGCTGTCGTTCAGTCCCTGCATCAGCATTACCTCCAGCCTGCATTTACCCCTGAATTCACGGGAGAAAGCGCGCAGCCCTTCCAGCATTCTGTCAAAGCTTATCCCGGAAGCCGGCTGGTTGATGTCCATGAAAGTCTCCCCGTCGCATGCGTCGAGCGAAGGCGCTGCAATGTCCAGATTCAGACAGGACGCCCGCACGTCGTCCATGAACAGAAGGCTGCCGTTGGTAATGAGAAGCAGTGGTACGTCCGAGATGCTGCGAATGCCTTCTATTATCCTGTCCAGCGACCTGTAAAGCGTGGGCTCACCGCTTCCCGCGAAGGTGATTACGTCCGGCCGCGGTCCCTGTCCCAGGGCGTTTTCAACGTCCCTGAGTACCCTGTCAGCTTCGAAAAAATCCCGGCGCTCGATCGTGTGCCCGGTGGTAGGCCCGAGCTGGCAGTAGATGCAGCTGTATGTGCAAACCTTGTGAGGAACGAGGTCCACGCCGAGCGACAACCCGAAGCGCCTCGAAGGAACTGGACCGTAAACTAATACCACCTGATCTCCGCGGTCATTCCCACCATGTCGACATCGGGATCGTCGATTATGAAAATGTGCTCGTACTTGAGGCCGAGGGATCCGGCGGCATCAGAGTTGAAGAAAATCTCGTAGCCCAGCCCGAATTCCGCGCCTATGCCCATGTCGTCCACGTCTTCCGTATGAAACCATCCGAAGTCCACGCCCGGCCTGAGATACAGCCCTTCCCAGACAAAGTAAGCGGCTCTTGGTCCGGCCATCAGTGTGAGCGCGCCGGGATCAAGCGTGTAGTACATCACGTCGATGTCCACTTCGATCGTGAAGTCCTGAGTTGCCCCGCCGCCGAGGTAAAGGCCGCCGCCGCCGCCGAAACCGTTTTCATCGTCCTGGAAAGCTACTCCGCCTGCCCCGCCGAAACCCGCGAAAAACCCGCGCCTGTCCTTGTAAGCATCCAGCGAATGAGCGCTCGATGCCAAAAAAAGCACAAAAAGCGCCGATGAAAAGCCCGTGATTAAGATATATTTCTTCATCTCGCAATCTCCTTGTCTGTTGGAGTTCTATCTCAAAGCCGATACCGGCAGTACCACGAATCCACCCGCCGGCATGTTTATTTTCTTCGTAATCGTCTTTGTTCCGCCCTTTCCCGACAGGATAACGGTAACAGTATGTTCTCCCGGCACCATCTCGGCCCTTGTCACGAATATCTTTGCCGGAAGCGTAACCCAGCTCCTCGTATCCGGAGTGTCCGCAGCCGTAAGAGCGCCCTCAACCGCGAGCCCCATGAGAAGTCCGCCCACTCCCCCTGCTCCAGCGCCCTTGCCGGCTGCCTCGGTTCCCTCGGCTATCAGCGCCCGCGCTATCATTCTCACGATTGCGGCAACCATGAGAGTGCCCTTTATCGAATCCCAAGCCTGCTTCACCTTCTGAGCCACGTTAAGTCCCAGGTCCGTGTGTATCTTCTCTCCATCGACACCCACGGTCGCATTGTTGAATGAATGGCGGGTGTTCTTCAGTACCGGGAAGTTGATCCATTTTAACAGGCCCTTGGCTGCAAGCCGGTTCGCCTTTGACCTGTTCGGGCCCGTAAGCCCGGGCCCGTGAACAACGTGCGCAGCAATTACGAGAGCCGCACCTATGGGGATGCGCATCGCCTCCTTGTGGGGAACCAGGCCGGTCTCGGAAATAACAAGAAGAGTGCCTTTTGCGGGCTTTTCAGGCTCGGCAGACTCCGGTGCAGTTTCAGCGGACGCGGGTGGTGCCTGTTGCCAGTTCATCTTCTTCAGCACGGCATCGATTCGCTTCGTTCTGTAACCTGTCTGATCGGCCAGGCGCTTCACCGCGAGATAAAGAGTCGGGTAGTCGTCGTACTTGAGCGCCTCGTCATAGTAGCGCATGGCATCCTCGGCCCTGCCCGACATCTCGAACGTGAAACCGGCAAGATAGCTGCCAAGCCCGATCAGGGATGCCTGCTCGCTCTCCTCGTTGTCCAGGTACTTCTGAATGGTGGTCATGCGCCTGGCCTCGACCCTTGCGCCCTCAAGGTCTGACCGGGCCAGGTAATTGAGCATGTTCATCGTGTTGAGAAGCAGCTTTTCATATGCCGGCGCCTTGTACACGGTTGCATCGTCCGAAAAAAGCCATTTACCGATATCGCCGGCCGTGTCGTTCTGCAGATCCAGGAGCTCCAGGTGCTTTTCGGCAAGCTCGTAATCCCTGCTCGAGAAATCAAAATTCTCGAGACCGTGCAGTATGGTGCCCCTCTCGCAGAGCAGGAGCGCTGTCTCCTCCTCGATGTCGTCCGGAACTTCCTTCTCCGATTCAACATCCAGGGCCTCGTTGACCTTTTGTAGACCTTTGTCGGGCCTACCGGCGCTCAATGCAGTGCGAATCGGTTCTGCAGTAGCCGCGTAGCCGCCGCAGCCCGAGAAAAAAAGAAATACCAGGAAGGGAAGTATCCCCCTGATGCAGGGGCAGAAGGCTGCCCGGTTTTCAGGGCAATTCATGAATTGCCCTTACAGGATGCCTTTTGTGAGCTCGGCCTTGTTCTGCCAGCGCACCAGGCCGGTCTCCACGTCGATAATCTGCATGAACAGGTAGTATTGAACACGCTTTTCATCCTCGGTTCTTTCAGACGTGTCGTAGACCTTGCCGGTGATGAAGAACTTTGCGCCAAGCTGCCGGCCGTAAACCGCACCCTGGCTGGAATCAAATGCCCCGCCCTGCTGCTTTCTGACTTCCTGTATGAGAGCGTCCTGCTTCTCGCGGGAGACGACCTGGGCCATTCCGCCGTTTATCATGCGTGTCTCGATGTCGGACAGCAGTGCGCTAAGCTCGTTGGAAACATGCTCGCTGGTTTCGTTCGCGATCGGGAAAATCGCCACTATGGGGGGCGGGCTCTCCTTTTTCCATTCTGCGATAACGGCTGACGACATCATGGAGTTCATGTTCTCGTCCAGGAGCTTCTCGAGATCCTTCTTGTCCAGGCCCGTGCTCATCGCGTACTCGTCGAGCTCGGGCTCCTCGCTTCCCCTGACATAGGTCGGCCCGCATGAGGCCAGAAACAGGGTGATTATTAATAAAATCGCTATTCGCATGTGATCCACCTCCTTGGTATGATATTCATCTGCCCTAATATAATGCAAAAGGCGCAAATGGAAAGACCTTTCGACAGCTTATCCGAAATGTCCCGGGTCGGCTTCGGCCAGAACGGTTTTCAGATCTTCATGACCATCGAGCCGCTCGAGGCTGCTGCGAATCCTGCTGAATGATACTTCTACGAATTTCAGAAAATCAGGGTTCTTCTTTACCCTGTCGATGTAAACGAAGCGGCCCGCGTCCTTCATCTTTCGCTGCATTGCCACGAGGTGAAATTCCTGATGGATTTCAGACCGCAATGAGCCGGTAATGTCGGCATACCTGTTGATGAAAAACTGCTTGAGGTTTTCGGAAAGGTCCATGTACGAGTCATTTAATAGCGATACAAGATCATAGACACGGGGGCCCGTGAGCGCATCCTGAAAATCGATAACGGCAAGGCTTGAAGGCTGAGGCTCATGATGCAGGACCATGAGATTCCTGGACTGATAATCCCTGTGCACGAACAGCGACGGAATGGAGTATATCCCTGCTGCAACCTCATCAAGCGCCATCTGAAGCCTCTTTCTCAAACCACTGTCGAGCGTATGGCCCTGAAGCTCCTCGATCGCATATTCGATAAAATGGTCCAGCTCCCATCGAAGCATTTTTTCAGTAAATCTCCTGTGTGCGGCCATGCATTCATCCGGCGCCGGTGTCATGGCCTCCTGCATGCCTGTAAGAAAATTTAACGCAGCAGTGTACCATGCGGCGAGTTCTTCCCTGGTCTGACCTTCCGCTTTTTCCCGGAACATAGTGCCGCCGAGATCCTCGATCAGCACAGATCCATCCTGAACAGCATCCAGATAAATTTCAGGGACTCTTACTCCCCGCTCTTTCAGAGCCTTCTGCATATTGATAAAGGGAAGTTCAACCGGATCGGGCCAGTCGGTCACTTCGTCACTGGCAAAGGGATCCCGGGGCAGTTCCATCACTATCAGGCTTGAAGGCTCGAAGCCCGTGGGCATTTTCACCCTGTGGTACTTCCGGCTGGATGCATCCGCTTTCAGTGTCTCAAAAGACTCGGACTCTGCATCACGGCCGTAATAATCCCTTAATATTTTTTCAATATCCATAACAATTGGTTCACATAATTCTACGATTTTTACCAGAAAATGCTCCGAAAATATTGCTAACTCAGGATGATTAATGATTAATATTTATTTAACGAATTACCAAGGGGGTAATAAGATGAAAACACTCTTTCGTGTTCTGCCGGTTTTGCTGCTTCTTGGCACATCATGCGCTGACAGGCAGTGGTTCACGGTCGCGCCGTGTACAAACAGCAAGGCCGGAGAAGTTTCAGGCAATCGATTCAAAGCCGTCAAAGTTACGAAGGCCATGCTGCCGGACAGCGAAGAAAAGAAGCGATGGGCATCACAGGGAAAAGATGCGGATGAGCATCTCAGGAAAACCACTGAAGAAATTCTTCAAAAGTACCTGGCTTTCGAGGATGGCCTCTGGTCCGAAGCAGAAGTCGAAATCGAGATCAGCCGCACATCCGGCATGAAGTGGGACAGGGAATGGCTGTGGGCTCCCACTGTCGTGCTGGTGCCGGTTTACGCGCTGGCTTCAGGGCCCGTAATGGGTTTTACGCTCGACCTGCACATTAAATACAACGTCAGCTGCGGGGAATTCCGGAGAACCTACATTTACCACGCCCATGACGAAGCACTGGCTCATCTTTACGGTTTTCATGGCGGAAGCTGCGAGACGGCTCTACTTGGCTTCACGGTGTCCATGCTCGCAAAGGATGTATCAAAGAATTACGCGGCTTACTATAATCAGTCCTTTCCTGCACAGTCCGAACCCATGAAAACAGAACTCAGCGAGGAAAGCTATCAGAACTGGCTTGATTCCATAGACGATCCCTGCACGCCTCAGCAGGGCTGGCCCGAAGATCTGAGATAGAAACCTTATTTTTCAAGCACTGCCACGTGGTATTTTTTCTGCGGTGACTTCTCCAGAGTCCTGAAGCCGGTTTTTCGGGCTGTCTCGAGGGTGGATTCAAACTTCTGCAGGTTGATATGACCGGCAGGCTCGGCAACCAGCAGCCTGCGTGAAGTTTTAAGAGCCCTGTGAATCTGCGCAAAAAATGCGGCGGGATCCGGTGTTTCATGAACAACGGCCCAGGCCAGCGCGAAATCAAGCTTTGCATCAAGGTCTTCGATGCCGAGACTCCCGGCAGTGCATCTGCGCGCTTCGATCCTGTCATGAAGCCCTGCTCTTTTTGCGCGTTTTCTGAGGGTCTTCAGCATTCTTTCCTGCAGGTCCACGCAGATTACGCAACCGTCTTCTCCCACCATCCTTGCCATGGGAATGCTGAAAAATCCCATGGCACACCCGGCATCAAGCACAACATCGCCTGGAGAAACAAGCCCTTCGAGAGCTTTTTCCGGTTTCACCTCAAACCTGCGCAAAGGGCTCAGCAGGAAATAGCCGCAATACCAGGGGCACACATGCAGAATCATTCACAGTCCTTTCAGCCGGATATCATTAAATCAGAGTGGGCTCGTCTATGAAGCAGGTCTCTAATCCGAACTCGTCCCGGATCACCCTGCCCAGCGCTTTCACTCCCGTTGTCTCTGACTCGTAATGACCCAGGTAAATCACGTTTATGCCGGACTCGAGGGCCACGTGATAGTTGGCATGATCCCCCTCACCGGTAATATAGCAGTCGAGTTTCTTATCAATCGCCTCCTTGAGACAGCTCGATCCCCCGCCCGATACGATGCCGGCGGTCGAATTGAGATCAGGCCCGAACGGAAGCAGCACGGGAGATCCGCCAATTTCATCCGTAAATGCAGAAACCAGGTTCTCAGTCGACACAGGTTCCTCGAGCTCTCCTGAAAAACCGAGATAAAGGCCGTGATACTCGCCGAACGGACGCCTGTCCTTTACTCCGGCAATGTCCGCAAGGCCTGCGTTGTTGCCGACGCGCGGATGCATGTCCAGAGGCAGGTGAGACGCATACAGGTTAAGGTCATGCTCCAGCAGGAATCTTATGTGCTCCAGGTCACGCCCGGTAACTCTTCGAATGCCGTTCCAGATCAGGCCGTGATGAACGACCAGCATCTGACAGCCGTTATTTACAGCTTTTTCATAAACGCTCAGGGCTGCATCCGTGGCAAGAGCGACCCTGCCAACCCCGGCACTGCCCTCTACCTGCAGTCCGTTTACAGAAGCATCCTGTATCTGAGAATTATCCAGCAGTTCATCAAGATATCTTACGAGCCTGTCTCTTTTTACCATCGCCCCTACTTAATATCGCGATTCAGGGCTTTTGCAACAGCTTCGGAGAGCTGGGCGACGACAAAGGGTTTGGCCACAAAGCCCTTCATTCCTTCTTCGATAAGTTCCTGGGCGGCTCCGTCCATTGTGTGCCCGCTTGAAAGAAGCGCCCTGACCTGCGGATTGATCTTTTTCAGTTCGAAAAAGCAGTCGCGGCCGTTCATTCCAGGCATGATCATGTCGATTATGACCAGGCTGACCCGTTGCCTGCTCTTCCTGTAATAATCAACGGCGTCTGCCGGTTTCGAGAAGCAGGCGGCCTCGTATCCCAGGGTTTCGAGCATTCTCTCTACTACATCAAGCACCATGGTCTCATCGTCGATCACGAGAATTCTGCCCGTTCCCGGTATGGAGTCTCTCTTTTCAAGCCCCTGCGTGTCCGAATCCGTACATGTAGAAGACGGAAGAAATACTTCTACCCTTGTACCTTCCGACTCGCTGCTCGAAATCCTGATCGCGCCTTCGTGGTTCTTTACAATGCCGTAAACCACGGCAAGGCCCATTCCCGTGCCCTGATCCCTGGGCTTGGTCGTGAAAAACGGCTCGAAAACCCTAGTCATTATGTCATCGGGAATACCCGTGCCCGTATCCGATACCGTAATCACGATGTGCCTGCCGGGTACTAATATGCCGGATCCGACGACCTCTTCCCTAGTGATATCCTTTGATGATGTCTCGAAAACGAGCTCTCCGCCTTCGGGCATTGCATCGCAGGAGTTCACGGCAAGGTTCATTATCACCTGGTGTATCTGCCCGGGATCGCCGATTGCACAGGTCCTGTCGGCGCCTAGTCTCTGCTTCATCTCAATGCGCCTGTCGATCGTACGGCTGAGCAGGGATACAACGTCTCCGATCAGCCTGTGAACATTTACCGTCGTGTTCTGGAATTTTCCCTTTCGCGCGAAACCCAGAAGCTGCTTGACGAGATCCGATGCCTGCAGGGCGGACTTCTCGATCACGTCCGCGGCCTTGAAGGCATCATCACCGGGTTTCATATCGAGCTTGAGCATGTTTGCGTATCCGATTATGCCAGTCAGCAGGTTGTTGAAGTCATGCGCCACGCCGCCGGCCAGCCTTCCTATGGCCTCCATCTTCTGCGCCTGCAGAAGCTGCTCCTCGAGCAGGGCCTTTTCCTGACTTGCCTTCTTTTTCTCTGTTATGTCCATGCCGGAACTGAGCGTTCCGGTGATGGCCCCGCCTTCTCCCGTAAGCAGAGTATTCTGCCAGGAAATGTGCCTTGTGTTTCCATTCGCGGTCAGAACCGGATTTTCATGCTGATCCGGCAGCCGTACCCTGCCCTGCATCAAGGCGTTGAAAACGCCCCTTGTTTCCGTACGGTTATTTTCCGGAATAAAGTTATCGAACCAGGATCTTCCTGTTATGTCACTCTCACTGCACTCGAGAATCTCGCATGCCTTCCTGTTTGCAAGAGTCACCCTGCCCTCCGTATCAAGCGCAAGGAACATGACGCCGGCTATGTCCAGGTACTTCTGCGCCCTGTTCTTCTCAGCTTCGATTTCAAGTTCGTGGTTCTTGCGCTGTGTCACATCCTTGATAATCGTGACTATGCGGTCCACGTTTCCGTCTTCGTCGAAAATCGGAAGCTTGCTCGTCTCGGTCCAGTGCTGGATATTACTGAACGTGGTATTCTCTTCTGACACGAGCGGTTTCCCTTCCGAAAAAACTCTTTCGTATTCCTCCTGTATGGTTCCGGCGAGTTCGGGTGAAAACCCGCTGGTAATATCGATTATGCTTTTCCCAACGGGATCTTCACTGAATCCGAGCTGTTCAAGCTGTTGAGTAAATTCCCTGTTGCACAGGATCAGCCTGAAATCCCTGTCAATCACGTGAACGAACTCGCCCATGGCGTCAATCGTTGCCCTGTAGCGTTGCTCGCTTCTTCTCAGCTTTTCTTCGGTGTTCTTAAGATCCGTTATGTCCTGCCCGAGCGCGAGAACTGCAAACGGTTCACCCGAGTCGGTCAGGAGCCTGCTGAGGCTCCACGAAAGTATGTGCCTCGTGCCGTCACCGGATACCACCGGGTACAGGTATCCCTCGGCTTTGTCACCCTCGAGCACCCTGCCGATGTCACGGGCAATGTACTGCCTCATCTCATCAGGAACAAAAAGCTCAAGGAAGTTTTCGCCCAGGACGTCTTCCTTCTTTTTGCCTGCTATTCGCTCCGCAGCGCTGCTGAACTCGAGAATTCTGAAATCAGGGGACAGAATCAGGATTACGGATGAAATCGATTCAATAATTAATTTAAGCTTATTGAACAGGTCAAATATCCGGTCGCTCATACTGCGTCCCCGTGTAAATCCTGAAATGTGAAGATTTAATTATAACGCAAATCCGGGCGTTATTCCATGCATTTATTTGTATTTATCGGGAATCTTTACATGTTCTTCAGCAGGGCCGGGCGGTGTAAATAGTTAATACGGAAGAACATCGAGAGACCATATTTTCCGGGCTTGGGGCCTCTTATCAAATCTTCAAGGTGCGAATTTAGCAATGAACATATCTTCATTCGGGCCGGCGGGTAAACTGAATTCTATCTCTCTTGGATCCCCTGGCCCGAACAGGGCATGGAAGTCAAATTTTCCGGTCAGATAGATTCCTCCGTTGTCTATAACTGCCATATGCCTTATGTCGGCGCTATCAACAGCGCTCCTGACCCAGCGCAAGGAGCCGTCCGATGAATAATCAGCCAGAAAAATGGACGAACCATCCGGCAGGGATGACTGAATGGCGGTCTCATCCGTCGTATTGATGCCGAACATGGCGGACTTCCAGAACTGGCCGGACAGAACAACCGATCCGTCAGTATTCATCCCAAGAGACATACCCCAGTCATCCATGACGCCACCAGCCTGTTTCGCCCATACCAGGCGGCCCTCTGCGTCGTACACGGCAATAAAGATGTCAGATTTGCCTTCGCTGACCAGGATGGTTTCCCTGTCTTCCTGATGCCCCAGTACAACGGTGTCCCTGAACTCGCCGGTCATGACGCAGGACCCGTCCGGACAGGCGATGACGCTGTATGCTAGATCATCCTCAGCACTCCCGATCCCCCTGGCCCAGACCAGTGATCCGTCAGTCCGATACCTAGCAATGAAGAAATCCTTTCCACCGTTTGACGTAAGAAATGTCTCACCAGGCTCTCCTGGACCCCATGCCGGGGTTTCTTCAAAATACCCTACGACGCATGCCGAACCATCAGGCATGGCGTCAAGACCATAACTTACGGCAGTACCTGATCCCAGTGACTGTTTTACCCAAGCAAGGGTTCCATCAGGATAAAACCTCGCAAAAAACAGGTGGAAATAACTGTCATTCACGCTCAGGTATGTTTCGTTGGCCTCTCCTTCCCCGAAGAGGGCTTCCCGAAGATAGTAGCCTGTCATCAGGAAGGATCCGTCAGAAAAAACAGCCGTATCCATGGCACCCGAGAACATTGATGAATCGACTTTCTTAACCCAGAGGAGAGTTCCGTTGCCCCGGTATTTGGCGAAAAAAATACCTTTTCCTTGCATGAACGTTTCGTTTGGCTCCCCTTTTCCAAAGACCGCAAGGCTTTCGAAATAGCCTGTCGACAGGAACCCCCCGTCGTTCAGAGTGGATATCCTGGTTCCATGATCCCACCATTCCCCGCCTTGATTTTTCGCCCACAGGAATTCCCCGTCGGGTTTGTATCTTGCAATGAAGACGTCACTCGTCTCGGTTCCCGGGGCATACAAGGAGGTTTCTCCGGGTTCTCCATCTTCGAACGTAATCATGGATTCGAAGCCCCCGGTTACAACTACATCTCCGGAAGGATATGTGTCGATGCCGTTTCCATATTCCGAGGACAATCCCTCTCCTCCAGCAGCCGAAGAATCACTGCCTGCCATCTTTGCCCATACTAGATAGGGATAGTCATTATTGCCTGCGTCTTGTCCTACATCCGAATCTCCATCCGTATCTCCATCAGCATCAACGTCACCACCAATTCCTGCCTCTTTCTCGGCAGCAGCATCCACTCCTGGGCCTCCGTCCCGCCCTTCATCATTTGAGGACTCGCAGCAGCCCAGAATCAAAAAAAGCGGTATAAAGGGTGATAATTTACGGATTCCCGGCATAACGGCAAACGCCTTCTCCTATATTTCAGTTAATATATAATTTCGAGCATAGCATTAATGCAAAGATATAAAAGGCCATTTTCGGGTGAAAGCTGCGGCGTCGTGGTGTCAGACACCCTTTTCAGGGGTGCCGCCCATTAGGAGGCGGTTAGTCAACAGGCAATAAGATTCCCTTGGAAAAACTCTTTTTCCTTCCTCTGAATTCCATCACCCGTAGCGGGAGGGCATTAATAATACGCGCCCCGGTTCTCA
>Ga0272442_10009862_pt1 | contig 11847 bp, 10 predicted proteins | sample SSMForm2O_FD_200262 | JGI IMG/M metagenome (GOLD analysis project Ga0272442, IMG submission 200262) | Marine sediment archaeal communities from Little Sippewissett salt marsh, Falmouth, MA, United States - SSM-Form-2O | ecosystem: Environmental > Aquatic > Marine > Wetlands > Sediment ...
CAACATTAACCCCCCTTCCTAACTCCGACGCTCACGCCTCAGCAGGTGTACTTACCGCTAAGAATTCAGGTCTGGTCCCTCAAAATGCCGCCTGGGTCAGACTTGACCGAAAATTCGACCCCCCACTGAATCTGAAAAAACACCAGGCCCTCAGCCTGCCCATTGAAGGTGACGGCTTGGGCGAAATCCTTGCCGTCCGTCTTGAAAGCCCCTTTCATCGCGGCCATGGCTCTGTGGCTGACCGATATTTTGACATCGATTTCACCGGCAGCCGCTTATTGACCGGGGTCGAGACCGAATCCACCCGTTGGAGTGACTACGTATGGAACGATGGCAAACATTACTACTGCCTCTACCATATCAATATCGATTTCGGCCAGGTGGACTCACTTAGTATCTGGTACAACAACCTCCCCCCCGACAAACAAGTTACCTGCCGCCTCGGTCCCGTCAAAGCCCTCCCGATGATACCTTCTACGGTTGTAAATCCCACTCTCACCTTGAACGGCCAAACCATATCATTCCCGGTAGAAATCCCTTCAGGTGGATTCCTGGAATTCAATGACCTTGATGACTGTACCCTTTATGACTCTAATGGTAAGATTCTCGCCCGGGTAACACCCATCGGCACCCAACCGGTCCTGCAAAAAGGCGACAATAAGCTGAGTTTCTCTTGTGACCCGACCTCTGGAGCTGCTCCCCGGGCCAAAGTTACCCTGATCTCCTATGACGATCCGCTTTAAACAATAATTGGCAAACTGTAACTGGTAACTGTCTTATGTCTGTAACCTTCGTAAAATCCTTACCCTCCGGCCGGTATCTTTATACGATAGTCCATACCGAATGGGGCCCCTTGGTATTTGTCTCACACAGCGAAGTTCTCTGCCGGTTAATTTTCGGCTTTCCCAACCAGCGTTCTCTCGAAAAGACTGTCTTTAATCACTATCCCGCCGCCAAGCCCAATAATAGCGTTCTAAAAAAACTGCAGCAAAATATCAGAGATTATTTCCTCGGCAAACAGGTCGATTTTAGCTGCAAGGTAGATGTCTCTTGGGCTGGCGACTTCGCCTGTTCTGTCCTTCGTCGCTGTGCTCAGATCAAACCCGGACAGACCATTACTTATGGGACATTGGCACAAAAAATCAGAAACCCTCGTGCCGCCCGGGCCGTGGGCACAGCCCTGGCCCAAAATCGTATCCCCCTGCTCATCCCCTGCCATCGTGTTGTAGCCGCTAATGGTAAACTAGGTGGCTATTCCGCCCCCGGAGGCATTATCCTTAAAAAACGCCTCTTGGAACACGAAGTCCTGTCCAGCCAACTAAGCCAACCTTCATAAACCCCTCGATAATATAACTTTCTATACCAGGAATAAACAATTCCTTCTATACATACCGACCGGTCGGTAATTACTGCGGCAAAAAAAGGCCGATGGACGCATGGGGGGGATACGAACCATCGGCAGAAGCGCCGCGAAAGGAGATAAAACGCTTCATATTAAATAATAACGTCAATCAGCTGCTAAAGTCAATACCCTTTCCACCTGTATGGAACTATCATTTGAGCTGGGAGAAATTTTACCTGACGAATATGCGGAACATTTCATATCTTACTATTATGACGGTTGTTACGTTTGTAGCGATTATATCGACCGACTAAAGCCAAAGGAGGGAGTCGAACCCTCAACCCCAGCTTTACGAAAGCTGTGCTCTACCATTGAGCTACTTTGGCGTGAAACGCAGGCTCAGTACCGTAGGATGGGCTTATAATAGACCCCCGCGGTGCTTGTGGCAAGCCGCTCCTCGCGTCCCCTGTGCATTATCACGATCAGAATAATATCTGTCAAGACGGACACTAAAAAACAGGACATCGCCATAATATGACGATGTCCTGTTATATAATTCAAAAAGTATTGTAGGATGGGCTTCGACAGTGGTGAGCTTGTCGAACCAACTCGTGGTGAGTTTATCGAACCAGCCCATGCGGATCTTCCAGCCTTTAGAACTGGAACTGCAATTGCGAACGGACCATTATCAATCCATCGTTCTGAACACCGACAAAATTCGGCGAAGTGGACACCACCGGCAGATTATCTACATAGGTAACATCCAGAGACACCTTTAGGTCCTGGCCGGAGATGTAATAGTTGCAACCACCGGCATATTCATAACTGTCATTCGAACTGTCAACATGTACCCCGCCTATGCGGCCTACCAACTCGAATTTCTGAGGAACCACAAAGTAGCCGGCCTGTGCATACCAACCCATATTATCCACTTCACAGCCATCTATCATGGCTCTCCCTGAGATAGGATCAAAAATGTTCCGGCCCGAACCGAAGTCGTTTTCAAAGGCGACTTCACCCGAATCAACGTTCACCTGCTGATAGAAGCCTTCCACGATAGCTGATAAGCCCTGGTATTTCATGGCCAGATCAGCGCCGAACATCGTCACTTCACCTCCCAATTCGAAGATGTCAGTGTTGCCGTCCGCTGCGCTTTTACCCAGGAATTCGTAACTGTCTCCATCGCCGCCGGCAAAGTGATCTTCTTTACGATCATTACTATAAGCACAGCTCACTCCCAACTGCATCACAGGATTATCATGGCCTTTAAGGTCGGACTCGTTCTCAAAATCTTTCAACGTTGCCCCCAGCATGGGTATGGTTATCCGCCCTGCTAACGCCGGAGTATTATCATTGGCGGCCAGTGGCGTGTCATTGTTATTCTGTAAGCCGTTGAACACCATTACCGCATAGTGAGGTTGAATCTCACCCAAATTAATATCACCAAACAATTCTAAACCTGAACAGCGGTCGATATTGAAGACTTCATTGGCCAGGGAGCGATCAATAAGCATCTGACGACCCGAACTGGTGGTCTCCTGCTTGCCGAAGGGGCCTTTGAATCGCCCTGCCCTCACACCAAATTCCGGCATGAAGGAATAACTGAGCTCATAAATATACATATACGCACCATTACTGCTCTCATCGTCTGCCGCTATCGCAAAGTTATATTTAAGATCCTTGAGAACATGGCCGCGAAAATATACCCTCGCCCGCTCGAGCTCAAAACCTTTAGCGGTGGAATCAACGGCCTCAAAATTAGCCGGATTGTTACCAAGACCTGCCCAATCGGTGGCATCGAGACCTTCCGTGGATAGATCATCATTGGCAGTCTGCAGCCAGGAATACCGAACTTGCAGACGCGTATCGAACTCCAGCTTAAACTGATCGTCCGCTGTCTTTATAAAGAAGCGCTTATCATATCCGGCCGTCAATGCCGTATCTGCCGCCTGATGGAACGGCTTGGTATCCATATCGTTTACCAATTCCTTCATCAACTCGGCATTACGCTGCTGATAAGACTGCTCACTTACCTGAGCCTCCAACTCGGCCACCCGGGCACGCAGAGCCTCCAATTGAGCCTGCGTATCATTCTCAGGAGCTGCCCGTACCGAAGTAACGCACAACGCTGCCGTTACTAAGACTACTGTCAAAACAGTTATGTATTTCTTCATATCACCCTTCCTTTCGCGGCATATTCCGCCTAATAAAAATTTCACCTGCTGTTCCTCCACAGAACAGATTTCATTTAAAAATAGCTGGCCCGCCAAAATCCTCAAAGCATATAAATATGCCTTAAATTCATTTCATGGCTGTTTTGAGGTTTTAACGCCAGGGCTGAAAATCTCCATTAACAGTACTGATATACGTGGTACGTCCACCTTATCGGCCGCTGGCAACTTGGGGCTTGAATATTTCCATACTTCCCCTGCCAGTACTGATAACTCTTTTATATTCAATCTCCTCCCCATGGACATGGGTATCTTTTATTGGTTTGGCAATCAATGCTTATCGCTATCATCAATATTATCAAATGATTGATTTAGCTCTCTCAATCTGATAAATGATAAGCACCAGTCACTTATGACTTGTATACCTGAACCATTTAATTGGCAAGGAAAAAACAACCTGTTTAGGAATTTGCAGGAAAAGATAATAGAAAAATCTAGGCCTCCTCTAATCAGAAAACAACAAAAGCTAAGCGTTTATGCGAAAAAATGCGAAAAAAATAAGCAGAAATGATCAAAAATGAGAAGAAACCAGAAGAATTTGAGCGCAACTGAACTGAAAATGGTGGTTTTTGACTTCGATGGCGTCATTGCAGATAGCGAAAAAGCCCATTTTCAGATGTTTTCTGAGGTCCTCCTGGAAGAGGGTACCCAGCTTAGTTGGACCGAATATTGCGATAAGTACTTGGGGTACACAGACTTAGAATGCTTCGAGCAGGTCCTGATCGACAAAGGACGCAATCCCACCCCAGATATGATAAATAATCTTTTTCAACGCAAAAAAATCAAATTCGCCCGTTATATCCAACAGCACAGCCTCATTATGCCCGGCGTACGCGAACTTCTTAAGGACTTGGCAGATAACAAGATAACTTGCAGCATCTGCTCCGGAGCCCTCAGAGAAGAAGTACAATTCATCCTGGATAAAGAGGATTTAAGCTCATATTTCGCCTTTATTATCGCCGCCGGCGATGTCTCCCAAGGCAAACCAGACCCCCAAGGCTATCTCCTTAGCCTGGATAGATTTAATTCAATGTCCACCCAAAATCAGCCCTCTTGCACCAATAATCACCCCATCGCTGCTGATGATCCACCCTGTTGCGCTAGTAAACACCCAATCCCCGCTGAGAAACCGCCCTGTTGCTCCAATAATCCACATCTACCAACCTGCCCCTCCTCCCAGTGTCCCAAAAACGGGGCGAAATCGGGATTGGCCCAACCCTATGAATGTGTAGTGATCGAAGATAGTATCTGGGGCATTCAGGCCGCCCAGGCCGCCGAAATGAAGTGCCTGGCCGTTGCCACCAGCTACCCGGCCGAACAGCTACAGGTGGCCGATATGGTCGTTTCGGACCTTACCTGCATTAACACATCCCGCCTGCGAGAAATGCTCAAATAACAAGGTCCAATACCTTTCCCTCCGCATAAAATTACCCATCTAAAAATCGGGGAAATTACTCTTAACACCTGTCAGAATATTTTAATAAACCATTACTGAAAAAGACGTTACGCTCTTGAACCTTACTTGTACCTATTGTGGACAAGTTGGGATTTCCATAAATATATCTACCTGTGGTGTCGATTATATAGGTAAATGTCCGGAACGGATTCCATGTTCATAAGCTATAGGCTCATACACACTATCGGACTAGCTGAAATTTCTATACCTAGTGGTTGGAGAATGGGCCATTAGATTGAAAAATACTGAAAGGAATACGAAGGTGTTGATAGTTGCAAACAAACGACACATTTTTCTGCCATTGATTCTTTTAAGTATATTTCTGCTGTCAGGATTAACAACCCAATTGGCGGGAATCGAAGACCATAAATCCTCGAAAGCCTCTGATGGTAGTAGTCCATCCAACATAAAAGATACTAGCCAAGGCTCCGTGGGCGCCGAGGAAAGCGTTGGTGAAGAACTGCTGTTGTTTGAAGATATACCAGTTGTGGTCTCGGCGGCCCGGCAGAAACAGCCCATCAATCAATTATCCGTACCGGTAAGTGTTCTCACTAAAGAGGATATCCATTACAGCGGTTTGACCACCATACCCGACTTACTCCAGTATATCCCGGGTATGGATGTCCTGCAATCGAACCGGAATAATGCAGCGGTTGGGGTAAGGGGTTTGCACGATACTTTTTCCGATAGGACCCTGGTATTAATCGATGGGCAAGCGGTAAATAATCCCGGATTTGGGGCTACTGAGTGGCAGAGGCTTCCTGTTCTGGTCGAAGATATTGAACGAATCGAGGTGGTCCGTGGACCGGGCGGTGCGGTTTGGGGTGCTAACGCCTTTAATGGGGTTATCAATATCATCACCAAGGATACCAAAGATACCACCGGTTTGTTTCTCTCTGATGTGTTAAATCATGTGGGAGACAACTACACGCATTTGCGTTGGGGACACAAGGCAGGACGGTGGCAATGGCGTCAGTCAGTAGGGTATCGTCATCAAAAATCGAGTGAAGATTTTTTAAGTGATGACAATTTCTTTTCACGTGATTTTTCGCGCAAGTGGACATTTGACGGCCAGGCAAAGTATAGTTCCTCCGAACAGACCGATTTGATATTAGGGTGGTCATATACCAATGTGGCCTGCGGTGATTTTGAGTTAAGCGGCTATTTCCCGGGCAAAGACATCCGCCATCACAGCACGCGGTTATTCTCCCGAATAGAACATACCTTTGAGAGCGGCAGCAACGGGCATTTGCAGTGGTTTGGCAATTACCTCAGCAGTCATATGCCGAATTTAATGGATTTAAACACTGCCCTGGAAAATGATCTGGAAGGGCAATTTAATACCAAACTCGGTGACCATAAAATTTCTTTCGGCGGTAATGTACGATTATTACATTTTGAAGCATACAGCAAGTTACCCGAGGAATTTATCATCTCCGGAGATCCCGTGAAAGAGCAATGGGTGGGTTTATTTGGGATGGATCGCTGGGCTATTCTGGAAAGATTGACTTTAGAGGGGCAGATTCGGGGAGATTGGTATTCCGGAACGGGAGCAGACTGGTCGGGCAGGTGCTCGGCTCTATATGCCCTGGACCAGAGAAGAGACCATATCCTGCGTATAAGCGGGGCCAAATCTTTCCGGGCTCCTACAATGGGATATAGGCGCGTCTATGTAACTCGTATGCAAATTGCCCCCGGTTTATACGCCATAAATTTTGTGAAACCCTGGGAAGACTTAAAAAATGAACAAATCTGGTCCTTGGAAGCCGGTTATACTGGCCAGTTAGGCCGGGGATTTACTGTTCGATTGGATTCATATCTGCAACGTATGGAGGATTTAATTGGCGGCCAACAACTCGCGGATCCCCTCAGTTTGGGAAGAAGGTTTCTTGTGCTTGATAATCTGGCCGGGGTCGATGCTTACGGCGCAGAAACGGAGATCGCCTGGACCGGCAAAAGAGGTAAACTATCGGCCTGGTATGCCTTTAATGATGCTCATCGGGACAACTCCGAACAAAGCATACGGTCTTTTCTGCCGGCCAAACATAAGGTGGGACTTACGGGTCGTTTGTTCTTCCTGGACGGTTGGACCTTGAATGCCAATTATCGCTATACCACTACCACAAACGTTGACTCCATGGCTATAAGCAATACCGGAGCCAGCCATAGACTGGATCTTGCTCTGGCCAAAACATTTGCCGAGGAAAAAGGTGAGATGTCCCTGGGAATAAGCGACATCTTCAATAAAGACAGGGACTCTGTATATAGTTCCACTCAGACAATATCACACGAGACTCCGGGCCGAACCTTCTTCGGACGAGTGCAATTGCATTTTTAAACCCGCGTTATAGATACGAGTTAAAAATATAACATACTATTGGGCGAAATCACAATGTTACTGCGAAACCATGGATTAATACTGCCAAGGGTAATATTACTTATATTTATTACACTCTGGCAAGGTATATCTGTCTCGGCGGCAGAGGTTGTGATTGTTTCCAGCAGCGAGGCTACACCCTACGCTATGACCCAAAAAGCTCTGGAAAGTGAACTGGGCAAACACGGGCATATAAGCCAGGTCATTTCCCTTGCCGAACTTCGTGATAAGACAATGAGCATAGTACCGTCGGAGGCCAAAGTGGTAATAGCTGTGGGTACCCAAGCTGCTACCTGGCTGCACCCGCAGGTGAAGCCTCCGCAGCATCTTGTGTATTGTATGGTATCGGATCCTATAGAGGCCGGACTACATAAGGAGCCGCTCATTACGGGAGTGAGCACGCAAGTGCCAATCAAAGGGCAATTTCAGCTTATTCAGGAGGCTCTGCCGAAAGTAAGAACGCTGGGAATGCTCTACCACACCACCACTGACAAAGAAAAGTCTTTGTTGAAATCCATCCGAGAGCAATTACCCGAGGGTTGGCGGTTGGAGGCGGTTGCGATAGATCAATATAAAACCGTGGCTCAGGCGATTGCAGAGCTGTTTGGGCGTAAGATAGATATTATCTGGACGGAACCGGATGCGTTAATTTACAAGCGGGCCACGGTAAGGACCTTACTGCTCACCGCTTTGCGCAAGAATGTACCGGTTTTCGGTTACTCTGCCGGCTTTGTAAAAGCGGGTGGGCTGTTGGGAATTGCCATTGATCCCGACACCCAGGCCCGACAGGCAATAGATATCGTTGAGCGTTTTTTACACGAAGAGAATCCATCAACGGGTACACACAATAGTGAAACGCAGGAGAACTGGCAAAAGGCGCGGTATGAAATCGCTTTGAATCTGATTGTGGCGGAACAATTATCCATAACTTTTCCCCAGGAACTGCTAAAGCGGGCCAAATATGTTTTTAAGCCCCAAGGTAATAACGACAAGGAAAAAAGCAAATAATGAGAGGTTGGTTTAACAATTTATCTCTGCGCACCAAAGCCTCCCTTATCGTATTGACGGTAATCACCTTGGCTCTATCTGTAATGGCGGTGGCCAGTACGGTATATATGCAACAGTGGATAACAAAAAAACAGGCCCAGAATGTGACCGCTATCGCCCAGAATATGGCCCGGAGCTGCGAGTTGGCCCTGGCGGTTCAGGACTTGACGGAACTGGAACGTCTGGCCCACGGCTATCTATGGGATCCCTATGTACTTTTCATTGGGATATACGATAAAAACCACGAGTTGCTGGCCCATGCGCAACAGGATGAAATTGCTTGGCGTTTTTATCTGGAGGGACGAACAAAGAGCAGGGGCTATATTGTCGGCAGACAGCCGGTAAGGCTGTCATCCACGCAAGGTTCCTTCGATAAAATAGATGAGCTTACCTCAGGTTTTGAAGTCACTAACCTCCCGCCGGATTCCAGTAATGTTTTCCAGGAAGACCGTCTCATCGGTGAAGTAGTAGTGGGCCTGTCTATGAAGCCAGTCTATGCGGCCCAGCGAGACCTGGTCTATGTGGTATTGGCCACTCTGCTGATCACCATAGCTTTTAGTGTATTAGTAATGGAGTTCTCGGTCCGCTTTTTGGTGCGCCGTTTACAGACATTAGTGACGGCGAGTGAACAAATCTCTCGTGGGGAATATCAACAGCAGATTCACGATACCAACCAAGACGAACTGGGACGCTTATCTCGATCCTTTATCCGGATGAGCGAGGCCCTGCAGCAGCGAGATGCCGATCTTAGAAAACTCAACTCCTCTCTGCAGGACCAGGTTGAACAGCGTACGCAGGAGCTGGTTAATACTAACCGGGAATTGGAAACCGAGATACTGGAGCGCAAGAAGGCGGAAGCGGAAGTACGCAAACTAAATGAAGAACTGGAAAATAGAGTAGTTGAGCGTACCGTTGAGCTGGAAGATACCCATAAAAAGCTGGTGGATGCCTCGCGGCAGGCGGGGATGGCGGAGGTGGCTACGGGGGTACTGCACAACGTGGGTAATGTTCTCAACAGTGTCAACGTATCCGCTCAATTAATATCTGAAAAACTGTCGAACTCCGAGATCGGTAATCTCGAAAAAGTTATTGAGATTATCAATGAAAACATCGATGATCTGAACGTTTTTATTTCGCAGGATCCCAAGGGTAAATATATACCTCTCTATCTTTCCGAAGTGACCAAGCTCCTAACAGCGGAACAGGGGAAAATCACGGAAATAGTTAAATCACTGACCAAAAACATCGACCACATTAAAGAAATCGTCAAGATGCAGCAATCTTATGCCAAAGTCTCGGGGGTGGAAGTAAACACTACCCTTACGGAACTGGTCGAGGATGCTCTGGAGATCAACATCGCCGGTCTGGCGCGACACGGTATAGAGATTATACGCGAATACGAAGAGTTACCTCAAGTCAGTATCGATAAGCAAAGAGTGCTGCAAATTTTAGTGAACCTGATCGGCAACGCCAAGTATGCCCTTTCCAATAACAATTCGATGGACAAGCGACTAACCCTGCGGGTGCGCAAACAAGACGAGAATAATGTTCGTATCGAAATTTGTGATAATGGTATAGGCATCTCGCAAGAAAATTTAACCAAGATATTCCATCACGGCTTCACGACGAAAAGACAGGGGCACGGCTTCGGGCTGCACAGTGGGGCCATCGCGGCCCAGGAACTGAAAGGGTCCTTAACCGTTCATAGCCAAGGCGTGGACCAGGGAGCGACCTTTACCCTGATATTACCTTTCAAATCAGCTGAGATTACTTCGGCGTAAGCCGTAATAAGCAACTTTCAAATCTGTTGACATCCAGCTTACCCACTTTCGCATCAGGTTTTGCGGGTTTTATCTAAGCCGATAAGTGCCTAAAGCGGCCAGACTAGACAAGGAAGGTGGAAAATACAGATTAGTATATTCCTTACTAGCGGCGGTGGGAGTCGAACCCACGACCTGCGGCTTATGAATCCGCCGCTCTAGACCAACTGAGCTACGCCGCCGGTGTTCTCCGGCATAAATCTTTTCCAGAGATTCCAACAAAACCCACTTTCGACCCCCCGGTTTTACCTGGGGAGTTGATTCTACGCGGTTTTGTTAGAGTGTAAATAGCCTATATTTCTAATAATGTAAAGGGTATTTTCCCGGCGATCAACCAGGATGTATAAGCGGTTGGATGAGCCTAAACTTAGTATTCATACCAACGTTCGCTTGAAAGGATGCTTCCAACGGCAAGTGATGAGTAAGGAATCTGATTAATAAATCCAATTTTACCTAAAATAACAAATTCCTTTATGCAAAATATATTTAAAAACACAGCAAAAGAGTGGACTATTTTATGTAAAGTGTAAATAATATTGAACGAAGAGTGTGCGTTTGATTAGACGAATATTTGGTCAGCCCAGAAGCGGCTTTGGGGGATTTAATTGCAGAGTTCAGAACAAACTGGTAATGCAAATTAAAAAGAGGTATCGATATGACGATCAGAATACTTCTCGCTGAGGACCATCGTATCCTTCGAGAAGGACTACGCAGCTTAATAGAGAACGAACCGGACATGGAAGTGGTAGCCGAGGCTCAGGACGGCCGGGAAGCAGTGGAGCTGGCGGCAAAACACTCTCCTCAGGTTGTGGTCATGGATTTATCGATGCCGAAAATGAACGGTGACGAAGCCACCAGGCAGATCCTGAAACACAAACCGGCTACCAAGATTCTGGCTTTGTCTATGCATCCCAGCAAGCAATATGTGCTGAGCATGTTCAGGGCCGGGGCCAGGGGGTATCTGTTAAAGAGTTGTGCCTATGGGGAGCTCAACCGGGCAATCAAAACAGTCGTGTCAAACCACATCTATCTGAGCGAAAGAATAAGTGACTCGGTTATATCGGACTATATGTCCAGTCAGCCCGAGGTTGAATCGGAAATGTTTCCGGAATTGACCTCCCGTGAAGTGGAGGTGCTTAAATTGCTGGCGGAAGGCTATACACCGAAAAAAATTGCGGTCGATCTCAATATAAGCCCCAAAACCGTAGCCAGCCATCGGGAACATATATATGCCAAGTTAGGTACTGATAATCTGGCAGACCTGACCGTTATTTCTTTACAAAGAGGCTTAACAACTCTGGAAGACAAATCGCGTTTCGAATCAAAATCGGCCCCATAACATTGTCAGTACAGCTATATTCACATCTCATTGACACACTTTAAACTTTAAAGACGACCGAGGTAATCGCGTAAACTCAAGTGTTTTCGGAAGTCTTTGGCATGTTTGATGTTAGCGCAATCTCAGCAAATTTGTCGGTAGTGTCAAGAATCTTTCGCACATTTTATTTTGGTAGTCTTCCATCTAGTCTAGGTCTCATACCTGGGGCCCCCCTAGGGGGGCCGCGAGTTATCGG
>Ga0272442_10009863_pt1 | contig 11846 bp, 10 predicted proteins | sample SSMForm2O_FD_200262 | JGI IMG/M metagenome (GOLD analysis project Ga0272442, IMG submission 200262) | Marine sediment archaeal communities from Little Sippewissett salt marsh, Falmouth, MA, United States - SSM-Form-2O | ecosystem: Environmental > Aquatic > Marine > Wetlands > Sediment ...
AACTCGCGGCTATAACTTTTACGGGAATTGTTCTTGCTCATTGGACACCTCCTGTGTGGCATTATACCACGCTTCATTGGTGTCCACGATTTCGGGGCAAGTCCACAGCGCCCTATTTTTCAATTAACCTGTCCCCAATCCGGCACATAGCTCACAAGGTCATGTGCTTTTTTTCCCTTTGCGAATTCACAAAAGATGCTCGATGTCCGGGGTGAGGGGGGCGGATTAAGACAGTTAAAACAGTTTTTACATGCCATTATCTGACAGGAAGTAACAACGGAAGTCCTCCATAGATCATTTAGGTAAAAAGGACAGCCCCGCAAAGGGGACGCAGCAAAATATTGACAGAGGTTATTTTTTCTGCCCATCCTGGCCTGTTTCAAAGTGGGCCTTTTATGTTGGATTTAAAAGGAGGACGCATGCTGCAATTTCAATCTTTCTCATTAAGAAATTTGCCAGAAACTTGACAAGTATATTGTTGAATGGTAAACTTTATATTGTGGACAAAAAAATACACTGCAGCAGATAAATAGTTTTCATGAGGAAACGAAGAGATGTCTAAATTTCAAAATCCCTTTTATAGAATTTTTCTTTGTTTTGTCCTGATCGTCGCCGCGATTCATATTGTCAATGTCGCCCCCCATTCCTATGCATTAACAAAAATGAAGTCCCGGGTAATCGATTACACCAAGAATATCGATATCAAATCCGGGGATTTTATTTTTCAACATCTGCCGGGCCCGTTGACCGAGATGATTGCGGACGTGACGAAGAGCCCGTATTCTCATTGCGGGATAATCGTTGAGAAAAAAGGCGGTTTTGCCGTCCTGGAAGCCATCGGCCCGGTTAAAGAGACTCCAATCAACGAGTGGATCGCGCGGGGAGTGGGGGATCGATTCACCATCGTTCGTTTAAAGGATCCGTATCATACGTTTATCCCACAAATTATTAATCGGGCATATCGATTATCTGGGCGGCCTTATGACATTCAGTATGAATGGGATGACAAGAAGATTTATTGCTCGGAATTGATCTATAAGGCGGTTCAACAGGGCGCGGGCCTGTGCCTGGCCCGCTTTGTTCGACTTGGAGAACTGAATTGGCATCGTTACGAAAACTTGATCCGCCGCATCGCCGGCGGCGTTTTGCCTTTGGATCGTCTCATGATCACACCGGAAGGTCTGGCGGAATCGAATGAAGTTTATACGATTTATTCCTCTTTCCCGGCACGAATAACGGATGGGGTCAGTTACGATTTTCAGGATTTGGCGGGTGTCTGGGAAGGGAATTATATGCTGCTGCAAATCCCTTTGCTCGCTCGATTTGAGGTCGGGGCCGCGGGGTTGGTTAAAAAGGGGTATCTGGGCAGCGGCTTAACCCTTGAATCTAATAAGATCAAAAGATTTAATCGCCGGACCGGCGAGTTTAGGTGCTCCTATCGCAGTGAGAATAATATCCAGATCAATATTTCTGCCAGGATGGATAAATCAAAAGATGTTATTTTTGGACAATGGAACGACGAATTGGGTTTTAAGGGCACGTTTGTCTTAAGCAAGAAGTAAAATAGTGATACAGACCATTTTTCTCCGCCCATGCCGGCCCGCTTCAAAACGGGCCTTTTTTGTTGGATTTCTCCGGCTGCAGAGGTAAAATAACTAGCAAAAGAACACCGCCCTATCAATAAAATAGACAGGAGCCCCTCCCATTCCCTAATCGAATATGAGAAAGAGACTTCCCTTTTTTAGAAGTTTTGGCGCGAAAGTCACCTTGATCCTGATCTTCTCCATGATCCTCGTTGGGGGGCTTTGCAATGTGTTCATATATAAATATGCGCTTGATTCACAGTTTGAGCAACTGCGGGAAAAGCTAATGATTATCGCTCAAATGGCGGCATTGTCGATTGACGGTGATATGCTGATGCGGATTCCACTGAATAAAGAAGGGATGAATACTCAGCCTTATCGAGTTGTTTTAGAACTGTTGCATAGCATCAAACGGATTGATCCTATTCTTAAATATGTTTATACGATGGCGAAGACCGATACGGAAGGGATTTGGCAGTTTATTGTTGATCCGGATGCGGCTGAGTTGGAGTCAGAGGGCATCACTTCCTTCCCGGGCGACGAATACGACGCGTCGCGTTTTTCCGAGATGATGAAGGCCTTTGACGGGCCGTCCGCGGACAGGGAGCTTGAGGTCGATGAGTGGGGGGCGTTGTTGTCCGGGTATGCGCCGATCCGCGATCGGATGGGCAAGCCCGTCGCGATGATCGGTGTGGATATCATGGCCGACGATGTTTATGCGATCCAAAAGGAGGTTCATAAAAGGGAGATCCTTATTTTGGCGGCGGGCGTCATCTTCTCCGTCATTCTGGGGTGGCTGTTTTCCGATAAAATCACGCGTCGGGTCAAAAAACTGGTCGAAGGAACGAAACGGATTAAGGACGGGGATTTCAGGCATCAGGTAAGGGTCGGCGGGCAGGATGAGATCAGTGAGTTGGCCCATTATTTTAATATCATGGCCAAGAGCCTTTTCTTGTCGAGACGAAAGATGCATAAGTATTTTTACCGTGCCATGCAATCGCTGGTGCGGGTTCTGGAGGCCAAAGATGTTTATACCATGGGCCACTCCGACCGGGTGGCTGAATATGTGGAAAAAATCGCCTTGCGAATCCATTTTCATGTCGACGAGATAGAGGTATTGGTTGATGCTGCCCGGCTTCATGATATAGGCAAATTGGGGATTCAGAAGACCATATTGAACAAAAATGGCAAGCTGACAGAAGACGAATGGAAAGTCATTAAAGAACACCCTATTATTGGTGAAGATATCCTGCGCTCCGTGGTCTTTGATAAACAGATGTTGGCTATGGTACGGTATCATCATGAACGCTATGATGGGACGGGTTATCCAGATGGATTAAAAGGCAAAGACATCAATATTTTTGCCCATATCATAGCCGTTGCCGATGCCTATGACGCAATGACATCTGACCGGGCATACCGACGGGCATTTAGTAAAGAAGAAGCTCTGAAGGAATTGGTTAAAGGGAAGGGTAAGCAATTTAATCCTGAAATAGCGGATGCCTTCATTCGACTTTTACATGAAGAAGATAAGCATGGGGGCAGGCGTTCTGATTAATATCAGCGACTAGCTTTTTCGCGCATCCCGGTCCGTTTAGAAACGGGCCGTTTTTATTGGATTTTCCCGGCCGAAGACGTAAAATAAACAGAAAATAGGGCTCCGTTCCCTATGATTATGATGCGCAAACTCACCCATCAGGAGATCGTTGACCGCCAGAAAGTCAGAATGCAGGCGCCACCGCTACGCCTGACCGTGGTTTTGGATAGTATCCGCAGCCTTTACAATGTGGGCGCGATCTTCCGCACTGCCGACGGCGTTGGCGTCGAGAAAATATTTTTGTGCGGCATCACCGGCACCCCCGAACAGGCCGCGGTGCGCAAAACCGCCTTGGGTGCCCAAGAGCGCGTGCCCTGGGAATATGCTTCCGACGTTGTTACGGTGGCGAAAGGATTGAAGCAGGCCGGATATCAGGTGGTCCTGCTCGAGCAGACCGATACGGCCGTTAATTATAACTGCTTTCATTCCCACAAGCCCGTCTGTCTGATCGTAGGCAATGAAATCGAAGGGATAACCTCGGAACTGATCACTATCGCTGACGCAGCCGTAGAAATCGAGATGGCGGGGATCAAGAATTCCCTCAACGCGGCCGTGGCCTTTGGTATCATTGCCTATCATCTCAGATCCGGCTGGCTGGCTGGCCGATGCTTTTGAGAATGAACGAAGCTATTACTTTTTTGTCACCTTTTTTATTTAAGTTCAATTATCCTTGTGGGTTATTTCAAATAGCGATAGAATAAACTGGCTTATTTTAAGTTTATTCGATTTTCAAAACGTCTATTAGAAAGGGAAATATGCGTCCCATATCGGAATTTATGACCAAGAATCCCATTGCCATCCGGGATGACAGCACACTGGCCCAGGTGGTCAAGCTCATGCGCCAGAAAGAGATCGGTGCGATTTTAGTCAAAAACAAAAACGATAAGACGATTGGCATCTTTACCGAACGCGATCTTTTGACACGCATCGATTTCAGCAAACCGGAGACATTAACGACTTTAAAGGTACGGGATGTCATGAGTAAAAATTTGATCACCTCCGAAGCTCAGCAACCCTACACCGATGTCCTGAAGCTCATGCAGCAATATAATATAAGGCATATGCCGGTTATGCGCGACGGCCAGATGATCGGGATTGTCTCCCTGCGCGATTTGATGATCCATTACGAAGAAAACCTAGAAAATCTGCTCGGAGAAAAAGAATCCCAGTTGGTAGATAATCTGCAGCGCCTGCGGGAATCCGAAGAGCGCATGCGTCTGATCTTCCGCAATACGGCTGTGGCCATCTGCTATGCCGACAACAATGAGCGCCTGATTTCGTGGAATCCTCTAACCGAAGAACTGATTCAGATGGATGAGAAGGATCTACACAATAAACCCCTCCGGGATTTTTTCCCGCCCGAGGAATGGAAGAAAATCCAGGCTCTGGATATCCGGCGACGCGGCGGGCACACACATTTTGAGACTCAATTAATCAACAAGAAAAAACAGCTGATTGATATCGATTTGTCGATTAGTTTTATCAATGATGCTTCCGGCCGGATCACCGGGTCCATCGCTGTCATGCGCGACATCCGCAAACGTCGGCAGATGGAAGTGAAATTGCATGAGTCGCTGCAGGCGCTTGAAAACGAATACACGACATTAAAGGAGTACCAAAAACAGATCATTCAAATGGAGAAGATGGTCACGATGGGAACCCTGGCGGCCGGTTTCGCCCATGAGATCAAGAATCCGCTGGCGATCATTTTGCAGGGCATGGAGCGGATCCAGAAATCCACCCAAAAAAGGGAAGACAGGGAGGATGAACACTTTGTCAAGATTATTCACAACGCGGCCGAACGGGCCAATGAAGTGGTGACCTCGATTTTGCGTTATTCCCGCGCGGCCCAGATGGAGGTTCAGCAGGTGGATGTCGCCAATACCATTGATTCAACCGTCGAGCTGGTGCGCAACAACCAGAAAATAGAGGATATTGCTATCCGGACACAATACCCTCCCCAGCCCCTAACCGTTGAAGGTGATACCATCATGCTCCAGCAGGTTTTTTTCGACATTATGATGAATGCGATTGATGCCATGCCGAACGGCGGCACGATCGATATCAAGGTGGATGTCCCTCACAAGCCCCGCCGAGAACAGGTCGAGAAATGCGTCATTCATATCAAGGACACGGGCGTGGGGATCCCGGCCACGCATCTGTCGCGCATCTTTGATCCGTTTTTCACCACGAAAGAGGCGGGCAAGGGCACTGGCCTGGGTTTAAGCACGGTTTACCTGATTATCGAAAAACATAAAGGTCTCATTGATGTCAAAAGCCGAAAGGGTAAAGGCACGGAATTTACGATCACCTTGCCTACGCGCCATAGCGGCCCGTCTTTACTGAAAGAGACCGGGGCCGTCTCTGTCCTGAGCAACATCAACAAGAAATCGAAAATATCCAAAAGTACAGGAGGTCGAAAATGCCGGACAAGAAAAAGATTGTCATGATCGATGATGAGGAAGACCTATGTTTTGTGGTCAAATCCAATCTGGAAGACAGCGGGGAATTTGAAGTCGTAACGACTTCCAATCCAGCCGAGGCCGAGGATATTATTCGCCGCGAGAAGCCGGACGTCGTGCTCCTGGATGTCGTCATGCCTAAACGCCCTGGTCAGGAAATCGTAGCCGCGCTTAAAAAGGATAACGAGCTGAAAAAAGTACCGATTATTATGGTCAGCGGCAAAGGCGAGATGATTTATGACAAGAAAAAGAGCGAGTTCAAGTGGTTGCCGAACAATCCGATGGTCCAAAACCGCCCGCAGCTTCCCGACGCCAAAGGTGCCGAGGCCCTGGCTGAGGCTTACGGTGTTAACGATTATGTCTCCAAGCCGTTCAATACGGATTTATTGATTCAGGTTATTAACGATTTGCTAGAGAAACTCAAGCCCTCCAGAAAAGACGACGATGGGATGGATTTCTGAGTGGAGATTACGGGTCGGGAACACCGCATGTTCCTGCAGTTACCGATCATTGGCATGGTTCCACGGGGTGCTAGGGCATGACTGTGGCCTTTCTGGGAACGGGCCTGATGGGACAGCCCATGGTGCGCCGGCTTTTGCAAGCCGGTCATCGGGTTTCGGTTTATAACCGGACCGCGTCCAAAGCCGAAGCCCTTAAAGAGTTCGGGGCATTGGTTATGTCGACCCCGCAGGCAGCGGTTGAAAATGGGGAATGTGTTATTTTGATGTTGAGCGACGCCGCGGCGATTGAACAGGTATTATTCGCTGTTCCGCCGGAACGTTTGCGCGGCCGGACCGTTATCCAGATGGGGACCATTGCTGTCAGGGAAAGCAGGGATTTTTGCGACCGGCTGCAAGGTTTGGGGGCCGATTACCTGGAATGCCCGGTCTTAGGCAGCCGCAAAGAAGCCCGTTCGGGACGTTTGATCCTGATGGTCGGTGCACGCCCCGAACAATACCGAGAATGGCGTTCTTTTCTGAAATGTTTTGGTCCGGACCCGCAGTATATCGGCGGAGTCGGCCAGGCCGCGGCTTTGAAGCTGGCTTTGAACCAATTGATCGCCGCTTTGATGAGCGCTTTTTCGGTGAGTCTGGGCATGATTCAGCACGCAGGTGTCAGCATTGATTTTTTTATGTCGATTTTGCGCCAAAGCGCTTTGTATGCACCTACTTTTAATAAGAAATTAACACGCTTGCTTAAGCGCGATTTTACCGATCCGAATTTCCCGGTCCGGCATCTTTTAAAGGATGTGGATCTAATCATTGCGGAATGCCGGCAGACCGGCATATCAATCGGTCATCTGCAGGGGATCCGGGGCATCCTGGCAGAGGCCGTTACCGCGGGTCTGGGGGATCAGGATTATTCGGCGATGTCCGAGATGATCCTTCCTCAAGACCAATCATAAGGTGAGCATCCTATGTTAATCCATTCACAACACAAAGATATCAACAAACGGTCGTTGGGCTTAAACCTGGTCGGCTGGGGTGTAGGCCTCAGCAACGTGCTTTTGTTTTCCTCCTATTATTATGCCCTCTTTACCAAACAGTTCGTTGCACCGCGGTCTTTTTGGGTTTTTCTTTCGGTGTTTGCCGTGTTCCCGCTGGATTTTATGCACAACTATTTGATGGGAGAATGGTACGCCCATTTGACATGGATCATCATGATGGCAACCTGTGCGATGGGCATTCTGCTTTTAAACAAGTTTGCACGCTTGGTCTTTATTGTCATGAACATCGTTCATATCGTTGTCCTGGGCTACCTGGTGTTTATGCGTTTCGGGAGCCTTGATTTTGTTGAGTACGGTTTTAAACTTTATTTCCACCTGGTCGTGTGCGGGGCCTATGTGGGTTTTCTGCTGATCCCGGACGTACGCGAACAGTTCGAAGTCAGCCTGGAGGGTTTTAGATTCTGGTCGCGGTGGGAGACTCCGCGTATCAAGCGTATCAAACCGCAGAACAGCCAGGGTTTATTTAAACTCAGTCTAGCCTATGAAAACCTGGGCCGTTATCAGGATGCGGTCACTGCCTTGGAGAAGGCTGTCGCTATTGAACCGGAAAATGCGGAATTTTCTTTCCGGCTTGCCCTGAACTATACCAAGCTGGATAAAAATTATAAAGCAATCGACTCGCTTAATAAGGTTTTACGTATTCAGCCGGATCATTACGAGGCGCATTACTTTTTAGGGCATGCCTACATGAAGGAAGGCAGCGTGCAGGAGGGGATCCGCGCCTTCGAAGATGCTGCCAAAAGCCCGCGGCCGCATCCTATGATTTACAAAGATCTCGGCGAGGCGTATATTGCGGCCGGCCGTTATCAGGATGGGGCCGATGCCCTGGAGAAAGCCGTTGCCCCCCAGCACAAGGACGCGGAGATTTTTTACACGTTAGGTCGGCTTTATTTCGAGAATCTTGACCGGAAAAAGGAAGCCCGGGAATATTTAATGCGGGCAATCCGCATCGATCCCGATCTGAAAGACGCCCACATGCAATTGGGATTGGTGTGCAGTAAGCTGGCGCGTTACAAAGACGCGATCCGGTCGTTCAAAGAAGTCTTGAAAAAGGAGCCGGATAACCGGCCGGCACATTTTCAGATCGGATTCGCGTATGCCATGATCGGAGATTTTGACTCAGCCCGCAGACAATATCATTATCTCAAACGCATGGATCCCGACTTGGCGGAAAATCTGGCTATGGTGATTAAATAAGGCGCGATAAGAGATACGGGATGCTTACAAAGTTTTTTCTACGGGTTTGTTTCCTGATATTTTTTTTAGCTGGTTGTTCTGACGGGTCGGTGAAAAAGACCCTGACGGTCACCATGAGTCTGGGGGAAGAAGAATGGGCGGTCTTCCGCCAGGAGTTATTTCCCCGGTTTGAAGAACGTACCGGAATCTCCGTCCGGGCTTATCAGATCGAAGCTGGGCATCTGGCGGCCAAGCTGGAAGCCCTGAGGTCAGCGGGCCAAAGCGAGATTGACGTCTTCGCCCAGGACAATATGAATTTGGCCGCTTTGATCAACAAGGATCTTGTCCTAGACCTGTCCGCTTATCGTAATAAGATCCCTCCTGAAGTGCTTTCCAATCTTGTGACGGCTGGCGTATTTAAGAATCGGCTGATGTTTTTGCCGTTTAGGCCTAACGTGCAGATCGTTTATTACAACATTGCGGCTTTTCAGCGGGCGCGTTTGTCGCTGCCGCGAACCTGGGATGATCTTTTAGCAGTAGCCAAAGTTTTCCAAGGTCGTGACGGGGTAGGGCGGATTTTGCTGAAAGGTTACGGCGGGAACCCGACTGCAACCCAGGTTTATGAATTTGTCCTTCAGGCCGGCGGCGATCCGTATGCTTTCAATGATGCCGGTTGCGTGCGCGCTTTTCAATTCTTCCAAAACTTGGCGCCGTATTTGTCGCCAGAGACCAACCGCGCTAAATGGGATACGGTCAATGAAATCATGGCCCGCCAGGAAGCTTATCTGGCGCTGAATTGGCCTTTCGGTGTCGTGATTTTAGTGAAAGAATACGGCCTAGATTTTATCGGCACGTATCCGGGGTGGGAAGGACCGGCCGGGGCGGTTCATGTGATCGGCGGCGATGTTTTTGGGATTCCCCGCAACGCGCAGCATATTGAGAAGGCCCTGGAGTTTATATTTTTTATGCAGTCCAAAGAGGCTCAGGAGATCCTTGTCAGCCGCCTGGGGTGGCCTTCCATCCGGTCGGATGCCTACGGGCAGGTTGCGGAATGGCAAAAACCACATTTTGAGTCAGTAACCCGGGCCTTGGCAAACGGCGTTTTTCGCAAGAATGTGACGTGGTGGCCGATTTATGCCAAATACGCCAGCCAGGCTTTTCAGAAGATCGTCGTGGAAAGAGAGCCTGTCCGGCCGACCCTGGACAAGCTAAAACAACTTATGGAAAAAGAAAAAGAAGCCAGCCGTTTTTGAATCTATTCTCGTATGCGTTTCCTTCTTCAGAAATACCGTTTTGAAATAATCTGTCTGCTTCCTCTGGGTGTATTTCTTTTGGTTTTCACCTGTTATCCCGTCATAAGAGTATTGGCGATGAGTTTGACTCGCGCCGCCGGTGGTCTGACATTGGGTCACTATTGGGACTTGATACAAACGCGTGATTTTCAACAGGCGGTGTTTAACACGATCTTGATTGCAGTTGGATCGTTATCCATTGAACTAATCTTGGGCATGTGGATGGCGGTGATCCTGGCCCGGAATCGGCCAGGGCACAATACGGTTCGGACTTTTTTTCTGCTTCCGCTTGCGATTCCGACGGTCGTGGTCGGGGTCATGATGAGTTATATTTTCTCCACTTCGGGATGGCTGAACCGTATTTTTATGGATTTGAATTTGATCAACTCACCCTTTCATTGGACCGCGGGCGGACTTAAAAGCTTATTGATGGTCATTCTGGCTGACACATGGAAGGTTACGCCGCTGGTGATGCTGATTCTGCTGGCCGGTCTGAAATCCATCGACCGGACGGTTTATGAGGCGGCCCGTGTCGATGGCGCCAATACATTTCAGGTTTTCCGTCGCATCAGCCTGCCGCTGATCATGCCGTATGTGACGACGGCCATCATCATCCGGGGGATCGATGCTTTTCGGATTTTTGCCTTGCCGCTGGTTTTGATGGGACAGAATCTTAAGGTCATCGGCACGTATGCTTATGTCGAGTACATGGATTACGAAAATATCCATCTTTCCGCGGCCAGCGCGGTCGTTCTTTTTGCAATGATTATGGCCGCGGTTTTTGCCTATATCAAGCTGGCCGGACGGGAAGGGATTCAGGCGACGTAAAGGCAGGTGGAGGTTAAGGTAGAGGTAAAGGATAAAGAGGCTCGCTGAAGGATACAGGGAAGAGGATAAAAGGGGGCATTGTGAGGGCGCTGGGTTTTTCCCCTTTAAACTTTTCACTTTAAACCTTAAACCGAGGAAGGGGTCGCCGGAAACATATCGGCTGTAAGGAAGGCTCGCCATAAATTTTTCCTTGTTCGGGTCGCTGCGCTTAACTCACTCGGGAAGGTTTAGGGTTCGCCTAAGGTAATTATATCCCGATGTTTTCCGGCTCGCTGGGGTAAGGGAAAATAGAGGGACTTGAAATAATGAAAACCCTCCTGACTTATCTGCTGATTGCGATTATGGTCGCCGGGATTATGTTTCCGCTGTATGTGATGCTGCGGATATCATTCAGCGAACCGAGGGATATTTTTCAAGAGAGGCCGTCTTATTTTATCCGGCAGCCGACCTTGCGGCATTTCGCCAACGTCCTGCGTTCGGGTGAGGTTTTTTGGGGGCCGCTTAGGAAAAGCCTGGTTGTGGCGCTGGGAGTCAGCTTGCTCGGCTTACTGATAGCCACGCCGGCGGCTTATGCCATCACCCGTTTTCATTACCGCGTTCGGTATCTATTTTTGGTATTGATTTTCGTGGCGCGAATGATTCCGGAAGTCAGCATTGCTTTGCCGATCTCGGTCACGTTCATTCGCTGGGGATTGTTTGATACGGTCTTGGGATTGATCCTGGCGCATCTGATCCGTGCTTTGCCGGTTATCTGTTTTATTATGACCGGCGTGTTTGCGGATTTTCCACGGGATATCGTTGAACAGGCCTATATTGACGGGTGTAATCGGTTCCAGGCCTTTTATAAGATCGTGCTGCCCTTGACCATGACCGGGATCAGCGTAGCCGGCGTTTTTGGCTTTTTATTTTCATGGGATGAATTTATTTACGCCTCGTATCTTTGCCTGGCGAAGGTCACCATGCCGCTGAAAGTTTTCTATTACGTTTCCCGCGGCAATATTTTTTACTCGGCCACTTATGCGGTCATTATTACCTTGCCGGTGTTATTTTTAACCCTGCTGCTGCAGAAATACTTGAAACCGGAATACCTAGCCGGCGCAGTCAAAGGGTAGGCTCGCCGAAGGTCTTTTTGTGCTCAGGAAGAGCTCGCCGGAAACATCTTCGCGCTCAGGTCGCTACGCTTAATTCGCGCTGCGATGTTTCCGGCCCGCTTAGGAAAGGGTTCGCACTTCAAAGACCTTCGGCTCGCTGAGGGATAAAGGATAAAGTTCTAAGTGGATTGACGATTCTTAGGTGCTGTTATATTGCGAAAAGAGTAGTTTTTTAAAAAGATTCATTTATAATGTGCCAAAAATTAATTTTAACAATTTTGTTCTTAATACTTAGCATCCAGATGGCGGG
>Ga0272442_10009864_pt1 | contig 11843 bp, 10 predicted proteins | sample SSMForm2O_FD_200262 | JGI IMG/M metagenome (GOLD analysis project Ga0272442, IMG submission 200262) | Marine sediment archaeal communities from Little Sippewissett salt marsh, Falmouth, MA, United States - SSM-Form-2O | ecosystem: Environmental > Aquatic > Marine > Wetlands > Sediment ...
ACAAAGTGGAATAGCGCCTCCACCTGAATTTTCGAACAAACCCGCCGGGAGAGGGATGGTTTCATCCCCTCCCGGCTTTTTTTATGATTCAAGAGACATCAATCGTCTGACTGGTCCGACCAGTCTGACATGTCGGACCAGTAAAACGGGTCGGACGAATCATGAATATATCGAACCTGCATTTCTTGATTTACAAAAGCCCGTTGGATCGGTATGAAAAAGAGATAGATCGATCATGAAACAAAAACTCCTGCCATTGATGGTTCTTTTTGTCATTTCCGCGGGGCCGGCGGCGGCTGAGGCGCCTGCCTGGATCGCGGGGCGTCAGATTTCCCCCTCCATTACTTATCAATACAGGATCGAACAGAGGCCGGGATTTCACCAGCAGTTTCACAAGGTGACGATCGATCTTTATGCAAAAGACGTTACGGTGAAGCTGGTTCCGGCGGAAGAGTTTCCCCGCGGGGTGGAGTACCCGAGCGAGTTTCTGAAGAGAACGAAGTCCCGTGTGGTTGTTCCGGCCTGCCTGTTTCAAAGCGGGTCCGGGGCTCGCCTGAGTCCCCTGGGAGGGCTTCGATTCCCGGGGGGGATTTATAAACGGGGTCATGAGTTCCCCGAGCTTCGAATTCGTCCCCTGAACCAGATCGTTTTTTCCCCGGAAAGCGATAAAACCGTTCAACCGCCAGTTTTGATCATGGAAGACAATTCCGTGATTCCCGTTTCCGGTGTGAATGTCCCCCCCACCGAACCCGGCCTGTTCCTCTTTACCAACCCCTTTGCCCCAGTGACCCGGGAAGAGTTGAAAAAATGGAAGGCGAGCCGGTGCTGTCTCCTGGAACCGGTGAAGGGAAACCGGGAACCGGGATTGTACTGGATCTCCAAGGTGCTGGAGGATCCCCGCACCATTCACCTCAAGGAAGAGAACCGGCTTCTGGTTGAGGTTCGGGGAAAATCTGCCGGGTACGATCGTTTGCTGCAATACAGGAAGAGACTTCATCTCAGGTTTCTGGATGAAAATCCTTTCAAACTCTACGAGGGAATCTTCTGTGGAGGACCCCTTTTCCTGAAAAACGGGGAGTTCTTTGGAGGGGCGGTGGAGCGGTTCTGCAGCCTTCCGGGGAGTCCCTCCCCTGCCCACTTTTCGAGTCGAAAGGCCCGGCTCGCCCTGGCCATGAAGAAAGACCGGAGATATCTTTTTATATATGCGGTGGATCAGAGCGGATTCAGCCGTGAGGGGATGACCCTCCGGGAATTCGCGGATTACCTGTCCGGCGAGGGGGTCAGGGAGGCCATGGCCCTTCCGGACGACAATCTCGGGTCCGTGATTCTGCCGGGGGGGCGGGTGAATGCAACCCCGTCCCGGATGGAGGCGCCCGTTCCCGCGGCCCTGTGTATCGGAGAGCGTCCCCCGGAGACCGGAGAAACCGTGAATCTCCTGCGTCGCTATCGAACCGCGGTTTCTTCCTCGGGTATGGGGGCGAACAATCCGGACACGGCCGTACTGGACGGTTCGTATCTCCCGGTTCCAACGCTAAACAATTACTGGGAGGATCCGGGGAGCGACCCGGAGGGGAAGAAATATCTTCTCATCGATCTCCTCGATACGTATGAAGTGAATGCCCTGGATTTCTATCACGCGGAAGAGGCGGGGTTTTCCTCACACTTCAATACCCGGAGAATGACCCTGTTATCACATGGGGGAAATAAAAACGCCGTGGAGAAACTGATGGGGATCAAAAATCCGGCGGGTCTCTCCTGCCAGAGGGTGCTCCTTCCCCAAGGCACGCGGATGCGTTACCTGAAAATCGAATTGGACGAACCAACAGCATTCGGTGAGGAGGGGATCGCCCGCCTGTCCGAGCTGGCCGTGTGGGGAAAAGCGCGGTAAAAAAGAAAAATGGAAAAACACTTTACATGTAAACGGCACATTTGGCATATATCCCTATGAGCATCTCCAAAACATTTATCCACATGTTTTTTATTAACTATGAAAAGACCGGTTGACCGATGACGCCGGTGGAGGTTTAAAGATGGGTTCCACGAATATCTCCTACAATTACAACAATGCCATGGCCCGTATGGTGGGAAAGGATGGTATTGCCGAGACGGAGCTTTCGGGATTGCAGAAGAGGGCCCTGGCGATCCACAAGGACCTCCAAAAGAAGCGGGAAGAGAAGATCATCGGTTTTTTCGACCTTCCGTACGACAATCTCCTGGTTCAGGCCATCATGGCCATTGCCAACGACATCAAGAGGAATTTCGAGAATTTCGTGGTGATCGGGATCGGTGGTTCCTCGCTGGGTCCGGCCTGTCTTCAAAGGGCCTTGAATCACAGTTTTCACAATTTTCTGTCTTCCCAGGGCCGTCGCGGCAGGCCGCGCATGTTTTTCCTGGATAATCCCGATCCTGACTCGGTGAAGGGTCTCATGGAAGCCCTGGATCTGCGAACCACAGGGTTTAACGTCATCAGCAAATCGGGTGGTACCGCGGAAACACTGGCCATATTCATGCATATCTACAACGTGGTGCAGCGGCGATTCAGCAAAACGGCCCTGTCCAAGCATTTTATCGTAACGACGAATCCTGACAGGGGTTATCTCAGGGAGGTGGCTGTTGCCGACAAGCTGAAGACGCTGCCGATTCCGGAAAACGTTGGGGGTCGTTTTTCGGTATTCAGCCCGGTGGGATTACTTCCAGCCGCGGTCGCGGGGATCAATATCAAAAACCTCCTCTCCGGCGCCGCTGAAATGGATCAAAAATGCTCGAAGCCCGAAATCATGTCCAATCCGGCCTATTTGAACGCCGCCATTCATTACCTGGCGGATACCAAAAAGGGGAAGAGAATCTCCGTGATGATGCCATACTCGGACGCCCTGAAGGATGTGGCGTTCTGGTATCGGCAGCTGTGGGCGGAAAGCCTCGGGAAAAAAATGGAGAAGGGAAAAACGGTCAAACACATTGGACAGACTCCAGTTGCGGCCCTTGGGGCCGTGGATCAACACTCGCAGATCCAGCTTTACATGGATGGCCCCAACGATAAGATCGTCACCTTTCTCTGTACGAAGAAATTTCGCAAGGAATGCAAAGTCCCGCGGGTATTTTCCAGCATCGAGGCCCTGGATCATCTGGCCAACCAGGATCTGGGAACCCTGCTGAGTAATGAATACCTGGCCACGGAATACGCCCTGACCCAAAACGGGCGTCCCAACGTGAGTTTCACGATGGAGGAGATCAACGATTTCAACATGGGCGCCCTTCTCTACCTGTTCGAGGTTCAGACGGCTTTCGCAGCAGGACTCTACAAGGTGAACGCCTTCGATCAACCGGGAGTCGAGCAGGGGAAAAACGCCACACACACCCTCATGGGAAGGAAGTCAAAGGAAGACCGCGCCAGAATGAAGCAATTCAAGGCTTACATCAAAGAGAGAAAGAAATATAAATGCCTGTAGATACGATTTCCTGGAAGGGCGGTCACTGCCGGATCATAGATCAAACCCTTTTGCCGGGAAGATTTCAACGTAAACGCATCCACACAGCCCGGGAGATGTGGAAGGCCATCCGCACCCTGCAGGTGCGGGGCGCCCCGGCCATCGGCGTTGCCGCCGCTTACGGCCTTTATCTCGGGATCCGGAAAAGCAAAGCGACTCATTTTTCCGCCTTTCACAAGGATCTGAAAAAGGTCTCCGAATACCTGGCGAGTTCCCGTCCCACGGCCGTGAATCTCTTCTGGGCCCTCGAGCGGATGAACCGGGTGGCCATGCAGAACGCCGAGCTGCCCATTCGTCGATTGAAAGGACGCCTGCTCGAGGAGGCGAACCGAATCCGCGAGGAGGATTTCGAGGCCTGCCGCACCCTGGGCGATTACGGAGCCGCTCTCCTTCCCGACGGTTCGTGCGTCCTGACCCACTGCAATGCGGGCGGTCTTGCCACCTCCGGTTACGGCACCGCCCTGGCGGTGATTTACCGGGCGGTGGAATCCGGGAAAAAGATATCCGTGTATTCCGATGAAACGCGCCCCCTGCTGCAGGGGGCCCGGCTCACCACGTGGGAGCTGGCCAGAAACAACATTCCCGTCACTGCCATCTGCGATAACATGGCGGGATATGTCATGTCTCTGGGTAAGATCGACGCGGTGATTGTGGGTGCGGACCGAATCACCCGATCGGGCGATTTTGCAAACAAGATCGGGACATACAGCCTGGCGGTTCTGGCAAAGGTGCATAAAATACCCTTTTACGTTGCGGCCCCGATCTCCAGCTTCGACGGTTCCCTGAAACAGGGGCGGGACATTCCCATCGAGGAGAGGCCGCCCGGGGAAATCATGCGTATGGGATCCAGACAGATTCTTCCCGGTTCCGGTGTATCGGTATTCAACCCGGCCTTCGATGTTACCCCCCACGGATACGTAACGGCCTTTATCACGGAGCGTGGCGTCATTCGGCCGCCTTTTCCGAGAAAAATCGCCAGGATTTTACAATAGAAATTTCTCCCGGGAGACCAGATATGAGTGAAAAAAAGGAATTAATCTATCGGAAAGCCCGTATTTCCGATGCCAAAACGATTCAAAAGATAATCAATGTCCATGCCTCGAATGACGAAATGCTTCCCCGTTCCCTGAACCAGATCTATGAAAGCCTGAGGGATTTCAACGTGTGCGAGGTGGAGGGAGAGGTCAGGGGGTGTTGCGCCCTTCACATTCTCTGGGAGGATCTGGCGGAAATCCGCTCCGTGGCGATTGCCTCCGAATACCAGGGTCTCGGGATCGGGAAAACACTGGTGGAAACGGCCATCGGGGAAGCCGGGGATCTGGGATTGCCCGGGGTGTTTCTTCTCACCTATAAACCCGACTATTTCAGCAGATTCGGTTTTCGCGTTATTGAAAAAAGCGCCCTTCCCCACAAGGTCTGGAAGGATTGCATCAATTGCCCCAAGTTCCCCGATTGCGGAGAAGTCGCCATGATGCTGGATTTCCAATCCCTCTCAACCAGCTGATTCTAGAGTTGACGAACAGCGGCCTTTTGTGAATTGATCCGAGTAAATCTGGAGATATCAGAAGATTCCATGTTTTTTTACTTTGCCGGTTTTGCCGTGGCCCTGGTCACGTGTTATCTTTTCAATTACCCGGTGCGATTGAGCTCGAGGGCCGTGGGATTCCTGGATCTGCCGGGGGAAAGAAAGCTCCACAAGAGGGCGGTTCCCTATGGCGGCGGTGTCGCGATCTTCCTGGCCCTGGCAGCCACGGTGATTTTCCTGTCCCTTTGCTACCCCCCCTGTTTCCTTTTGAAAAAAAGACTCATGGGACTGATCATCGGGGGGCTGGCGGTTGTCATGGTCGGGTTATGGGACGATGCGAAGGGGACGGGGGCCCTTTTCAAATTCACCCTCGAGGGCGGTGTGGCCGTTCTCATGTATTTTTACGGATTCCGGATCGAGAATCTGAGTGTTCCGGCCGTGGGATCGGTGAGCCTTGGGGGGTTTTCGATCGTCATCACGATCTTCTGGTACTGGCTGATCATGAACGCCATCAACCTGATCGACGGGCTGGACGGCCTGGCGGCGGGAGTGACGGGGATTGCGGCCCTGACCATCCTGGTGATCACCCTGAGCGGCAACCAGCCGTTCGATATTTTTCTGGCCGCCATCATTCTGGGGCTGAGTCTGGGGTTCCTGCCGCATAATTTTCACCCGGCGCGGATATTCATGGGCGACACGGGGAGTCTGCTTCTGGGATTTCTCCTGGGATCCCTCACCCTGACGACAAGCACCAAGGCCCCGGCGGTTTTGACCCTTCTGATTCCGCTTCTGGCGGTTGGAATGCCGATTTTCGATACGACGCATGCGTTTCTCCGCCGCCTTTTGAGCGGGAGCCATCCTTTTCGGGCGGATACGAAGCACCTGCATCACAGGCTTCTGGCGCTGGGTCTGTCTCACAGGCGGGTGGTGCTGTTTCTGTATTACATCTCGATCTACCTCGGTGTGATGGCCTATATCCTGTCCCGGACATCCGCCCAGATTACGCTCCTGGTGGTGATCCTTTTGTTCGGTGGTCTCTTTCTGCTGGTGGAGAATGTATCGGCCCTGGAAAGGAACGTAAAAGGAAGGCCGCCTGACCCGTTTTAAAAAAAGGTTTTTTCCTGAAAAAAGTAAAGATTCTTACTTGACACGAGGGGATGGTTCTGAAAGATATTCCTCGCTTTTTCTATTGTACCGAAGCAGTAAAGGAGTTTTTTCCCAAATGCGAACCTATTCACCCAAAAAGGGCGATTTTGAGGAAAAGTGGTATCTGGTGGATGCAAAGGACCAGATTTTAGGCCGCCTGGCCACCCGGATTGCCTCTATTCTGAGGGGAAAAACCCTCCCCACCTTTGCACCCCACGTCTCCCCCCGCACCCACGTTATCGTGGTCAATGCGAAAAAAATCAAGCTGACCGGGAGAAAAATGACCCGGAAGGTCTATTATCGTCACACGGGCTACCCGGGGGGCATTCGCTCGACCACTCCGGAGAAGCTGTTGGAAAAGAATCCCGCGGAAATCATCCGTCATGCGGTTTGGGGGATGATTCCCAAGAACCGTCTGGGCAACGCCACCATGACCCGGCTCCGGATCTATGCAGGCCCGGATCACCCCCACAAGGCCCAGATGCCCGAACCCCTGAAACTGGAAACAAGAAAGGGAAGAGAGGAATAAAGAGACCATGACCACTGCCAAAACCATTGAACAATACCACGGAACGGGCCGCCGGAAGACCTCGACGGCCAGGGTTTATCTCCGTCCCGGCAAGGGGAAATTCACCATCAACAAGCTCACACTGAACCGGTATTTCGACAATCATCCCGGAGTGGAAAGCATTATCAAGGCCCCGCTCAAGGAAACCCACACCCTCACGAAATTCGACGTTTACATCCGTGTGATGGGCGGAGGTCCGATCGGGCAGGCCGGCGCCATTCGTCACGGAATCGCAAGGGCCCTTCTTCAGGCCAATCCCGATCTGCGTCTCACGTTGAAGAGGGCGGGTTATCTCACCCGCGATTCCCGCATGAAGGAAAGGAAAAAATACGGACAGAAAGGCGCCCGGAAACGCTTCCAGTTCTCCAAGCGCTGATCGAAACATATATCCCGTCGAATCAAATCGGACCGAACCCCGGAAAGGGGTTTCGGTCCTTTTTTCACCCCCTTTTAATTTTCTTGCAAAGCCGGAGGGCTTTCGATACGCAATAGTCGATCAATACTTCCGGAGGCTCGAGTTACATGAAATACGTTATTTTCCTCGGTGATGGAATGGCGGACGAACCGATTGCCGGGCTGGAGGGAAAGACTCCCCTCCAGGTGGCGAAAACTCCAAACATGGATCGCATTGCCAGGGAGGGCCAGTCCGGTTCCTTTCTCACGCTGCCCGAGCAGTTCCCCACCAGCTCCGATGTGGCCAATCTCTCCGTTCTGGGTTACAATCTCGCAACATGTTACACCGGGAGGGGGCCGCTCGAGGCAGGGGCCCGCGGGATCGATCTCGGGCCCGACCAGATCGCTCTTCGCTGCAACCTGATCACCGTGAAAGAGGGCATCCTCGAGGACTATTCCGGGGGCCATATATCCAACGAGGAATCCCAAAATCTGATGGCCGCCCTCGAGGAGGAGTTCGGGAGCGACGAGGCAAGGTTCTATCCGGGGGTCAGCTACCGGAATCTCCTGATTCTCACGGGGGAACGCTTTTCACCCGGGTTGCACTATCACAAACCGGACAGCTCGCAGGGTTTCGCCTTCAACGATATTCTTATTACGCCGGAGGGAAAGGAAGCCATCGAGACGGCGGACTTTATCAACGATCTCACGATCCGCTCCCTGCCGTTTCTGGAGAAACATCCCCTGAACAGGGAGAGAGTGGAAAAGGGAAAGCCTCCGGCAAACATGATCTGGCCCTGGAGTCCGGGGAAAAAACCCGCCCTGATCCCATTTCACGAAAAGTACGGCAAAACGGGCGCCGTGATCAGTGCCGTGGACGTCATTTTCGGCATTGCATACTTTGCCGGCATGGAAGGCATCAAGGTGGAAGGCGCCACCGGTTTCATCGATACCAATTACGAGGGGAAAGCGGAAGCCGCCCTCAAGGCCCTCGAAAAACACGATTTCGTCTACCTCCACGTTGAAGCCACGGATGAGGTGGGACACATGGGTGATCTCGAGTTGAAGATCAAGACGATCGAGGAGTTCGACCGTCGTTGCATCGGATATTTCCTGGAGCGGTTTGAAGGCGATCTCGTGGCCGCGGTTCTTCCGGATCACCCCGTGCCGGTCAAGCTCCGCAAACACACCAGAACCCCTGTTCCCGTCTCCATATGCGGCCCCCACATCAAGCCGGATCCCATCCTGGAATACAACGAGCTGGAATGCCCGAAGGGAGACCTGGGATACATGAAGGGCGATGAATTGATGAAACGGATCTTTGGAATATAGAAACTCCCGAGACCGGTTCATAAAGGAGGGTCTCGTTATTCTCGAAATAGTGATGTTCACGCGGCCGCCCCGACGATTCAGACTCTGAACGAATGGACAAAACTCTCGTGAAAACCGAACAAGGGAGGAGGATCAAACAAAGGACTGTGGCGGCATCCGCCGCCCTGATCATTATTCTCACCATTTTTTCCAGGCCCTTCGGGATCCTCCGGGAGATCCTCACCGCGGTCTATTTCGGGGCCCGGATCGAGCTGGACTCCTTTCTCCTGGCCGCATCGGTGCCGATCTTTCTTTGCACCATACTCGGTGGGGGGCTGGTGCAATCCATTGTCCCCGGTCTCTCCGACGCAGCGGAAGGGGATGAAAACAGGGGCTGGGAGATCCTGACGCGTCTCACGGGAATCACCGTGATGGCTGCCCTGCCACTGGTTGCCTTGAATCTTTTAATCGCGCCGTATGTCATTCGGTTTCTCTTTCCCCCGCATGCAACGCCGGACATGCTGGAAAAGGCCGTTCATACCTACCGGCTGCTGTCGTTTGCCATTATGGGAGGCATGTTGTCGGGCCTTTTCGTCGGCGCCGCCAATACCTTTCACCTATACGGATACACAACGCTTCGTTCCATCGCGTACAATTCCATGATTGTGCTTTCGCTTTTCCTGTTTCACGGCGTGCTGGGGATTTTCAGTTTGGGAGTTGGGATTTTACTTGCGGAGTATTCCCAGCTGTTCGTTGTGGTTCCCCCGCTCTGGAAGAGGGGTTTTCGCCTTCAGAGGGGGGGGGCGTCCACCGGGCGTTCGGTTGGGATTGTTGTGGGCGCCTACCTTCCGGCGGTTCTTCTGACGGGTATGAATCACGTGAATTACCTTGTGGATCGCACATTGGCCATGCCCCTGGGAGAGGGATGCGTTTCGTCGCTTCATTACGCCTGGAAATTGATCCTTCTGCCTGCGAGTCTTTTAAGCGTGGCGTTCGCCACTCCGCTTTTGACCTTTCTGAGCCGTCACGAGGCCCGTAAGGAACGGATGGAGGCGGGGGTTTTGATGCAGAAAACCTTCGGGATTCTGCTTTTTTTTGCCATCCCGGTCACGTTTTTCCTGGTGGTCAGCTGCCGTGAGATCGTCATCCTTTTTTATGATTGGGGCAAATTCGACAGCAAGGGGGTCTACCTGACCTCGACCGCGCTTCTTCTATATGCTCCGGGTCTTCCCTTCCAGCTTCTTCTGCCGCTGTATATTGCGGGATTTTTATCGATCAAAAAGGCCTGGATACCGGTCCTGGTGAGCCTCCCCCTGGTGCCTTTGAACTGGTTTCTGGATCGTGTTCTTATGAACACTTTTTCCCATGCGGGGATTGCCCTTTCCACGAGTCTGGTCTTTTTCCTGAACGGGGCGATTCTCTACTACCTGCTCTCCCGCTTTCATCTTCCCCCCATTGGGGCGGGGACGTTCGGGAAACGCAGGTTTTCCTATCCGATCAGCATCATGGTCTTTTTTACCATGATCCTTCTGTCTCATCAAATCGGGAGGTATGCGGGACCTCCCCATCGGGTGCTGATCATCCTGGAACTCATTCTCGTGGGGATGATAACCATGGGGGGTTACCTCCTTTTGGCCCATTTATTCGACATCCCCGTACTCAGGTATTTTCCATCCTTTATCAAACGAAAAACCGGGGAGGACTGACATGAGCCCTGAAAAAAAGATCCTGGATGTTCTTCTTAATATCAGCAACTACGTGGGTTCCGTGATGGAGCTGGACGATATATTAACCACAATCGTGGATCAGACCGCTGAGGCAATGAATGTTCCGGTCTGTTCCATTTACCTTCTGGAACCGGAGGGAGAAATTCTTCTCCTCCGTTCCACCCACGGGTTGAATCAGGGTGTGGTCGGCAAGGTTCGTTTTCAAAAGGGAGAGGGCATTCCCGGATGGGTGGTGGAACACAATCAGCTGTTGTCCCTGGCGGACGGTCCCGGGGATTCCCGCTTCAAGCCCATACCGGGAAGTGACGAAGAGGCTTACATGGCGTATTTGTGTTCCCCGCTTCGGATCCAGGAGGAAGTCATCGGGTGCATGACGGTTCGAAAGCGCGAAAAATACGCGTTTACGGAATCGGAGATCATCCTGTTCGAGACGATCTGTAAACAGGTGGCCATCGTGCTGGAGAAGTCGCGGCTGTATTTCGACAAGCTCGATGCGGAGAAAAAGGCCATTGTGAGTACGAGTTTATCGGAAATCGCCCATTACATCAAGAACATCCTGCAAAGCATGAAGGGGGGTTCCTGGTTCGTCGAAAATGGACTGAAGCAGGGAAACATCGAAAAGGCCCAGAACGGTTGGGGCCTGCTCCGGAATTCCATCAGGAAGATCTCCGAGCTTGTGGAGAACATGCTGAATTACTCGCGACCCACCAATGTGAACCTGGAGCGGGGAAATATCAACGCCCTCCTGGTTGAGATATTCAATACCGTGGGAGAAACGGCCCAGGAAAAAGGCATCGAGATCAGGCCCGAACTCGCCAAAAATCTCCCGGATATCTACTTCGACTGGGATCGGATCCACGATGCGATGCTCAATCTTGTGACAAACGCCATGGATGCCATCCCTGATGACAGAGAGGGTCTCGTAGTGATCAGGACATGGCATAACAGGGAGAAAAGGCGTGTGGTTACAGAGATCACAGATAACGGCGAGGGGATTCCGGAGGAGAACAGGGAGCGGATATTTCACCTTTTTTTCAGCACCAAGGGACGCCGGGGAACGGGTATCGGGCTTTCGGTCACGAAAAAAATCATCGAGGAACATTGCGGCATCATCCGATTAGAGTCGGAACAGGGGCAGGGAACCAGCTTTATTATTGAACTGCCCGTGTATGAAAAGAAACAAATGGAACAGGAGAGTTGATGCCGGGTCACACGGACCAGACCTTTTAATTCTTGACAAGCTCGGGGGAGGCTCCCTAGTTTTCCTGTTTACAATGAGAGTATGGGAAAGTTTCCTGAAGATTCACAAAGGAGCATAAAGGGATTGGGCATTGTTGTACAGAAATTCGGTGGAACCTCGGTTGCAGACGTCGAAAAAATCAAGAACGTGGCGCGAAAGGCCATCAGAGAGAAGGAACGCGGGAATGATGTGGTTGTGGTGGTATCGGCCATGGGGAAAACCACGGATCAGCTCCAGGATATGGCCCACCAGATCACGGATGAACCACCACCGCGGGAAATGGACATGCTCATGTCCACCGGAGAGCAGGTCTCCATCGCCATGCTTGCCATCGCGATCCATTCCCTGGGAAGCAAGGCGATCAGTTTTACCGGTCCCCAGGTGGGGATCATAACGGATACGGCCCATCGCAAGGCTCGGATCAAGAGCATCAATTCAGAAAAAA
>Ga0272442_10009865_pt1 | contig 11842 bp, 10 predicted proteins | sample SSMForm2O_FD_200262 | JGI IMG/M metagenome (GOLD analysis project Ga0272442, IMG submission 200262) | Marine sediment archaeal communities from Little Sippewissett salt marsh, Falmouth, MA, United States - SSM-Form-2O | ecosystem: Environmental > Aquatic > Marine > Wetlands > Sediment ...
CCCGCACCACAACGCCCGCGACAACTACTACCTCGTCGCGAGCACCTTCGAGGGCTCGTGGAAAGGCCTCGACCCGTCCGTCCGCGTGGTGTGCTGGTACTTCGGCAAGCGGGCGGAGTCGATGCCGTTCTTCGCCGAGCGAGGTCACAAGATCCTGATGGCCGGCTACTACGACCAGTCGGACGTGAAGGCGAACGTGTTCGGCTGGCGCAAGGCCGCCGCGAAGGTCCCCCAGGCCGTTCGTGGACTCATGTACACGACCTGGCGGAACAACTACGCGGACCTCGAGACCTTCGCCCGCCTCGCCACGCAGCCGATGGAGTGAGTGCGCGGGTGCCACTGGCGGCCCGCCAGTGCGCCGGGTGGCATGGCCACGCTTGTGTGGCCATGCGCTATGCGAAACACATGGCCACCCGACGTCGGGTGGCCATGCCACCCTCACGGCCCCTGGATCACCAGGGCCCGTGCGAAGAGCGTCCCGTTGATGGCGGCGGCCAGGGCGAAGTAGAGCGCCGCAGCCGTCCAGAACCGCCGGCGCCCGCGCGGCTCTCGGAGGCCCGGGGCGTGGCGGTCGACGACGATCGTCCCGGCGGCCCGGTCCCCCAACCGCTGGTGTGGCGGCTTGCGCATCAGCAGGATCGCCACCAGGCCCAGCACCATCACGTCGGCGTACCGCAGCACGCCGCGGACCACAGCGGCCTTGAAGCTGCACGGCCGCCCGTCGGCCGTGACGACCCGCATGTTGAGGAGCACCTTGCCGGGCGTCGCCCCGTACAGCCACTCGAACAGGAAGAAGTAGACCACGGGCATCGTGGCTGCCAGGGCGATGGCCGTCGGCCAGGGGTTGCCGCGCTCGACGGCGATGGACCCCTGCCACGCGAATCCCTCGCCGCGGAAGAACGGGAGGCCGGAGCCGGCGAGGCTCCGCAGGGCGGTCATGCCGACGAGGACCGCCACGATCCCGACCAGCAGCGATGCCAAGTCCACCACGCCCAACAGAAATCCGTCCACGAGGACCGCCAGCGCCCGCGGCCCGATCCCTTTCGTGAAGGCCGCTGGGACGGGGTCCGTTGCCGACCCTCCGGCGGCGCCGGGGCCGACAGTGGACGGACCGCCACGGGCGACGGCCGGCGCATCGGCCGACGGTCCGCCGCCGGCGGGAGAGGGGGCGTCGGTCTCAGCGGAAGCGTCCATGCCTCCAGCATGGCGGGCGGGGGAGGGTGTGTCAAGGTTGCTGGTGCACCACGCCGCCACGGCCTTGCCCCGGCCGCGCCGGCGCGTACAATCGAGCCGACGAGGAACACGCGATGCCCAGCCGCCGCCAACCCATCTTCATCATCTGCCCGCAGCACCTGAAGCAGGTGCGCGGATGGTACGAGTCCGGCTCAGACGGGAAGTTCCGCTACGCCGCCGATGGCGGGTACGTGCTCGATTACGTCCGGTGCAGCCAGGACGGCGGCCGGTGCATGCAGACGCTCTGCGTCCTGCATCGGTACAACCGACGGGGCCCGGCGTCGTGGTATCCGGAGAAAATCTTGGCCGTCCGGCCGCGGGGGCGGCGCGGATCGCCATCGTAAGGCTTGCCCCGAGCGAAGCCGAAGGGGTGGCGGGTGTTCCCGCAGGCGGTGAAACGTGCGCCGCGGAATCGGTGATACCCGCGATCTCACGATCGCGGCTCGGCCTTAGGCGGCGCGGGACCGTGCCACCCGGCAGGTCAGAGGGATGCGGCGCCCTTGGCCGGCCGGCCGTACACTTCCACCTCCACGTAATGGTTTTGATCGTTGTCGATGTTTCCGTCGGAGGTGAGCCGCACGTACCGGCCGCCCACGCCGCCGGTCTCGATGACCCGGCCGAGGTAATCCTCCACGTACTCCATGTCGCCGCCCGGGCCGAGGCCGAGCGAGTTGTCGTAATCGTTGTTGAAGACCGTCACGACGCCCGTGCGGAAGTCCGGATCATCCGACACCTGGACGAGGACGTCGTGGTACACGCGGGGCGTGGCGGGGTAGTGCCAGACGGCAACGGCGTCGATGGCGGCCCGCTGCCGGAGGTCGACCTGGATCCACTGGCGGCCGGGCCCGAGTTCCAGGAGGTCCTGGTCCGTGCCGCGCTTCTCGCCGTCGGTCACGAGGTCGAGGCTGCCGAGGATGGGCGAGGGGTCGCTGCTCGTGACGGGTTTGCCGAGGGCGAGGTTCCGCGTGCCCGCCGGGACGACGACCGGCCGGCCGGGCGGGCCGGGGTACGGCTCGATGTGCGGCCCGGTGGGGATGGCCCGCGGCGTGCAGGCGTACGTCGGGTCGGGATACGTGAATGGGACCTGCCGCGGCGTGCCGAAGGTCTGGAACTCGCCCGGGTTGCTGACCACGGGCGTGGTCGCCGTCTCGTCGCTGAGGAACGACGTGGCGAGGCCGATGACGACCAGGGCCGCGGCGGCCGCTCCGACGTAGGTCCACAGGCGGACGATGCGGCGGCGGGCGGCCCGGGCGGCTGCCAGTTCGGCCTCCAGCCGGCCGCGCAGGTGCCGGACGAACTCCGGCCGCGGTGGGGGGGCGCCGTAGGTGTCGAAGGCCTCGTCCAGAGGGTCGAATGCGTTGGGATCGGGCATCGTGTATGACTCCTTGTCAACGGCCCGCGCCCCGCAAGCGGGGCGGCGAACCGGAACACGGTCGCATCCTGACCACGCTACCGAACCTCCGAGGCCGAGTCGCCGCGGTCGTACGCCTCGCGGAACGCCTTGCGGGCGCGGTAGAGGACGGCCTCGGCGGCCTTTTCGGTGCGTCCCATACGGTCGGCGATCTCGCGCACGCTGAGTTTATCCACGTATTTCCATTCTAGCGCCGCTCGCTGGTCGTCGGGGAGCGTATCGAGCACCTCGGCCACGCGGGCCCGAGTCTCGGCGGCCTCGATCGGCGAGGCGGGGTCCACGCCGCCGGGGGTGGCTTCGATCCGGCCCTCGGCGGTCCCCCCGGTTTGGACCCGGCGGCGCCTGCGCCAGAGGTCGCCGATCTTGTGTCGGGCGATGCCGATGAGCCAGCCCGCCACGCTGCCGCCCTCCGGCGTCAGGCGGTCGATCCGCCGCACGGCCGCCAGGAACGTCTCGCTGACCACGTCCTCGACGGCGGCCGTGTCGCCCCGTAGCCGCGCAAAGGCGTACCGCCAGACGGACGGCAGGTAACGCCGGTAGAGCGTGTCGAGTGCCGCCGCGTCGCCGGATTGCACGGCTCGGATGAGGTCGGCGTCGGTCACCGGGCGGTGCCTTTCTGCGAGGGGTTGCCGGGTCGGCTCCCTCCGGCCCTACCGTTATGATCTCGCATCCGGACGGGAAATCACGCAGGAAATTCGGCGGAGGGGAGGGCTCGGGCGCGAAAAGGGTCCAAGAGGCTTTTCCACATGGAGCGCGGCGGGTCTCCGTACCCACCGCGCTCCTGGCAACACGCGCGGCGGGTACGGAGACCCGCCGCGCTCACTTCGTTACTGGTCCCGCGGTCGGATTTCCGCTATACTGCCCCGCCAAAGGAGGCAACCATGCGCCCATCGCCTGCCGCATCGATGGCCGTCCGGCTCGCCGCGCTCGTCGCGCTGGCGGTCCTGGCCGGCTGTAACGAACACGTTTCGGACTCCAACGAGGGAGACAAAGAGCCCATGGCCGAACCCAATCCCCAGGTCACCATCCATACCGAGAAGGGCGACATCGTTCTGGAACTCTCTGAGGACGAGGCCCCGAACACGGTCGCCAACTTCGTTCACCTGACCGAGAAGGGATACTACGACGGCCTCACGTTCCACCGCGTCATCGCCGATTTCATGATCCAGGGCGGTTGCCCGCAGGGCGACGGCCGCGGCGGCCCCGGTTACGTCATCGCCGACGAACTCAGCCGGAACCTGCGGCACGAGCGGGGCGTCATCTCGATGGCCAACGCCGGACCGAACACGGGCGGAAGCCAATTCTTCATCACCCACGTGCCGTGCCCCCACCTGGACGGCAAGCACGCCGTCTTCGGCAAGGTCCTCGAGGGGATGGACGTGGTCGACGCCATCGAGCGCGGCGACAAGATGACCCGCGTCACGGTCGACCGCAAACGCGACCACGAGTACAAGCCGGAGATCCTCCGGCGGGGCGAATAGACCCGGCCGGCTGGCGTCCAACCGAAGCGAGGGCTGCCCACGCGTCCTCAGGGCCGGGCAGGGCCGCGTGTGTACCCGGTCCGGGCCGGCCGCGCGGCCTTGCGGTTCGGGCACGCCCGTGGTGCGTGTGAGGCAGCGTCCGGGGCCCGGCCCGGGCCGCCTCCGTCCCGCGCAGTCAGGCCGCCGTTATGCGTCGAGCGACCATCCTCCTGATACCGATGCTCATCGCCTCGGCCGCTTGCCCTCTTGCGGCGCAGGCCGACCGCGACGACGCGGGCGCCCTGCGCGCTCTCGTCGGCCACGCCGTCTGCACGGTGACGGCCGAGAATGCGTGGGGGGTGCCGGTGTCGGTGGCCAGCGGATTCCTGTTGGGCGACGGCCGGTTCGTGGTGACGGACCTGGCGTCGCTGGCCCGGCCGGGGGTTGTCCGGGCCACCATGCGTTTTGAGGGGAGCCGGACGGTCGCGGTCCAGCAGTTCGGCCTGGCGGATGTCGGTCTCGGGCTGGCGGCCCTTCGTGTGCCCGGCCGGGGCGGCGGCGGGCGGGGGCTTCCGCTGGCCGGTCGTCTCCCCGACCTCGACGGGCGGACGAGCGTGGCCATCGTCGGCTGGGAGTGGGGCAAGGACGTGGCGGTGGCGACGGGCCGGTTGTGGGGCGGCCCGTCGGCGGAGGTGGTGGCGGGCCGAGCCCGCGTCCGGGCGCCGAGGGGGCCGGCGCACTTCCTCCGGATGGCGGGCGGCCACATCGAGGCCGCCTCCGGCGCACCCCTGGTCCGCTCGGACGGAACGGTGCTGGCGGTCCACCTGGCGGTGGAAACCATCGGCATCCAGGTGCCGCTGGCGATGCCGGCCGCCTCGCTCCGTCAGTCGCTGCTGTCGGCCGAGCCGAAACTCCGGCCGCTCTCGGACCTGCCGGCGCCGGTCTGGCCGGTGGAGGTCCTTCGTCTGCCGGGGCGTCCGCCGAAGCCGGCGGGTTTCCAGGGCGCCCGCAGCCGCATCAGCCGGAACCTCGTGTGCAGCCGCTGCCGCGGGCGGGGCAAAGTGCGGATGGAAGTGCGCGGCGAACTCTCCGAAGAAACCGTCGTCTGCCCCCGCTGTGGCGGCGAGGGCATCGCCGTTGAGAGCGGCGTCTTCGACCTGCTGACCACCTGGGCCCTGGAGGGAACCCGGGCCGTCTGGGCGCCCGGCAATGCGGACGGCATCCGGCTTGCGGCCCGTGGCGCCGGCCGCGACATGCTCGCCCACCTGGCGAAGGCCGGAAGGCGGTTTCGGGCCGACTTCGCCAAGGAAGCCGGCCGCGCCGTCGGCCAGCGGGGCCGGTCGGTCCCGCGCGGCCTGGTGGTCTATGGCGAGGTTCGCGAGATCGTCTCCGGCCCGGACGGGCGGTACGTCATCCTGGACCCGCTCGAGACCCCTGACATGGTGGCCGTCCGACTGGACGACCTGATGGGATCCGACGGCCTGGGCCCCGGCGGCGTGGGTCGGCCCCCGCACGAGCGGGCCTGGATGGTCCTGGCGGGCACGGTCCTTTCGTCGTTCGACAATGGGCGGCACTGCGGCGTGTGCGTCCTGCCCTTCGAGTGGATGGGATGCCCGACGCCCGGCCAAGTGCCCGGCGGCCGGAGGTGACGCCCCCCCCGCGACACGCTTTCCGCGCGGGTGGCCAAGGGTAACTCCCGATGGCCGGCGCTCCGCAACGCGGTTTTGATTTGATGCAATCCGACACGGCCTCACGCGTTGTACAATGGCGAGAGGGAAGTCTGTATCTTCAGGGAGGGGGAAGTCTGATGCCGACCTGTGCACGGCTTTGCTTGGTGGCGACGGCGCTGGCGCTGGCGACCTCGCCCACCGCGGCGGCAACGAAGCCCGATCCGGAGGCCGTCCTCCAGACCGTCGGTCCTGCCGTCTGCGCCGTCGTGGTCGAGAACGGCTGGGGCGTTTCCCAGTCTGTCGCCACGGGATGGTTGCTCGGCGACGGCCGGTTCGTCATCACCGATCTCGGGGCCCTGAAGGTCCGCGGTGCCGCCCGGGCCACGCTCCGCTTCGCGGACGGCACGCGGGTCTCGGCCGAGACGTTCGGCATGGCGGACCCGGCGCTGGGGCTGGCGGCCCTGAAGGTGGAGGAGACGGCGTCGGTGCGTCAGGGCCTGACGCTGGCGTCGGAACTGCCGGCCCTGGGCCCCTCGTCCCTGGTGGCGATGACGGGATACGACTGGGGCGAGACGCTCAAGGTGAAGGCGGGCCGGCTCCTGCCCGGGCCGCAGATCCAGACGGTGGCGTCCCGGACCGGCGTGGCGCCGCCCGCGGGCGTCGACCGGTTCCTGCGCATCGAGGGCGACCGCCTCCACGCCGGCAGCGGGTCCCCCCTCACCGACGCCGAGCAGCGCGTCCTGGCCGTCCGCCTCGACGTCCAGGTCAAGGGCATGTCGTCGGTGCTGGCGATGCCGGCGACGACGTTGCGGGCGTCGCTGCTGTCGGCCACGCCGGAGTTGAAACCGCTCGGCGCGTTGCCCGACCCGTACTGGCCGGTCCGCATTCTGCGTCTGACGGGCGAGCCTGCGGGGCTGGAAACCTTCACCAAGGCGAGCAACGCCATCGGCCGGGCCATGGTCTGCGACCGGTGCGACGGCGAGGGGAAACTGAACGTCCACCGGTTCGTCGGCCGGGATATCGACTGCCCTCAATGCCTGGGCACCGGCATCCACCTGTCGCCGGAGGTCCTGGAGATGCTCTCCGAATGGGCCAGGCAGGGGACCCGCGTGGCGTGGGCGCCACAGATCGACAGCCGGACGCGCTCCGGCGTCCGCAAGATCGGCGTCGAGATGTTGGCCCGCCTGGCGCCGGTGGGCCGGCGGCTCCGGAGGGTGTTCGGCGGCCTCGGCCGGCTCAACGTGACGCAGGCGAACCCGGAGGATCCCCAGGGTGTCATCCTGTACGCCCAGGTCGACAATCTCCTGGAGGGGCCTGACGGCGAGTACCTGATCCTCGACGCCTTCAACACCCGGACGCCCATCGCGGTTCGCGTGGAAGACCTCCTGGGCCATGACGGTCTCGGCCCGCTGCCCGGCCGACGCGTGCCGCGCGAGGGTTCCTGGTTCGCCCTGGCGGCGACGGTCGTCTCGGAGTTCGATACCGGCGAGGTGACCGGCGTGTACGTCCTGCCATTCGAGTGGGCGCCGTACGTGCCGGAACTGGATCCCCGCGGACCGCCGGACGACCGTCGCGGACCGCCGGGCGGCGGCTGGAACGGCCGCGGCGGCGGCCGAGGAGGTGGCGGTGGCGGCGGCGGCGGCGGTGGCCGGGGACGCTGAGAAAAACGTCCCACCCGTCTCTTTCGCGAGGCCAAGGGCGCGGTGGGTCTCCCGGCTTCGCCAGGGCAAAGCCCGGCCCGCCGCGCAGGCTGCCGGGCGCGCGGTGGGTGCGGAGACCCACCGCGCTCACGCCGAAAAAGAGTGTCGGCCCCTTTTCCCGAGTAGCCCCACCTGCCCATCGCTTGCTCCGTCTCCCGCCCGTGTTATAATACCTCCCGTATTATCGCCCGTTTCATCGTCCCTTAGCGGGAGGGAATCGTCATGCTCGTCTTCATCGTTCGTCTGTTCTTCTTCCTGGTGATGGTGGCCGCGGGGTACGTCTTCGGCGACGCCGTCGGCGACGGGAGCCAGCTCGTCGGCATGTTGAGTTTCGCCGGCGCCGCCGTCGTGGTCATCGTCCTCGACGTGGCGTTCCGGAACAAGAACATCAGCATCATCTCGGCGGTCTTCTTCGGACTGTTGGTGGGCCTGGTGGTGGCGATGCTGCTCGGCCCCGTGGTCGACATGTACGAATGGATCGACGCGAAGGTCCGGGAGGCGATCAAGGTGGGGATCGCGGCGGTGGCGTCGTACCTGGCCGTTTCCCTGATCCTCCAGACGAAGGACGACTTCCGCTTCGTCATCCCGTACATCGAGTTCGCCAAGCAGCAGAAGGGCGGCCGGCCTTTGCTGCTGGATACGAGCGTGATCATCGACGGGCGCCTGGCCGACATCGCCGAGACCGCCTTCCTCGACGCCCCCCTCATCGTGCCGCGGTTCATCCTGCGCGAACTCCAGGGCATCGCGGATTCCGAGGACAAAATGAAACGCGACCGCGGTCGACGCGGTCTGGACATCCTCAACCGGCTCCAGACCACGCCCGCGGTCGACGTCCGCATCGAGGATGCCCGCCTGGAGGCCGTTCCCGGCGAAGGGCCCGACCAGATGCTCGTTAACCTCGCCTCCCAGATGGGCGGACGCATCGTCACCGTCGATTACAACCTGAACAAGGTGGCCCGCCTGACGGACGTGGAGGTTATCAACGTCAACGACCTGGCCAACGCCCTGAAGCCGTCCGCTATCCCCGGCGAGGAACTCGACGTCGCCATCCTCAAGCCCGGACAGGAGGAAGGGCAGGGCGTCGGGTACCTGGAGGACGGGACGATGGTCGTGGTGGAGGACGGCAGGGACCGCATCGGCGATACCGTGACCATCACCGTGACGAACGTGCTCCAGAAGAGTGCGGGGCGGATGATCTTCGGCCGCATCGGGCCGCCCCCCCGTCGCAAGGCGTGACCGCCCGCACCCTGGGCGGACCCTTTTAGCCGCGACCCGAAGGGGAGCGCGCTCGCCGTCAACCGGACACCCCACTCATGGCCGCCCCGAAAGCCAGCGTGATTCTCGCCGCCGCCGGCGCCGGCCGGCGGTTCGCCGACGGCGGCCCGGAGGCCGCGCCGGCGGGCGGCAAAGTCTTCGCGCCGCTGGCGGGCCGGCCGGTGCTGGCGCACGCGCTGGAGGCGTTCGGCCGCGTCGACGCCGTCGCCGAGGTCGTCGTCGCCGTTCCCGCCGACCGTCTGGACGCCGCCCGCGAGCGGTTCGGCGAGGCACTCGACGGCGGCCGGCCGCTGGTCTTCGTCGCCGGCGGCGACAGCCGATCCGACAGCGTCGAGCGGGCGCTGGCGGCCGCCGACGCGGGGACGGAACTGGTGGCCATCCACGATGCCGCCAGGCCGCTCATCCGCCCGGCCGTCATCGAGGAGGCCTTCCGCGTCGCCGTCGAAGACGGGGCCGCCGTCGTCGGCCGGCCCGTCGATCACACCATCAAGATGGTGGACGCGGACGGTCGCGTCACCGAGACCGTGCCGCGGCGGGCCCTCTGGATGGCCCAGACGCCGCAGGTCTTCCGCCGCGAGATCATCACGCAGGCGTACGCCCGGCGGGGCGACGTCGTCGGCCGCGTCACCGACGATGCCCAACTCGTGGAGGCGCTCGGTCGGCCCGTCCGGATGGTGCACGGCGACGGGGCGAACCTCAAGATCACCACGCCGGAGGACCTGCGGGCGTGCGAGGCGCTCCTGGCCGCCGGCTGGCCGTTCGAGGAATGAAACAGTGATTGGTGCAGCGGGTCTCCGCACCCGCCGCGCCCGTTGAGCCGTCGACGGCACGCCGACGGCCGTTCGCCTTTCGCGTCGACCTTCGGTCGACGGCTCAGCGAGGGCGCAACTCGTTCATCGAAACCGTGATTTGACAACGCCCGTGACCGAACCGCCCCAGCCCGATGCATTGCCGCCTCTCGGCGCCGCCCCTGCGCCCGTGTCGGGCGGGCAGACGGCCGCGGCGGTCGTCTTTCTCGTCCTGGTGGCGGGCGTGCTCGCCCTGTACCGGACGGCGGAGCGTCCGCTCTTCACGGCCCACGAGGCCCGGGCCGCACGGTGCGCGCGGCACATGCTTCGCTCCGAGTCGTGGCCGGCGGAGGCGCCGAGCCCGTGGCTCGTGCCGCAGTTCTCGCCCGACGCGCCGCCGGGCGTCAATTACCAGAAGCCGCCGCTCTATTACTGGGCGGTGGCGGCGGCGAGCGCCGCGGGCGGCGAGGTGACCCGCCTCACCGTCCGCCTGCCGAGCGCCGTCAGTTTCATCCTCCTGGTCGTCATCGTGTATTTCCTGGGACGGGCGGTCGTCTCGCACCGGACGGGCCTGGCGGCAGCCTTGGTCTTTGCGAGCACGCCGAAGGTCCTCTGGTGGAGCCGGGCGGCCGTGCTCGACCCGATGCTGACGGCGTGCATCGCGGGGTCGCTGCTGTTTTTCATCCGGGCGCACCTGGCGGGGGCGGCCGCGCGACCGTTGAGCCGTCGACCGAAGGTCGACGAGAACGGCGAGGGGGATTCCCCGGACGAACGACCGGCGACGTACCATCGCCGGCTCGACGGCGCGAGCGACGGCGCCGACGGGGTCGGGGCACTGGCGGACGAGCCGCCAGTGGCACCCGGCGCGAGCGCGGCGGGTGCGGAGACCCGCCGCGCACGAGTTTCGCACGCTCCGTCCGGCACGTGGCAGATCTACCTCTTCTGGGCCCTGGCGGGCCTCGGGACGCTCGTCAAGGCGACCGCCCTCGTTGTGCCGCTGCTCGCGGTCGGGCTGTATCTGCTCGCGCGGCTGCCGGCGGAGGGATGGCGCCGGCCGCTCGCGCGCCTCAGGCCCGTCACCGGGCCGCTCGTCCTGTTGCTGGTGGCGGCCCCGTGGCACGTGGCGGCCCACGTGGCGACCGACGGGGCCTTCAGCCGCATCTACTGGGGGGTGCACGTCTTCGGACGGGCCACCGGGACGAGCGTTTTCGAGGAGACCACCTCCTGGTGGTATTACCTGCCGGCGATGGCCCGGGACCTCTTCCCGTGGATCGTCTTCCTGCCGGGCGCGCTGGTGCAGGTGTGGCGGCGGTCGTCGCGGGCGTATCGGGGACGGCTGCTGTTTCCGTTTGTATGGCTCGTGGGGAGCCTCGTGTTCTTCTCGGCCGTCTCGTTCCGCAAGGACGAGTACCTGCTGGTGGCGTATCCGGCGGCGGCGGTGCTCATCGGGTACTTCCTGGATTATTACGTCGAAGCGCAACACGTGGACGCCCGCCTCAGGAAGTGGGTCGTCACGGCGTTCGTGATCGTGGCGGTGACGACGGTCGCCGTGGCGGGAGGCCTGCTGGCGCTTGGCCTCTGGCCCGCCGCGCGTGAGGCGCTGCTCGAAGTGCTCCACAACCGGACGGACCGGGCGGTCGTCTCGGCGGTGGCGGACTTGATGGCCGGCCGGGCCTGGATGGCTGTCCTGCTCGCCGCCCCGATGATGGTCGGGGCGGTGGCGGCCGTGGTCCTGGTCCTGCGGCGGCAGGCCGCAGGGGCGGTCGCGCTCACGGTCTGCACCACGCTCCTGGCGTTCGTCCTGTTCGTCGAGACGATCGTGCCCGTCCTGGGGCGGGTGCGGGGACTGGCGGACTTCGCCGACGCTGTCCAGGCCGAGGCCGTCCGGCGGGGACCGGAGACGCGCATTTTTCTGGCCGTCGGCGAATGCCACGAACTCTCCTTCATCCTGGACGAGCGGGCCGAGGGGCTGCGGGCCCATCCGGAGCCCATTGATTTCCTGAGAAAGGAACTGGCGGCCGGTCGGTCGTGGCTCGTCGTGACGGACCTCCGGACCCATCTGGAGCCCGTTGATTTATGGGGGGGGGAGGAAGGGTGCGGTCGGGGGTGGTTCGAGGTGGCGGACGTGCAGGTCTGGCAGGAGGGACGGTGGCAGGACCTGCCCGGCGAGTGGCGCGTTGTCGCCGAGACGCCGGACGGCCATCGTCGGCCGATGGTCTGTGCGGCGCCGGTGACGGAGGCGCCATAGGCGAGAATCGTCTGGAGACGGGGGTGCCACTGGCGGCTTGTCAGCCAGTGCTCTCCG
>Ga0272442_10009866_pt1 | contig 11841 bp, 9 predicted proteins | sample SSMForm2O_FD_200262 | JGI IMG/M metagenome (GOLD analysis project Ga0272442, IMG submission 200262) | Marine sediment archaeal communities from Little Sippewissett salt marsh, Falmouth, MA, United States - SSM-Form-2O | ecosystem: Environmental > Aquatic > Marine > Wetlands > Sediment ...
GTTTTGCCTGCTTCTATATATAGGCATATCCCAACACCTTTCTCCTTCCCATAACGGATCAACTCCGGCATATCCAAATCGACAACAGTACAGAGGTTTTTCCATTGTTCAGTCCAGATAATCGGGAAGGCTTCTACGCTATCAGAAAAATTAAATTCTGAACCTTCACTGATGATTTTCAATTGGATTGCAGGCTGCTCCGGTATCACAAAACGAAAAGCTACTCCTTCATTGTATATCCGAAATTCGACATCCATAAACCTTTCCCGGCCACCTGCCTCTTCTAACTTTACAAGAAGCGAATGGCACTGATCCCTGATTTTATCGTATTCTCCATAAACAGGCTCCCATTCCCCATCATATTTCCCGGACAAAATATCGGTAACCTCAAATCCCCTTTTAAAAGGGATTTCGGTTAGCAACTGCAATTTCGATGGCTTAATAATCGATACGCCATTATACTTAACAGAATAAGCCAAAATACTGTCTTTCATTTCAACTTTTAAAGAGACTGATTTATCAGGAGAATCAACAGTCAGAGGCAAGCGATTATTTGTAGTACAGGCAGCTAATAAAATATATAACAGGATTAAATAATGGGCAAAAGGTTGGCGAATATTCATAATAAGTTAGTTTGATTTAATAATGATATTTTTTTCGAACTCTATACCTGGCTGAATTTCTTTTGAAGTTCCATTAATACATTAACGGTTGCTTTGGGAATTTTTCCGGTTTTATCAGGGGGGACATCCAGCAAGAGGTTTGTACCACGTGCGTTGGCAATCAGCCTCATCCCAAGAAGTTCATTAACCGAACGTAGTTTATTATCTTCTCTCCAGAACCATTCATAACCGACCGGGTCACATACTTCACCAGGGATGTAATAATCTTTTTCTTTTCCCAAATTATCTTTGATTTTAAACCATGGATTATACCCCTTATCAGATTTTGGCAGGTAACGTTCGATAGCCATCAGGTCGGTAGGCCAACTGTAATTGTATTTGAGGTTATCGCCTTCGCCCAGGCCATTATTCATCATAACCACAGCATCGGGCATCAGGCTAATAATCTGATCGTATTGCACCTGCCTGCCTTCTCTTGTCAAGACACCGGGGATATCTATCCAGGCCTCGCCTATTTCCCCATAGCGGGTCAGCAATTCTTCAACCTGTTTTAATTGAAAATCACGGTATTTTGAGGTGGTAAAAGCATCGCTCCACGGCAATACCGAAGGAGTGCCGGAACCAAACAAGTGGTGGTTATCCCATGAGCAGTAATAAAATCCGGGCATAATGCCATATTTCCTACAGGCACTCACAAAGGCTTCCACTACATCAGTTTTTTTGCCTGACGTACCCACATGATAATCGGTATATTTACTGGGCCACAGGCAATGCCCGGAAACGTGTTTGGTGGTCAGGACAGCATATTTCATACCTGCATCCCGGGCTACCTGAATCCACTGGCCAACATTAAGTTTTGTGGGATTATATAATGAAGAAGACGCTTTCCCTGAATCCAGTTCCTCGCCTGTAAAGGTACTCATCCCAAAATGGATAAACATACCGTATTCAAGGGCTTCCCACTTTTTCAGTTTTTCCAGAGGCAGGCGTTGTGCCCCGGTTTTTTGTTCCTCTTCAGGCTGAGAAGTATTATTCACTTCGGGATTATCAAATGTAGTATCCATTACTGATAATCCACCTCCGATCAAAGCCGTGGACAGTGTTGACTGTTTGATAAAATTTCGTCGGGTTGTTTTCATAGGAATAGTATTAATTTTCAGGTAAATTATTGTACCAGAAGTATTTTAATAATACTGATGTCAGAATAATTACCATCGCTGTAAGCAGTGTTGTTTTCCATTCCCGGATAATAAAATATAATGGGAATACAGCCAATGCAGTTTGCCATACAGTACCAACCAGAATATTAAACATATCGGCTTTAAATCGATCATTCGGTTTAAAGGATTTGTCTTCTTCCTGCACCATTTCTAAAACAGGTTTCCAGAATCCCCACGGGCGTACCTGCTTATAAAATGATTTCAGGACTTCTCTATCGTCAGGTTTTGTTAATAGGCTTGTAATAACCGAAGTGCCAAAAGAAATAATAAATATAAACGGGAATGCTTCGATAGCTGTCAACGAAGGAAATAAACCGGGGATAACCATTGCACACGCAATCCCGGTTATCATCCCGAGAAAATATCCAATACCATTTAAACGCCACCAATACCATTTCAATACATTTGCTGCAATATATCCTCCCCAGAATGCAGAAAAAAGCCATTGGGTCAGTTCATTGATAGATGAAATCATTAATCCCAAACCAAGCCCTAAGACCAAGATCAGGATGGTTGAGATATACCCCGCCCAAACCATTTGCCTGTCGCTTCCTTTCGGATTGAAATATTTTTTATACAGGTCGTTAACCAGATATGCAGCCCCGGCATTTACGGTTGCGGCATGTGTTGACATAAAAGCGGCCAGTAAGCCAGCTAAGAGAAGCCCCATTACCCCTACCGGGATAAAATTATTAATTACAAAAGGCAGGATATTTTCAAAATCGATGGAGCCAGAAGTGCCGATACCCTGTTTGTAGAAAACAAGAGCAAGGACAGTAATCCCTGCAACCAAAAAATACCGGGGGAGCATCATCAATGGGGAAACGGCAGCACTCATATAAGCTGCCTCTTTAGCATTACGGGCTGCCAAAGCTCTTTGCATATCGTAGTTTGGCGTCGGCCCAGCCGCACTTACCAAAAATCCTTTGGCAACCATCATCATCATAAAAGCTCCGATCAGGCTGTAACCATCATCTTTGATATTGGTATTCAATTCATCGATAATACCTGACCAGTCAAGATTCAATTTCCACCCAAACCATAATTCCCCCCAACCTTCGGGAATTACAGCAGACAGCATTTCGGGCGACACCTTTACCATGGCAATAATCCCTACTGCAATACAGGCAATTGTCATTAATACAAATTGCACCAACGAAGTCAGGGCTACACTGTGGAAACCACCAAGCAGGACATAAAGTGTTGTAATACACATAATAATTATCCCGTATGTATTTACTGAAAGCTCCCAGGGCAGGAATATGGCTGCAAACTTCCCGATGCCAATAAATGCATAGGCCGTAAAACCAACCACACTTACAAAAGCAAAAATCACAATGCTCAAACTCGACAAATTGGCTCCGCGACCGTTTCCAAAGCGTGTTACCAGCCATTCAGCACCTGTCATTACATTCGACCTGCGAACCCAGATATTCATGTAAACCATGTTAAAAATATGAAGGAAGAATGGGTAAATAAAAGGAATCCACACACTTTTCATCCCATACACAAAACACAGGTAAACCATCCACATAGTACCTGAAATGTCAAACATTCCGGAGGACTGGGAAACGCTAAGCATCCACCAGGGGAGTTTGTTGCCTCCCAAAAAATAAGAATTAATGTTCTGAGCTGCCTTTTTCCTGACCCAGAATCCAATCAGGATGGTTATAGCCAGGTAGACAACCATTATAATAATATCAATAATATGAAAGTTCATGTTTTTGATTTTGGATATTTGATGTTTATAATTCAAAAATCTTTTCCATCAGAACCCATTTCTCTCCTTCATTTAAGATTGGTTTTTGAAATTGCGACATAAGCTCCTCCCATTCAAGGCTGCGTTTTTCCATCGGGTCATTAGGGTCAGGCTTCCGATACGGATTATAATCATCGGAGGTTTCCATAACCATAAACAGGCGGTTGGAAACATTGTAAATTTCCATTTTTGTAATACCTTGCTTTTTTGAATGTTCCCTTAACTCACGCCAGAAATTCCGGTGGTATTCTTTATATTTCCGGATGAGGTTTTTATCATCAATGAGGTCTAATGCGAAACAATATTTCTTCATCGTTAAACACCAAGGTTTTTAAATATTTCATCAACGTGGACTTCGGCATAAGCCATTACTGTGTCGGCAGCACCATAGTATATTTTTACTATTCCATCTTCGTACAATACGCCACAGTTGAAAATAACGTTCCCGAAAAATCCGTACAGTTCATAATCCTTTTCCGGTTTAATAATTGGGACACTGCTTCTGGCAATAACTTTTCCCGGATCATCAAGGCCGTGCAACGAAGCACCGAGGCTGTAACAATTATCTTTTGTAGCCCCATGGTAAATTTCGAGCCAGCCTTTTTCAGTTATAAACGGGACTGCACTACAACCAATCCGGCCGTTGTCCCACATATTTTTACGGGCAGTCATTACATACCTGTGGTTTCCCCAACTGCGCAGGTCAGGCGATTCAGCTATCCACATATCACGACGGCCATATTCTGCTGATGCAGGGCGGTTAAAGGCATAGTACTTCCCGTTAATCTTTTCAGGGAAAATACAAATATCCTTATTATCGGGAGTAAAAATCACGTCTTTACGCTCAAACGTTTTAAAATCTTTCGTTGTTGCCAGGCAGGTTGTGACACCCGTCATGTAGGAAATAGCACTGTAGTTTATGTAATAAGTATCGCCAATCAGGGTAATACGCGGATCCTCGATTCCATACATTTCATAAATATTTGAAGGAGCCATAGCAGGTTTTTCATCCACGATAAAATTCAATCCATCTTTACTGCGGGCAATCCTGAAATGGGATATCGATGTAAGGTAACGCCTGCCCGGAGTCAGGACATACCGCGAATCTGAATAATCGTTTTCATTGTTATTTCTATTAAAATTCAAAATATCTATTTCATTCTTCCCTGAATCGAAAAAAGGTACTTTTACAATTTCAGGATTATTGGAAATAGCAGATTCTGCGACTCTAAGCAATAACAGGACATCTCCCCTATAACGTATAACCCCGGCGTTAAATACGCATTTAACCCCAAAATCGGGACGCGATGGTTTTACATCCGCCGGGGTGATTATCGGATTTTTTTCGTAACGATAAACACTAATTGCTTGTTCATTCATTATTCTATGTTTTAAATTATTCTGAAACTCCAGCGCCAGAAACATTAATTTCTTCAATCCCTAATGATATTGCAGGCGAATTGCTTTCAAACTTTATTATCCCGGAATTATAATTACTGAGTGAAGGATTGACTATTGAAAAAAGATTACCTGATATTTCTCTCTTGTTTACCGGAGTATAATATTCCACATCGGAGCCAAGAATTTCTGCCCCTTTTTGTGAAAACAGGATATTTTTGTTGCCATTTGTCAGTACGTTTAATCCTTGTATTTCTATCCCTCCTTCGGTTATAAAAACATTCTTCTCAAAAGTGAAATCACTGCAACGGGGGAAAGTCATTAAACCGTTTCCCTCTTCTACAATAAAAATATTATTACGGATGGTATTGCCGCTGCACAGGTGCGCATGGAGTGGGCGGTGGACATTAACAGAAAGGTTTTCTTCAATAAAGGCATTATTGGTTAATTCGTCTAAGTAATAGGCACAGGTTCCAGCACCTTCCTGAATTTGTATGTCGCTGATAAAATTGCGGGATAAAACCAGGTTTTTACAGAAAGTCACATAAATCCCTCCTCCATCGGTCAAAACCTGCACCACCCTGCTAATCCGGTTACCGGTGATCTCTGAATCCTTCCCACCGCAACAAATACCCACGTATGGTGCATTGTAAATAGTATTGTGGGCGATCAGAACATTCCCCTCATCTTTCCCCATTTCCCACTCCTCTTTGGCATTCGGGTCGGTTACATTTACATAAAGTGCAATTGTGCTTGAGTAAAGCAGGCCAACATCGTGAATAAGGTTATTTGAAATTTTAGCATCAGACCCGATTAACCTGATTGCCGCTGCGCCCGTATGATGGAAATGGCTTCCAGTAACAGATGTATTATCGCAACTAACCGCCTTTATTGCGTTTGACGACAGGTTGCAAAAAGTCAGGTTATCGAAAGTTAGCTGGTTTGAATTTTCACAATAAATGGCACCCGAAAACCACTTCGCACCAAAGCCTCCAACCATTAGAGGGGTGTTATTTGAACGGAACTCTATATCTGAAATCGTTAAATTCTCAGCATCCTTGATGTAAATTAGCTCATCGATAAGTGGAAAAAAACAAACAGCATTTTCAGGATTTTCATCCAGCAAGGGATAATAATACACCTTGCCGGCTTTACGGTCGAGGTACCATTGCCTAGGATTCTTTAATCCTGATTTGCTGTTCCAAACAACATACTTTGTAATTCCGAAAGCTCCCGCAGGGTATGCAGGTGGCTGAGTAAACCTAATTTCATGATCAACGGCATCAACCTCGTTAACGCGCATCAGGGTTTCATCCCAACTGTGAAATAAAGTAATTTCTGCATTATCCAGGACAGGTATATCCTTTAAATCATCAGGATTATATTTCATTGAAAGCAATTGTTTAATAGTTGGTTTAGGGTCGAATCCTCCCTGGACTGTGCTAAGCCAGTTAGAATTAAACGTTGACAAATGGTGGAAGTAACCTTCTTCGGGCAACCTCGAACGGTTGGCAAGTTTCCCGTTGACCTCAAGCAGTCGGAAATCCATCCCCGGCACATCGGCTACCCAAATGCCATTTTCAATTTTCCAGTTTGTTATTTGTTTCCCGCCATACACGATGGCTTTCCCATCCGGTTCCGAAGTAATCTTCAGGTTTGAAACAGGGCCGTTGATAAATACAGTCTGGTCGAGAAAATGCATTCCCCGTTTTAACTGAATAATACATTGTTCGTAGTTTACTGATGCATCAACAGCTTCCTGTAAGGATACGAATTCAAACTTCGGATTTTTTATTTCATTAAAAGAATTGAATACGGTTAATACTGTTATTTGGGCTGACTCCTTACAGCCACTTGTAAAAAAGAAAACAAACAAAACCAGCACCAAGCTGAATTTTCCAATACCGGCCACATTATGGATATTTTCAATGATATATTTAATTAGGCTGTTCAGTTTAATCCTCATAGATTATCCGTTTTTAATCTTTGCTGTTAACTTCTGGTGCCATCCCACATCGTCCCAGATAGTTTTAAATTGAGGATGTGTAAAATTCGATGTGCATATGAATTTAAACTTATGTTTTAGTGCCAGGCCTACGCAAATTTCGCCCGCTTCTTTTGTAAAGTCCCAGTCAAGCAATGGGTGCTCATACCAGTTTATGGGCCCCCAACCTTCGGTATTTCCACAAACCAGATTGTACTGTTTGGCTATATTCTGCCTCTGCTGTAATTCTTCATCCATCCATTTTACAAGCTCCTGTTTGTGCGCTTCCCAATAACGTTTCATGGCTTTTTGTGTTTTCCCGAAGCCAAGGTCATTCCTGCATTTATGTATATTGTCGTAGTATCCGGTCGACATTCCGAAGTCGTAATTATGGGTAAACCATATATGAGAATCGAGCCCTTCGAATCCTGTAAAATCAGTACCTTCCCATGGAGTATTGATACTATCGGTTAACGAAGCGAAAAAATTCAGTTGCGGCCATTTAACTTTCAGTTTCAGCAATATATTCGAAATAAACCTTTTATAAAATTTGCTCTGCAATGTATTATACTTCCCTTCTGAAAGTTTTAAAAAATCGGCGTCAGCTATATGGGCATCAGGATTTGCTTTAAGGAATTGTTTAGCATCCGACAATTCATCCAATTTGGTTTTAAGCCATTCAAAACCATGCCACAGGGGGTATTCATTTAATACATCGACATACAGGATATTTCTAAGAAGGCCGTTTCCTTCAAGAAATGACAGGGTTTCATCCCATGCGCGGACAAGCCCGTCTTCGCCTTGGAATTCAAGGTTTCGATCGGTCCCATGCCCGAGGAACCAGGTTGATAAGCCGATACTGATATTCCTACCTATGCATTTGGAAAGGAATTCGATAAGCGATCTGCGTGGAGTTGAATACATGGAATAGTTGTTTCCCCACAGGGCTGGCGTCCAATCCTCTTTTGGATGGTAAAACCTTTCATAAACAATGCCCTGTCTGTTGGAAGCAATAAAATGGGGGAAAGCATCCATTCGGATTGCGTTGTAGCCCCTTTCGACCAATCCATCAAGAACCTCGTCGAAGTTTTCAAATTCTCCCAACCTGTGGTGCCGGAGCAACCAGGAGAAATCCCACATGGCAATGGCAACAGGTGAAGTTAATTCCGGCAGCTTTCTAAATTTTCCTGATACCTTATGAATTTTTTTATCCTTATCCTGATTTTTTATCGCGCAGGATGAAAAAAAAGATGCCGGTAAAGCGGATAGTAATGCTATATTTTTTAAAAAATAACGCCTGGTATTTACAAATTTTCGATCCTTCATCCTTTTTAAAATGACATTAAAATTTTACCATATTCCTTAATAGGAGGCTCCCCGAATTTATTGACATACTCCTGGTTCGTCCAGCAGGTAACTGAGGTAATTCCACTTACTCCAATTCTTTTATAAAATTCCAGGTCTTGCCATAATACATCCGGATTCCAGGGTGCTTCCACCCAATTTTCCTCTTTTGTTTTCCAGCCGCTTGCCCTGTATGAATCAAACCAGTACTCAAAAACCTGGGCATTTTCATTTCCAAAAATTTCTATGTTTTCATATAGATGATCCAGCAACCTGCCATGCTCCCCTTCTTTTCCAAGGCTGGCTTTAAATGCAACTCTGTTGGTTAAAGGTTGGTTATGGTTTCGTGAAATCGGCGCCCATTCAAGGAATACTCCCGGCTCGGGCTTGACTTTCCGGGGAGCCTGCATTGTATATACATAAGCGGCATGGCTGATCAATGCATTCGGGTTAACTTCTTTGCGTAAGGCTTTAATAATTGCATTTTCAACAATCAGGGTTTGTTCGCTTGCCGAAAGCCCTTTGCATTCCGGGCAAGCACATAAAAGTTTGGCATCATCGTAGGTGTAAAAATAACGCCCCGATGTTGAAGGTAAAAGCCGTGCATATTTAACAGCATTTTCAGCAATAATCTCCAGGGTTTGTTTATTCGACACACAAAAATTATAGTCGCCGACCCGCTCCCCGTTCGCATCCATCCTGAAAAGTTCGGGACTGGTTTTAAACAAATATCGCGGTAACAATGAAGAATAGGCATGAAGCGAGTGTTCCACTTCAATACCATACCTTTCGCAATCTTCCATAAACTTTTTCCCCTTTTCTGATTGAATGAATTCCACAATCGTATCCGGGTCGTAGTGGGTTGCAATGGTATTTATTCCTGCTTCACGGGCTTTTTCTACCCAATCCCAGGTAAGTAAGTCTTCAATACAAATTGTAAAGCCCCTTCTGGTAAAAAAGGGTTCTGTGTCATTCTCTCCACATGAATTAAAACACATTAATTGTCCAGGAATTAAACCAATAGCAATTGAAGAACCAGCTATATTTGATATAAAATTTCTCCGTTTCATTCGTTATTTTATAAACCTAACAGTTGGCTGATTTCTGTTTCAGAAGGCCTCCTTCCATATTCGCAAACTTCAAACGATTCTGCCATCGTAATTTTGCTCCCCTTTTCTTCCCCATAACATTTGATTAAACATTCCCTTTCTTTTTCTGTAATAACCGGCATACGTTTTTTTGCCAGCCATTCTAACCTTTCTTCTTTTCCTTCCGGTACTTCATTCAGAGAATGAGAAGTCCAAGGCAGCCATTCGAAATATTGCGATTCATGCGCTGACATGGCATAAATTTTTTGTTTATAAGAACCGGAAATATCCACACATATATCGGGATTAAAAGGCTGAGGTTTCTGGAAGTTGTCTTCCATGTAAAGAAAGACTGGATTTTTACTTAAAGCAGGTGTGCCAGGCACTACATTGGGGACAATAACCATGTAGGCAGCATCCTGCATCAGAGTAGAAGCGTTGCGATGGTCGGGATGATAGTCGTTGGGGCGGTGACCAATTACGATATCGGACTTCCATTCCCGTATAATTTTTATAATTTCCTCCCTGTTTTCGAGGGTTGGCATCAACTGCCCGTCGTGGTTACTTAGCACTCTATATTGAATACCGAACCTTTTTGCCGCTTCCCGGGCTTCCTTCCTTCGACGTTTAGCTAATTGCCTTCCGCCCATTTCCTGATGCCCTGCATCGCCGTTAGTTATCGAAACAAATAATACATTGTGCCCTTTTTTTGCCCATTTTGTGGCTGACCCACCGACTTTATAATCGGCATCATCAGGGTGGGCACCAAAGACTACAATGTTTAATTTTAATGATTGACTACATCCTACAGATGTAATCGCAATTAACAAAAACAATGATGAGGCTTTCAGTAAAAATTTTCTCATTATTATCGGATTTTATTTCAATTCATTGCGCCAGAAATCCAGGTGATACACCAAACCATCCGCATTCCATACTTTTGAAACAATATCGATATCGCCATCGCCATCCACATCGCCAATTTGGGCATCGTGCCAACCGGGGTTATCTATTTGAAAAACATTTGGACTAAATTGAGGGATTTTGGTTCCACTGTTATACCAGATTACACCTCTTTCTTTAAGCCCTCTGGGTTTCATGGCTACCAATCCATTGCTTTCCATGTAGGTATCCGGGTCTTCCTGTTCGCCTGCAAAAATATCGAGGTATCCATCCTGGTTAAAATCGGCAACAGCGAAAGAATGAAAGGAGCCTGTCCCTTGTACATCGCCATCTCTTACCGGTGGGTCAGGCAATTGAAAAGATTCCCATTTTTGACCATTCTTTTTATTCCTGACCCAATACACATGGGAACCACCTGTATCACAATGGCTGTAAACAATGTCGTTTTTCCCGTCCATGTCGATGTCAATAATCCACGACCTGATACTTCGCCCGTAGGAAGCATTATGCACAGGTTCGAAGGGCCACTCATGCCACACCCAGTCACCGACCCCGTTTCCGGGATTTGCAAACCAGTATCCCGGTATAATTACATCGATATCCTTGTCGCCGTCTAGGTCGCCAAAACCATGTGGGGCAGTTCCACCATGATCGTCATAGCCTGATGAAATAACAATTTCCTTAAATCCATCGGAAGTATTGTACCAGGCAATTTGTTTCCCGTTATAAATAAGGACATCATTTATCCCGTTTAAATCAATGTCAACAGTTGTTGCGTCGTGTCCGGCGGCTTTTGTTGCCAATGCCTCCCAGGGTGTATCTTTGTCGGATTGCAGTGTCCCCGGATTCCTGAACCAAACACCCTGAAAAACAACATCCAGCCAACCATCCTGGTCAATATCAACAGGCGTAGTACCCAGTGTTTTTGCTAATTTCTCTGATTGCCCCATGTGATGTGGTATCCAAATCGAATCATTAATTCGTTCATACCAGTATGCCGTTTGAGTAACTCTCCGGGATATAGCGACATCAAGGTCGCCATCTTTGTCATAATCGGCTAAAGCCGGCCCGCCCGTCCCCCATGAAGATCCGGGCAATACCTTATCGATGCTGAAGTGTTTCCACTTTGGAATGGATGAATCCTGCCCGATTGAACAGTTATTCAGGACAATAATAAACAATGCTGCTGCAACGAATTTAAAAACAAATCTTTTATGTAATTCCATATCCTTATATTTAATCAGGTTTGTTTCACATATCTTTTATTCAGATCATTCTTTAATCACTTTAAAACTTTCGAATACCCTTCCATTTGCCAGAATGTTTATGATATAAAAACCGCACTGAAATGCAGCCATGTCAACATCGACAGACTGATTGTCCGTATCTTTTTTAAACACTTCTCTCCCCTGCATATCAAAACAGGCCACCAAAGCAGACGGAGGCAGGTTTTCAATGTGGAGGTTATTTTTTACCGGAACCGGATAATACCTGACAGCCGTTTTATCACTTGTAAGCTTTG
>Ga0272442_10009867_pt1 | contig 11840 bp, 13 predicted proteins | sample SSMForm2O_FD_200262 | JGI IMG/M metagenome (GOLD analysis project Ga0272442, IMG submission 200262) | Marine sediment archaeal communities from Little Sippewissett salt marsh, Falmouth, MA, United States - SSM-Form-2O | ecosystem: Environmental > Aquatic > Marine > Wetlands > Sediment ...
GTTTTCATCATGCTATTGGTTAAGAAAAACGTCAATGCGAGACCTACCCCCTACTGGTTTTTGCAATGAACCACTAATGGGATCCAAATAGGCTCCAAATATGCGGTTTGTCAAGAAATTTTGACTAAAAAACTGGCGTTTGGTCAAGAAACCTTGACAAAAACGCTTTTATCACATGGGTGCGGCTTACATGTTAGGGACAAGTATGGGTAAAAGTGCTGTTGTAATGCTTGTTCTCGTCTTCCTCACCGCGACGTGCATAGCAGTCACGCCTGCATTATCCTCGGCTGACTTGGATGAAAACTCTTGGGCAACAAAAGCGCCAATGAGCCAAGCAAGAAGCGGCTTCGGTGTTGCTGTGGTGAACGGCAAAATATACGCTATCGGCGGCTCCACGCGAAGCGGCGGTCCGCAAGAATACACCGGAGGAGTTGTGGGTACAAACGAAGAGTACGATCCGGCAACGGACACGTGGGCGTTTAAGATGTCAATGTTCACTCCCCGGAGAGGTTTTGCCATAGCAAGCTATGAGGGCAAAATCTACTGCATAGGCGGGTACATTGCCAACGGAAGCATCACGGGAGTTAACGAGGTTTACGACCCCACCACAAACACATGGGAAACAAAAACACCCATGCCCACGCCCAGGGCTAACCTACAAGCTAACGTCGTGAACGGCACGATGTACCTGATAGGCGGATTTATATCTACATATTATGTCTCATATGCTGTCGAGGTTTATGATCCAGAAACGGACACGTGGACGCAGAAGGCGTCTTCACCATACGGTTCAGCTGGTTACGCTACTACAACTCTTGATGGCAAAATATACATTTTAGCTGGCTCCACAGACAATCTTTTAACAACAAGGAACATAATTTATGATACTCAAGGTGACACGTGGACGCTGGGTAGTTCTGCGCCTTCTTATTTCATGTCTGGAGCGGCTGTTGCCACGACGGGCGTGATGGCGCCTAAACGGGTTTATGTTTTTGACGCGCCCTGTCCAGACCGGGCGTCTCACCCGGATGCTCCGTTGTATTCGACGCAGGTTTATGATCCTGAGACGGATAGCTGGGTGGCTGGCGCTGATTTGCCCACAGGCCAAGTTGACGCCGCCGTCGCCATTATAGACGACATGATATATGTTATTGGAGGCTACAGGGAAACTTACCGTGACGTATACGACTGGGTTTATGGCCCACAAATCACGAAGTATGCTACGAACGATCAGTACACGCCTTTCGGGTACGGCACTACCCCGCCAATCATAGATGTTGCTTCGCCAGTGAACCAAACATACAATGCGAGTAGTGTTTCTTTAGATTTTATGTTGAATAAGCCCGCTGTGTGGATGGGCTACAGCCTTGACGGAAGAGACAACGTAACTATCGCAGGCAACGTCACCATGGACGGCTTGTCAAACGGCTTGCATAACGTGACGGTGTACGCGAGGGACGAGCTGGAAAACACGGGCGTCTCAGAAACAATAACCTTCACCGTAGCGGTGCCTTTCCCGACTGCGTTTGTGGCGGCTTCCACAGCATCAGCAACCATAATCGGCGCAGGCATACTGGTGTACTTCAAGAGACTCAAGCGTCAAACGAAATAAACCGTGAAAAAGCTGCTGACTCGTTTAGGTGCCGCCTGTACAAGGGGCGGTTAACGCTGACTTTTCACAGACTTCTGAGGTGGTTTAGGGTTCCGAGGTATGTGCCGTCTAGAAGGTAAATCTCTGAGTTGTCTAAGTCAACTGCTTCTGAGCGTAGAACAGGTCCGATCATTGTTGGGGTTTGCCCTTTTTTTCTTGGTTTTGTTTCGTTTATGGGTCTGCCGCCTAGGAAATCGTTGAAGGAGGGCATGATGAATAGTTGAGTTGTGCGTGGCTTGAAATTGTAGTGTTTTTTCACTGTTTCTTCGGGTGTGCCTTCAATTTTTATCCGCTGTTTCTGCAACAGCGTTTTGGACAGCTGGGTGGTGTCGCAGCGGGCTTTCACCCACACTTGACGGGTTATCTTGAAGCCAGCTGGGTCGCGGAAAACTACGACTGGGTGAAGGTGTCCCATAATCAGGGTTTTACACTTCAAAAGAGCGGGGGAAGGCCATCTGTGACCGTGAAAAAGGCCAACGTCGCCTATTGTGGTGCCTGTTGCAGGTAGGAGTTTTATGTTTTCTGGCAGTAAGGGTTCAAGGTTTGCGTCGTGGTTGCCGCGCACTATGGCTATGTCTCTCACGTGATTTTTGAGGTCTTGGAAGAAGACGGGTATGTCGTGCCATTCTCCGGGTTTGGCTGCAACCACCGTGTATTTGACGTCGCCCAGAATCAGGAGCGTGTCAGGTTTGTACTTGGAAAGCACAGTTACCAGTTTTTGCAGAAGCTTCGATGATTGGCTTGGAACGTGAATGCCCTTGTCTCGGAGAGCCATCTCCCAGCCTAAATGCGGGTCAGCTATGACAAGAGTTTTAGTTTTTCCAGTTTTTATCAGAGCCGCTGGGCGGGGCAGCAACAACTGTAACATTACGGTTTTACCAAGCTGAGAATTTTTTTGTGAATTTGCGTGTTTCCAGAAGCTACAAATTTTACCGTCTGTTCGGGGTCTAGCTTAACGTCCAAGGCATCGCCTGCAGGCGTGGTTACTGCGCCACCTGCCTCTTTGACAATCAAGTACGCAGCTGCCAAGTCGGTTGTTCGGAGTTTTCCGCGGATGTCGATGAACGCGTCTGTGGTGCCGTCCGCCACGTAGCAGAGTTCAAGGGCGTTGGCTCCGAAATGCCGTATATGCTTAGTTTTCTGGATTAGCCGCGTTAGTTGGGGCGCGATTTCTTTAACCTTGTAGCTGTTCAAGTCTAAACCTGCCACTGCATCTTCCAAAGACTCACGTGTTGACGAAGATATTTTTTCGCCGTCGCGGTAGGCGCCTTTGCCTGTTAATGCGGTGTACGTAGTATCGTGGACCAAGTCTGTCACTAGAGCCGCGTATACAGTTGAAAGTACGGGCTTAGCGGAAATGGCGATGGATGAGGCGTAGAAGGGAATACCGCGGACAAGGTTATTTGTGCCGTCTATGGGGTCAACGGTCACGTAGCACTGCGCAGGATTTTCGCCGAACTCTTTCACCCCAGACTCTTCGCTTACGAGTGTAAACGAAACGCTATGTTGCTGCAGAACTTCAACGATGGCGTTTTCCGCAGCTAAATCAACTGGTTTCATTGGGTCGCCGCCAGCGCCCTTGCCCAAATCGGGCTGTGGCTCACTCAAAGTCTTAAGGTGTGGGCGAATGCGCTCTTTTACGTTTTCTTTGCAGTGAACGAGAATTTCCAACCAATCATTTTGAGACCGCATTTACAAGCCTTCTTACCGTCATATACTCTACGCAAACTGATAAAGACTTTACTTTACCCACAAAACCGCTGTTTCTTTGAAGTTGTGCAGTGAATGGGGCGTTAATTTGGGTTGAAGGGGTTGGCTTATGTTATGTTCAGTATTGGAATTGATTGTGGATTCAGATGGGTGAGATGAAGTGAGGTTTATAAGAGGTAAGCTGAAAATGGAATATTAAATCGTGTGACAGAAGATATTTATAACAAATTGCAGTTTGCTACTACATCAAAGGTGAAATGAAAATAATGATCAAGCTGTTAAAGAACCGCATCGCTCTAAGCACGGTCGTAACCACCCTCATCATTCTAGTAGTATCAGTACTGTTGGCAACCGTAGTAGTATACTATGCCACCAACGTAGTCAGCACAAGAGTTCAAGAAGAAAGCCTACACCTAACAAAACAACATGTATGGTACGATCTGACAAACGAAGGGCAAGCAGCTATAATGATAATCAACACTGGCGGAAGAGACGTAGTCATAGACAAGATCAGCGTCAGAGGACAAGAATGCGCATGGACAAACGTGTGCTACAACATCACGACCAACGCAATAACCGCTGACCTATCACACAACTCATCGGCAACTGTGGGAGCAGGCGATATAACCGTCGGCTCAACCGCTTACACATTCCTCGCAACGACAACAGACATTACGTTGAAGTCAGGATACACCGCAATAATCTACATCGACGACCCAGACAGCATATCGCTTAATGACGTAGGCTTAACTGTAAGCATAGCCATCTACACGTCTAACGCGGTTCACTACCGAGAAACCAATGTTGAAGCAGTCACAGGCTAAAACCACCCTTTATTCATCACGTACTTTTATGCCCAAATTATGTGTAGCTCTGTTCTACACACAAATACAATTATCCAAATTTTGCCTTCCTGTTTTTCAGGTAAATCTAAAATGAAGAACATACTGAAAAATCGTTTGGCTCTGAGCACAGTCGTAACGACATTGATAATTCTAGTGGTTTCAGTACTTTTAGCCGGAGTAGTGACCTACTTTGCCATCAACGTCACAAGCACAAGAGTTCAAGAAGAAAGCCTACACCTTACAAAACAACACATATGGTACGACACCACAAACTCTAATGGTCAAGCAGCTATAATGATAATCAACACTGGCGGAAGAGACGTAGTCCTAGACAAAATCACCTGCAGAGGACAAGAAGCAGCATGGAGCAGCGTGTTCTATAACATCACAACCGACGCAATATCCGCTGACTTAACATATGATGCCTCAATGGCAGACGCCTATAACATGACAGGCTTTGCCGCAGCCGGCTACGTTTTCGCCGTGGCATCAACAGACATTACGTTGAAGTCAGGATACACCGCAATAATCTACGTTGACGACCCAGACAGCGTATCAATGAACGATATCGGCTTGACAGTTGCCTTGACCGTATTCACTTCGCAGGCAATGCACTACAAAGAAACCAACGTCGAAGCAGTCGTAGCTTAAAAAAACTAAAAGTAAAGCCAGCCCCCCACAATCTTTCTTTTCTTTTTTAGAAAACTTTCAGATTTTGAAGAGAAAAACGCTTTCCAAAAAGGAGAACAAAAATGTTAATTCACCCAAAAGAGGTACGCGTTTGGTTTTACAGTGTGATATGTACATTGCTACTACACACAAACGACTTAATTCATTCTCTCAAAGATTTTATCAGTAAATGGGTTACAGAAGAGACAAAAAATTGACTAACCTAACTAAATGGCGCCAATCCAAGAGAGCGCTCGCTATCCCAGCCACGTTCATGATACTATTCGTATCCATGCTGGGAGTAGTATCCATCACATACTACTTCGCAGTTGAAAAAGTAAACACGCGAAGCACAGCGTTTAAAATAGTAACCGCAAAGCAGGACATGCTTTCGTTCGACGAAAACTTGCGGTCAACTCTATTGCAACCAGGTTCAGCACGCACGCTTGAATTCGCTGATTCAGGTGGAGAAGTGAATATCCAGCCCTCCGCCAACTCGTTGGTCATAAACGTAACGGACAACCAAAACGTTGCCGCTACGCTTTTCAATGAAACCATAGGGCAAGTCCTGTATGAACTGCCGTACTCAGAAACGCCTGATACAGGGCTATTTTTGAAAGGAGACAGCCGCACAATCACTAACCAAAGCGGTTCAGTCATAACACAGCTTTACGTCAGAAGTGGCGCTGAGCATCCTGAAATCCTGTTACGCTATCGCCCAACCACGTCGTACACGACAGCTGGCGTGGAAAATGAGAAAGCGGTAACTAACTTGCGCATTTACGTAGTTAACTTGAACTCGTCAGAAGCGATTTCGCTGTTCGGAAAGCTTCCATTGAAAATGTCATGCGTCACCACACAAATAACAACCACAACCTACGACCTTTCATACGACCCAGAAACTTTGCGGGTAACGTCAATTCTAGACGGCGTCAGCGGGCATGTTTCCATTCCAGTTTCAAGCACCGCTAGCGGCGCAATCATCAATGTCGAAATTGTTCTCTGTAACGTAGCAATCCAGAGGTGTGTGATGTAGAACATGCCGTCGATAATCCCAAGCTACATTTACACATTATTCGCGTCAATCATCGTAGGCACCATAGTTATCTCAGCGTGCGGCCTCTCAACAGTCAACGTGAAACACGAAGCTGAAAAGCAGCAGTTATCAAACATAGCCGAGTACGTGGCAACCGAAAGCATGGAACTCATCTCACACGCGGCAGCGGAAAATCTGACTTCAACTCTTCACTTGAATGTTCCCCAGTTAATTGGAAGCCAAAGATACTGGATTAAAGTAGCAAACGACTCAGCTAAAACCTGGGTTGAAGTAGGCTTTGGAACAACAGCCATCTCAAGCGAGAAGCTTGCATACATACCGTCGGAAGTAGCAGCGTCAGGCACTTACACAAGCGGTTCAGGCGCAGCCATCCTAGAATGCCACTCGGATAGTTCAGGTGTTCAGTTAACTCTTTCTGGAGGAAACTAAGATGCCGTTTGGAAAGAAAAAAAATGAAGAAATAGAAGAAAAAGAAAAGATTACCGAAGAGGAACTAATTGGGTATCTAGGCATTCAGGGCTGTCGTGTGCCTGAAGGTCATACGCAGGTTGAAAGTTATCCTCTTAACCCGCCTTTTTCCTACGCGTGGATATTTCAGGATGATTCTGACGGCAGCTACTTCTACGTTGTAGATGAACTCACGATGACGAGGGAGGAGAGAGAATCATACAAGCGGTTGAAGAACATTCTCGAATACGAGTTGAAAGCCCCGCGGACAGAAGAGACTCTTGAAGAGTCATTTAACAGGCAACTGCCAGACATAATTGATGGCCACCCGACGGCTTTTGAAGGAACAGACCAAATCGGTTTAAGAAAAATTCTCCACTACCTCAAAAGAGACTTGGTTGGTTACGGAAAAATCGACTCTTTGATATGTGACCCCTACATTGAAGACATCAGCTGCTTAGGGCTTAACAAACCAATCTATCTGTGGCATAGAAAATACGAAAACATGCGGACAAACATTGTTTTCAGCGACGAGGAAGAGTTAGATGATTTCATAACAAGGATAGTGCACAGGCAAGGCAAACACGTCAGCATAGCCCACCCCATCGTAGACTTAACTCTGCCGGGAAAACACAGGCTTGCCGTGTCATTCGGAAAAGAAACAACCCCCGCGGGAACAAGCTTCACCATCAGGAAGTTCAGAGAAGACCCCATCACCATAGTAGACTTGATAACGAACGAAACAATAGACGAGACGATGGGCGCTTACTTGTGGATGCTGATGGAAAACAAGATGTCCGTGATGATAGTTGGTCCCACAGGCGCTGGAAAGACAACAGCGTTGAACGCTATTGCGTGCCTTGTGAAACCTGACTTTAAGATAATTTCGGTTGAAGAGGTTGCTGAAATCAATCTGCCTCAAGAAAACTGGGTGTCGACAATTGCCCGAGAAGGGTTCGGAGGCGAAAGTGAAGGAGAAGTTTCGCTTTATGACCTCATCAAATCAGCGGTGCGGCACCGTCCTGCCTTGATTCTCGTGGGCGAAGTTAGAGGCGAGGAAGCTTACGTTCTGTTCCAAGCTTTGGCTACTGGGCACGGTGGTATGTGTACAATGCACGCAGAAAGCGTTGAAACCGTAATACAACGTTTGACTCAGCCGCCCATGAACATTCCTAAGGGAATCTTATCGTTGATGAACTGCGTTATAGTTGTTAAGCAAGTGAAGACGCCAAGCTTCACATCCGCAGACAACAAGGGTTCAAGACGGAAAATCGTGAGAGTCTCAGAAATAAACCCCAGCGAAGCCATTCATGACGTGTTTCTATGGAACTCGGGAGTAGATACTTTTCAAGAAGACCTTGAACAGAGTTACTTGCTGACAAAAATAGCCAAGAGCCTAGACGTTCCGCTCAGCGTGGTCCTTCAAGAGCTTGAGAGACGAAAACAGATTCTGCTGAAGATGGTTGAAAAGAACCTCCGTGACTTCAGAAGCGTACACAAAGCTCTAAGCACCTCAATCAACCTGCAAGAGTTGGCAGAAAAAGAAGCCGCAAAGGAGCATTAAAAAATGAAAGCCAAAGGCGGTTTTGTCGGCAAAATTTTCGGTTTGTTGTCAAAAGCCACTAGTGAAGAGAGAGAAAAGATTGAGCATGAGTTGCCTTTCGTGGTGATGATATTTACTCTGCTGGCGGCAAGTGGAGTATCACCGTACGATAGCTGGAAGAAAATGCGGAAAATGTCGTTTTTGCCGACTTTCAGAAAGGAAGCTGACGAAGTAGTGAGGCAAGTGGAAGTTTTAGGAAAAGACCCATTAACAGTCATGTATCAGCGTTCCGAAAAAACCAATTCTAAACTTTACAGGAACTTCTTAGGAGGCTTCATTACATCCGTGAGAAGCGGCGGAAAAATAGTTGACTACATGAAAAGCGAGCTGAAATCAATTTTTGAGCTTAGACACAACGCTTTAACCCGTTCCGTGGAGAAAATAGCAACGTTAGTTGAAGCGTACACCGTGATGCTAATCGTTGTTTTGTGCACCTACATTCTTTTCGTGGTTTTCGCGTCAACAAACGTTATAGAAATGATGGGAAGCGCTTCACTGCCTATCTCGCCAATCATGTCTTACATTGTAGCATTTATTTTCATGCCAATTATGTCCTTAATCTTCATTATGGTAGCGCATAATATGCAGAGAAGCGCCTTCCGAGACCTTAAAGACCTGTACAAGAAAGCAGCAATAATCACCGCTGCAGTCGGAGCAGTATTAATAGTCTTTGGTTTTGTTCCATCGCTGTTAGAGTCAATGCCGATTGGGTTGCCGGAAATTGTCACGATTGGTTTGGTGGCTGCTTCGTTGCTACCTGCCATTCAATATTACAGAATTGCCAGGGTCAACTACAACGCTGAAGATTCTATTCCTAGTTTCGTCAGGGACGTGACTGAGTCACAAAAAATCGGGCTTTCCCCTGAGAAGAGCTTGGTGCACGCCACAAAACGCAAAGATTACGGTCCCTTCTCAACGTTCTTGGAACTGATGCGAAGCCAAATAGAGTGGGGAGTTCCCCTAAGGAAAACCTTCAACAACATGCGGCAGAAGGTGAAAAGCTGGTTTGTTACCGTGAACTTTGCTATGATGGTTGAAACAATCGAAATCGGCGGAAACTCAACGCAGTCTCTGGAAATACTTTCCGAGTACAGCGAGAAAGAACGCGAATTACAAATTAACAGGCGCGCCATGCTGAAACCTTACATTATTCTCGCCTTCATCTGGAGTGTCCTGATTGCAATAACAACAACAATTGTGTCTTTAACCACGTACATGATGACAACAGTCGTCAGCACAAGCCTTTCCGAAGCCGCGTTCACGGCAATGCAGGATCAAATGGGAATTTTCTCGGTGGGCATAATTCTTCAATGCTGGATTTCAGGGTTCTTCATTGGAAAGATAAGTGAAGGAAACTTTGGCGCGGGCTTCCAGTACTCAGCTATGCTGGCTGGAACAGCGTATGTGTCTTTGATTCTGTCCCAGCAGGTTCTTGCAGGCATGTTCGGCATAACGCCAGTTTGACAAGGGAGGAAAAAGAGTGCCCGCCATTTCCATTGACACTTTTTTCGCGTGCTCCTTGCTAGTCTCCGTTGCCCTGTTGGCAACTGCTTCTTTAGCTGGAACAATGCAGGACCGAATAAACGGTATGCAAGACCTGAACAAGGACGACTATCTGCGGAACATAGCTGAACACTTAGTAACGAGCCACGGGATGCCTGTGGATTGGGGTTCGGCTGGCTCGGTTCCAAGCAGTTTCGGTCTAGCTGACAGCGAGTCTTCTTACTTGTATGCACTTGACATTGACAAAGTCAGCAGGCTGAACAGTCAAAACAGTTATTCGCTGTCCTACGCTCAGGCGTCTATGGCGGGGAGACTGAACAGCATCGCGTTGGGCATATCTGTTTCTCAAATGCTTTCGATAACAGCCACGCTTTCCGCCAACAGCAGCATAGGAGACGAAACAGCCTACACGTTCAAAGTTTCAGTCAGCCAGACCTCAGGACCAGTCAGCGCGACACTTCAGTGTTATGTTGCCACAAAAGATTCCGTGAGCGCCGTCGCTAATGCCACGTCAAGCGCTGGCGTTGGCTACATAACTTTTCAAATACCGAACACCTCTAATGGACCCGCACTCCTCGTCGTGTTCGCGCGAGCCACATTTGATGACCGAATAACCGCTTACGAAGCGTATTCTTTTGCTCATTTGTCGCAGGAACCGGCACCTAACCATACGTTTCTTGGGTTAAGCCCATTGAATTACACGCTAAGCGTGGAAGAGAATTTCCCTGACGTGACTATTGAGCACGGCTATGCTTTCTCGTACGGTTACCAGTCGAATCTCACAGCGACTTCAGCAACTACCTACACCATACCAGAATTCGTGGATAAAAGCCCTATCGTCCTCGTCACTTCAGGTGTCAACGACACTACCCCTTTTGTAGAGTGGACCTCGTATCCCGACATCCCGCTGGATTTTGGATCAGACTTTGAAAACTCGGAACAAAACGTGTTCGTCTACACCGTGCTCATCAAAGGAGCACTCTACAAGCTTACTCTTAGCTTCGGAGACGTGATCCAGTGAGGCTGCTGAAAGACAACAAGGGGCAGATACGCATAATTGAAGCGTTCTTCGCCGCAATCCTGCTGCTGTCTTCGCTCACACTTATTCCGATGGTGCAAGAGCATTCAACCGACTCGACCAAAAATCTGTCTACGACAGCACATAACATTCTCATGAGCCTAGACAGCGATGGATACTTAGTTGGTTTAATTGGCAACGAAAGCTGGATAAACCTCAAAAGTTGCATTCAATCCTCGCTTTCACCTATGATGTGGTTTAACCTCACCGTTTTCGACGAAAACATGATACGTATTAATGATATTCCTATAACTAGTGGAAACGCTGTCAACGACAGGATTGCAGCGGTTGATTATGTGTGCGCCAGCACAAGCGGCAACTACGCGGTTTACATTGTCAGGTTACAACTTGCGGAGGTAGATTAGCATGAAAACTCGTCGTTCAAACCGCCGCAACTCTGGTCAAGTGCTCGTCATAGCTTCGCTTGTGGTGACTCTGCTGCTGCTTTCTACAGCGCTTTATGTTTCTGAAATTGAAAAGAACACGGCAGTATATGAGCAGAGAGTAAATCCAGCTTTTTCAGCGTACAAGCTGGGTGTAACGCATACGGTCATAAGCGCGTTGGCGAACGTGTCGAACGGTGGTTCCGCGGATGTTTTAGCTGCAGATTTGAGCCAATTCAAATCCGTAGTCAATGGTCACTCGTTTAACGCAATTGTCGAAATGAACTGCACGCCACTCAACACGGCGCCTTATCAGGATGGCGTCTGGATTTCTTGGGGTGCCAGTGGACGAGGAACTTCAAGCGCTTACGTCAACCTTGTCTTGAATGCGTCTGGAACTTCGGCAACCTACTACTCGGAATACGTGGTAAACGTGACTTCAGAAATTGAAGTGAATGGGTACTACGCGGTATTGACGGGGTCGCTGAAACAAGTCAATTTAACATGCAATGTTCTTAACGAAGGCAAACCTGCTCTGGCGCAAAACTTCACGGTTTACTATGAACAGGACGGGTCTCTTTCAACTGAAGAGTGGATTCAAGTTGCGTCGCCGAGCATTACTGATTACGGAAATGGCACATACACTATGTCGTTCACGGCTGAAACCACGAATCCAGAGGATCCAATGTTAGTTTCTGTGTACAGCCATGACCTACGCTGCATACTCACCAGAGCAAACGTAACGTGCATCCAAGTGTAGCGCGGATTTTCATTTCGGGACTATCCTGGTTGTTATCTGCCTGTGAGTGTATCTATAATCATTACGGGCAACCATTAGTTATAATTCACAAGTAATAAATCAATTTTAGAACCTGACATAATCCCGATGAAAAT
>Ga0272442_10009868_pt1 | contig 11838 bp, 8 predicted proteins | sample SSMForm2O_FD_200262 | JGI IMG/M metagenome (GOLD analysis project Ga0272442, IMG submission 200262) | Marine sediment archaeal communities from Little Sippewissett salt marsh, Falmouth, MA, United States - SSM-Form-2O | ecosystem: Environmental > Aquatic > Marine > Wetlands > Sediment ...
ATCCTCATCAAAAACGGTCGCGTCATCGACCCGGCGTCGGATCTCGACGCGAAGGCCGACGTCCTCATCGAGGACGGCAAGATCGCCGAGGTCGGCAAGGTTTCGGCGAAGGCCGACGAGACGATCGACGCCTCCGGTCACATCGTCTGTCCGGGTCTGATCGACATGCACGTGCACCTGCGCGAGCCCGGTGGTGACGGGAGCGAAACGATTGCATCGGGTCTAGCGGCTGCGGTCGCGGGGGGCTTTACGGCCGTCGCCGCCATGCCCAACACCGAGCCGCCGTGCGACAGCGCACCGGCCGTGGAATACGTCTATCTCCATGCTGTGCTTGCAGATACGGCGAAAGCCTACCCCGTCGCCGCTATCACGAAAGGGCGGCGCGGTGAGGAACTCGCCGAACTCGGAACCCTTGCCGGGGCGGGGGCGGTCGCCTTCTCGGACGACGGCGACCCCGTCGCCCGAAGCGACGTGATGCTGCGGGCGATGGCGTACGCGGCGATGCTCGATACGGCCGTCCTCAGTCACTGCGAGGATCCCCTTCTCTCGGCCGGGGGCGTCATGCACGAAGGCGCCGCGAGCGCCCGGCTCGGGCTTGCGGGTATTCCCGCCGCGAGTGAGATCGTCGCCGTCAGTCGTGACGTGGCGCTCGCCGAGGCGACCGGCGCGGACCTTCACGTGCAGCACGTGAGCGTCGCCGGCGCCGTCGAGATCATCCGGCGGGCGAAGGCACGCGGCGTCGGCGTCACCGCCGAAGCGACCACGCATCACCTCACGCTCACCGACGATTGTCTCCTCGAACGTGACGATGCCGGGATGCTCAAGTTCGACACGAACTACAAGATGAACCCGCCGCTCCGGTCGAAGGCCGACGTCGAAGCGCTGCGCGCGGGCCTCCGCGACGGGACCATCGACTGCATCGTCAGCGACCACGCACCGCACGCGGTCGAAAGCAAGTCGGTCGAGTTCAACGACGCCGCCTTCGGTATCGTCGGTCTCGAGACCACGCTGCCCGTCGTCGTCACCGAACTCATCGAACCGGGCATCCTCGACTGGCCGGGCGCGGTCCGGGCGCTCACCGTCCACCCCGCGGAAATCCTCGGCATCCCCAAGGGAACCCTCGCCGTGGGTGCCGACGCGGACGTCACCCTCATCGATCCGGACTGCGAATGGACGATCGACGCGAATGCGTTCCGCTCGAAATCGCGCAACACCCCGTTCGACGGAAAAAGCGTGAAGGGAAGAGCTGTGTGCGTGATCGTCGAGGGCGACGTGAAGATGAATCTCCTTTGATGACAACCACTTACGACATCCTGGGTCTCGGCGTGCTCGCGGTGGACGACCTCCTGTACGCACCGGAATATCCCGCGGCCGACGTGAAGATGCGTCTGCGTCATCGCGAGCGGCAGTGCGGCGGGCTCACCGGCACCGCGCTCATCACGGCGGCCAGGCTCGGTGCGACGTGTGCCTACGCCGGGATGCTCGGTGACGACGCGCTTTCGAAATTCGTCCTTGCGACGATGCAGCGTGAGGGTGTGGACACGCGTCATATCGTCAAGCGTGCCGAGGCGCAGCCGGTGCACTCGAGCATCGTCGTCGACGAGACGCATCACACGCGGAACATCTTCTTTCACGTCGGCGGGCCGGGGGGTGCAGCCGACGATGCGCCGACGGAGGACGTTATCCGGTCGGCGAAGGTTCTCTTCGTCGATCAGTACGGCATTCCGGGAATGATCCGTGCTGCGAAGATCGCGCGCGAGGCGGGCCGACCGGTTGTTGCGGACTTCGAGCACGAAGGCGGCTCACCGCGGTTCGGTGAGCTGTCGGCGCTCGTCGATCACCTGATTGTGCCGTTGGGCTATGCGAGAGAATCGTCGGGTGAGACCGACCCGGCTGCGGTCGTCAGGTCGCTCGTGCGCGAGGGCGTCGATACCGTCTGCGTCACCTGCGGCGTCGACGGTGCGTACTACGCGACGCGCGAAGCCCCCGAAGCGGTGCGTCACCAGCCGGCGTTCGCCGTGAAGACCGTGGACACCACGGGCTGCGGCGACGTCTTTCACGGGACCTACGCCTTCGCCCTGGCGAGAGGTCTCCCCGCCCAAGAGCGCGTTCGCCTGGCCGCCGCCGCGGCCGCCATCAAGGCCACGCAGGTGGGCGGTCAGAAGGGCATCCCCACGCTGGCGCAGGTCGAAGCCTTCCTCGCGGAACGACCCGGTTGATCTAGTGCTCCGTCCCACGTATTGTGAGCAGTGCCACGGCTTGCTTGTCAAGCCGTGCCCCGGGAATGCACGGCTGGGCAAGCCAGCCGTGGCACATCTTGACCTGTAGTGGCCCCTCATTTCATCTGGAACGGAGCTAAGTGCAGTGCCTCGGGTCTTGTCGCAGACGTGCGGGTTGACCGGACGCGGCAATTGCGGTCGCGTCGGGGTGGTTGCACCCTCGGCTAGACCGGTTGCCTGACCTTGAGTCAGGGCGTGCTGCGCCTTCCCGTGTCCTCCTCGACGAGCTGTCGCCAGACGAGGGGGTCGAAGACGGCAAGCGATTGGTCGGCGTCGGGGGTTCTGTCGGTTTTCGGCGGCTTGAACGCGCGAAATCGCTGCCAGACGCGCGGGTTGAAGATGTTGACGGGCCTCATCGCAAGTCCTCCAGACCCCCCGTGGGGGAAAGGTCCTCCAGTACTTTATACCCTCCCTATCGGCAAAAGTGCGGGGGATTTTCCACCGGTTTCCGCGGCACGGGGAATCAATCGGAGGCGTCCGGCGCGTCGGACGTGTGCGTGCGACCGGCGGTGAGGAAGAAGACGAGCGCGATGAGCGTCCCGAGCACGCCGATCGGCCAGAACTCACCACCGTCCATACAGACGCCGCGCGATTTGACGAGATCAATGCTGAATCCGAGAATCGGTGCGAGAATCATCGTCGAGACGGACTTCGCCTGGCTCTCGATGGAGAGGAGGGTTGCCTTTTTCGCGTGGTGTGCATGGGCGTCGAAGCGGCTGATGAGGACGGGTCGCCAGAGGTTCTGCATCACGGTGAGCGTCATGAACCCGAGAATCATGAGCGGGTGAAGTCCGAGGAGCGTTGCGGGGATGATGGCGGCGAACGCGAGGAGATCGAGTCCCCACAGTTTCCGGGCGCTCCGGTCCTCTTCGCCGGGCTCGTCGACGAGTCGGTGAGCGTTTCGGCTGGCGGCCGCGGCGAGCAGGTAGAGCACGAAGAACACCGGCGTCGCGACGAGCGCGGTCTTCTGCGGCGTGCTCAGGTCCTCGGTGACCACCATCGAGCCGAGCCACAGCGCCGCCGCCGACATCAGAATCGGCTGCAGGTAATCCTTCGCCGCCTTGTAGATGCCCTCGAACCCCATCGACTCGAAAACGAGTCGTCGCAGATCGGCCTTCCGGAAGGCGTCGCGCAGCGATTCGCCCAGGTGCACCGCGATTTCCCGCAGCGAGACCTCCTTGCGGCCCCTGATCTCGCCTTCGAGCGCCTTCGGGTAGCCGAAGAAGTTGACCAGGCTCAACAGGTAGGGGACGACGGCGAAGTAGAAGGTGTATTCGAACATCCCGGTCGTGAAGACGAACGCACCGGCGATGAGCACGCACAGCGCCGAGCCGAGCTTGCTCCACGAGCGGGTGTATCCGTAGACGCGGGTCTTCTCGTCGGCGCGTCCCTCGTTGCGAAGCCACGTGAAGATCATCGCCTTGTGGGTGCCGGTGCGGAAGGCGTCGCCCACGCCGAAAAATGCCATCCCCAGGAACAGCAGCGGCAGGCCCTGCGCCGCACCGAAAATGACGAAGCTGATGATGTAGGCGACGAACGACAGGATCATCGACTTGCGTCTTCCGAAGAGATCGGCGATGGCGCCGGAGGGAATCTCCATGACGTTCACCATCAGCTCACGGAAGCCGATGAGGAATCCCCACTCGGTGTAGGAGATGCCCTTGGCGAGAAAGGCGAGCAGCCACCAGTCCTCGAAATAGCGCTGGTTCTTGAGGAACCCGTAAAGGCTGAAGCGTCGGATCATGTCTGGTCAGCCTCAGGATGTGTCGCTTAGAGACGGTTTCACAACTGCAGTCGGGTGCGTTGCGGTGTGCCAGCGGCAGCTGGCCTGCCGCTGCAAGGACCGTGCAGGGGCTGACAAGCAGCCCCTGGCACCCTTGAGCAAGGCCCTAAGCTACCGTCTTCCAACAGCCCGCCAATCCTCACTCGGTGCTGACGAGGTCTTTCCACGTTTCGATGAAGAGGAGCACCTTGCGCCAGACGGTCTCGGAGGTGTCGCGGATGTTGTCGACGGGCGAGAGGATGAACCCGTCGGGTCCGAGGGTGTCGAGTGCGCGGGTCGTCGCGGTGCGGATGTCGTCTTCGTCGCCTTCCTCGATGTGCAGAAATCCGTTGACGCCGCCCCAGAGGGCGACCTTGCCGTCGAGTTTTTCCTTGAGCTCGACGAAGTTCATCCCGTGGTCCTGCACGTCCTCGACGCCGATGACGACGTCGACGCCCGATTCGACGATCAACTCGGCGAACTGGTTGGCGCCGACGGTCATGATGGTGCCGAACTTCGCACCGGCCTGGTGCGCCAACTCGGCCTCGGCCTTCACCCGCGGGAGGATGAGCCGGCGGTAGAGGTCGGGCGACCAGAAACTCGTCCCCTCGTACCACCCGCGGCGGACAAACAGGTCGAGCCCGGCTTCCAGCAGGAGCGTCATCCGTTTCAGGTTCCACCGGTGTATCATCTCGAGCAGCTCGTCGAGAAACTCCGGCTCATCGACGGCGGCCAGCACGGCGTTGGTGAGTCCGAAGACCCACGCGAGCGCGTCGGCGCCGATACCCCAGCCACCCGTGAGCAGGAGCTGTCGCTCGGCTGCGAACGCCTTTGCCTCTCCGCACGCCGCGCGGAACGCGACGAGGTCGTCGGCCGCGGGTTCGGTGAGCAGGTATCGAAGCGCCGGGAGGTCTTCGGGACAGGTGACGAGGTGTTTTGTCGCACGCGGCTCGATATAGTCGTTCAGAAACGGGACGTGGTCACCGTAGGGCCAGTCGTCGGTGCGGTTGACGGCGACCGAGAGCGTCCCGTCGGGTGTGACGTATTCCTTGTGCAGGACGGGATAGCGGGCGTCGGCGGGTCGCTCGCGCCACTCGCGGATCTTCACCTCGGGTGCGAAGTGCACGGGTGGTCCCTGGGCGTCCGAATGCTCGGCGCCGTCGGAGGGGACGACGCTGATGAGATTGACGACGGGATCGGTTCCGAGTGCGATGGCGTGGTCGACGAAGTCACGCCAGCCGCCGGAGCGCGCACGCAGCGCGTTGAAGATCATGAATGATAGCGGGACGTGATCCGGCTCACCACAGTGGATGGCCGTCAGCATGCGTTCGCGACTCGTCATGGACCGTTCTTCCGTCAGGGGGCATTGATATCGACGTTCCTTTTACCGCCTCGGCGGTCCCGGTTCAAGGGATTTCACCGATCTTGACGTCGCGGTGAAGCCGCTTTAGAATCGAACGCGGATGTGCCGATGATAGACAAGGGACGGTGTTCCCGTAAGGTATTGGCAGTTCGGGAGATAGGACCGTGACGCTGATCATCGACGGCTACAATGTGATCTTCGCAATCACCCGCGAGCATATCAACTACGCCTCGGGGGAATGCGAGCGTCTGCGGACGGAGCTGCTGGACCGTCTGGAGTATTTCCGGACGTATTCGGCGGAGGCGATCACGGTGGTGTTCGACGGCGGTCCCGGGGGTGCGCACCTGGCCCGGCTTCAGCATCACGGGGGGCTGACGGTGATCTTCAGCGATCCCGACAGCGACGCGGACGCGGAGATCAAGCAGCTGGTCCGTGACAGCAGCGGCTCGCGTGACCTGCGCGTGGTGACCGACGACCGGAGCATCGCACGCTACGTGAAACGCTTCAAGGCGCGGGTGTCGTCGACGGAGGATCTGCTGCGGAAGCTCGAGCGTGCCGAGTCGAAAGCGGGCAGCGAGCGTGAGGACGCCGAGCCGTCGTACAAGTACAGCGGCCCGCCCGAGACTGACGTCAACGCGTGGGTCGACGTCTTCGGCGACCTTGACGAGGACGACCTCGACGAGGAGGACCTCGATGAGGAGTAGGGGGAGCATCTGTCTGCGCTGGCTGGCCGTGTTCGGTCTTGCGACGGCGATCTACCTGGCGTCCGAAATTTCCCCGCCGAAGATCCCGTTTCGACCGTTTCCGCAGTTCGATAAGCTGCTGCACGCGGTCGCTTACGGGGTGTTGACGATGCTGCTGTTCCGGGCGCTGTGGGCCGACGAGTCGCGAGCGACGCCGACGGGGGTGCTGCTGCTGGGAGCGGTGCTGGCCACGGTCTACGGGGTGTCGGACGAGTTTCACCAGATCTTCACGGGACGGGAGTTCGACGTGTGGGACATGGCGGCGAACGGCGTCGGTGCCGCCGCCGCGGCCGCGCTTTGGGAGCCGCTGACGGCCAAATACCCCGATCTGCGCTGAGCGTTCGGGCACATTATCCGGAGAACAGCCTTGTCGAAGAAGAAACGGAAACCCGGTGAAAAACACGCACGGACGTCATCCGCGGGGAAACCGGACGTTGAAGGGGGAGCGGGGTTCTTCGACCGACGCGGGACACTCATCGTCTGCATCATGATGACCGTCTACTCGGCGGTGTTCATCACGGTCTGCGCGATCAAGTACGCGTATTTCCTCTATAACGACTTCGACCTGGCGATGGACGTCAACACGGCGTTCGGCCTGCGCAGCGGCACACTGTATAACTCGGTCATCGGGGTCAACTACCTCGGCAACCATATGCGTCTGCTGATGATCGTGCTGGCGCCGTTCTACTGGCTGGCTCCCCACCCGATGACGCTTCTGGTGATCCAGACGCTGGCCTCGGCGGCGGGGGCGTACGCGGTGTATCTCTTCGCCCGGCGCGTGCTGAAGAACGGGTTCGTGGCGGTGTGTTTCGCGGCGGTCTTCCTGCTCTATCCCTCGCTGGGGTACGCCAACGCCTACGAGTTCCACCCGGAGGTCCTCACCACTGCGACGCTGCTGTTCGCGTTCTATTTCCTGTGGACGAAGCGGCTCGGGTGGATGATCGTCTTCGCGGTGCTCTCGCTGCTGGGGAAAGAGAACGTTCCGCTGGTCATCGTCATGATGGGGCTTTACGCGTTTCTGCTGAAGCGTCGTCGACGATGGGTCTACGCGGTCACGCTCATCGGCCTGGGGGCGGTGCACCTCTTCGTGTCGTTCGGCCTGGTGATGCCCGCGGCCAACCGGGGCGAGGTGGGGCTCGAAAGCATCTACAGCGAATGGGGGCCGTCGACGGGACAAGCCGTCGTCGCGATGGCGAAAGACCCGGTGCGCGTGGTCCGAACCCTCGTCACGACGCCGGACAACCCGCAGGACACGCAACTCAAGCAGTTCTACTATCTCCAGGTCCTGCTGCCGGTGATGCTGTTGTCGCTTCTCAGTCCACTGACGCTCGCCATCGCGTTGCCGTCGATCGCACAGCACCTGCTCTCCTCGAGGATGAGCGACCACACCATCGTCTACCACTACATGATCCAGATCACGCCGATCGTGATGCTGTCGGCGGTGCTGGGTCTGCGGAACGTGCTTCGGTGGATGATGCGCGGAATTCCCGGCGGACTGACCGAGGAGGTGATGAACACGAGGACCCCGCCGCGAACGCTGGGGTATATCCTCTCGGTGTTCGCGGTGCTTTTCGCGGTGATGAGCAACGTCCTGTTCGGCCCGTTGACGGGACTGGGGATTCTCCAGCCCAGGCCGGCGTCACAGGCGAACCTGCCGTCGGCATACGACCGTGCGGTCGTCCCCTACATGGCCGAGATGGTTTCACGCGTTCCCGAGGACGCCGGCGTCGCGGCCGGGTTTCGATGTCTGCAGAGACTGGCCTACCGCAGCAACATCCACTCGCTCCATCACATCTTCAAGGGGAGCTACACGCTCTCGGAAAAACCGTACCCGATTCCGGAGGACATCGACGCGGTCGTCGTCGACACGAGCAACTGGATGTACTGCTCGTTCTTCCGCGTGGACGGGGGCAAGCGTCTGAGGAAGTTCTTCGACCGCAACCGCCTGGTGCCGGTCATGTCGGCCGGCGACGCGGTGCTGCTGCTTCGTGACGCGAAGGAGTCCATCAAGCTTTACGAGACGGGACGGTTCGTCCCGCAGCAGCCGTATCGGGCGACCTACAACGGTCAACTGACGCTTCGAGGGTGGGACGGGCTTCCCGTCTCGGTGGCGCGGGGCGAGAGGATGCCGCTGCGGACCTACTGGCAGTCGGTCGTGTCGGCGGACCGGACGTATTTCACCGAGCTGCTGCTGTACGACGTCTACCAGCGTCCGGTATATCGACACGTGCGACATCTGGGCTACACGTTCTACCCGGCTCACGACTGGCCGAGAGGTCTCGACGTGCAGGAGACGTATCAGTTCGTCGTCCCGCTCAACCTGCGTCCGGGGGTGCATTACCTGTGTCTGCGTGTACTGGAGGGCTGGGGGCAGCCGCGCCAGGTGTCGCGACCCGATGAGCCCGGGCTCGCCCGTCGTGCCGGCATCATCCGTCTCGGCACAATCGAGGTGCGGTAGGGGAGACGTGGCGCTCAGCGCACCGTCGGCTGTCTGATCCAGTAGACGACCACGCCCTGGGGTCCGGAATTGAACGTGCGCTTGAAGACGGGTGAGGCCTCGAGCATCTGGCGCAGTCGTGCCAGCTTCAACGTCGCGTCGCGTCCCTTCGTCGTATACTTGGCATGCAGCTTCGCCGCCTGGTGCATGATTGCGACGAGCGGCTTCTCCGCTTCGGTCGGCGCAGCCGTCCCTTGCGCCAGTGCCTTGAAGCGCTCCTCGCCGATGCCCATGCTCCTGGCGACCCGGGGGGGCTTGCGCTGCGACAGACGGAGGCGGTACTGGAGCAACGCGAGGGGGTAGGTGTCGACGAGGAGGTAGTGGAGCTTCTTGGTGCGGGCGACCTCACGGATCCTGGCGAGGAATGTTTCGTCGAGCTCGTTCGGCTTGAGCGCGTCGAAATCCTCGCGCAGACGTCGCACGTCGAGGTCGTAGGGCAACGTGAACATGTCGAAGCCGATGAGCTGATTTCCGGGAGCGGTAAGGACGAGGAACCGCGAGTTCGGCCGGAAGGCCTTCTCGCGTATCGCGACGTAGCCGGCGAGGTGCTGACGGATGAGGATGGGTCGGCCGTCCGGGCCTTGTGCCACAAAGGTGAAAAAGTGCACCCCCGGAGGCCACGGGTAGGGGGAAAACCCCTCGAATCGGGCCTTGACGTACCCGCTGGTGAGGATGACGCCGAAAACGATCAGTCCCGCCATCACCGCACGCATCAGCTTCTTCATCGCCTCGGGCAGTTCCGCCGCCCAGAAGAGCACCATCGCCAGCAGTCCCACGATCGTCGCGCCGACCGTGATGATCGTCCCGACCGTCGACCCGTCGGGACCATCCAGCCTCTCCGCCAGGCCGGCAGCGACACCGGTTGCCGCCAGGACGATTCCCAGCAGCACCCCCGCCGCGGCCGCGGGGGCAAGGTGCTTCCAGTCGAGCGTTCGGCCGATGAAGGTCATGAACGCACCGGCCGCCATCGCCACGGGAATGGCCAGGAACACCCAGAACCGGTGCGGGAAAAGCGCGAACGGAAGACGGTTTCCCATCACCCCGAGCACGCTGATGAGAAGCCACAGCAGGGCCACCAGCCCCCAGCGTTCCTCACGGAGATGACGCCACCGCGCCACGATCAGCACGACGCCCGCACACGCGAGCACAAAGAGCACCGGCCCGATACCCACCGGCTGATTGATCTTGGTGCTGACCGGTGCGTGGATGAGATCCCACAGCGAATAAACGTCTGCGTGTCCTGTCCCCGTGACCTTGAGCGGGACGGGGGCCGTCTTGACGTTGATCTTCGCCACCCCCATCATGAACTCGGCATACCCGAACTTGAGAAAAGCGGTAAGGTAGAACAGCGCCGAGATCAGCAGACCCCCCAGCCCGGCCAGCGCCTGGTGCACGAGTGTCCGCGTCGAGACGACCTGCTCACCGGCGAACACGCGAACGCCCGCGTTCACCAGCCAGTAGACCACCGCGAACAGGGCGAAGATCGCCGCCGACGACGGCTGCGAGAGCAGCACCCCGCCCGTGCAGACGGCCGCGACAATCGCCCACGCCGGCTCGCGCCGGGTCCGCTCGAATGCGTAGAACGCCGGGAAGAAGAGCACCAGCGCCATGCTCTGCGCCCAGATGAATCGACTCATGAAGCACGGCAGCACCCACAGCGCCCCCGTCATCCACAGGGCCGCTGCCGGACGCTGCGTCCACTCTCTCATCATCAGGTAGAACCACACGATCCCCAGCGCGATCACCACGATGTTGAACACCTTGAGCGTGAGGAAAATCGAGTTGTTGAGCTGGTGAAGCACCCCCATCAGTGAGGGATACCCGGGGGGGTAGGGTTCGAGGTAGCTCATGATGCCCGTCTGCTCCTCGACCGACAGCGCGTAGGTCCGAGTGGTTGCGACGTGCTTGGCCGACGCGGCGTGGTACCAGGGGTCGTCGTCGCACAGCCAGCGGGCCTTGAGCGACCCGTTGAGGTAGACGCCGCAATTCACCCCCGCCAGACCGAGCGCGATGAGAAGACAGATCACCTCTTTCCAGTTGATCGACCCGGGTCGTGTCTCCGACCCGGCGGGCTTCGTCTTCCGCCTGCAGCGCAGGACGGCCGACACCTGCAGCAAGGCCGCGACGATGAGGAACATCCACCAAACCAGCGGAAGTCGCATCGTGTTCAACAGCACGGTCACCACCGTGAACGTCGCCAGCCCGATGCCCGTCGACAGCACGTGCATCTCCAGGCGCAGAGGCAGTCTGCCCGTCACGAGCTGAACGACCGGTGAACCGAGGAAGTAGATCAGCACGAAGAAGTAAACGATGGTCCAGAACATGGTCCGACGACCCCCGCGTCTCGTGTGTGCTGCGTTTCTTCCGCCTACCGGTTGACGGCCCTGTCGGCGATATCCGTTCGATAGTGTGCGTCGTCGAAGTGGATCGTCCTGACGGCGTCGTAGGCGCGTGCCTGTGCTTCGGCGACGGTATCGCCGAGGGCGGTGACGCCCAGCACGCGGCCGCCGTTCGTGAAGAGGTGTCCGTCCTTCTCGGCCGTCCCCGCGTGGAACACCGTCACGTCGGTCAGCTTCGACGCCTCGACGAGACCGGTGATCTCTTTGCCCTTCTCGTAGCTGCCCGGGTAGCCCCCCGAGGCCATGACGACGCACACCGCGGGTCGCGTGTCCCATTCCAGCGTGACCTTGTCGAGTTCGCCCTTCGTCACCGCCTCGAGCACCTCCAGCAGGTCGCTCTTCAGTCTCATGAGGATGGGCTGCGTCTCGGGATCGCCGAAACGCACGTTGAACTCGAGCACCTTCGGACCGCTGCGCGTGACCATGATGCCGGCATACAGCACGCCGATATACGGACACTCCTCGGTGTTCATCGCGTGGACGGTCGGGACGAGGATTTCGCGCTCGATCTGCGCACTCAGGGCCGGGGTGATGACGGGTGCGGGTGAATACGCGCCCATCCCCCCGGTGTTCGGCCCCTCGTCGTTGTCGCGTGCCGGCTTGTGGTCCTGGGCGCTCTCCATCGGGTAGATGTTGCGACCGTCGGTGAACGCCAGCACCGACGCCTCTTCACCCGACAGGAACTCCTCCACGACCACCTCTTTGCCGGCGTCGCCGAAGATCCTGTCCAGCATGATGTCCTTGACGGCCGCTTCGGTCTCCTCGACGGTCCGGCAGACGTAGACCCCCTTGCCC
>Ga0272442_10009869_pt1 | contig 11837 bp, 12 predicted proteins | sample SSMForm2O_FD_200262 | JGI IMG/M metagenome (GOLD analysis project Ga0272442, IMG submission 200262) | Marine sediment archaeal communities from Little Sippewissett salt marsh, Falmouth, MA, United States - SSM-Form-2O | ecosystem: Environmental > Aquatic > Marine > Wetlands > Sediment ...
GAATTGGATGTTATCTTTAATCAGGAGAGTGGTGATGCGGCCGCGCCGCTTTCTCTTCATTGTTCAGGGTGAGGGCAGGGGACACCTGACCCAGGCCCTGGCCTTGCGCCAGCTTCTCGGCGAGCGAGGCGATCAAGTGGTCCATGTCCTTGTCGGACGCGCAGGGCGCCGGACCCTGCCGCTCTATTTTAGCCGCCGGATTGACGCACCAGTGAGCCGGTTCGACAGTCCGTTTTATGTCTGGGACCGGGAAAACCGCTCTCTGCGCATCATCCGCACGGTTTTGTCCAATCTGATCCGGGCCGGCCGCTATCTCGAGGCTGCGCGGCAAATAGCGCTCACAGTGCGCCGCACCCGTCCCGACGTCATTATCAATTTTTACGACGTTGTCGGCGGCCTTTACAGCCTGGTCTACCGCCCCGGAATCCCCATTGTGTGCGTGGGACATCAATACCTTTTTCTCCATCCGCAGTTCCGCTTTCCGGCGAAGCATCCCCTCGCCCGCGTTATGGCATTATGGGTCACCCGCCTGACCGCGCTGCGGGCGGCCAAACGACTGGCGCTCTCTTTTTATGCTCTGCCGGACGATCCGGGACAGGGACTGGTAGTGGTCCCGCCGCTGCTGCGCAGCGAGCTTTTTGCGCTGCCCGCTCCCTCGAACCAAGATTTTATTCTGATCTACCTGTTGAACAGCGGCTATGTGCATGACATTGTCTCCTGGTGCGCCCGCCCGCACTACCCCTTCATCCATTGCTTTTGCGAATCGCCCGATCCGGATTCCGGCTGCGATAAAGTGACTTTCCACAAGCTGGACGATCTCGCCTTTCTGAAAATGATGGCCTCGTGCCGCGCTGTGGTGACAACAGCCGGTTTCGAGTCGGTTTGCGAAGCCTGCTATCTCGGCAAGACGGTCTACGCGGTGCCGGTCCGCAACCACATCGACCACTTGCTGAACGCACACGATCTGCAGCACAACGCCGGCCTGGGACTGAGCGGCCGGCATTTTGATGCTGCGCATTTACTGGATGCAGCGTCTCGTTTCAGCGCTGATTACCAATTGTTTCGAAAATGGGTTCACCGAAGCAGGGAAATTGTGACCCGCGAATTGAATTAATCCTCCCTGTCCCGCAGCCGCATTTCAACCTCATCGCCGAAAGAGATCCGCACCGGCCGGTTGCCCGATCCGGATACGATCTCGAGAACCGAGCCCTCGCGAACCAGCCGGTTGGTCAGAAGATCGGTTTTCCAGTCCCGGTGCTTCAATCCGCCTCCCCATTCGAACGAAAATGAGGTCTTGCGCCGCTCCTGCTCCAGTGCGGTGCAGCGGCCCCGCGCTCGCCAGAGCTGTCCCTCGATGTGCAGCCACAGGTTCAACTCATCACCCGGTTCGGGGGGCTCGATCCGCAGGCGGTGGATCAGCGCCAGCATATCGAGACATCCGGCCGGCAGGGAGAACTCCCATTTGTCCGCGCATCGCACGGTGTGCGAGTCCCGGTCATAATCCACTTCGAGCCGCTGGCGGATGTTTTTTTGTTCTACATCCTTTTCCGAGCGAAGCGGCTCCCCGCTTTTGATTTCGATCCAAGTGCGGTAGACGTTGTTGATGCGAAACAGCGTGCTCCACAAGGTGCGCGTTCGTGTCCTGAAGGTGATCAGTGCCGACGCGCTGTCGGCGCGCTGCAGAGCCAGGTGCGCGCTTGCAGCGGGTATCCCTTTGTAATAGAGTACATAGTCCAGCCGTTCCCCCATCTCCTGCCCTGCGGCACCGGAACCGCCTTGAAACAGAAAAAGTGACAGGGCGCAGAGGAGGTTAAGGTCTGATTTCAGCAGTGTGATGTCTCTCCTTCCAGCTGAATTTACCGAACGATCCGAGCAGGCCAACGAGCACAATATAGGGGAGCTGCAGCAATGACCAGACCGGCAACAGGGGCAGCAGATCGCGGCGGCCGAAAGCCTCTGACGCGGTCACGGCGACCAGCAGTTCTGCGCTCATCTTCGCCGCCAGCGGCAGCAGCCAGGGCGTCAACGGTGCAGCAACGATCGCGGTCAGCAGCAGACCCGAGAGAAGGCCGAAATGTAAAAGGTAGACGACGAGCAGGTAGGCGAAAAACGGCAGATTGAGAAAGATCTGATACGAGCCGTTGGAAGCCCATCGCCGGCGCTGATTCAGCAGACCGCGCAAATGGCGCTGGGGCCGGGAGGAGACGAAGCCGGCCTTCGAGCCGGCAAAACGGATGCGGTAGGCTCCCGAGCGCCGGATCAGCTGCAGAAGCAGGGTGTCGTCGCCCGATACCCGGTGGGCGATGCGGCTGTATCCGCCCACGGTTTCGAACGCCGAGCGCCTGAAGGCCAGATTCTGTCCAGACGCCGCCAGCGGGTAGCCCAGCTGGCACGCCCCGGCCGCGGCGGCCATCAGCAGCAAAAAATCCACGGCCTGGAGCCGGGCGAACAAGCCGCTTTGTTCGTCGCGGCTGCCGAATTGTGAAAATCCGATGACAAAGCCGGTTTCCGGCGTGAAATAGGAGATCATGGTTTCGATCCAGCGCGAACCGAGCCGGCAATCGGCATCCGTGGCCAGGATGATCTCGCCGCTCGAGCGCGCCACCGCCCGGCTGAGGGCATATTTTTTCGGACTGTAATTCCGGGGTACGCTTTTGATGCGTAGCAGCCGGATCCGATCGTCACGTGCCGCATACCCTCTAACCACGCTCTCGGTTAAATCGGACGATCCGTCATCAGCGATGATGATCTCGACTTTTTCCGGCGGATAGGTCTGGTGGGCCAGATCTTTCAGTAGCGCTCCGATGGTCTCCTCTTCATTTCGCGCCGCGACGATGACCGAGACCGAGTAGTTCACCCTGTTGCGGCCCTCGCGCAGGCGGCGCAGGCCGAAGGTGAACAGTAGACAGATCACGGTGTAGAGCGCGGCCAGGAGTGTTGTATTGTAGAGTATGAAAGCCATGGGCGGATTGCGGATCACAGGTCGCTTTTCCAGCGGTATTTAATCACATTTCCCAGAGCGCCGAACAGCACCACATAGACCGGGTGAATGAACAGGGCCGGCAGCAGGCTCGCGAGATAACGCCGCCTGCGCATCCTCGCGGCAAAAGTGCCGAGCAGCAAGGCCTCGGCCGCGCTCTTGGCGGCGAGGCAGAGCCAGGGAACGGCACCGTAAATCGCAGCCGCCGAGCCGGCCAGGGCGGCGATCAGCAGGAGATTGTACAGATAGACCAGACTCAAGATGGCGATCCGGTGTTTTTCGTACAGAAAACCTTTCGAGGCGTGCCGCAGCCTTTGATGAATGAACGATGTCAAATCGCGCGGCCGCTGCGTCGGCACCGCCAGATCGGCATCGTAGGCGTAAACCACGCGCCAGCGTGTCAGGCTTCTCACCCGCATGAGCACGAGGTCGTCATCGCCCGAGCGCACGTTATGAATTTGACTGAAGCCGCCGATGTCATGATACAGGCGGCGGCGATAAGCCATGTTGCGGCCGGTGCAGGTGGCCGGATGGCCCTGCCCCGTCGAGCCGGCGGCCACTGCGGCCAGCGACAGCGATTCGAGAGCGAGCAGATGCCCCCCGAGTCCGCGCACAGGCGGAATCTCGATCGGGGAGTATCCGATCACCATGCCGACACCCCTCGAAAAAAGGGCCGTCATGCCGCGGATCCATCCGCGCGGCGGAATGCAATCGGCGTCCGTGAACAGGAGAATGTCGCCGGAGGCGCTCTCGATCCCGCATTTGAGCGCGTTTCGCTTCGGAGAGGCGGCCTGAGCGCGGTTTTTCGCTTCGACGATCCGGAGACGGCCGCGCGCCTTTTTCGCATATTCGCGAAGGATATCGAGCGTGCCGTCCTCGGAGGCGTCATCGACGATCAGGACCTGATAGCGCTCCGGGGGATAGTCCTGCGAAAGCAGAGCGTTCAGCAGATCCGGCAGCACCTTCTCTTCGTTTCGCGCCGATACGATCACGGAGACCGGGGGATCGGCGGCCGGACCGGCTCCCTTGAGGCGGTACAATCCGCGCCACAGCCAGAGGACCATTCCGGCATAGGCGACGGTGAACAGGAGCAGCGGCCCGTAAATCAGCGCTGTCATCTCGCCTCTTGAAATCAGTAGTTGAAAACGAGTTCGAAACGGGCGCTGACATCATGGCTTTGCGCTCCGGATGGCGTGCGGATGTCGACATATGCTGCGCCCAGGGAGACGAACAGGTCCCGGCGAACCTGCTGGGTCACATTGAACTGCAGGGCATGGCGCCGCAGTACGGGTTTCTGGAGAAATGTTTTATTTTCGCCGGCGGCGGGACGGGAGCGCGTATCCGCCTTGCCGCCTTTCTGCCGCACCCTCTCGGCCGCGATCTCCAGCCGTAGATCCCGTCCGAGCTGCATTCCGACCTCCATATAAGCGGCATCGGAATTCGGTCCGAGCCAGTGCCCGATTATTTTATCGTAATGCGTGTAAATGTTCACCGTATCCCAATGCGTGTAGACATAGGGTTCGATGCGGGTGTATTCGGCGCGCAGATCGATGTTGCGCAGGCGCATCGGCTCGACCCACAGCCCGCCGATCAGAAAGGCGAACTTGTTGCCAAAATAGCGGGTGAGGTGCTTTGTTGTGGTCATGTCATCGATGAACAGTTCGGCGTAGAGTTTTGTGCCGCGGATCAGGGTGGTGGTGATGTCAAAACTCAGCGCGTTGTTGTCGCGGTCGCCGAGATGGTGCTCGGCGATGTGATAGGGCATAATGGGATTGAGATAGGCAAGCTCAGGATCACGGCCTCCATAGACCACCGTTTCGCTGGCGCCGAAATAGAGTCCGGGCGTCACCATCAAATCGAGACGGTGCGCCGCCAGGTATTTCGTGCCGACGCCGCTGTTCAAGAAGGCGTGCATGGCGACGAATTTGAAGCGGCTGAAACATGAGGTGATCCTTAACATATCGGCGGCCGGCATGTTGCGCGACAGGGTGAGCCCTCCGCGGTAACCCGGTCCCCATTCCCCGGTATCTCTTCCGATCTGCAGATGCAGACGGGATCCGCCCCAGACAAAGTAGGCGTTGGCGCGGTCTCTGTAGGCGCTGCGGCCCGATGTGACAATGGGAGTACCTTGGGACGGATCGAAATTCTCCTCGACATGATCCTGACCGCGAACGGCGCTGTTGTGTGCTTCGAGGTAGAACCCGAGGGTATTCCCGACATGACCGCGAACGATGGCGCCGAGTGTGGTTTCGGAAAGTATCGAATCCGAGCGCGCGGCAATGAACCTCTGCGAACCCGCGAGATCGAAAAGAGCCCGTCCCCCCTGCTCTTGCCAGGTCATAATATGGGGTTCGGGTTCGATCTCACCTTCGAGCTCGTCCGACAGATCGCTCTCGAGCTGGCTGAGCAGCAGCAACTCGGCACGTGTCAGAACATCGGGACGGCGAGAGCTCTCGGCGCGGATGCGCTTCACCAGCTCGGCGATGCGCCGCCGGCTCAGAGGACGGGCGCGCAGGTCGTGGGTATTGATAAGGCCTTTTGCCTCCAGGCGATCGAGATAGGCGTAGCCCCAGTGCTGAACGGGCAGCATGACGGAGGGGACGTCGGCGCGCACCATGCCGAAAAGAACAAGACATGTAATCGATAAGCGAATCATAATGGCTTGAAATTTAAATATATCTACTCCCGAGTAAATTTCAAAGCCTTTTTGTGACCGCGCGGCCGCGGTAGTACCTTCTTCCTTTCCAGCGGGTCACGCCCACCAGGCCCCATACCCCGGCGATCAACACCGTGACGGTCTGTATACCTTCTGCGAGAAAAAAGAGCGGCAGCGTGAAACCGAGTCCCAGATGCCGCGCACTGTGGCGCAGCAGGATATAGTCTGCGATCAATTTGATTGACAGAGCGATCGCAAGGGCATGGGGGACGATCATTCCCGCCAGCGCCATCGGTAGGCCGCCGGCCAGCGCAAGCAGGAAAAAGTAAAGGCCGGCTTCCGCCAGTCGCAGGCTCAACGGATAGAGCGGAGCCTTTGAGGCCCAGCGGATGCGCTGCCGCAGATAATCGAGGTAACCGGCGTTGGCACCGGTGAGAACCGCGGTGTCGCGTCCGGCGAGAAATTCGACTTGGCGGTGCCGGCAGCGGCCGATCTGCTGGATCAGCAGGTCGTCGTCACCCGAGACATAGGTTTCGTGCTTCCGGTAACCGCCCAGCGCATCGAACAGCTCGCGGCGGAATGCGAGATTGGCGCCGTTGGCCAGGATCGGCCGGCCCAGTCCGATGGTTCCTGCTCCGACCGTGACCAGGGCGAGAGAATCGAGCGCTTCGACCCGGCTCAGCAGCTGCTCTCCGCGCTCCACGACTACCCATGAAGTCACTGCGTCAACGCCCGCATCGAAACACCCCGCCATGCGTTCGATCCACTTCGGCGGAACCCGGCAGTCGGCGTCTGTGGTCATAATGATCTCTCCCTGGCTGGCGGCAATACCGGTTTCAATGGCCGCCTTTTTAGGGGAGCGCCCCTCTGTTTCGGTTGAAGAGAGAACCGTGAGATTGGGGTAAAGGCTGAGGTGGGCGCCCGCGATCTGCAGGGTTGCGTCTTCGGACCCGTCGTCGACCACGATCACCTCGTAGCGGTGAGCCGCGTAGCTCTGATTAAAAAGAGCGCTCAGACAATGTTCCAGATTGCTCTGCTCGTTGCGCACCGGAACAATGACCGAAACCCGGGGATTCGATTCGCAAGACGGACGCTCCCTCAACCGCTGCAGACCGAGGTATACGGCGCCCGCGCCCAAAAGATAAACCGCGGCTCCGAGAAGGAGGAACAGCTCGAGGGAGGCCGTCATCCCAGCGCCCGGATCGCTGAAGCTCTGCTTCGCAGCAGTGTGATCAATCCGGCCAGGCCGGGTGCGAGTACGTTTATGATGAACAGCAGCAGCGAAGCGTCAAAAGCGGCTGCGGCCGGAACCTGAAAGCGGCCGAAAAAAAACACCGCAGCGCCTTCGCGGATTCCGAGGTCGCCGATGGCCAGCGGCAGAAGAGTTTTGGTCAGAAGAGTGGCGGAGCTGGCGCACATACCCTGGACCGGATTGATCGGGAAGAAGGCCCGCACCAGCAGGTAGAATTGGGTCATGAACGTGAGCACATAGAGAAGGGCCAGAAATGACAGCTTTCTCGCGTTTGCTCTGGAGAAACCGGAAAGGGCGGAGACGAATTCCGCCAATCGGGGCGAGGCGCGGTATTTTTTCAGCAGTCCGCCGAGCGCATCGGGCCGGAGCACAAGGACCAGCAGGAACAGGGCTGTGATCGGAATGATGACGGCCCACAGCGGTTTTGCGGCCGCGCAGCAAAGGCCTAGCGATCCGGTGAACAGAATGACGGAAAAGGTGTAGAGCTTGTCAATCACCGTCAAGCCCAGCAGCCTCGCCCAGTGCGCCCGCTTGAGGAAAAAGGGACGTCCGTATTCTCCCATGCGTCCGGGCGTGGCCAGGCCGAGGGTGATCCCGGCGAGCAGGGAAAAAAAGATCTCTTTTGCGGAAGCACCCGCGGTTTCGCTCAGGACCAGAAGGCGCCATTTGGCGAACTGCAGGTAGAGATTCAGGGCCAGCAGAAGCACGGCCGCAATCAGCGGAGTAAGAGCGGCTGAGGCGAGCGCGCCCGCGACCTCTTCGAGACGGATCCGGTTGAGAAGGAACAGAAGGATGAGAACGGACAGGGCGGCCTTGAGGCCGAGGAATATCATTTTCTTATTCATGATTCCTTCACAGGACGGGCCAAAATGAACCAGGTGGCATTCAACCAGCGGTTGAACAGCCCGGGACGGTCGGACAGGATTCTGACGATCTTGGGCTCCAGGTGGAGGTGTTTGAGTACGCGTATGAATTTCCGGTGCCACGGCCTGTTCCAGATCGAGCCCGGATCCGTAAGGGCATAGGCAACGGCTTCCCTGTTGATGAATTGCCAGCTGAATCGGGCGCGCCGCAGCAGGGAAGACAATTCGGCCAGGCCGAGCAGCTGCGGGTAATCGGTTCGCCCGGGATTCTGCCATTTCAGAATCCCGGACAGCAGCGTTTTTATCCGCTGCCGGCGCCAGGCTGCGATCAGCGGCAGGCTGAAATGCGGATCGCAGGCCAGATTGAAAATCGAAGTCCGGTTCGGTGTCGAGAGATAGAGCAAACCCTCATTTTTCAGCACTGCCCGTATTTTTCGCAATACCGCCAATGGATTCCGGACGTGCTCCAGAGCGTCCAGCAGGACGGCGGCGTCGTAGCGCGCTCCATCTTCATGCCACTGCTCAGCCGGAGCGTGAGTCCATTCGATGGCGCCGCCGCCCCTCCGCGAGATCAGTTTTTTCAGGCGGACGGCGTCAGGTTCGATGGCCTTAACCCTGGCACCGGCCCCGGCCAGAACCAGGCTGACGCCTCCGGTGCCGCTGCCCACGTCGACGATGCGCGACGCGTTCAGCTCGAGCCGACGGCTCAACAGGGACGCGACCAGACGGCCGCGCGCGCAATCCAGGCGGTCGTACTCGCGCCACAGCGTATCGTTCAACCCCGCCATTTTCAGGACCACCTGATCCTGGCGGCGAATAGTGCGGGACTTGATACCAGGTGGACCAAGGGGAACAGGATTTCCCACTGGACGAAGTCATATAACGTCATTCTAGTATTCAGCTTACGCACAAAAAGCCTCAAGACGGTATAATCAAACAGCAGCTTTGAGATCAGAGGCAGCGCCGCAGTGAACAGCAGAGGCGAGAACCAGAGCGCTGCGTTGCAAAAATGAAAGAGCGCGTAACCCAGTTTTTGACCCGGCCGGTAAAATAGGCCGGCGGAGATGTGGCGCCGCTTCTGGCGGACAAAGGGCGCCCATCCGGCCGGTCCCGAGGCGAAAACATGCGTTTCATGATCGAAGCAATAGCCGGGGCGCCAATCGGGGTGGCGCGAGATGGTTTGAAGGAGAAAATCATCATCCCCGGATACCGAGTCGGGAAGGGCGTCGTATCCCCCGATCGCTTCGAGCGCCCGGGCGCGCAGGCCGAGATTGCGGCCGGTGCAGGTGATACCGCGTCCCCAGCCGATACCCGCGGCCGCCACCAGCGCAGATGCGAGGCTGTCAGTGAAAAGGAACCGGCTCCAGCAGGACGGCTTCTCGACGCTTTGGGGTGCGAATCCGGCCACTACCCCGGTATCGTCCTGGAACGAGCGGATCATACCCTGAGCCCAGGTCGGCGGCGGAGTGCAGTCCGCGTCCGTGAACAGGAGGTACGTTCCCCGCGCCTGTTCAACGGCGGTTTTGAGCGCGGCTTTTTTACTGCTGGCGAATCTGTGACGGTTTCGATAAACCCGGATCCGGGGTGTCTCGATCGCGAGACGGCGCGCTATTTCCAATGTGCGGTCTGTCGAGTCATCGTCGACCACCAGAATCTCGACCAGATCGCGCGGGTAGGTCTGGGCCGTCAAAGCTTCGAGGCAGCGGCCGATGCTGGATTCGGCGTTGCGGGCGGCGACGATGATCGAGATGGGATCGGATGTCGCGCGCTTTTGCTGGCGGGGCGAGCGGCGAAGGATCCCGATCAACAATAGTGATATCACGGCGGTGTAGACCGCCAGGATCGGAATGGCCGGATTTCCCATTTGTTGCGAAATTAGCCAATCTGGATTTAACAAGCAAGAGCTTTGTAAATATTGACAAATTTAAATTTTTTCAGTATATTTAAAGCTTTGTATATTAACAGAACTCTGGAGAAGAGATGAAAAAGGGGATCCATGTCGGCATTTACCTGGTGTCCGCAGCTTTGATCACGCTCACTGCCGTTCGTTTCGGCGTGTTCAAGCGCAGCAGCCGCATCGTCGAGCTCGAAAAGGCTGTACTGGAGATGCGCTCGACCATACATATGGAGAGCATGAGACAGTACCAGATCCAGAAGGTCATGGCCATCATCAGACAGTATAACGTGAAAATGCCGCAGCACGAGAGTTACGAAATCGCCGAAGAGATTTTCAATATGAGTCAGAAGTACAACAATCTCAACGTCGATCTCATATGCGCCACCATTTCGCACGAATCGGCCGGAACCTGGAATCCGGAGATCAAATCGCCGGCCGGCGCACTGGGGTTGATGCAGATCATGCCGGCCACAGGGATGTTCATCGCCGCATTCGATGGCATAAACTGGTCCTCGGCTGAAGAGGTGCTTTGCGACCCTATTTACAATATTCGCATCGGCTCGCGCTACCTGTCGTCACTCATCGATCTTTACGATGTGGACGGCGGCCTGGCGGCTTATAACGGCGGCGAGCACCGCGCCGCACTTTGGATCGGAAGCGGCAAAGCACACGGCATTCTGTTCGAAGAGACTGCGTCCTATGTTCCGGCGATTCAAAGGCTCTACCAGGAGTTTCGTGATTTCCGGCTATGAAAATCCGCCATACACTTTATACTGCGTTCGCCGTCACCCTCATTTGCGCCGCGGGTCAGGGATGCATCAATGACCTGCCGAGAGTGGAGATAGTGGAGCAGGAGGGCGGATTCCTGTTTCGCGAGTGCGATCGAGATATCATGTTTTACCAGCGTGAGCCCAAATCAATAGCGGGCGAATATACACGCTGCAATTACATCCACCCTCTGTACGGACTCGACGGTGAAGTTTTGACTGAAGACTTTCCCGCCGATCATCTCCACCATCGAGGGATATTCTGGGCGTGGCATCAGCTCTACAGAGATGACCGGCGCCTCGGTGATGGCTGGAGCATCGACCGCATCGCCTGGCGCGTGCAGGAGGTGAGGATCTTCCAAACCAGGGACCGCAGCGCAACTCTGAGTGCAAATGTGACGTGGCACTCCCCGGTCCAAGCCCCGCCCGTGGTCCTCGAGCGTACCCTGATAACGGTCCACCCTTCAACAGCCCGGTCGCAGGCGATCGATTTTCAAATCCATCTTTTAGCCCTGGAGGAGAATGTCCGTCTGGGCGGTTCGGACGATGAAAAGGGTTATGGCGGATTTTCACTGCGGATCAGGCTGCCCGAGGACACCCGCTTCATCGGTCCGGACGGCGAGGTGGTACCGCAGAATACGCCGGTGTCTGCCTGCCCCTGGCTCGACGTCATGGCCACTTTCTCTCCCGGAGCGGATCGATCCGGCGTGGCGGTTCTGATCCATCCGCAGACTCCGGGTTATCCTCAACCCTGGATCCTGCGCCGCAAAGGCAGCATGCAGAACCCGGTCTTTCCGGGACGGCAGCCGGTGTTGCTCTCCCGTGAACAACCCCTCGTACTTCGCTACAGAATCCTTCTTCACCGCGGCGGCGGCGATGCCGAAACGATGCAGCGCGCATGGCGGTGCTACGCCGACTGCCGTGCTGTCGACATGCTCTAGGGCCTGCCGGAAAATTTCCGCAACAACAATAATAACAATTGATTTTCAGCGAATCCTCACTAATGTCTTGACTTTTTCTGCGTTTTGAATTAAAATGATTTAAAGGCAGTTTTTCATATTGCCCGGGCGGAGCAATAATGGATAATAAAAAGGCACCTGTCGAAGCATAACATTGCACAGGTGCCTTTTTTATTGTCTAAATATTGTTAGGCATAAATCTTGAATTAACGGATCAAAGGGTATTTGGTATCACAGAAAGGAGAAAATTATGATTCGAATTTATTTTCTCTCAATGCTACTATTTATCTCTACTTTTCTTGTTAGATTAGACCTACTTTCTGCTCAAGAAGATGGTGCAATTTCTGAGAGTAATCGGATTGGCAAAGAAATTCAAGCAGAAAAACTACAATTTCGGAATTTATCAAAACTTCAAACGGTGAGTTCAGATTCTAAAGGAATGGAAACTCGAAAGGAAGGAGCA
>Ga0272442_10009872_pt1 | contig 11834 bp, 10 predicted proteins | sample SSMForm2O_FD_200262 | JGI IMG/M metagenome (GOLD analysis project Ga0272442, IMG submission 200262) | Marine sediment archaeal communities from Little Sippewissett salt marsh, Falmouth, MA, United States - SSM-Form-2O | ecosystem: Environmental > Aquatic > Marine > Wetlands > Sediment ...
CACCCCGCTCCGCGGCGCCACCCTCCGCTGGGGATTGAAGGGCATCGACCCGGTCGGCCCCGGCAACCTCCTGGCCATCGGCGAAACCATCGCGACTACCTACCAGATGACCGGCGAAGGCATCGGCAAAGCCATGGAATCCGGCGAACTAGCCGCCGACATAATCCACCAGGCCATGGAATCCAACGACTTCTCCAAACTCTCCCAGTACCCCGAACGCCTGAAACATGAACTCGAGCCCCGCTACCTCGGCTACAAAATCGGCGAACGCTGGATGTCCCGCCCCTGGCTGGCCGACTTCCTCTCCCGCCGAGCAAAAAAGAGCAAATTCCTCCGCGACTCCATGGCCGGCCTGATCACCGAAACCGTCGACCCCCGAACAATCTTCTCCGTCCGCGGCGTCTTGAAATCCTTCTTCTCTTAAACGTCGTCGTAGTCGTCGTCGATCTTATCCACCGCAACCCAGAACTACTCCCACTCCCATTCGTTATCATCAAAGTCGCTCTGAAGATCCGAATCCCAATCAGGCAACTTGTCGTCCCCATGCTTGGCCATGTCCTTGAAAGCTTCGCCCCACTCCTGCCTCGGCAGAAGCCCTTCGGCCCACTCAAGAGCCTCGGCTTGCAGGGTCTGAATAGTATTGTACGCTAGTTGCGGTTTTGATCATTTCAATTTTTCCTCCCGGTCTGGATCCAAGGGCCTGAAGCCGATGACTCTTCTTTCTTCATTGGAATGGGTTATCAACTGTCTGATTGCGTTGAAAACCACTCTGAACTTTTCGTTGTACGTCATCTCTAAACTATCGATTTTCTTTCTTAATTCCTTATATGCGGCAACCATTCGCCTCAGTTTCATGAATGATCTCATGATCTCGATATTTACCTGAATCGCCCTCTTGCTCGCCAGGACGCTCGACAACATCGCCACGCCTTGTTCAGTAAATACATAGGGATAGTATCTGCGACCGCCCCACCCACTTGAGGTGCCAAACTGGCACCTCAAGTTTTCATATTCCTCCTGAGATAGTTGGAACATGAAATCCCCGGGGAAACGCTCATGATTCCGCTTTACCGCCCGAACAAGGTATTTGGTTTCCACCCCATAGAGTTCTGCCAGATCAGCATCCAGCATGACCTTTCGGCCACGAACGTAGAAGATGGATTTCTCGATCCTTTCTTCTGAAACAGTTCCTGTTCCCCGTGTCATTGTTCAAGTCCTGGCTGTCTTCTGTAAATCCTGATCGGAGATCTGCAAAGTAGTGATGCGCCCGCGGAGTTTTGCGGCGATGGCCCGGGCCTTCTGCAGGGAACAATCGGGGAGCACAAGGCAGTAGAGCGATCTTTTCAGCCGGGGCTCGTCGGGGCGGTCCTGGCGGAAGGTGGCCAGGCAGGCGCCGAATTGGAGTTGGTCGCCGTCCTTCAATGTGGCTTCCTTGACCCTCTTGCCGTTGCGCCAGGTGCCGTTGGTGCTGCCCAGGTCTTCCACCTTCACCGCGCCTTTGCGGATATGAAACCTGGCGTGGCGGCGGGAGACGCCGCGGGCCTCGATGCGGATGCCGGAGCTCTTGTCGCGGCCCAGGGTGAGGCTGGCGCGGCCGATGGAGATGATTTTTCCCTTTTCCCGGCCGTCGTCCACCACCAGGCAGGGCAGCCGGCGGGTGGGCGCGGGGCAGTCGGGTTTATCCCGCAGCGTGCTTTTCATGGCCTTTCTCCTTGGCCGGCTCGAGCGCGGCGGTTTCGATTTTAGCCATCAGATCGGCGTCGTTGATCATCGCCTCGCGGACGCCCTCGCGGCCCTGGCCCAGGCGATCATCGCCCATGGAGAACCAGGCGCCGCTCTTCTCCACCACGCCCTGCGAAAGCGCCAGGTCGAGGACCTCGGCCGCCCGGCAGATGCCCCGGCCGTACATGATGTCGACCTCCACCGAGCGAAACGGCGGGGCCAGCTTGTTCTTGACCACCTTGATCCTCGTGCGGTTGCCCAGGATCTCGTTGCCCTTCTTGACCGCCCCGATGCGGCGGATGTCCAGGCGGACCGAGGCGTAGAACTTCAGGGCGTTGCCGCCGGTGGTGGTTTCGGGGCTGCCGAACATGACGCCGATCTTCTGGCGCATCTGGTTGATGAACAGGACCGTGGCGTTGTTGCGGGCCACCTGGGCGGTGAGCTTGCGCATGGCCTGGGACATCAGGCGGGCCTGCAGGCCCATGTGGGCGTCGCCCATCTCGCCCTCGATCTCCGCTTTGGGCACCAGCGCCGCCACCGAGTCCACCACCATCAGGTCCACTCCCCCCGAGCGCACCAGCACGTCCAAAATCTCCAGCGCCTGCTCGCCGGTGTCCGGCTGGCTTACCAGCAGGTCGTCGGTCTTGACCCCCAGCTTAGCCGCGTAGCGCACGTCCAGGGCGTGCTCGGCATCGATGAATGCTGCGGTACCGCCCTGTTTCTGCACTTCGGCAATGGCGTGCAAGGCCAGGGTGGTCTTTCCGCTGGATTCGGGACCGAAGATTTCTACCACCCGGCCCTGGGGATATCCCCCGATTCCCAGCGCCCGGTCGAGTGAAAGCGATCCGGTGGGGATCACCGGAAGCGACTCGACCGCTTTCTTGTCCCCCAATCGCATGATGGACCCTTTCCCGAACTGCTTCTCGATTGTCGCCAGCGCCGCGGCGACGGCTTTGATGCGTTCTTTCACGGCTCCCATGTTTCCCTCCTTTATTGGGTCGTTGACCGGTCCAGATTCCGGTATTGGATCGCTTCGGCTATGTGATGGGGTTGGATGCTCTCTTCTTCCGCCAGGTCGGCTATGGTGCGGCCTACCTTGATGATTCTCTCGATGGCCCGGGCGGAGAAGCCCAGACGCTTGACCGCTTTTTCGAGCAGGACCTGGCACTCGCGGGAAAGCTTGCAGATCCGGTTGACCGCGGCGGCGGGCATCTGGGCGTTGGAGCGGACGCCGTCGAGATCGGTGAAACGCTTCTGCTGAACCTCGCGGGCCATAACCACGCGTTCCCGTATGGCAGCCGAGGACTCGCCGGGTTTTGTGTGCATCAGGTCGCGATAGGGCACCGCGGGGACCTCGACCTGGATGTCTATGCGGTCCAGGAGCGGGCCGGAGACCCTCGAGCGGTAGCGGTGGATGGTTTGCAGGGAGCACAGGCACACGTGGGTGGGATCGGTCAGGTAGCCGCAGGGGCAGGGGTTCATGGCGGCCACCAGCATGACCTTGGCGGGGAAGGTCACCGACATCTGCGCGCGGGCGATGGTTACCGAAGAGTCTTCCAGCGGCTGGCGCAGTACCTCCAGGACGTTGCGGCGGAACTCGGGCAGCTCGTCGAGAAACAGCACGCCGTTGTGGGCCAGAGAAACCTCGCCCGGGCGGGGGATGGTACCGCCGCCGACCAGGCCGGCGTCGGAGACTGTGTGGTGGGGGGCGCGGAAGGGACGCACTCCGATCAAGGCCGAGCCGGCCGTCAGGCCCATGATCGAGTAGATCTTGGTGGTTTCGATGGCCTCCTCGAAGGTCAAAGGCGGCAGGATCGAGGGCAGTCGGCGGGCCAGCATGGTCTTGCCGGAACCCGGCGGTCCCAGCATCAGCAGGTTGTGCCCGCCGGCGGCGGCCACCTCCAGCGCCCTTTTTACGTGCTGCTGGCCCTTTACGTCGGAGAAGTCGACCGTGTAGCCGCTGGCCTGGGCCAGGGCCTCGGAGGGGCTCATCCGCATCGGCTTGAGCAACGCCCGGCCGGTGAAATGGGCCACCACGTCGGCGAAACTCCTGGCCGGGAGAACATCCACCCCGCCCACCACGCTGGCCTCCGCGGCGCAGCCGTCCGGGCAGATCATGTGCTTGAGACCCTCATCTCTGGCCATCACCGCCATGGACATGGCCCCGGGTATCCGGCGCACCTCGCCATCCAGACCCAGCTCCCCTACCACCAGGGACGATTCCAGCAGGCTCTCCGACAGAGCCTCCGAGGATGAAACCAGGCCGAGCGCGATGGGCAGGTCGAAGGCGCTGCCCCCCTTGCGCACGTCGGCGGGGGCCAGGTTGACGGTTATGCGCCGCTGGGGAAAGTCCAGCCCGGAGTTCTTCAGGGCCGATTCCACCCGCACCCGGCTCTCGCGCACCGCCCCCTCGGCCAGGCCCACCGTGGCGAAGTTGGGCAGCCCCTTGGCCAGGTCGACTTCGACGTCCACGCGGAAAGCATCCACTCCGTGCAACGCACCCGAATACACGCGCGCCAGCATGACTCCTCCTTTGCAAAACCAAGCATTGCAAAGACCGGGCCACGAATTCGGAGAACGGATTTTCAGGTAGTTACGAGGAGGGAAGTCCGGAAGAGTGTCCGGAATCCGGACACAGCCACATCTACTCGGCCTGCTTTTCCTTCCCGGCGGGGATCTTGCCGTGCTTGGCGCCGTTCTTCTTGAGGACTTCGATGACCTCTTTCTCGCCGCGCTTGACGGCCCAGTCCAGCGGGGTGCGGCCGGACTTGTCCCGGGCGTTGACCTTGGCCCCCTTCTGCAGGAGCAGGTCAACCACCACCAGATGGCCGCCCTTGGCCGCCAGGTGCAGGGGGGTGGCGCTGTTGCGGTTGAGAGCGTTGACGTCGGCGCCCTTGTCCATCAGCAGGATGGCCACCCGGTTGTTGCCGCCCTTGGCCGCCAGGTGCAGGGCGGTGGATCCGTATTTGTTCTTGGAGCTGAGATCGGAACCCTTGTTGATCAAAACCTGGGCCAGCTCGCGGTCATCGCGCAGCACCGCCCAGTGCAGGGGAGTCCAGCCGCCTTCGGTCATGGCGGCGTTGACGTCGGCGCCGTTGGCGATCAGCAGCTCGGCCGCCCTCTTCCGGCCCTGGCGGGCGGCGTAGTGCAGCGGCGTGCCGCCGTAGATGTCCTTGGCGTTGACCTCCGCCCCGCCGGCGATCAGCATGACCGCCAGGTCGGTGTCCTCCTGCAGGGTGGCGAAGTGGAGCGAAGTCCAGCCGTCGCGGAGAATGAAGTGCCGGGGCACCAGGTCGCCCTGATCAACAGCGGCCTTGATGTTGGCGCCTTTTTCGATCAACGCGCTGGCGACTTCCTTCCGCCCGTGCTTGACCGCCCGGTGCAGCGGCGTCCAGCCGCGCTTGTCCTCGGCGTTGATATCGCCCCCCGATTCGATCAGCAGGTCGATGACATCCATGGACCCCTGGCGGGCGGCGTAGTGCATGGGTGTGCGGCCGGACTTGCTGCGGGCGTTGACGTCGGCGCCCTTGCGGATCAAGTTGACGGCCACGCCCCGGTGGCCGCCAACCGCGGCGAGGTGCAGGGGCGTGCAGCCCCCGGCGTTCTTGGCGGCGATGTCGGCCCCGTGCTCGAGGAGAATCTCCACGATCTCCTCGCGGCCGATCTCCGCCGCCCAGTGCAGCGGCGTCTTTCCGTCGATGTCCTTCCGGTTCACGTTGCTGCCGCGGTTTATGTACGACTTCACCTTGACAACGTCGTTCTTCTTGACCGCATCCACCAGCGACATCTCTATCCGCTTGGGCGGACATCCCGCCAGGGCAAACGACAAGACCATTATGAATACCGCGGCTACGCGTGTGCCAGCCATGTTCTCACTCCCTCAGGCCGGAAGATAACACCGGGTGCAGAAACGAACAAGAGGTACGCAATATCTTCCGGGTAGCTTGTGTAAATACCGGCACTTTGCGCCGGTTTCCGGCCCGCCTTCCGGATCAATATCTCACGTTATCAAAGAGTTGCGGAAACGCGGACCTTTGGCACCCTTGTTGCAGATTTCAAGGTCAAGGCGATGAAAGGACCGAGCGATGAAAGATAAAACCATGGATATCAAAGAGGTCAACACCCGGAAATCCCCCCGCTATCACACCACCGTCCTGTCCCGCACCGAGGGGGAGTCATACATGCACGAGTCGCGCGGCAACGTCAGCGCGGGCGGATTCTGCTTCGACTCGGACCGGGAACTCGAGCCCGGAAAGGTCGTGGAACTGCTCATCCGCCTGCCGGGGGCCGGCTTCTGGCTCAGCGCCAGGGGCATAGTCCTGGGTTGCGTAGCGAAGGGAGATTCGGTGGGAGTCCGCGGCCGGTTCACCAAGGTCGACGTGGGCGACGCCGCCCTGCTCTTCCAGTGGATCGAATCAATCGATCCCGGACAGGTCCGGGCCGCCTGACCCGGCCGGGATCAGATCGCCCCCCGCAAGTACAGAAAAATCCGCCGGCCGATCAACTCCCCGCCGTTGACCATTCCATCCGAACGCGTCACCGCCGCCATGTCCCTGAACCCTATGTGGAAGGTGTTGTAGGCCTTGACCCCCATCTCCACGAATCCTGAGCCCAGCTGCTCCCGCCAGGCCAGAAAGCCGCTGACGTACCAGTAGGCCGGGTTGGGCACCAGCACATAGGGGTCGAACACGCCGCCGTTCTCGGGGTTGGCCAGCTCGGTGGCGGAGCGCGCGTGCAGGTCCACGCCAACCCGCAGACCCGATTTCGCCAGGTAATGGACGGCGGCGTTGAACATGTGGGCCGGCTCGAAGGGCACCCGGTCCCCCTTCCCGCCTTCCAGGGCCGCCGACGGGTCGTCTGCGGCCGGGTTGGACATGTAGCGGCTGAACCGGTAGGTGTAGTTGGCGTGCAGGTAGAGCAGCTTGCGGATCCGGTAGGTGGCCGATGCCGATCCGCCGACCGAGTCTACTTCCCGGCCCGAGTTCTGGAATTTCATGGAGCTCTGCGCCAGGTCGGGAAGCCCGAACTCGCTGATACGCATGTTCACCACGTTGCGGATGCCGTCGCGGTACATGTTGTAGAACAGCACCAGCTCGGTGTTGAGCCGGTTGTCCAGAAAGCGCCCCCGGTACCCGGTCTCGAAAGAGGTGATGCTCTCGTTGTCCAGATCCTGGTTGCCGATGCTGTTGAGAAAGAACTCCTCCAGTTCCTCGAACCCCGGATTGCCCCGGAAGCCCTTCAAGTGCATGTGAGTATTGAAGAAGTTGGGCTTGCGGAAGGCGATGCCGAAAGCCAGGCGCAGGAACTGGTCGTCGACGAACTGCCAGACGCCGGCGACCCGGGGACTGAAGGTCAAGGGAGTGAGGCTGTTGTAATCCAGCCGCGCGCCGACGGTCAGCACCAGCCGCTCGGCCAGGCGCTGCTCGTCATGCAGGAACACGCCCACCCGGTGCTGGTGAGTCTCCTCGGGCTGGTTGTCTTCGGAGATGAGCGTTATCCAGCGGTGGTTGCATCCGGCTATCAGCAGGTTGCCCTCGAAGAACGAGTAGGTGAACTGGACCTCGGTGTCCAGGGCGCTGTTGAAGGCCAACATGCTGTCGGGTGTCTTGCCGATCTCGGTGCCGTTGTATATCAGCGGCATGTCCAGGTGTATGTCCGAATCGGCAAAAGAAAAGGACATCTGGGCCTGGATCATACCGGTTGCGTGGCTGGCCATCACGTACCCGGTCAAGCCGTCGCGCAACCACAAAGGGGCCAGCACCGTGGAGTAGATTCCTTCCAGGGCCACCAGGCCCAACTGCAGGGCCGAGACGCCAAAGTCGCCCTCGTGGGCCACCACCGCCCGGGCGCGGGCAACCTTGCGCTCGTGCAGATCCCGGGTGCGCCAGCTGTTGTTGGACCCATAGCCTCCCGAAAGCTGCAGACGCCACTTGCCGAAGCGCCGGCCCAGCCGGGCGTGCAGGCTGGATTGGGCCAGTTCCCCGGCGCCGAGGAAGATTTCGGCGGTGTGATCGGTTGACTTGCGGGTGATGATCGAGACCACCGCCGAGTGGGCGTTGGCCCCGTACAGGGCCGACCCCGGGCCGCGGATGACCTCGATGCGCTCGATGTCCGCCAGATGAACCGAGGTGGCCTGCCAGAAAGGAAATCCCAGGACCTCGTTGTTGATCTCCCGCCCGTCGATCAGCGCCAGTACCTTGTTGCCCAGGTTGTCGGTCAGCGCCCGGGCGCCCACCGAGGGGTACATGGGGGTGATGTTCATGACGTCCATCTCGGGTATCCCCCGCAGCAGGCAGATGATGTCGGTGCAGGAGGAGTTGTCGATCTGCTCGCGGGTGATCACCGAGATGGCCGAGGGGGACTCGGCGATGTCCTGCTCGTGCTTGGAGGCGGTGACCACGACGTCGAGGAGCTCCTCCAGGTCCAGATCGGCGAAGTCGTCGACCTCGTCCGCCCCCGAACCGGCAGCCAGCAAAAGGCAGATGAAACCGAAGACAACCCCTGTGGGTATCGCCTTAGACATCGCCCGCCGAGGATACCAGAAGTTTTGCACTTGCAAAAGAACCTGTCGGCTAAATACAGTGGTGGGCAGCGGGAGGAGCTTTCAATCATGAAACAAGCCGTCGGATTACTGGTTGCGGTTCTGCTGGTCGTTTTTGCGGTCTGGGTCGCCCCGGCCAAGGAGCTCAAGGTGGTGGTCCCGGGGGTCTACGCCTACAAGGGGGTTCCCGAGGGGACCTCCGACGTGCTGGCCGACCTGCTGCTGGAGGCCCTGCTGTCGCGCCACGGCATCCGGGCGCTGGGCCCCTCGGACGCGCGGGCCCTGCTCTCCGTCGAGCAGCAGAAGCAGCTTTTAGGCTGCAAGGACGAAAGCTGCATGACCGAGCTGGCCGGGGCCCTGGGGGCCGACTGGCTGATCTCCGGTACGGTGGGGAAACTCGAAGATCTGTACGTGGTCTCCCTGCAGCTCATCGACGCCCGCAAGGCCCGGGTGACCGCCCGGGCGACCGCCAACCTGAAAAGCCTCAAGGAAGCCCCCGAAAAGCTGGGCGGGCTGGTCGACAAGCTCCTGGGCCAGCAGCCGCGCGTGCGCACCGCCCCGGCTTTGAAAAAGCAGCCCGAGCCCAAGCGGGAGCCGCTGGACGTGCGCACCTTCTGCCGGCGCATCAAGGCCTACAAGCTGCAGATCAAGGAGAAACCCTACTCCGGCGACTTGTTCGAGCAGCGCCGCGAGCTCTTGGAAGACCTGGTCTACACCCCCTTCCAGCGCCAGTTCGACCAGAAGCGCTCCTGCATCTGGACGGTGGCCGGCGACATCTCCGGCCACCTGAACAAGGCAATAAGACGTTCCAACCAGAAAGAGGACACCCTGGACGCCAAACGGCGGCTAAGGGAGTGGTGGGAGTTCGAAGAGCAACTCAAGCTGTTGGAAGAGGCCTACGTCCGGGGACTGGAGATGGAGAAGAACGGCACCGGCCGGCGCCTGACCGCCTTGCCGTTTCCGGTGAAAGAGGCCCGGGTGATCACGCCGGAGGACAGCCAGGAGGTGCGGGCCTACCAAGAAGCCTACACCGGGGCCCAGAAGACGCTGGCCGCGGCGCTTTTGAAAGCGGAGAAGAACGACAAGGACGGCTTCCTGAGCCTGTTCACCCCCGACGATCCCAAGCGCAGCCGCACCTCGCCCAAGTACGCCTTCGACGGCCTGCGCTCCAGGCTCAAGAACGGGTACCAACTCTCCACCTGCCCCTACCATATCCTGCGCGCCAGGGACGTCGAGAGCGCCGCCGCCCGCTACAAGAAAAAGGGGGAAGTGGAAGGCTGCTGGCGCTACATGAAGACAGATTGGGTCAGCACCGACACCGTCTGGATCAGAAAACACGAAGGGAAATGGCTGATCGACCGGTGGTAATTACTTGCCGTGTTCCTTCAGCAGGCGTTCGACCGTCCCGATATAAGCGTCCATGGCCTGGTCCTTCGACATCCCCTTGCGGGTGGCCCAGGCGTCGTACTTGGCCCGCCCTTTGAAGTCCAGCATCCCCGGCCGCTTGCCGCTGACGTCCCCGGCGGTGGACTGCTTGAACAACCCGTAGAGCTCCAGCAACACGTCCGGCGGCTGATCCGGCAGCGTCTTGACCTTTTCCAGAGCCTCGTCGAATTCTTTCTGTCCCATCTCAGAACCTCCCGCCGATCAGCGGAACCTCGAAGGTCAGCACGTGCCGTCCCTCCACGTAGGCCGGGGTCATCCGCGGCACCGGCGCGCCGAACGCCCAGCCGTTTTCGGGCGAGTACTCCAGCGCGGCCACACCGGTGGACCCGTTGCCGGGTTCGTCGTAGCCCGCGGTGAGGAAATAAGCGCCCACCAGGCCGCCCAGGGTCAATGCCAGGGACATTCCCACCGCCGGCCGGTACTCGTCGAACTCGGCGATGGCGATGATCCCGCCGGACAGCAGCATGCCCAGCATGCCTCCCAAACTGATCAGACCGACCCGGCCCGCGCTCATGTCCGCCTGGCCGGTCAAGAGCGCCGCGGCAACCAGGCCGGCGTCGCCGCCGGCGAGCAGGACCGGTATGACCACGTCCTCGTCGTCGATGAAATCCTCGGAGATGAGCATGGCGGTGGCGAAGGTGAACCAGGTGGCCCAGCTGGCCGCCGAGGCCACCAGGGCCGCGTCGCCGTCGGCCACGTCCACGAAGTGGGTCAGGGCGAAAGTGCCGCCCCAGCCCACCGCGCTGCTGGCCAGGGCGATTCCGAACCAGGCGGAAACCGACAGGTCGTCCGGCATGATGGAAATGCCCAGGCCGTGCCACAGCCCCCAGGACCAGCCGAAGTTGATCAGCGTCGCCCGGCCGGTCGACATGGGCAGGTCGGAGGAGAACAGGATCGAAGGCACCAGCCCCGCGGCCGCGCCGCCGATCCCGAACCAGATCAACCCCTTGGCCTCGGACTCGCTCATGTCGTCGTCTTCCAAGAAGATCGCCGAGGCCAATGCGTCGCCGAACCAGGCGCCGAACAGGGTGGTGCCGATGATGAACTGGGCCCGGCCCTCCTTGTTCACCCGGGCCTTGCCGGCCTTCAAATCCACCAGCCGGACCTGGGCCCAGCAGGCGAACTGGGAGCCGGCGTGGTCCTTGACCAGACGGTCGTACATCTCCCGGGCGGCGCCCAGGTTGCCGGTGGCCTCCTGGATCAGGGCCTCTTCGTAGAGCGCGCGGGCTTTCTTGGCCTCCGGAGGTTCTTCCGGGCAGGCGGGACCCTGGGCCCAGGCCGCGGGGGCCGCAAGCAACAGAACCAGGGACAACGCCAGGAGCTTCGAGGCTTTGAACATGGAATCCTCCCTTAAAAGACAACTACCTCTGGGTAATGTTGAATCATGCCCAACCGCCGGGTGTCACTTGCCATCGATGTCCTCCCAGATGCGCGTCACCAGGATGTCGCGCTTGGCCAGCTCGGCGATCAGCTCCCGGGGGGGGACCACCATCTCCGGGGGGTAGGCTCCCTTTTTATCGATGAGACCGCCGGCGATCATCTGGGCGATTATCGAGGTGGGAAACGCGGTGGTGCGCATCATGGCGGTCAGGCCGGTCTCCTCGTCGCGCGAGGCCATCATCTCGTGGCGCAGGCGCACCGGCTTGCCGTCCTTCAGGCCCACGCTCTCCACCCGCAAGACCACCAGGTCGGTGGCGTGGGGGAAGTTGAGCTTGTCCTCGAACAGAACCCGCAGGACCTTCCAGGGCTGCACCATTACCCCTTCGACTTCAACTTCGCGGTCGTCGAAGAATCCCAGGGCCTCCAGGGCTTTCAGTTTCTCGTAATGACCGGGGTAGCGCACCGTCTTGTAATCCAGGTTGCGCACCCGCCCGGCGAAGCTCCAGGGCAGCGTTGAGCTGCCCCCGGAGGTGAAGGCCGCCTCGCAGGGTCCCAGCGGCTTGGGCAAGGTGATTATCTCCAGACCGGTCAGCGCGTCCACCTCGGTGCGGTTCCAGTCGCGCAGGACCGCGCACTTGCCGACGTACTCGTTCAGCAGACCCTCGAAGGAGAAGACCAGCATGTAGTTCCAGGGTGCCTGGGGAACCGCGGGCAGCCCGCCCACCCGGATGCGCACATCGGTGAT
>Ga0272442_10009873_pt1 | contig 11834 bp, 8 predicted proteins | sample SSMForm2O_FD_200262 | JGI IMG/M metagenome (GOLD analysis project Ga0272442, IMG submission 200262) | Marine sediment archaeal communities from Little Sippewissett salt marsh, Falmouth, MA, United States - SSM-Form-2O | ecosystem: Environmental > Aquatic > Marine > Wetlands > Sediment ...
CAGTTGTACATGGCACCGCCTGCGTGTTCGGCGCTGTTTAGTCTAAAGATGCAATTTTGAATCGTGGGACTGCCGTCTTCATTGAACATCCCTCCTCCATCTCTATCTGCACGTCCCCCTTCGATCGTAAATCCATCCAGGAGTGCCGTCAAATCCGTATTACTGCCTGTCACCACGTGGTTGCTGTTGTCGGCGCGAGAGGGAGCGTCCAGAAGTGAGGCGCCTCCAATGGAAACAGTATCATTTCCCAACAGATCACCGCTGAGAACGGTTTCAAACATTTCGAAATCCCGGCTGTCGGGATCTTCATGGCAAAAGCCGGCGTAGCCCCCCTTAATGGATAGGCCGCTTCGTAGGCGGAATGTCGCTGTCCGGTCATGAGGGGTGACCCAAGCTCCCTGATCCGGTTTATAAACGCCTTGGGCGACGCGTATTTCTTTGATTTCTCCCTCCACGGCCAGAGCATCCTGAAGGCAGTTGAACGCATTGGCCCACCCCAATCCGTTATTAAAGCCGACGGCATCGACATCCACACAGCGGATCGACGGATCCGGGATGCCCCCGTCCCCGTCCACATAGGCATATTTCAGATCACCATTACCTTCGTCGTAGTAACTGATATGGGGATTGCCGTCGGAATCGATCGCAATCGAATTGTATTGCCCCACGAACGAATTATCATCCGCAGTCGTAGTGCTCCACTCTTCTCCGGGGTCTTTTTTCGCATATCCAAGTTTTGCCGCCGATGTGTAGTAGGCGATATGAACGACGCCGTCGGAGCCTACAGCGATCGAGCAGTGAGGTCCGCCGCAGTCGTTAAAGGTTGCGCTGTCCTCAGGCACCCATGTGTTACCGTTCAGATATCCCTTAACGTACTTCAGAAGTGAGCCATGGGTATAGGCTATATGCGCGCTGCCATGAGCATCCATCGCCAAAGAGACCGAATCTATCCATACCGTTAACCCCTCAATTGGTTCCGTCCAGGTGAATTCCCAGCTACCGTTTATATTCCATGCAAACCTTAAGTCTTGAGACGTCGGCCCACCGTCTATGTATGCAAGGCAAAGTTTTTCCGATTGGGTTGTAGTAAGAGAAAAGTCCCACACCCGGCCATTGTGTACCGTGATAGGACCTGGAGTCCATCCGCCCGAGGCTTCTTGTGTCGCGAGCGTTAGTTCGTCGGTGTTGCCGTTGAAGTAGACAACTGTGTTTTTATTATCAATCTCGGCCACACCAGTCGCTTCACACGTATCGATTCTAACGTTGAAGACGGGAGGATATTCAGGAGTATTGCATGAGTAGCTGTAGCAGGCCACGAGTTTTAATTCTTCGGCATCTTTACGGTAGTAGCTTATGAGCGGGAAGCTACCATCTCGGAGGAACACAGAAGTGAAGCGGCCTACATCACCTGTCTCGTCTAATGTATCAATGGTCCACAAATCACATTGTTCTTGCTTGGCATATTTTAGGTCTTCATTCGTGACATCATAGTAACTGATGTGCGGCCTGCCGTTTGTATCCACTGCGATAGATGTGTAACGGCCAACATTAGGCTCTCCTTCACCGTCGCCATCCAAGGTGATGGTGACAAAATCCTGGGCCATTGTGGTCTCACCGTTCAACAGTAACAGCATCATACCGAGCCCTAACAACAGAAACATACTTTGTTTTTTCGTATGCGATTTCATGGCCTGTACCTCCTTTTCATTAAGATTAAAATGAATTCTCATACATAACACTCAAGGACCTTCCCTCGGGCAGTGCCCATAGGGATGCCTTGGTATCCCTCTTATCTGGTTCCTGCCAATGCGATATGTTTCCAGGCATACAAACTAAAGGCTTATGATCCCATGAGATCATGGGCGCTCCATATTCTAACCGGAATTTCCTATATGCACTTTACTGAAACACGCCTGTTTGCCGCAAGGCCATGAATAAAGAGATTTCATCTCAATGTCAACAATATTTCGGGAATTTCAACATGCCGAACCGCACAAAAACACCTAAAAATGCAATCGTCGGATTCCGTTACGGATTTCTCGAAGAGGTGTTTGGGGTACAGCCACTTCTGCCATTTGAAATATCACGTAACATGAATGATTGAACTTCCGACTCGTACCTGGGTTCTATTCGAGCGTTCCTAATTGTACGCCGGGGATGTTGCCTCGAGGGTAGCATTGCATTAACATGGCGGGGCTTTTGGCGGGGATGCGGAAATCCAGGGCGGAGAAATCCTTCATTGTGAATTCGAGAACATTGCTGCCTTGTTCGAGACCAAGCTCTTTTTGCACGAGCTCCAAGCTCTCGTATCTCTTGTGCTTTTTCCAGGTAACTCCCCAGTTAAATAATTCTGCCCCCGGACCGGCGAAGTAGAGATTGCCTTTAAGAGTAAGAGAGAGTTTTTCCAGCGACAAACCGCCGGTATCATCTTCATTTGCTTGAACGGGCCAATGGCGATTATCCGAAATGTCGAACCAGCCCCAGGTCTGTGCGTCGCGATTGTAGGCGATCACGTTGTTGCGGATGATGTGGTCGTGGTTCCAGACCGGCTCGCTCGTTCTGCTTTCGATTCGGGGCGTTGAGCGATTTTGCTCGCGGAAGCTGAAGCCCTCCTTATTGCCGATCAGCAGGTTGCGCTCCACGAGGCAATTCGGCGAGCTGGAGATGCTGATGCCTGCATTGGCGCCCCAGGCGCTGCGCGTATCGGCCAGGCCGTTGCCAACGATGACATTATCATGGGCGTGCAATCCATAGGAGATTTCGTAAAAGATGCCGGCATCTTCGTTGAAGGCGATCAGGCAGTTGCGGACAACGCAGTCTTCGTTGCCGATATCGAACCAGATGCCGTCTCCACGGTTCTCGATAAAAGTGCTGTTTTCAAGCACGACTCCGCGGCTGAGACATATCTTGTTGCCGCCCGCCTCCCAGCCTCGATTGAATCCTTTGGTGTTGTTGTTCCTCACCGTGCATCCGGTCATCCGGAGCCGGTGGGCGCGGCCGGCCCCGAAACCGAGCTGGCCGTTGTGCTGGAACGTGCATCGACGGACCGTGATGTCTTCGCCTCTGAACTTGGCGCCGCTGGCGTTGGTGTGCTCGAAAAGACAATCTTCAACGGTCAGATGATTGCCGGAGAATTCGACAGCGCCGTGCTGCGCACGATTGGCGGCATATCGAAAACAGATACCCTTGATACGGATATGATCGCCTTGAACGGATAGAATGCGATCGCGAACGGAAGCTTCGATCCTCGCCTTCGTATCCAGGATGTCCTGATTATTGTAATTCCAGAGATAGAGACGTTTCTCATCCGGATCGACGAAGAAGGTGCCTCGTGCGAGCTTGTCGCGCTCGAGGACCTGCCGGAGTGCGTAGCCGTTGATGAAAACCTGCTCGCACCGGCCGATCAGGCGGTGGTAATCATCATTCGGGTGCGTATGTTGTTCGTTCCAGGTGATGAACGTGTGCGACCAGGGTGTGCTAAAGATGCGGTTTTCACCCGGTACTTGTACCCATTCGCTGATGCGGTCGGCACCGGTGAAAACGACATTCGCCCCAATGGCGGTCTGAAACGTAATCGGCTTGTCCGGCCGTCCACTCTTTTCGATGACGATGCTCTCGCGGTAGATGCCGTTGTGAACGATCACTGTATCTCCCGGTTCAACAAGCGCCGCCGCTTTGCCGATCGTTCGAACCTGTTCTTCCTGCTCGATACCGGTTAGTCTCTTACCGGAGACGTGCCACGTCCTGCCGTCTGCGCCGGTGCACAAAGCAAAGCTTACAATGAGTAAGCACGTGGTCCCAATCCCGTATAAGGCCTGATTTTTCATATCGCCCTACCTTTCAGGTGCATCTGCTCTCAAATACCAGCAAATGTACCAAATTCGGGGGCTTTTTCAACAGGCTGAAAGTTCCTGTGACAAAAGGGTTGAGCCGTTTTACTGGCCCAACCCCTTGTTTTACTTCTTTCCCGGCCGAGAATGGCCAGGTTCTTATTGATTGACTCTGACTTGATGTCAGTTGGCAGCAACTTCGTATGCCCCGATGTCATAACCGGCGCCTTGCGGGCGTGGATTGCCGTCCAGGTCGGTTGTGAGAGTCACGCCGACGGTGGCCGGGTCGACACCGGCGTCGATGGCCGGCGAGCCTGCTTCCGGAACGTAAACGGCATCCAGCAGTGGATCGGCCTCAATACTGCCGGCTTCGTTATCCGGGCGCTGCGTATTGTCGGCGGCATTTCCATTTTGGAGCGTGTTGCCGAAGAAAATGCAATTCGTCGCTGCGATTGTAAAATCGTCGTTGCGCGAACCAAGAACATCGTCGCCATTACCGACTACATTGTTGGCGAAGATGCAGTTGACCACTTGTGTTGCATCCGCCATTTCGTCATCGACGCCATCAGCATCAGTGTCCGCGGCGTCGGCGTTGTTATAGATAAGATCCTGATCTTCCTGGTTGTTGCCGACGAACGTGCAGTTGATGAACTTGGAATTGCGCCTCACCTCGCACATCCGGTCGGGAGAATTATCGGCTTTTGTGATGTTATTCACGAAAATGCAGTTCGTGACGGTCAATTCACCCGATGACTCGTTCCCGATGGATAGGACATTACCGTTGTCCCAGGACGTATTGCTCTCGAACCAGCACGCATCAAGGCGGATAATGCTGCCGACGGCCGACGATTGAATCGCGCCGCCGTCGTCTGACGCATTGCCGTTCAGGAAAACAGAGCGTTTAGCGATGAGTGTTGTGCCGGGCGTGACGGCCGATGCCGAGCCGCCTTGCACCTTGATATGACCGGCGTCACCATCTGAACCTTCGACAGCGACGGAATCGGGAGAAACCGCATAGTTACCGTCAAACCAGCAGTCGTCAATGGTCACGACCGACAGTCCCGTAATGTTGACGGCGCCCCCGTCATCTCCACCTCCGGCCGGCGTGTGGTTGTTCAGGAAATCGCAACTCTGAATGGTGCCGATCGCCCCATCATGGATGGTGATCGCACCGCCGTCGCCAGACTTGTCGTCATTAACCACCAGGTGGCCGGCACTGCCGATGGGATTGCCGTCGAGGTAGGCTTGAAGCTCCGCGTCGGTAAGATCATCGTCGGCGCTGCCACTGAGGATCTCGAACCACTCGGGATTGTTCGTAATGCCGCCGTTCTCTTCCTGCGCGGCCGCGAGCGTATAAGGCACACCGGTATAGTTGTTAAGCAGGTCGCGGGCGGCGCTCAAGATATCCTGGCGATCTGCAGTGTCCGCCACGCAGTTTTGGATAGTCATCCCTTCCAAAACCCAGCCCTTCGGACCCGTGGTGTTCGGCACACTGTTACCGTCTGCATCGACCTGACCGTTGGCAGCGCTGCGGTCGCCCCAGGCGACGAAAGCACGCGTGACGTCGTTGCCGTCGATAATGGTCAGCCCCGCGCCGGCGCCGTGATAAGTGACGTCATTCTTGATTTCGATCTGTGACGTGATGTAGTATGTGCCCTCGGCGAATTCGATCCTGCCGCCGGGCTGAACCACCGCGGCGGCTGCCGCGAGGTCGCTACTCGGATCCACAAGGATGGGCTCCGGAGCCGGTGTCGAAATGCTCAGCGTGTCGTGTCCGGATGCGGCGATGCGCACACCAATCACCGGTACATCGGTCGTGAAGACCACGCCGAAAGCGCTCTGACCGTTTACGTTGACTCCCGTATCGGCATAAATATTTTTGGCTTCAAACGCAATCTCTGCTCCCAGCGAAACATCTTCGAGAATCCCCTGCCATGTACCCTTGTCATTGCCGCCTCGCTCGAATAGGAAAATAATATTCGTCGCAGAAGGGAAGATCGTTTCCTGGTAGTCGATGCCGTCGATGGATGAAATATTCGTGCTTCCATCCAGTGTAAACAGGAAGTTATCGGCTTTCGAACCTACGTCCCCTGCCTTCGGATTCGACGTTCCGCTTACTGTGGCCGACGTAGCGGGATCTCCTTCCACCCAAAGGGTTGGAATACCCGTATCGGCAGGGATATACCACCGGGTTGTTGTGCCCAGCACCAGATCCCCGTTGGCGACAACATACTCGGATCCCGCATGCCGGAGGCTGACGATCGCACCGTCAACCACGGTCACATCTGCCAGGCCGCTGAGTGTATCGGCCTCGACGGGGGCTGCTATGACCACCAAAGCAAATAGGATCAAACAAAACAATTTCTGAGACATAATAGTCCTCCTTCAAAAAAAGAATGAATATTGATGTTACTGGTGATATATCTTGGCTTCACTGTGCCGTTTGAGCTTTTCGTTTATATTCTTTCTATGTTTCTTTTCAAACCTCCATTTGCGTTGATTCCATTACGTCCGTCTCCAAGGTGGACTACCGATGATTCGGTATGAGTTCATAATATCACCCATTAAAATAGTATAACACAAAGTCCAATAGTTTTCAAGTTTTTTTTGCGCAAGGAGAGATTCTTCAGAGGATTTAGGCTCTGCTTTTACCGCCGGAGACGTTGATCACGGTGCCGTGGATGTAGCCGGCGCGGTCGGAGGCCAGAAAGCAGACAGTGTTGGCGACTTCGCTGAGTTTGCCGCTTCGTCCTAAGGGGATGGAGACCTGTTCGTATTTTTCGCGGAATTGCTCGATGGTGATTCCCCGTGTATAGGCCACGGCGCGCTCGTATTCATCGGAGCGCAGGGCGGTGGCTTCAACGATCCCCGGAGCAAGGCCGACCACCCGGATATTGTGCTTACCCAGCTCCTTGGCCCAGGAACGTGTCATTGAATAAATCGCGCCTTTCGTGGCGGCGTACACGCTTTGGCCCTCCGAGCCTTCCAGGCCGGATTCGGACGTCATATTGATAATCACGCCGCTCTTTTTGGATTTGATCATCACGCGAGCAACCGCCTGCGAACATAAAAAATATCCCTTTTGGTTAATCGCGATCATCTTGTCCAAAATCGACTCGGTTATTTCCTCCTTGCCCGCCGGATCGACGAGCAAACGCGGAATAAGAATGCCCGCATTGTTGAGAAGGATATCAATCTTGCCGAAGGCATCGAGCGTCGCACTCACCATCGCAACGATGCTTTCTTTGTTCGTCACATCGGTTGTTGCCGATATGTGCTTGCCGCCGAATCGGTCCTTCAGACTCGCGGCGGTCTTCTCCGCGCTCGAGCCGTCCACGTCGGCAACGACCATATTGACTCCAACTTCGGCGAGTCCTTCACAGCAGGCTCTGCCGATCCCCGCAGCGCCCCCGGTAACGACGGCGACTTTTCCTTCCAAATTGAGCCAGCTCATTCAGTACATCTCCAGGATAGTAGTCTCTCACTTACGAATTTGTAGGTTGACTCTTTGTCGTTGGGTGGCAGCCTCAAAGCCGAAGGCTTTGGGGATGGTAAACATCAGCGGAACCATCCCCAAGCTGCGCTTGAGGTTGCCACCCTCGCTCAATGTATACACAAATTCAATTGTCATAATGTAATAGGCTCTCGATTGATTTACGAATCTGAGACGTCTATCATGGCTTTGATGACGCCGTCGCGATAGCCCGCCACTAATTCGTAGGCCTCTTGGGTCTTTTCGAGCGGGACATAGTGCGTTATCATGAAATCCACGTTCACTATGCCGGAAGCGAGCAGGTCGATGGCTTTTTGCATGCACCGGTTTTGCCGTCTGATATTCACGATGGTGATCTCTTTTCTTCGTAAGAAGTCGATGGCAAAAGAGATTCTGTCGAGCCGCGGGATGCCGGTCAGAATGAGCGTGCCGCCGGGCCGGAGCAGGTCCACGCATTGGTCGATCGTTTCCTGCTCGCCCGCACATTCGAAGGCGACATCCACGCCGAGAGGCTGCTGTTTGAGGATTTCTTCGACGATGTTTTGCGTGTCGGGATTTCCCGCCCAGGTGGCGCCGGCTTTTTTGGCCGCTTCGATACGCGCCTCGATTTTATCCGTCATATAACAGGCGTTCACATTTTCAGCTTTGGCGCTCACGAACGTGCACAAACCGATGGGGCCGGCTCCGAGGATGGCGACGTTCGCATCTTTTGGCAATTTTGCCTGCTGAACGGAATACGCGGCGATCGAGAGGGGTTCGCACATGACGGCTTGTTCGAGCGTAATGGCTCCGTGCGTCGGATAGCAGGATTCCTCCGGCATGACGAGGTACTCGCACAGACAGCCATGACCCTGGCCGGGTGTGCCGAGAAAACGAAGGTTATAGCACGTATTCTCCCGGCCCAGTTTACACTGGGCGCATTCGTAACACGATACCGCCGGATCGATGGCTACCTCGTCGCCCGCCTTGACGCGCGTGACCGAATCGCCCACCGCCATAACGGTCGCGGCACATTCGTGCCCTGTGATGTAAGGGTATTCGACGATTTGCGAACCGATTCGCCCGGTCTCATAGTAGTGTACGTCCGAGCCGCACACGCCGATTCTCTCGATCTTGAGCAGGACGTCCGTGGATTTTTCGATCTTCGGCTCCGGAACGTCCCCGATTTCCATTTGCTTCAGACCTGTAAGCAAAATCGCTTTCATGCGATCTCTCCAAAAACAACCGATATTTTCAATCATCTGAGTTTACTGATTTTCACCCAGCGAAGAAAAATCGCCATATAACAGAATTGCGTACATTTTACCAGAATTACTTCTTGGGAATCAGCTTGATCTCGAAGAGTTTGGGCCAGAACTTGCCGGTCATGAACAAGCGGTTATTGTCGGGATCGTATGCGATCCCGTTGAAGACATCGACCTCCTCGCCACCGTCCTGTGGGGCCAGCAGGCCTTTCATATCGATCCAGCCGACTACTTTACATGTTTCGGGTAGAATTCTAACGATCCGTTCGGTCGGCCACACGTTGGCGTAGATTTCGCCGTTCACGTATTCCAATTCGTTCAATCCCCACACCGGTCGGTCCTGTTCAAACACCATCATTCTACTGATTTGTGTGTATGTTTCGGGATTCAGAAAGTACAGCATCGGCGTGCCGTCGCTCATGATCAGATGTTTGCCGTTATGGGTGATGCCCCATCCCTCGGTCGGGTAGCTGAATTCTTGTAACAGCTCGAAAGAATCTTTGTTGTAAACGAATCCGACGTTCGATTGATACGTCAGTTGAATGATACGGTCCTTGTAGATCGTGATCCCCTCGCCGAAGAACTTGTCCGGCAACTTATGCTTCTGCAAGACCTTGCCCGTCTGAAGCTCGATTTTCCGCAATTCCGAACGTCCGGGGATGCCCGTTCCTTCATACAGAACGCCGTTCTCGAAAACCAAACCTTGTGTGAAGGCCTCTCGGTCGTGATCGAAGGTGTTGACGATCTTGTAAGTCCAAACTTCCGAGTCGTCTGTATTTTTGAGATACCGCCAGGCTAAGACAGAAACCACGACGGTCAGGATTAAAACAGCCGGAATAGATAGCTTTAGGAATCGATTGGCCACTATTGCCTCAGATTTTTATTGGACTAAACATTGAATCTGAAATTGATAATATCACCGTCCTGAACGACGTAGTCCTTGCCTTCGAGCCGGATTTTCCCAGCGGCTTTGAGAGCTTTCTCGCTGCCAAGCTCTTTGAGCATATCAAAGCTGAAGGTCTCGGCCCGAATGAAACCTCGCTTGATATCAGTATGTACTTTGCCTGCCGCGTCGTGGGCGATGGTGCCTTTCCTAATCGGCCAGGCGCGCAACTCGCCGGATACGATCGTCAAAAAGCTGATCAATCCCAGGGCCGAATAGCAGCTTTGAACGAATGTGCTCGCAGCCGGTTGTTTGATGCCTAAATCCGCCATGAATTCAGCGCGGCTGTCGGCATCCAGTTGGGCTAATTCGTATTCGAGCTTGGCGCACATTGTCGCAACGGGAACAGAACTGCCTACGTGGCCTGAAAAATCAAAGGTCTCGTTCAACTGATCTTCACCCACGTTGACGGCAATCGCGATAGGTTTTTGGGTTAAAAATCCCAGGGACTTAATCATCTCGCGCTCGGCGTCGGTTTCAATTGCCGAGCTGATCGGCTGCTCCGATTCGATGGCCTCCTGCAATTTCTTTTGCAGAGCCAGTTCCGCCTTGTCGTGCGCCTGGCTTTTCGTGGGTTTGTGGACCTGCTTTTCGAGCCTCTCGATCCGTGTGGTGACAAGCTCCAGGTCGGCCAGAAGCAGTTCCGTTTGCAGTTCAGCCAAATCTCTCGCCGGATCGACGGTATTCCGGTAGGGGGGTACGGCGGCGCTTTCAAATGCCCGCACGACCGAAACGAGCAGATCGACCGTTCTTATCTGGCCAATCAATCTTCTGGCGGCGGCGCGGCCGTGGTCATCGGTGAAGTTGAAGCCCGGCAGGTCCAGGCAATCAATGGTCGCGTGTGTTATTTTTTTAGGCTTGGCGTATTCGGTCAGCCAGTCGATTCTTTCATCCGGAACCGGGACGATGGCTTCTTCGATGGCCGTCGCGCCTGCCGCGGGAATGGCTTTGCCGCTCACACTCGCTAAGATCGTGCTCTTTCCGGATTGGAGTAAGCCAACTAAAGCTACTTTCATTTCGACGTTCCTCCTTGTTCAAACGCGCAGTCTCCATAACAGTCGATCGCACCAGCAACGCAATTATAAGAGTCCGGCTATGAATTGAAAAGGATCAAAATACACTCAGGACAATAGAATAGTGTTGGGATTCTCATTGCTCAGCCTTCGGGGTACGGGTTATTTTATTATTATTTTTTTGTTGCAGCCGGGCAAAGCGTGGTACAATATCACTATGGCAAAATATCCGATATTTCTGGAATTGGGCGGTCGCCGTGTGGTCTTGATCGGCGGCGGGATGGTAGCCTTGCGAAAAGCTCAAGCGCTGTTGGCGGCGGGAGCGCGGCTGGTCGTGGTGGCTGAACGCATCGATGATATGCTGGCGGCCCTTTGCCGGGGGAGCGGCGCTGAACTGGTCAAAGCCCCGTATTCCAAAAGTTATCTTGCGGAGGCGTTGCTGGCCGTCGCGGCAACCAGCAACCATCAGCTCAATAAACAGATCTATCACGATTGCCAGGAGCTGGAGGTCTTGTGCAACGTTGTTGACGTGCCGGATTTGTGCGATTTTTTCGTGCCGGCCGTGGTTAAACGAGGTGATCTCCAGATCGCAGTCAGCACCGCGGGGCAATGCCCCGCCTACGCCGGACATGTCAGAAAAAGGCTCGAACAGATGTACACCGAAAAGCACGGCCAGTTCCTGATCGAGCTGGAGGCGCTCCGCCAGCAGATTATTCGGGACGTGCTGGAGCCCGCCGACCGAAAGACGTTGTTAGGGCAATTAGTGGAGGATAAATCGTTCGAGTTTTTTGTCGAAAATGGTCCCTCCAAATGGCGCAAGCATGCCGAAGAGCTTATCAGCAACATGCCGCTCGCGCAGGAATAATACATCGTCGTGGGCGGTTTGATTCATGAATCCTGTTTTCTCATGTGATTAAAAAAATCGGATGGCGAGAAGTCTTCAAGTTCAATGACTTGTCCGCTCCGCGCGGCGGCCCAGGGTTCGAGATAGATCAAGACCGAGGCAAAACAGGCTCCCTCCGGCAACCCCGGCCAGGGCGTATGCACGCCTCCGATAGCGGCCGGGATGGCATTGTCCCCCAGTTGCATCCGCAAGCCCGCGCGATAACGAGGATCTTCATAAGAGCAGAATCGCGCCGGTGTTTCCGGGACAATCACCTTTGACAGATGCCGCAACAGATTTTCGATGTTTCGCAACTCTAGCCCGTACATAAGCGTGATTTCTGGTGACACACGATGCTGAGATTTATAAAAAGGCTCGAAATGCCCCTTTAGATTGCGTATAATGCCTCTATACGAAAGAGAGCGAAT
>Ga0272442_10009874_pt1 | contig 11834 bp, 8 predicted proteins | sample SSMForm2O_FD_200262 | JGI IMG/M metagenome (GOLD analysis project Ga0272442, IMG submission 200262) | Marine sediment archaeal communities from Little Sippewissett salt marsh, Falmouth, MA, United States - SSM-Form-2O | ecosystem: Environmental > Aquatic > Marine > Wetlands > Sediment ...
ACATTCGGGGCCATGACATTTGGACACGTATTGCAGAGGCCGTCTCGTCAAGCCAGAGACTTTCATGTCCCAATTGCAGGAAACGCAATCCAGCGCCGACCACAATAATGACAAGAAGCAGAGTCCCGAATACTTTTCTTCTGTTTTTTTGCTCTTCGATACGGCCTTCCTTGTTATTCAACATCCCGAACTCCAAGAAGTTTTTCTTTACTGAGATTTCCCAAATACACGGTTTAAAACGTAATTTCTCCTGATCGACAGCAACAATTTTACTAAATTCACGGTTGCAGGGTCAACAAAAATCCATTTCAGGCATAGTTTTCCCTAACATCCCGTAAATATACGGCTTTCAGGTTTACGCCTCAATTGGCCGAAGCTTTCAGCTTCGGAATAAAACAACAGCCCGAAGCGCTAGCGCAGGGATAAAATCTACCGCTCGGGCTGCTCGATTTTTCTACAACAAGAAAATCAGTAGGAGGAAAACACACCTGTCTCTGCAGCAATAAACAAAGCAATTGAGCAGGCGGTATGGAACACATAGAATGCTTTCATAGAAGTGTTCTTTGTTTTCCAAAAACCTATAATACATAGAAATAAAACTAGAAAACACCACAAACCCGTCACATAAGCGGTCAGAATCGATGCCTCATAAGTATGCTGTAAAATTAAAACAATTAATACTAAAGCGTAAATCATATCCAGCATAGATATAAAAGCAACCGAAGTATATTTTTCTTTGATCAATTGGGGTCCTTTCTCAATAGCGTATAACAGTTCCACAGGTTATTCTTAATCACAACAACGGTGAAACCAGGCGGACGATGCTTTCTCCCAGCGTTCGTAACAGCGAAGCGTCGGCAATGCCGCAGCGGCTTTGCACCATCAGTTCTTCGATGTATTCTTCAACCTCGCGGATCTCATCGGCGCTGTAAACAAACATCGCCGTCTCATAATTCAAAAGCAAGCTGCGAATATCCATATTCGCCGATCCCGCCACCGCCACCGCATCATCCATCAGAACCACTTTCGCATGCAGCATTTTCGGCGTATAAAACATCACCAGCCCGCCGGCCTCCTGAATCTGCCGCAGCGGAATCCCCCGCACAATATCCGGCGGAATGTGATTGGAACGAACCGGCAAAACAACCCTCACATCCACACCTCGCCGCGCCGCCAATACCAGTGCCTGACACAACGCATCATCCGGCACAAAATACGGCGTCACCGCCCAGAACCGGTTTTTCGCCGCGTAAATCATCGACAGCAGCGTATCACGCAGCGCATCGCCTGCCACATCCGGCCCCGACGGAACCACTTGTACAATACCGCTCCGATTGCCGTCTCCGGGCGTATTGTCCTCCGGAATTTTTAGTTGCTCTTCAGTCAGCGTCTCTTTGGCCGCAAATTCCCAATCGTGTGCAAAGATATTCAGCCAGTGCCGCACCGCCGACCCCTGCATCACAAACGCAAGATCCTTCCATTGGGCCGGATGATCCGACATGTTCATCGACTCAACGCCGATGTTGGCCCCGCCGGCCACAACGGTGCGATTATCAACAATCGTGATCTTGCGATGGTTCCGCAGATTCGTCCGTCCGCGAAACGGTCGATGCAGTACCGGCAGAAAGAACGCAATCCGCCCACCCGCCTCAACCAGCGGTTTGAAAAAACGACTCCGTGTATGCAGCGATCCCACCCCGTCCATCATCAGGCGAACATCAACGCCCGCCCTGGCTTTTTCGATAAGGATATCGAGTATCCGACGACCCACCTCGTCGGGATGATAGATAAATGTTGAAAGATAGATACTTCGAGAAGCGCTTTGCAAAGCGCTTTCCATCGCCTGGAAGGTTTCAGCGCCGGTCCGGCAAAATTGAACGGCATGCCCCGACTCGGCGCCGGCAAGATTATACGTCCGCAAGAGACGGTCAAAAACGCCCGCCTGCTCTTCGGGAATCTGCCGGTCCGAAGCCAGGTCGAGCCGGCCCTTTCGATTCACATGACGCTGCATCTTGCGCCCGCCAAACATCAGATACAGCGGAACCCCCAGGTACGGCAGAAAAAGAATCACTAACAACCACGCGATCGTACCGGAAGGGGCACGTTTTTGCAGCAGGATATGCGCGATCAGCACAAACCCCAGCAAGAAGCTGACAATAAAGAACAGGTACGTCAGAATGGACCAAAGAAGTGTATCCATAACAACTACGTTTCTTTTGCTTTGTTCCGGGTCTGATGGATTCTTCTGTCAAGCGGGTTTAAAACCGTCAGAACCAGCAGCGAAAGAACTGTCACCGCTGCGGTGATTTCATAGAGCCGCATCCCGCAGGCGACCTCCAACGGCAGCAGCGACCGAAAATCAATCTGTTCAAATAAATTTTCCATACCACTGTTATCGTCATATTTCGCGTAAAACTACACTTTCACAAATCTGACCTTGTTGCAAGAAAAGCCACCCGCTCTTACAACAATCCTTTATGGAAGCCATTCCTGCGACAAAACTGAAAAATCCAGCAAGTCCACAATGCTGCCTTCGGGATAAACAAAATTCGCCGTAAAATCACCCGTCAACCAAACACTTGCAATGTAAGACAAATCATCCACATCGATCGTTCCGTTGCAGTTATTGCTCTTTGAATAATAAACTTAATGTATTCTGCAGTGCCCCGAAACTGTCATGCCGGACTTGATCCGGCATCCAGGGCGATTCTCGCAAAAATATACGTTTGTGGAAAGAACCGCCGCCGTTAAGTTATTTTTTCAATCTTCAATAAAATCAGCCAGTCCGGCGCACATATAGTAAGCCTGCAACTTCGGACGGGCAACCGGATTGGAGTTTTCCCGGGATCCATAAACGGGAATACTGCCATTGTTTAAGGTTCCAATAATCCGAATTGATAGTTTACTGTCAGTCTCAATGGCATCAAGAAGAACACGGGTCACATCGATTTGAATATCATCTCCGTGACTCCAGGTACCAAGCACTGTTGATCCAACAGGATTATTGTTACGATTAATGGTCATTTCCTCCCATGTGTCATCGGCCACGAACTCGGCCTGATAACAACCCGCTTCTTTCTCTTGTGCAATTCCGTACAAACAGATTTTGGCCGAATCGATATTCGCATCAAGCGTTGAGACGTCAAATCGCAAATAGGATTCCCGGTAAACACTCGCAGAAGCTTGTTTCACCAGCAGTTCAGGTTCGCCGCCACGATTCGCGGATCCCTCAAAATAGGCATCGGCCTCCGGAAGCAGGGAAACGTCCGGCCCCCGACGTGCATCGATATAATCGATAATATTGTAGATATGGCTGTTGATATCATTCATATCGTTTAACAGCTCGGTATATAGATTTCCATCCAAGTCAACAATACCCTTGTCGCCTTCTTCATCATCCTGAAATTTAAACCACTGCCAGCCAACGACACATCCGCTTTCAGCCATCTTCGTAATGTAGTTATGATAAAACAGACCACGTTCAGCTTGGTCGGTTACACGCCAACCGGCTCCGACATCCGTTTCCGGCTGGCTCGATTCCATCGCATAAAATTCGGACACCACCACCGGGCGTCCGGACCACTGTTCAATGTTTTTAATTTCCACATCCCGCGTTCCCCAGCGATGATAGTGATTGATGGCAATCGCATCGATGTATTGACCGGACACCTCGATAAAACCCTGCGTTCGCCGCCAACTTTTATTAAGGCGAGGGCCAAGGTACAGATGGTTTGAATCAACCGCTTTGATCGCCGGCCCAACCGCCCCAAAATACGCTTCCGCCATCAGCACCGTATAGTCATCCATGTCAGTGTCATTCCGGTTTTCGGGTGTTTTGCCTCTTGCGGCCAGAAAATCAACCGCCGCAATATAGTTTTTGTCATTAGGATCGGGAATTGCCAGATGAGCTCCAAGACCTTGGGTTGTCCACGGCAATTCATTGTCTGAAAAGTAGCCGAAAACATGCGGATCATCGGCGTATTGCGCGAAATACTGAGCATTCTCGTTACAGAATGTTACAAACGCATCATCGAAAACCGGCATCTCAATACGAGGGACACGATCCTTCCGATATTCGGCAATAAAACTGAACTTGGGGCAATAAGCCAATGGGGCCTTCTCTTTTAATGATGATAGAAAAACGTCTTCATCAGTCCAGCAGCCGGTCCCGTTAAATCCGTATTGAGGGAGCAGTTGATAAATTTCATCGGCGGTGAAATCTGCCAGGTGAATGGAGTTCAGTGCCTTATGGATAAACAGATATCCTTCCGGATCGACAGCCCACCAGCGGCCCTTAATCTTCTCGACACGGAAAAAACCTGTCGCGGCGACCTGACGTGCCTTCCATCCACCGTATTTGCTGAGTTCAAGATTCTCCGGATCCACAGAATAGCCGCTTAACGAATCCAGGGTCTGGCTGTAAAGCGGGAGCCATTCTGTTTGGATCCATGCCGTTGCCTGAGGCAAAGAATCCGCATACACCATCACATAAGTTGATAGACAGAATAAACTTAAAAAAACGGAACCATTTTTGAAAATTGTCATAATCCATTCCATTTTATTTATCGCTAAAAGCGAAGGACAACGGGCCTGTTGAGAAAGTCCCCGGTATCCCGTATCATCCCATTCTATAAGAACGACGGAACAATATCAAGCATGGAGGTTGAGTGTAATTGGCATACAGGTTGACAGCATGTTGATGAGGCGGGCGGCGTAAGAGAAGTCGTTTTATGAACCGGCTTTTTCTACAGCCCCGCTGTCCCGATTTTTCTTCAACGAAACCCAACGCTTGAAGCCAGTGCCGAACGGATACGACTCATGCTTAATTACACTGAAAAACCGTATATTCACGGGATCTTGAGGATATCCGGGCATGAAATAGATGGTATGGAGTGGATTATTCTTGACCCTGCCATCGTGCATTTGTTAGAATTGCAGACACCTTAAAGAATGAATCGTGATCTTATACTGATAACAATTGAAAATTCCCGTTTCTGCGCGGCTATGTAGGCCTTGGAATTGCTTTCGCCTTGATTTTTTCTGATTTAGGGTTATAATTCGTTCTATGGTTGATATAGTAAATACACTATTGGTTAACGAGTTTTCCATGGGCAATAAAGGCATCGATAAATCTGTCAGTTCACGTTAAATGTTGCCGATCAGTATCCCGAAATCGTTAAGCAGTTAAAACAAGAACTGGACAAAAGGTTTCAACAGCAAAAAGATAGGTAAAGGCAATAAGAATGTTTTTATGAGAAAATCATGGTTTTTAATCGTTTACTTCGGAAATGTCAGTTTATCATTGTAATTGCATTATTATTTACAGGTTGTGCACAGGACACGTCAGGGCAGGGGGCCGCAGCAGCGAAAAGACCCAATATTGTCTTCCTGATGACCGATGACCAGCGCTGGGATACGTTTGGCTGTTACGGCAGAACGGATGTTATAACTCCGCATATTGACAAACTCGCCGCACAAGGTGTGATTTTTGACAATGCCTATTATGCGGTGGCGATTTGCATGCCGAGTCGCGCCACGATTTTTGCCGGGCGCTACTTTTCGGATCACCAGTCTGGGTTTACTTATCCGTTTGATCGAACGCTATCGAAAGAGGAGTTTGCAGACAGCTATCCAGCCAGGCTAAGGGAAGCTGGCTATCGCACCGGCTTCGTCGGAAAATTTGGAATTCGTCTGGAAGATTCGAATCGGACGGCCGCCGAGGTCTTTGATTATTTCGTGGTTGGAAACAATGTGGTTGTGCCGAAAGATGATCCCGGTTTACAGCAAATTTATCGCCGTGACCGTCCAGCCAATGAGCGAACCCTGAAGAAGGGAGACGCGATGATTCGTTTCCTTGAGACGCAACCAGAGGGTCAACCTTTCTGCTTATCCATCAGTTTCGATGCGGTGAAAAATGATCGGGACAGCGATATGTATCCACCGCATGTAGAGATATTTAAGGATAAGGAAATGTGGGTTCCTGAAAACTGGGTAGAAGGGAAAAATGAGAGGCTGCCGAAGCTGTTGGATCATTGGCGCGGCACGAGTCTCCATGTGGCTCGTACCTCGACGCCTGAGTTGTATCAAAAGCTGGCCCGTCGCTTTGCTGTACAGGGTTACACCGTCGACCAGCAAGTCGGTCGGCTGATGACGAAGTTGGAGGAGATGGGTGTGCTTACTAACACCATCGTTATTTATACCAGTGATAATGGCCGCTACCACGGCTCGCACGGACTTTACGATAAAGCGATCCTTTACGAAGAATCCATGAAGGCGCCGTTTATCGTTTTTGATGGACGAGTTCCCGAATCACAGCGCGGACGCCGCGAGAGTGCGATGATTTCATCTGCCGATGTGGCTCCGACGATTCTTTCGCTGGCCGGCTTAGAGGCTCCGGAGATCATGAAAGGTCGTGACTTGACTGCGGTGTTGAACGGCACTCAGGACATGTCCGAATGGCGTGACGCGGTTCTTATGGAGAGCCTTTTCCTGAATGAGATACATAAGGCAACTGTCAGAAAACATGAGGATATTCCGGGACTCAATGACGAGATCATTGCGAATAACCGCTCCTATCGCTGCCGTGGTGTGCGTACGGAACGCTTCAAGTATTTTATATACTACGAACATGACCCGGTGATCGAAGAACTCTACGATCTGGAGACGGGTCCACACGAGCAGAACAACCTCATTTCTAATCCTAAATACGCTGAGGTTCTATCAAAACTGCGGGCCAAGACTGCTGAGCTTTATGCTTACGCAACTGAGTAACCATTAGTTTTTGATACGCTATTCAAAACATGAATGAACTATTGTTAAGAAGAACTGTTTATGAAGAATTATTATTTGCCTGTATTAATCCTGTTGGCGATGGGGGCGGTCCTTTTTGCTAAGAACAAGCCCAATGTTATCTTTGTTATGCCGGATGATATCAGCCACTATGCGTTTTCGTATTATAATCCGAACGGCCCGCGGACTCCCAACATCGACACGTTTGCTGAAGAAAGTGTCCGGCTGACGGATTTTCATGTCTCGCCAAGTTGTGCTCCAACACGGGCAGCCTTGATGACAGGCAGGTTTAATGATGTAACCGGAGTCTGGCACACAATATTAGGACGCAACCAGCTTCGCAAAGATGAAATCACCATGGCTGATGTGTTCAAGCACAACGGGTACGCTACCGGATTATTCTTCAAATGGCATCTGGGAGACAATTATCCCTTCCGGCCCAAAGACAGGGGCTTTGAATATGTGGCCTGGACCAAGGGCGGCGGTACGGGTCAGCAGCCCGATTATTGGGGCAATACCAACAACAGCGCCAGCGTATGGGTTAATGACAAGGTCGTAACAATGACCGATGAAGACGATGGCATCGAGGGCGCCTTTACCACGAACTTCTTTTTTAACCGTGCCATGGAGTTTATGAGTGACAATATTGATAAGAAGAAACCTTTCTTCGCCTATATCCCCACGGCAACAGCACATGGTCCTCACTACATGCCGCCGGATGCCCGCGAGGGAGCTTCTAAATTTGTGGCAACGGTTGAAAATATCGATAAGAATATGGGCCGGCTGATCAAATTCCTGGACGAGAAGGGGATCGCCGAAAACACCATCTTGGTCTTTACCACCGATAACGGGGCTAGTACATTCCTGCGCGGTAGGAAAGGGTCCAATTACGATGGCGGTACCCGGGTGCCGTGTTTTGTTCGGTGGCCGGCTGGAAACCTTGGCGGCAAAGGCAAGGGTAGGGATTTTATCCCGCTGACCGCGCATATTGACTGGCTGCCGACGTTTATGGATATGCTTGGTTTAAAAGATGTGCCGAACAGGCCGGACAAGCTGAAGATTCACGGACAGAGTTTCAAACCGTTCCTTGATTCTGACCCGTTCAATGATCCTGCTGAATATAAAAACAGGGCGGTCACTACATGCAATATGCGTACGGAAAATGTTGAGAAGTTTAGAGCATTTTCGGTCAAAAAAGATATATGGGAAGGGGATAAAATTACTCACAAATGGCGTCTGTGTCGTAACGGTGAGCGATCCAATTGGGAACTCTACGATGTCTTAACAGATGAGAAACAAACTAAAAATCTCATTGGAAATTCAGCCCATGAGACAATCGTCAAAGAACTGAAGGAAGAATACGAAAAGTGGTGGGCCTTGGTGAAAGAACGTTCCGATGAGTACACCCGGATCATTATTGGCCACCCCGCAGAATCCGTGACACGAATCAATGCCCATGACAGTCACAGATCTTCACCCTGGGATCAGGGGTCCGTTGCTCGAGGAGACGATAAAACAACGTTTATGGCCATTGAATTTGAAAAGCCCGGAACCTATCAGTTTGATCTTCGCCGCTGGCCGGAAGAAATCCAGGACGAGTGCACCTTGACAACGACTCCGGCAGGTGCTGTGTTTGGTGGAACCCAGCCAAGAGCGATTGCCATCAAAAGTGCTGGCTTGAAAATTTATCACGGTGACAAAGTGTATGTCGATGAGAAAAAAGAGGCCGATCCCGATGCGGATGGTGTGGTCTTTACCGTCAAGGATATGCCGAAAGGACCGGCGTTTATTGAAGCTCAGTTTTACGGCGCAGATGGCAAAGTGATTTGCCCGGTGTATTACAATTACGCCCGCGCAGGTGTAATCACAAAATGACAAACAATGATGACACCCTACAGGGTACAACGAAGCCGGTAGTTTATGCTTCTGGGTGGAATTGTTGCCCCGCTTCCACGCCGGATCACTGCTATTCAAACCCTCCGGGTTTAATCGCTGTTAATAATAATCCGCGTGGATCCGCGAAATCCGTGGTTAGCTGAAGGTGTTCTTGGTGATTTCATTTATGTGCCTGAAGGCACCGCCATTCTTGTCCTCTGTAGCTGGATTCTGTGTAGCTTTAAGCGAAGCAGAATAGCGAAGTAGGATCGCCGTTTCTCCCTATCCGGGCATGAAATAGATTGTTCTTGACCCTGCCATAGTGAATTTGTTAGAATTGTAGATGCTTAGATGCTTTAAGAAGTCAATCGTGTTTTTAAAACATATAAATGGGACATGTCGGATAGAGTTGTACCCCGCGCGGTGTTGCGTGCGGGAGCAGCCGTTATGGCGTTAAATGGAAAATCCCGGTTTAAAGGAGTCTAAAATGAAGAACTTAATTTTTGTTATTCTTGCACTACTGCTGTTCGGCTGCCAATCTTCCGTTACCAGCGGCGGCAGCCCGATTAACATGTCTTCCAGGCCCGACACGTCAAGTGGGCAAGGGGGTGCCGACACGGACCCGGCGGACAGGATCGCGTGGTATGAGAACCTTGAGTATGGTATGTTTATTCACTATAACATGCCTACTTTTCATGGGTCCGCAGCCATGGGTACCAACTGTAAAAGTGCAGAACCTGATCCTGATCCCAAAAAATGGAATCCGACAGGCCTGGATACAGATCAATGGATGGAAGTTGTAAAAGCAGCCGGCATGAGTCATGCAATACTGACTGTAAAGCATCATCATGGATTTTGCCTCTGGGACAGCGCCTATACAGATTTTGATGTTGCAAGCAGTGGAAACACAACGGATGTCGTAGAAGCATTTGTTAAATCCGCAAGAGCGGCGGGCATAACGTATGGCTTTTACGTCAATCTTGGAAGAGATATCCATCATTGGGGGTGTAAGCACGAAGTCAGGACAAATTCACAATTTGAAGAGTTCCAGGAAAACATCGTTGAAGAACTGCTAACGGCGTATCCTGATTGTGATATGTTATGGTTTGACGGTCCCGCTGTTTATCCAAACAACCGGAATATGTACGATCATATTAAATCAATAAACCCGGATGTTATCGTGATTAACAATTTTGCAGACGCATCCGGAAATGTGGGATGGCCTTATGATGCGGGACACTATGAATTTAATTATTATTCACATAATTATGAGCAAGAAGAATCCCACGGAGGAATTGATTATTATATTCCCAAAGGAATCTGCCATTCAATCTATAATAGTTGGTTTTGGAGACCGGGGCTAAAGCTTAAATCACAAAGTTTGCTCAAGGATCTTCATAAGTTTATGAGAGAAAAAAAGGGAATTGATTTGGTTAATTTAGGACCGAATCAGGCCGGGGTTATTCCTTATTCAGGATCATCGAATCAAAGACAGCACATGATCGATATTTATAATGACTTATTTGGTGTTGCATCACCAATAGATGACAGAGATGGCTCAATCACTTACGCAGGCAGTTGGAGCCAAACGGGTGACAGCAGTGATTATAATTCAACTCGTAAAGTAAGCAGTAAGGCTAATGATTATGCGGAGTACACCTTCACCGGCGAAGCTGTCAAACTGGCCGTAAGGAAGGGACCCTCCTGTGGTAAAGCCAGCATTTATATTGACGGTCATTTGGAAGAGACCGTCGATACTTATAAGGCATCGACTCAAAGTGCAGCTTATGTTTATGAAAATCATTCTTTATCAAGTGCACCGCACACGATAAAAGTTGTTGTATCGCACGAGAAAAATACGTCTTCCACGGGTTATGATGTGAATATCGACTTTTTTGAGTATGGTTCCATTGGTGGACAATGAAAAGGGATCGGGAACAATATCAAGCATGGAGGTTGATTGTGATTGGCAAACTCCTCACGGTTGAAAATTCCCGTTTCAGCGCGGCTGATCATTACGGGATAATGTCAATTTAGAGACTTTTGTCATTTGACGATTGTGAATCGGGCCATTATACTGATCACAATTGAAAATTCCCGTTTCTGCGCGGCTATGTCAGGTTGCGGCCGTAAGTTATGATTTCGCTCGCGGGAATTTACGACCCTGAAGGGTATAAAATCATTTGAACAAATAATGATATTCCATTTATAGAAAGATATCTGATGAAAACGAAAGCGACCAGTAGTATATGTCTGATGATGATGGTTTTTGCTGCAGCAGCCATGGGGTACCAATCCAATGAGAATCTGCATCACTGGGAGGTTGCAAGCCCCGATCCGGACCGGATTTTTCTGTCTTTTTATGGAGACGTTGCAACATCGCGTGCCGTGACCTGGCGGACGGATACCAGCGTTACAACCGCGGTTGCCCAGATCGCCAAATCGACCGCCAATCCCAATTTTGTCGATGCGGCAAAAACGATTAAAGCTCAGACCGAAACCATCGATCTGAATCAAATCGCTTTAAACACGCAAGGCAAAGTCAATTACCACTCGGTAATTTTGAATGAATTAGAACCGGAAACGCTGTATGCCTATCGTGTTGGTGATGGCCAGGACCACTGGTCCGAATGGATACAATTCGAAACGGCCGCCGTAACAGAAAAACCCTTCAGCTTTGTGTATTTTGGCGATGCTCAAAACGGCATCCTCAGCCATTGGTCCCGCGTAATCCGCATGTCCTGTCAGAAAGCACCCGATGCGGCGTTTGCGATACACGCAGGGGACTTGATCAACAAAGCGCATTATGACATGGAGTGGGCCGAGTGGTTTAAGGCCGGTGGATGGATACATGCTCAAAGAACCGGGGTGCCCGTTCTGGGTAACCATGAACTGGTTCCACCCGCGATTAACACAAATAGAAAAAGGACCTTGTCGATACTTTGGCGACCGCAATTTACGCTGCCGATTGCTGAGCAGTTGCCCCCGTCGCTGCATGAAACGGTCTATGCATTCGACTACCAGGGGCTTCGAGTTATCGTCCTGAACTCAATGGTCGATACAGAAGCACAAACGGAATACCTTGAAGAGCAGTTAAAACGTCCTGGAGCGAAGTGGAAAGCGGTGACCTGTCATTATCCGGTTTTCTCCCCAAGAAGCGAGCGTGATTT
>Ga0272442_10009876_pt1 | contig 11833 bp, 10 predicted proteins | sample SSMForm2O_FD_200262 | JGI IMG/M metagenome (GOLD analysis project Ga0272442, IMG submission 200262) | Marine sediment archaeal communities from Little Sippewissett salt marsh, Falmouth, MA, United States - SSM-Form-2O | ecosystem: Environmental > Aquatic > Marine > Wetlands > Sediment ...
AATTAACAGGCCGGTGAAACACTTAATCCAAAAAATAATAGGTCAAGAGGGGATAAGACCCCATTTGACTTATTTTAAGAGGGACCCTAATCTTGCCACAACATGATTCCATCATTGTATTCGTTAAATACTGAAATTATTTGATGTTGGATACGATTTATGTTCCAGACACCATAGGGTACGTTGATACACAAGATCAATCATTTTCCGTTCAATATCTCCTGAAAGATATCCATCACCAACCCCGGGGATATATGTCCTTATTTCCTCATTATCACCAATTTTTAAATAAGCGATAATCTTTTTGCCATATTCCGTCGTAACTTCCTGGTTGATTATAATGGATACCAACCCATTCCCGGTCCTGATTTGAAGATTTATGTTTGTTTCCGGATTCGGATAATAGAGGTCCACCGAATAATAGGTTGCCTCACTGTCTGCTATAATTTGAGTCAGTGGACAATTCTTGACGGTACATAATAAATTTTCCGATGCCTGCGTATGGGCACAGGAAAAGAGGAACAAAAAAATAAGTAAATACTTAAATAGGCTCATCACCGTGTTTTTCCTTGATGGATGTGAATGAATCCCGATTGAATCACAGTTCTCTCCGCCACCGCAAATACCCGTGCAACGTCTCATCGTATCCTCATCAATGCCGTTCGTTCTCCAAAACCTCTTAACGTTCGGTGTTTTAATCTCTTCCAATTCCATCGTTACTGCTGTACCTCTCCTCTTCTTGATAATTAGGGACCTCTTTTACAACACAATTTAATACTTTTATAGTCTAAATCGTGCTCAAGTTTTGGACAGCATTAATCATGCCAGAACGTGAAGCAAGCATCATGAGCTATAATGATATATGATATCTAATGGTTATAAATATTTTACGGCGGAGGGAAGCGCTTGAAAATTTACCGTAATTGCGTCAAAATGACATGTATAATCAGAATATCATTACGGATTGATCTTACAGCACATTAGTTGATGCCATATGCCAAAATGACATATAATACGCATTTTTGTCGTAGTATTCGGGACGAAGCAATGCTTCAACCTGTAAAATCGTAAAGAAAAAGAATTGAAAATCCAAACGTCGATCAATTCAGTTTCTGATAATGTAAATTACAACCCCGACGTGGACTATGGTGAAATGATTTCTGACAGAGGATTATTTTTGAAACTATTCTGTGTCTTGGTGTAAAAATTTGTAAAAAAAACAAAATACGATAATAAAGGCGTGTGAACGAGAAAAATAATAGATTTGGCATGAGTATACGTAAAGATTTCAAATATTATATCATCAAGCATGTCGTAACATTTCCTGCCTATTATCTTCTCAACTTGTATGCAAAAACCATCAAGCTGTCGCTTGAAAATAAGGACGAAATTAGAAACAACGTGGAAAATAGCGGACAAGTTATCTTAGCCTCATGGCATCAACGATTCTTCGGCGGATTTTATCTTTCCAGGATCTTTAACCGGCCAATCTCTATCATGATTTCAGCGAGTAAGGATGGAGACTTTATTGCCGATGTGGTACAACAAGTCGGGTGGGTACCAAGGAGAGGTTCAGGTTTACGGGGAGGAAAACAGGCACTAAGATTACTTGTTAAGGAAATCAAAAATCGTTTTCTGTGCGGCCATATCGCCGACGGCCCGACAGGACCGGCACAATTTATAAAAAGGGGCTCATCTCTCTTGCGTCACACTCAGGGGCTGCGATCTGTCCTACGTATGTATTCTATGAACGGCCGTGGCTTTTTAACAACTGGGATCGATTTATGGTTCCCAAACCGTTCAGTAGGGTCAAAATTCGTTTTGATTCCCTCATATTTGTGCCTGAAGGCGTTGATTCCGAATTGTTTGATGAATTACGCTCCGGTATCGAACGTCAAATGATAGACAGGTATGAAGAGGGAGATCAAAACTGGATACGGTAACGGCCAATCATGAAGAGGCCATTATTAAGAAATCATTTTGAGACTTTGTTGATATTGTTCAGTGAGTTTTAAATAATCCTTGACCCCGGCATCCGCATACTCTCTCTGTGACTGTGTTACATCCTTGATTACCTTGGCAGGATTGCCGGTGGCGAGCTTGTTGCGAGGTATACACATACCGCTCGGGACAACGGCTCCAGCACCGATGAAGGCTCCTTCCTCACAGACAACACCAAACAGCAGGATAGCTCCCATTCCGATCACACACCGTTCTTTAATATGGGAGTCGTGTATGACCACCGTGTGTCCCACAAGAACATCCTTTTCGATTACGACGGTTGCTCCGGGATCGACATGAATTACCGTGTTATCCTGAATACTGGTATCTTCATGGATTGTTACCGGTCCGTTGTCCGCACGAATGACGACGCCGGGTGCTATGAAACACCGGTCTCCGATAGTAACATCACCGATAATGACGGCATCGGGGTGGACAAAACTTTTCGAAGATATGACCGGCTTTTTCCCCTCGAATTCATAGATGGGCATGAGGGCTCCTCCTTTTTAAATGAAAATGCATGTGGATAGTCTGTACAGGGTTTCGACGGGGTTAACCTGTAAGAAAGCAGACAAAAATTTCAAATGACAAAATCCCAATGGCAAATCAAGCTCCAATGTCAAAAATAAAGTTTTTTATCATCAGGAATTTTGGTTTTATTCGGCATTTGAGTTTGGTTATTTGTCATTACAATCGTAGTTCTGAGGTTAATTATGGGAAATACGGCTTCATGAAAGTGCCTGTGATTGTTATATGGGAACGGATATCTTAATCGTTCCTCCTCGACCAAGGATGTCATGTAAATGGATATACCCGTCAAGCCGGCCATTATCATTGACGACAGCGAAGGTCGTAATTTCGTATTTCTGCATTGCTGCCATTGTGTCGGCAAGTGATTTGTCCGGACTGATTGTTTTGGGAGATCTTGTCATCAGTTCATCAACGGTCTTTTCTGTGAAGTTCAACCCTGTTTTTACAAAGCGTCGAATATCTCCGTCGGTAAGTATCCCCCTCAGGTGATTTTGCTCATCCGCAATCAGGACGAACCCGACGTTGTTTGTATCAATCACATGTATTGCTTCCAAAACAGGGGTTCCTGGCAGAACTTTCGGGATTTTGTCACCACAGATCATGATATCTTTTACTCTGGCCATCAATCTATGTCCCAGGTTTCCTCCCGGGTGAAATTTAAAAAAATTCTTCTCGGTAAAATTTTTTCTGTTTATCAGGGCAATGGCCAGGGCATCTCCCATGGCTAAGGCCGCCGTGGAACTCGATGTTGGCGTAAGGCCGAAAGGGCATGCTTCCCTTGCGACACCGACATCAATGATCACATCGCTCAGTTTTGCAAGGGTTGAGTGAGGGTTACCGGTAAAGACGATAAGTGGTACGTTAATATCTTTGATACTGGCAATGATCGTGTTTAACTCATCCGTTTCACCGCTGTTTGAAATTGAAAGCAGGACATCAGCTTTTGTGACGATTCCAAGATCACCGTGCAGTCCTTCGACGGGATGCAGGAAAATGGCGGGCGTTCCCGTACTGGTTAGTGTGGCAACGATTTTCTTCCCGATAAGACCGGACTTACCGATTCCGGTGACAATAACCCGTCCTTTTGAATTACATATAGTGTCGACTGCTTTGGAAAAATTTTCATCAACTTTGCCAATGAGATTTAAAATACTTTCTGCTTCTATTCTCAGGACTTCCTGTGCCCGTTGTATCGATTCTTTTCCCATAGGTTTTTTTATAATCCTTCTTTTGCTGGATATCTCTTGTCATGAGGACTCTTTCGATAAGATTTTACTCACAACTATCTGTAGCGATTTTATCGCATTCTTTCTTTTTTATTCACAATCTCGCATGTGTACATGACTGACTATCAGATAATTGAGGCAATGGCAAGGTGCATTTTATTGTTTTCAGGTGTCGTTGAATATTGGAAAAAGCTATGATAGTGTGGTGCAAATATTTTATATAATGCGAAGCAAAGGAGATAATAATGAAAATATCACATTTCTCACTTTCTCTTTCTACGACAGGTAATACGGATATTGTCGATATTACGGGCGATGTTATGAAAACGGTTGCACAAACGGATATTGCCAATGGAAATGTCCTCCTTTTTATTCCCGGATCGACGGCGTCGCTGACAACGATAGAATATGAAAGAGGTGTCATAGAAGACTTACGGGAAGCCGTTGAAAGAATTGCACCTCAGGGTATTTATTACCGTCATGACGAACGGTGGGGTGATGGAAACGGATATTCCCATGTGAGAGCTGCGCTACTCGGTCCTTCTCTGACGGTTCCGATAATCGACGGTCATCTTATCCTGGGTACATGGCAGCAGATTATACTCATTGATTTTGATAACCGACCGAGAACACGACGTATTGTCGGGCAGGTGACCGGAACGTGAAATGTTTCACTCGTGAGGTGTGAACTGTGTCATTGCCGTAATCATATATACCCTTTATAAAATTCTCAACATGCTACTTGTTCAGTTCAATCTGAATATAACGAGGGGATTTATATAAAAAATTTCCTGAAAAACAGAACGTAGTGTTCATATCTCGAATCATGCAAGACACCATTGCATCGAGATATAAAATTCGGAATGCAAAAACAATAGGCGATATATATATAATCTCCCTTACAGTCGTAACCTTTATGCGAAGATCTGAACGGAGGTATTTATGACGATGGAAAGCTTATTAAAGATAACGGAAAGTCCCTTTCTTTCGGTCTTTATCTGGATAGCCCTTCTGTTAACGGCACTCTATTTTGCAAGAAAACCATTCCACCGGGCAGTTATGTCATTCAGCAAAGTCATCAGAAATGCAATGCGTTTTTCTTCAGCCTCGGTGCTCAACGCAGAAAAAAAGCTGATTCAGCGAAACCGAGAGGTTCTCATTTCAGCCGGAATGGAAAACACGGAACGTCTGATTGATAGGGAGTTCGATCGTATTAATGCAGCAGTAGCAAGAGATCTGGATACATACCCCAGTCTTCACAGAAAACTTGCCGACCTGACGGCCCGGTTGGATGAGGATTATAACGAAAGTTCAGAAGTGCCGCCATCTCTTCCAACCTGGATGCCAATCATCGAATCGATTGCCAAGATCAAGCACTCCGGTGATTCGATGGTTGCAACCATGCTGGGAGAAATCAATAAAACTCTCAACGATCAGCATAAATCAGCCGTTGAAGCATATCGAAGTTCATTGGCTACCCGGCATACCATTCTGAGTAAAATGCTTCCATACTGGCGTCAGATGCAGAAAACCCTCGACAGAGTTGGCGAATCAATCACCAATCTGACTGAACGGGCAAAAACAATTGACAGATACATGGAAGAATATGAAATGATACGTGCCCAAGAAGATCAGGCTGTGCGGAAACTGTCTTCATCTTCGTTGACACAATTTTTCATTGCTGCTCTTGTCCTTCTTATTGCATTTGGTGGTGCTCTGATAAATTTCAATCTTATAGCGCTGCCGATGTCGGAAATGGTCGGTGGTGCAAGCTATATCGGACCCTATAAAACATCGGATGTTGCAGGTCTCGTCATAATCCTCATAGAATTGACCATGGGACTCTTTTTGATGGAATCACTTCGAATCACACGGCTCTTCCCGATCATCGGCAGCATGGATGATAAGATGCGTCATCGAATGATCTGGATTACGTTGACGATGCTCATTATTCTGGCCGGCGTGGAATCAGCGCTCGCCTTCATGCGTGATCGTATCGCCTTTGATCTGGAAACGCTCAGGCAGTCTCTGGCAGGCATAGAACAAGCAGGCTTGGCGTCCAGTAAGATACCGACCATTGGACAAATGGTCATGGGGTTCATCCTGCCGTTTGCCCTTGCTTTCGTGGCTATACCGCTTGAATCGTTTGTCGCATCGTCAAGAACGGTGGTCGGAATCGTTGTGGCGGGTCTGTTGAGAATGGTTTCTTTTTTCCTTCGTCTGCTCGGCACTATCAGTTACTTCCTCGGTCGCTTCGTTGTTAATGTATATGATCTTGCCATATTTCCCGCAATTTGGCTGGAGGGGGTAATCATCGGCATATGGCATAAAAAAGACATAGAATCAGGTCAGCAACTTGCAACGCAAGATCAAGACGGTGGACTCGATACAAACGGGCCGGCTGGACAAAAACTTGAATATAAGGAGCAAGGTCAATGAAAAAAATCGTAACGTTTCTTATAATTTCTTTCATGATAATCTCCGGTTGTACAGACACGAAAACTCATTCTAAAGGTGTTTATATGCTCCTCGATACGTCAGGCACGTATGCCATGGAGTTGAAAAAGGCACAATCGATCATCAGTTATCTGTTAGGGGTTCTCCAGCCAGGAGATACGATGGCCGTCGCCAGTATTGATACGGGAAGTTTCAGTGAAAAAGATATCATCGCTAAGGTAACATTTGATACGCGACCATCCATTTCAAACAATCAGAAACGGGTATTTCAGAGTGAGGTTAACAAATTTGTGTCTTCCGTGAGAAGCAGTCCCTATACGGACATATCCGGCGGCATATTGCAGGCCATCGAATATTTGAACGAAGCAAATTCAGGCCAGAAGTACATTCTCATATTTTCGGATCTCAAGGAAGAACTCGCAAAGGGTCACATACGAGATGTTCCCTTTCACCTTACTAACGTTGACGTGATTGCTCTCAACGTTACCAAACTCCGCACTGATATCCGCGATCCGAAACAATATATGGAACGTGTAGAAGAATGGCGGGCTAAAGTTGAAAAGGGAACCGGGAACTGGCGCGTCATCAACGACCTGGAGCGGCTGGATAACATTTTTGCCACGAGATAATACTACGATCACAATACAAGGACGGTGAAAGAAGTGTCCTCCTTCAAATTCACCGTCCCCCCGATCAATCTTTTTATCAAATTCCCGAACCACCACTTTAGTTTATACCGTCGTGATTTGTAACTGATATTAGAAATTTTGGATCATCTGCCGAAAAAGTTGCTGTCTTTTTCAGGATTCAGAGGGCCTCGAATCTTTTCTGCAACTAAATGGGAGAAGAACCGAAATTTTGAGCTGTGTCTTTCATTCTTGTTTTGATTATTGCAGGTCAGAAATAATAGTGAAAAAGGTTGGTGGTCTGATTATCTCACAACAACTTTATCGACATGCTTTTCAATTTTTTCTCTTATTTTCTCAAAATCGTCATCGGAATAAGTCGTTTTCTTCAAATATTTCGGGTCTAGTGTCTTGGATGGAATAAATTTCTGTAATATATAAAATCGAGAGTTTTCTAAGTTCTTACCGATTGTCAGAAGATCATCTGTGCTCAATTGTGATTTAACAACAGTTGTTCGAAACTCATAGGAAATATTTGATTTTGTTATCAGTTCAACACTCTTTTTAATGATCTCAGGTTTTATTGCCGATCGGGTAATTTTTTGATACTTGCCCCATGGTGCTTTAACATCCATGGCGATATAATCGATAAGATTGTTGGTAATGAGTGTTTCAAGCACATCAGGATGTGAACCGTTTGAGTCAAGCTTGATCAGGTAGTTCATTTCTTTTACCCGCTTGATAAAGTCGATGAGATCAGCTTGTAATGTTGGTTCACCGCCCGTGATGGTGACTGCGTCAAGCTTTCCTCTTCGCTTTTCAAGAAAAGAAAATATATCATCTACGGGAATTTTAATTTCATAAAAATCAGGATTTGAAAGTTCGGGATTATGACAGTAAGGGCATTTGAAATTACATCCCTGAGTAAATATGATAGCACATATTTTGCCGGGATAATCAATTAAGGAAAATTTTTGCAGACCGCCTATATCCATAACTTATACAGCAAAATCCTTTCTTAGTTTGAATTCTTCCTGTTTCCCTTTGTTCCACTGGTTTACTGGTCGCAGGTAGCCAACAACCCGGGAGTAGACTTCGCATTGTGCGTTACACGTGGGGCATTGTTTCACCTCTCCCTTTAAGTATCCATGGTTTGGACAGACGCTGAAGGTGGGGCTGAAGGTGAAGTAGGGGAGATGATACGATTCGCAGATCTTTCGTATCAGAACCTTCACTGTCGAGGGATTTTCAATACGTTCACCGGCAAAAACATGGAATACGGTACCACCGGTATATCGTGTTTGAATTTCTTCTTGAAGGTCAAGTGCTTCAAAGATGTCATCGGTGTAATTGACGGGAAGTTGTGTGGAATTTGTATAAAACGGATCCTCGCCGCTACTTCCATCACCGTTGACATTGGCGCAGATGATATCGGCATACTTTCCTTTGTCTTTTCGTGCCAAACTATATGATGTTCCTTCCGCAGGCGTTGCTTCAAGATTGTAGTTATTGCCGGTTTCCTTTTGATAGTCAATGAGTTTGTTTCGCATGAAGTCGAGTATGTCTTTCGTGAATTCATGAGCTTCCGGGTCGGCTATCGTTTTACCCATTAAATTCAGACAGGCTTCGTTCATACCCACAAGGCCGATTGTGGAAAAATGATTCTTCCAGTATTCTCCAAAACGCTCTTTTACATGACGAAGATAATATTTTGTATAGGGATAAAGATCGCCGTCGGTAAATCGCTCCAAAATTTTCCTCTTTATCTCAAGACTTTCTTTTGCCACCTTCATAAGGGTTTCTAATCGATCCATAAATTGATCACGTGTTTCGGAAAGATAACCGATTCTTGGTAAGTTCAGCGTGACAACTCCGATAGACCCGGTCAGTGGATTGGAACCGAAGAGCCCGCCGCCTCGTTTCTCCAGCTCCCTGTTGTCGATACGCAATCTACAGCACATGCTCCGTGCATCTTCAGGGTTCATGTCTGAATTGATAAAGTTCGAGAAGTACGGTACGCCATATTTTGATGTCATCTCCCATAAAAAATCCATGTTAGCATTATCCCAATCGAAATCTCTTGTAATGTTGTATGTAGGAATGGGGAAGGTGAAAACCCTGCCTTTTGCGTCACCGTCAGACATAACAGCTAAGAAGGCCTTATTGAATATATCCATTTCTTTCTGAAACTCTTTGTATGTTTCTTTCATGAGCTGACCGCCGCTGATAACATTCTGATCAGCGTAATATTGAGGAACTGTTACATCGAGGGTAACGTTTGTAAAGGGTGTTTGGAATCCGACCCTTGTGGGGACATTGATATTGAAGATAAACTCCTGCAGTGCCTGCTTGACATCATCAAAGTCCAGGTTGTCGTAACGGATGAAAGGAGACATCAGGGTATCAAAATTTGAAAATGCCTGTGCACCCGCCGCTTCACCCTGGAGTGTATAAAAGAAATTCACAACCTGTCCCAGTGCGCTTCGGAGATGTTTTGCCGGTCTGCTTTCCACCTTGCCTGATACCCCCTTGAATCCTTCAATGAGGAGATCATAAAGGTCCCAGCCAACACAATAGACAGAGAGGAGGCTAAGATCGTGAATATGAAAATCACCTTCCGCATGTGCCCTCCTGACTTCAGGGGGATAGATTTCGTTAAGCCAGTAAACTTTACTGACTTCGGAGGATATATAATTATTTAATCCCTGGAGGGAATAATCCATATTACTGTTTTCATTAATTTTCCAATCCTTTTTATTCAGGTACTGATCAACAAGATCGACTTCCATTTTATTGGTGATTTCTCTCAACCTGGCGTGTTGATCTCTATAAATAATGTACGCTCGTGCTGTCCTCCGGTAGGGGGAAGATAAAAGAATCTCTTCGACGATGTCCTGGATTTGTTCCACCGTCATAATCTTGCTGTCGAAGAGTTTTTCTGCCAGAGTCAGAACTCGTATCGTTAGTTTCTGGGCGGCATCCCCGTTGAACTCACCTGTTGCCGCTCCAGCCTGTGCGATGGCATGGGTAATCTTCGAAGCGTCGAATTTGACGTACCGGCCATCCCTTTTTCTTATCTTTTTGTGCATAACACTCCTCCGTGTGTCCCCCTGTAGTAAGTAAAAATACCACAATATGTTGTGCATATATGGTATGTAGATACTATATATAGCCACAAAATGTGTTTAAATACAAGAAAAATTTCTCATGTGGGATATAAAATGATGTGTCAGTCACACATGTTTGAATTACAAAGGATTTTGTCTGTCACGCTTTTACTAGTTCTGAAATGCTGAGAGAATGTAACCAATGTATCGACTGCTACGTCGTCTTAAAACAGCCTAAAATTTCTTGACTCATATGTGTACTCGTACTAATAATAGCAGGAAAAATAAAAATATTTCAGGAGAATAAGATTGATTCCACGATATTCGAGAGATGAGATGGCTTCTATATGGGGCCCGGAGAATAGATATCAGAAATGGCTTGATGTCGAGTTGATCGCCTGTGAAGCCCTTGCAAATATGGGAAAAATTCCCATGCAATCATTTTACACCATTACGGAAAAAGCAGGGTTTGATGTCGCGCGGATTGAAGAGATAGAACAAACAGTTAAACACGATGTCATTGCCTTTCTAACATCCGTATCGGAACATGTAGGAGAGGATGCGAGATTTATCCATATGGGTCTGACATCGTCTGATATTCTTGATACATCCCTTGCCGTTCTTTTAAGGGAGGCGTCAGAACTCCTGATGCACGACGTGGAGAAATTGTTGGTGGTTCTGCAAAAAAAGGCATTCCACTATAAAGATACCCTGATGATTGGGAGATCTCATGGAATCCATGCCGAGCCCATTACCTTCGGTCTCAAAATGGCGCTCTGGTACCAGGAAATGGAACGAAACAGGGAGAGATTGGTCAGGGCACAGGAAACAGTCAGTTATGGAAAAATAGCGGGCGCCGTGGGCACCTTTTCCTTTATAGACCCTCTTGTAGAGGAATACGTCTGCGGGAGGTTGGGTTTGAAACCCGCCCCTGTTTCAACGCAGATTGTTCAGCGGGACAGGCATGCCGAATTCTTTTCGACACTGGCAATCATCGCATCGTCCATCGATAAGTTTGCCACGGAGATCAGACATCTCCAGAGGACTGAAGTACGGGAGGCAGAGGAATTTTTTTCTCCGGGGCAGAAAGGTTCTTCAGCTATGCCCCACAAACGCAACCCCGTTCTGTCGGAAAATTTATCGGGACTCGCCCGTCTGGTGAGGTCATATGCCATGGCTTCTTTCGAGGATGTTGCCCTCTGGCACGAAAGAGATATCAGCCATTCATCAGTTGAGAGAGTGATTGCTCCCGACGCCACGATACTCCTTGACTTTATGTTGAATAGATTTACCGGCATGGTAGACAATCTTACCGTCTATCCCGAGAAAATGATGGCAAATCTCAACATGACCAAGGGATTGGTTTTTTCTCAGATGGTCTTACTGACAATGATCGAGAAGGGGATAACCAGGGAAAACGCCTATGCTATCGTACAGAGAAATGCAATGAAATCGTGGATGGAGGGGATTGAGTTCAAACAGTTGCTTCTTGAAGACAGTGAGGTTATGTCATACGTAACTCCCGAGGATATAGAAAGTACATTTAAAGTGGAAAACTTTTTAAAACACGTGAACTATATATTTACCAGGGTATTCGGAGGAGAAAATGAGGAAGCATGCGTGGATGGTTTTATTGATTCTCTCGGTGATCTGTCTAAGTTGTAGTCAGGTAAAAGAATATGTCGACATTGCAAAAGACGAAACTGTCTCGAAAGAATATCTGAATGCTTTAGAGATGTGGACACGAGATAAAACGGTCTATTCGCAGTTCGAAACCAGGGCTCACATCGTTGCGACTTACAAGAACAGGGCGTTTAACGAAGCTTATCTTGCCGAATATTCAAGAATCTATCAGTTAACGGATTCGGAAAAGGAAAAAAAACAG
>Ga0272442_10009877_pt1 | contig 11831 bp, 8 predicted proteins | sample SSMForm2O_FD_200262 | JGI IMG/M metagenome (GOLD analysis project Ga0272442, IMG submission 200262) | Marine sediment archaeal communities from Little Sippewissett salt marsh, Falmouth, MA, United States - SSM-Form-2O | ecosystem: Environmental > Aquatic > Marine > Wetlands > Sediment ...
TAATATCAATATGAAAGTAGAACTGATCGAGCCCATTGCCATGGAAGAGGGGCTCAGGTTCGCTATCAGAGAAGGCGGAAGAACAGTCGGCGCCGGCGTTGTCGGTAAAATCATAGAATAGAAAGATGCTCTGAGACCGTTATGCGAGATATAATAACATTAGCGTGTACAAAGTGTAAGCAGCGAAATTACACGACAACGAAAAACAAGAAAAAACAGACAGGCAGAGTTGAATACAAGAAGTACTGCCGGTTCTGCAATGAACACACAATGCATAAAGAAACCAGGTAGGTTTCTTTTACAGGCCTGTAGCACAAGTGGCTAGTGCACCGGACTCCAAATCCGGGGGTTGGGGGTTCGAGTCCTCCCAGGCCTGCTAGTTTTTTATTAAGGAGTGGCGATATGTTTGGGAAAATATCCAAATATTTTAGTGAAGTATCGGTGGAGCTCTCCAAGGTAAGCTGGCCGAGCCGGGAGGAAGTGTATGGTTCGGTTGCTGTTGTTCTGTTCCTTTGTATTCTGTTGTCTCTTATGATTTTCGGGGCTGATTTTGTCCTCAACAGAATGCTGAGGGTTATATTTTAATCAGAGGGGGTGTAACCAGTGTTGCAGTGGTTCGCAATACATGTGTTTTCAGGTCATGAGAAAAAGATTGAAAGATATCTTGAAAGTGAGATTGACCGCACCGGACTCAAAGACAGGATAACCCGCGTTGTAATACCTTCTGAAGAAGTGATTGAAATGCGGGACGGGAAAAAGCGGGTTAAGAACAAGATGTTTTTCCCGGGTTATATGCTCATTGAGATGGAACTGGATAACAAGACGCAGCATGTTGTGCTGAATACTCCGGGTGTAACGAATTTTGTCGGCCCTAAAAACAAACCGGTCCCTCTTCGAGAGGATGAGGTTAGAAGGATTTTGGGACGGGTTGAAGAGCGCAAGGGTGAGGAGATTATTGACATCCCCTACAGCGTCGGCGACCCGGTTAAAGTGATAGACGGGCCTTTTTCAGACTTCTCGGGTGTTGTCGAGGAAATCCAGAAAGAGAAGAAGAAGCTTAAGGTTATGGTAAGTATTTTCGGCCGCTCAACTCCGGTTGAGCTTGATTTTCTCCAGGTGGAACAGGAAAAGTAGTTACGAGTATTGTTTGAGGTATATGTATGGCAAAGAAGATTATTGGAATGATTAAGCTGCAGATACCGGCCGGTCAGGCGAATCCTTCGCCTCCGGTAGGGCCTGCCCTTGGTCAGCACGGCGTGAATATAATGGAATTCTGCAAGGCCTTCAATTCGAAGACGCAGGACCAGCAGGGCCTCATTATTCCTGTTGTAATTACCGTGTATGCTGACCGTTCTTTTACCTTTATTACGAAGACACCGCCTGCTGCAGTGCTGTTAAGGAAGGCGGCAAACGTTGAAAAGGGCTCGGGAGAGCCGAACAGAGAGAAAGTCGGCAAGGTTACTCGCGATCAGGTTAAAGAGATAGCTGAAACTAAAATGGTAGACTTGAATGCTCATGATATCGAAATGGCTATGCGCATTATTGAAGGCACTGCCAGAAGCATGGGTATTATTGTTGAATAATCAGGGTAAATTGAAATGAAAAAGATTAGTAAACGGCGCAAAGATGTTCAGGATAAAATTGACCGCCAAAAAGCATACGGTCTGCAGGAGGCTGTGAATCTGGTAAAAGAGTCTGCAAAGGCAAAGTTCGATGAAACGGTAGAGCTTGCGGTGCGCCTCAATGTCGACCCCAGAAAAGCCGACCAGATTGTTCGCGGCACGGTCTCTCTTCCCCATGGTACAGGAAAGTCTGTTACTGTGCTTGTGATCTGCAGCGAGGCAAAGGTTGAAGAGGCTAATGCGGCGGGAGCCGATTACGCTGGTCTTGAAGAGTATGTTGAGAAGATTCAGGGCGGCTGGCTCGATGTTGATGCAATTGTGGCGACACCCGATGTCATGAAAGATGTTGGGAAACTGGGGCGTGTTCTGGGTCCACGGGGATTGATGCCGAATCCGAAAGCCGGTACTGTTACTATGGATGTTGGTGAAGCAGTCAAGCAGCTCAAGGCGGGCCGTATAGAATACAGGGTTGATAAATACGGCAACATTCATGCTACAGTCGGCAAAGTATCGTTTTCTCCCGAGGCCTTGTCGGAGAACATCCGCAGTATCATGGAGCAGATCGTTAAAGCCAGGCCTTCGGCAGTTAAGGGGCGGTATGTCCTGAATATCGCACTGTCGTCAACCATGGGCCCCGGTGTGAAGATTGATATCGCCGAACTTGTTTAATGTACCTAAGTTAATGCAGGGATATATTTGTTATGGAAAGACCACAAAAAGAGCAGGTTGTAAAAAAAGTTACGGAAATATTTGAGCAGGCTTCAGGTATTTTTATAACTGATTACAAAGGGCTTGATGTAGAGCAGATGAGCGAGCTCCGCAGTGCATGCCGGGAGAATTCCGTAGAATACTTCGTTGTAAAGAATACTCTGGCGCGTATCGCAGCCCGGAATGTGGGTCGCGGGGAGATGGCCGAGCATTTTAAGGGTCCGTCAGCTATCGCGTACAGTTATGATGATCCTTCAGCGCCTGCACGGGTTGTTTCGGAGTTTGCCAGGAAAGCAAAGAAGCCTACTATACGGTTTACGTTGTTTGAAGGTAATTTTTACGGTCCTGACCGTGTCGCAGAGATTGCTTCACTGCCATCAAAGGAAGAGTTGTACGCCCGGGTAGTTGGCGGTTTCAATGCGCCCATTTCAGGATTTGTTGGAAGGTTGGGTGGCTTGCTGCAGAAGTTTGTTGGTACGCTGCAGGCCATTAAAGATGATAAAGAGAAAAACGAGGCATAATACAGCGCCATTTAGGTCGTATTTTAAGTTTGGAGGATAAGAATGACCGAAGAGAAAAAACAGGGCGAGGCTGTCGAGGCTGCAGAAGAAAAATCTGAAGCTAAAGACCTGAGTAAGAATGCTCAAAAGGTACTCGACGCAGTTAAAAAACTTACTGTTCTTGAACTCGCAGAACTCGTAAAAGCAATGGAAGACGAGTTTGGTGTATCGGCCGTTGCGCCTGTTGCTGCTGTGGCACCTGGTGCTGCACCTGCTGGCGGGGCCGAAGCCGCCCAGGAAGAAAAGACAGAGTTTGATGTTGTGATCAAGGATTTCGGATCAAACAAGATTCAGGTTATTAAAAGCGTAAGAGCTCTTACTGGTCTTGGACTGAAAGAGGCAAAGGAACTGGTTGAATCTGCTCCCAACGCCAAAGTAAAAGAGGGTGTTACAAAGGAAGAGGCAGAAGACGTCAAAAAGCAGCTCGAAGAGTCCGGAGCAACAATCGAGTTGAAGTAATTACAGTTTTCCCAATTTATGAGGAGAGTGGTTTTTTAACCCATGGAATACGTTCAGCGAAAAACCTTTGCAAAAATCGAACCGGCTGTAGGCATCCCGGACCTGCTGGATATTCAGCTTAAGTCGTTCAGGGAATTTCTGCAGTACGACACTGAACCGTCAAAGCGGAAAGATCAGGGCTTTCAGGAAGTATTCAAGGCTCTTTTCCCCATAAGCGATACCCGTGAGAATTATATTCTTGAATTTGTTGAGTATTATGTGGAGGAGCCTAAATACTCAGTAGAGGAGTGCCGTGAGAGAGGCGTTACCTATGCTGTTCCAATAAAAGCCAAGCTGAGGCTTTCTGTTCGTGATCCCTACAGTGAGAAGAAGCGATATATAGATACTATCGAGCAGATTGTATATCTTGGTTTATATCCTTTTATGACTGAGAAGGGTACGTTCATTATTAATGGTGCTGAACGGATTATTGTGAATCAGCTTCACCGCTCTCCCGGTGTTTTCTTCGATGAGAACGATTTGACAAAGGGCGCCAAAGCCTTCTCTGCCAGGGTAATACCCTTCAGGGGCTCATGGCTGGAGTTTGTTATAGATGGAAACGACCTGATGTATGTATACATAGATCAGGGAAGAAAATTCCATGTTACAACACTTATGCGCGCCCTTGGTGTCAGTTCTGATGAAGAGCTTTTACGGTTGTTCGACATGGTCGAAGAGGTGCCGGTTACAGCGGCCGCCTTGAAAGACTATGTCGGTAAAAATGTATTTTTCAATCAGCAGGATGTCGGTATCGTCGACAAGGATACCGGTGAAGTTATACTGGAACATGGAAGTCAGTTAACAGAAGAGGTGATCCCTGTTCTGAAGAAACTGGGTGTGAAGAGCCTTAGTTTTATTGTAACTGATGACCGTGTTGCGGGTGCTGATGTGATCTACAATACCCTGCTGAAAGATGTAGTAAAAACAGAGCAGGATGCAGTAGAGGCGATTTACCGCCAGCTTCGTTCCGGAGAGCCGCCTGACATAGAAACAGCGCAGACTCTTATTGAGCGGCTGTTCTTCAATCCCCGGAGGTATGATCTGGGGCGTGTAGGCAGGTACCGGCTGAACAGAAAGCTGGGTGTGGAAGTCGGAGATGATGTGACTGTGCTGACTCATGAAGATTTTGTGTATATTATTAAATATCTTCTCAGGGTCAGGAGCGGTGTAGAGCCTACTGATGATATAGACCATCTCGGCAATCGGCGGGTCAAGACAATCGGCGAGCAGTATGCGGATCAGATGAATATTGGTTTGTCACGCATGGCAAGGATGATCAAAGAGCGGCTCAATATCGGCGACAGTGAAAAGATTACTCCGCAGGATCTGGTAAACGCCCGTACGATAATGTCAGTGATAAATACGTTTTTTGGAACCAGCCAGCTCTCACAGTTCATGGACCAGACAAATCCATTGGCTGAAATGACGCATAAACGCCGTTTGTCAGCTCTTGGACCCGGCGGTTTGACAAGAGAGCGCGCAGGATTTGAAGTGCGTGATGTTCACTATTCCCATTACGGCAGACTCTGTCCTATTGAGACTCCGGAAGGGCCGAACATCGGTTTGATCTCTTCTATTGCGACATATGGAAAGATCAATGATCTCGGATTTCTTGAAACGCCGTACAGAAAAGTGGAAAACGGTACGGTTACCGATGATATCGTATATATGAGTGCTGACAATGAAGAAAAGCACATTGTTGCGCAGGCAAATGCTCCGGTTGACGAAAAAAGGCATTTTGCCAAAGACCGGATTAAGGCAAGGTACAGGGGTGAGTTTCCTGAAGTCAAGCCGGAACAGATAAATTATATGGATGTCTCTCCGAATCAGATCGTAAGCGCGGCAGCTGCATTGATTCCGTTTCTTGAGCATGATGATGCAAACAGGGCCCTCATGGGTTCAAATATGCAGCGTCAGAGTGTGCCTCTTCTTAGGCCTCAGTCTCCAATTGTCGGCACAGGCATGGAAAAGAAAGTGGCTATTGACTCGCGGGCCATGATTGTTTCCAGGGTCGATGGCGAAGTCGTGTATGTCGACTCTGAAAAGATAATGATTGAGCCGGTCAGGAAGAAAAATCAGGATCTGTTTGATTTTGAGAAAGACAGCACTGTTACATATAAGCTGACAAAATTCCTGAGGACGAATCAGGATACAATGATCAACCAGAAACCGCTGGTTGACGTTGGTGATAAAGTGAAAAAAGGTGATGTCATTGCTGACGGATGCGCCACTGAAAAAGGTGAGCTCGCTTTAGGAAGCAATGTACTTGTGGCCTTTATACCCTGGAGGGGTTACAATTTTGAAGATGCTATTGTAATCAGTGAGCGGGTTGTAAAAGATGATGTCTATACCTCTATACATGTGGAAGAGTTTGAGCTTCAGGTGCGGGATACCAAACGGGGTGAAGAAGAGCTGACGCGGGAAATACCGAATGTGTCTGAAGAGGCTACCAAGGATCTGGATGAGAACGGTATTATCAGGGTCGGTGCTGAAGTAAAAGCCGGTGATATTCTTGTTGGAAAAGTCACGCCCAAAGGCGAGACAGAGCCCACGCCTGAGGAGAAGCTGCTAAAAGCGATTTTCGGTGAAAAAGCGGGTGATGTCAAGGATGCGTCTCTTAAAGCTCCCCCGGGAATGAACGGAATAGTTATAGACACAAAACTGTTCTCTCTGAAGAAACGGGACAAAGAGACAAAGAAACGTGACAAGGAACGTATAGAGAAAATTGAAAACTGGGGGCAGCAGGAAAAGAAGCGTATATGGGTTGAAAGAAATGATAAACTGAGAGATTTTCTGGCAGGAGGCAAAAGCCTTGGAGTCCGGGAGGAAGAATCTCAGAAGATCATTATCAGGAAAGGCGCTTCTTTCTCAGATGCGACACTTGCAAAGATCGATTTTGACACCCTTGACTGGTCAACACCGTGGGTTGAAGGTGAAGACGAGAAGAAGGGTGTTGTCGAGAAAATATATCAGGCATATACAAAGAAGCTTAAAGAGATTGATGAAACTGTCAAGCGGGAGCGGGATAAGATCGCAGTTGGCGATGAGCTTCCTCCGGGTATTATAAAACTCGTACGCGTGTATGTGGCACGTAAAAGAAAGCTGCAGGTTGGTGATAAGATGGCTGGAAGGCACGGGAACAAAGGAGTTGTGGCCAGAATAGTTCCTGCTGAAGACATGCCTTTTATGCCTGACGGCACTCCTGTGGATATCGTGCTTAATCCTCTTGGCGTGCCTTCCCGTATGAATCTGGGCCAGATTCTGGAAACGACTCTGGGCTGGGCTGGACACAGGCTGGGAATAAAGTATGCTACTCCTGTGTTTAACGGGGCTACTGAAGAAGAGATTATGCAGGAAATTGAAAAAGCGGGTATTGAAGAAGACGGGAAGACAGATCTGTTTGACGGTAAAACAGGCGAGAAGTTTGACCAGCGTGTGACAGTCGGATATATTTATATGATGAAGCTGTCTCATCTGGTTGAAGATAAGATTCACGCGCGTTCCATCGGTCCCTATTCTTTGATAACGCAGCAGCCTCTCGGCGGGAAAGCCCAGTTCGGCGGTCAGCGTTTCGGTGAAATGGAAGTTTGGGCGCTTGAGGCATACGGTGCATCACATACTCTGCAGGAGATATTGACTGTTAAGTCCGATGATGTGCGCGGAAGAGCCAAAGCATATGAAGCAATAGTCAAAGGGGAGAATCTGCCGGTGCCCGGTATACCGGAATCTTTCCATGTGCTTTTAAAAGAATTAAATGGACTCGGCCTTGATGTCGAGTTGCAATAATGATATACCTCGTGGAGGTGAGTTACCTTGTCAGTTGACCTGAGAAAAAAAGGTTTTAGCAATATTTCCCTTAACCTGGCGTCTCCGGATACCATTTTAAGCTGGAGCAAGGGGGAAGTATTAAAACCGGAGACAGTGAACTATCGTTCTTACAAGCCTGAAAAGGACGGCCTTTTCTGTGAAAAGATATTCGGGCCGGTTAAGGATTATGAGTGTCATTGCGGAAAATACAAACGGATCAGGTACAAGGGAATTATCTGTGACAGGTGCGGTGTAGAGGTTACAACAAAATCTGTCAGACGGGAACGCATGGGTCATATATCACTGGCTGTACCAGTGGTGCATATATGGTATTTCAGGTCTATACCATCAAAAATAGGGTATATACTGGGAATGTCCACCAGTGAGCTGGAGCGGGTAATCTATTATGAATCCTATGTGGTGACTAATCCCGGTTCAACGGGATTGGAGATGAAGCAGCTTCTTTCTGAAGAAGAGTATCTGTCAATTCTTGAGGAATTGAGTATAAAGCGCCAGGAAACTTCAGAAGATGAGTTTGAAGAAGAAGAATTTGAAGCACTGATGGGCGGAGAAGCTATAAGCAGGCTTCTTGAAGATGTCGATATTGATGATCTTGCCCACGATCTCCGGGCCAGGTTAAAGACAACCACATCAAATCAGGCAAAAAGGGAAATCCTGAAGCGCCTGGGCGTTATTGAGTCATTCAGGAGAACCGAAAGCGGAAAACCAAACAAGCCTGAGTGGATGGTAATGTCTGTGGTTCCTGTTATTCCGCCGGAATTGAGGCCATTGGTTCCCCTTGAAGGCGGAAGGTTTGCGACATCAGATCTGAATGATCTGTACCGGCGGGTTATCATCCGAAACAACAGGCTGAAAAAGCTTCTTGAAATTAAGGCGCCTGAGGTGATCCTCCGTAATGAAAAGCGCATGCTGCAGGAAGCGGTTGATTCTCTTTTTAATAATGGTAAAAGAAGGGCTGCAGTACGGGGTGAAGGAAACAGGCCTCTTAAATCCCTCTCAGATATGCTGAAGGGGAAACAGGGCAGGTTCCGGCAGAACCTTCTCGGTAAGCGTATCGATTATTCAGGCCGGTCTGTTATTGTGGTCGGACCTGAATTGAATATGGATCAGTGCGGCCTGCCGAAAGAGATGGCCCTTGAACTGTTCAAACCGTTCATTATTAAAGAGCTGGTTCAGCGCAGTATAGTAAAGACTGTTAAATCCGCCAAGAAACTGGTTGAACGCCGTGATGATGAGGTATGGGATATTCTTGAGCAGATTATTAAAGAACATCCTGTTATGCTGAACAGGGCGCCGACTCTTCACAGGCTTGGTATACAGGCATTCCAGCCGATCCTTGTCGAGGGTAAGGCAATATGTATCCATCCTCTTGTATGCGCGGCCTTTAACGCGGATTTTGACGGTGACCAGATGGCTGTTCACCTGCCTCTTTCGGTCGAAGCGCAGATGGAAGCTAAAGTACTCATGCTTTCGAGCCATAATATCCTGTCTCCTGCAAATGGAAGGCCGCTGGCAATACCGAGCCAGGATATTGTACTGGGCTGCTACTATCTCACAAAGACAAAAGATGGCGATACAGGAGAGGGACTGATTTGCTCAGATGCTGATGAAGTGCTTATTGCATATAATGACAACAAAGTCGGGCTTCATGCAAAAATATCTGTGAGAATTGACGGAACTATTATAAAGACCACGACCGGGCGCGTAATTTTTAATCAGATAGTGCCTAAAGAAGTCGGATTTATCAATGAGCTGCTTACAAGGAAGCGAATTGAATCAATAGTCGATTATACATATAAAAAAGTAGGGAATAAAAAGACCGTTGAATTTCTTGACGCATTAAAGAAGCTTGGTTTTTACCATGCAATGAAGGCTGGCGTAACTATAGGGCTCAATGATGCGGTTATACCTGATGAGAAATACACCCTGGTAAAGAAGTCAACCCAGAATGTTGAAAAAATCCGCAGCCTGTATGAAAAGGGCGTAATTACTGACGGCGAGCGGTATAATAAAGTAATAGATGTGTGGACACGTACAACAAATCAGATTGCCAACTATCTGTTCGACCATTTAAAGGGAACAGACGCGGGCTTCAATCCTATCTATATGATGGCTGATTCGGGCGCAAGGGGAAGCAAGGAGCAGATTCGTCAGCTTGCAGGTATGCGTGGTTTGATGGCAAAGCCGCAGAAAAAACTGACCGGTGGAACAGGCGAGATTATTGAATCTCCCATTACAGCGAATTTCCGTGAAGGCCTCAGTGTACTGGAATACTTTATTTCAACACACGGAGCGAGAAAAGGACTGGCTGACACTGCATTGAAAACTGCCGACGCAGGATACCTGACCAGAAGGCTGGTTGATGTGGCTCAGGATGTTATTGTTACCGAGGAAGACTGTGGAACAATTATGGGGCTTCATGTAGGTGACCTGAAAGAGGGCGAGGAGATTATCGAGCCCCTTCGTGACAGAATTCTTGGAAGAGTAACCTCAGAGGATATATACGATCCTGAGACCGGTGATATTATTGTTGAATCGGGTGTGCTTATTGATGAAGACATAGCCGATATGATAGTGACCCGGGGAGTTGATAATGTCGGTATCCGGTCGGTGCTGACATGTGAGTCTGAACGGGGAGTCTGCGCCAAGTGTTACGGGAGAAACCTCGCTACCGGAAAACCGGTGACCATAGGAGAGTCGGTAGGTGTTATGGCTGCTCAGTCAATCGGAGAACCGGGCACACAGCTTACTCTGCGTACATTTCATATCGGCGGTACAGCAAGCCGTATTGCTGCCGAGTCTGAAGTGACGGCAAAAGAAGATGGAAATGTCAAACACGAAAACCTGAAATTTGTCAAGCAGGAAGACGGGACGCTTATTTCTCTCCGGCGTAACGGACAGCTTAAACTGTATGACAGGGACAACAGGGTAGTATCTACATTTACAGTGCCGTATGGCGCCCAGATAATGGTTGAAGATGGCGAAGAAGTTAAAAAAGGACAGAAACTGTTTCTGTGGGATCCATACTCCGATACAATTTTGACAAACACTGACGGTGTTACAGAGTTCGTTGATATCATTGATGGTGAAACCTACAGAGAAGAGGTCGATGAGGTTACCGGACAGCGGCAGATGGTTGTTGTTGAGTCCAAAAACAGAGAACTGAATCCTCATATAAATATTCTTGATAAAAAAGGCGATAAGCTGGGGTCGTACATTATACCTACAGGCGCCCATTTAATGATAAAGGACGGCCAGGAAGTAAGTGCCGGTGATGTTCTCGTGAAAATTCCGCGAGAGATCAGTAAAACCAGGGATATCACGGGCGGCCTGCCGAGAGTTGCCGAATTATTTGAAGCCAGGAAGCCCAAGGACCCGGCAATTGTCAGTGAAATTGAAGGTACTGTGAAATTCGGCCAGGTTAAAAAAGGCGTCCGTAAGATTATTGTTGAATCTCCTGACGGTACTGACTTGAAAACCTATGTTATTCCCTATGGTAAACATCTCCTCGTGCATGAGGGCGATTATGTGCATGCCGGAGAAAAGCTTTCTGAGGGATCGGTTGTACCTCATGATATTCTGGCGATCCTCGGCGCGAACCAGGTCCAGGAGTATCTGGTAAATGAAATTCAGGAAGTTTACAGGCTCCAGGGCGTTCGTATCAATGACAAGCACATCGAGGTGATTGTACGGCAGATGCTGAGAAAAGTCCGTGTAGAAGATCCCGGCGATACAGAACTGCTGGAACGGTCTGAAATCGATAAGTATTCATTCCTTAAAGTCAATGACTATATTATGAGCAAGGTGGTCGTTGAAGATCCGGGTGATACAGGATTCCGCATTGATGATGTTGTTGACAGGTCTAAAGTGACAATGGAGAATGAGGAGGCTGAAGAAGAAGGAAGACAGCCCGCTGTGTTCAGGCCCGCCCGTCCGGCAACATTCCGTCCAATGCTCCTTGGTATAACAAAAGCTTCTCTGGGTACAGATTCCTTTATCTCAGCAGCCTCTTTTCAGGAAACGACCAGAGTTCTTACAAATGCAGCTATACGGGGCAGTGTAGATAATTTGATCGGACTGAAAGAAAATGTCATTATGGGCAACCTTATTCCGGCTGGTACAGGACTGAGGAAGTTCAGAGATATTCGGGTTTGGAAAAAAGAAGATATGAATGAAGATACAGAAGAGTCTCTTCCGAAGAAGGAAGGTACTCAGGATATCGAGCAATAAGTAAAGCGTTGAGGAGGATTCGTTGCCGACACTGAATCAGCTTGTAAGAAAAGGCAGAAAAGTAATCAAGAAAAAGAACAAGGCGCCGGCCTTGACAAATTGTCCCCAGAGACGGGGCGTCTGCACGAGAGTATACACGACTACTCCAAAGAAACCTAACTCTGCCTTGCGTAAGGTGGCAAGAGTACGCCTTACCAATGGATTTGAAGTTACTGCATATATCCCCGGTGAGGGGCACAATCTTCAGGAGCATTCAATTGTGCTTATCAGGGGAGGAAGAGTAAAGGATCTTCCAGGTGTCCGGTACCATATTGTACGCGGCACCTACGATACAAGCGGTGTAGAAGACCGGAAGAACGGAAGATCGAAATATGGTGTAAAACGG
>Ga0272442_10009878_pt1 | contig 11831 bp, 6 predicted proteins | sample SSMForm2O_FD_200262 | JGI IMG/M metagenome (GOLD analysis project Ga0272442, IMG submission 200262) | Marine sediment archaeal communities from Little Sippewissett salt marsh, Falmouth, MA, United States - SSM-Form-2O | ecosystem: Environmental > Aquatic > Marine > Wetlands > Sediment ...
AAGCCTTTGGCTTTACACACGTCATAGAAGCCTTCTATTTTCTGGTTGACGCCTCCAATCGGTTGGACCTCCCCCCTCTGGTTTACTGAACCGGTAACGGCTATATCCTGTCTGAGTGCCAATTCTGAAAGACTTGACAAAATTGCATAAATCTCTGTTGATGACGCGCTATCCCCATCGACACCACCATAGGATTGTTCAAAACAAATACTGGCGCTCATGGTAAGCGGTTTGTCCTGGGCGTACTTACCCCTGAAATATCCTTCAAGTATCAGTACTCCTTTGTCGTGCGTCTTACCTGATAGTTTTGCTTCTCTTTCTATATTGATAATACCGGCTCTGCCCATTGATGTTTGTGCTGTGATTCTCGAGGGTTTTCCAAAAGCATAATCTCCCATATCATAAACAGAAAGTCCGTTCACCTGTCCGATTACATGACCTTCCGTGTCGATCATGATAGTTCCATCTTCGATCATTTCCTGAAGTTTATCTTCAACCAGATTAAGCCGTTCGATTTTTTCTTTATACGCCTTATCGACATGTTTGCCTTCTACTAATGTATTTCCATCTTTCCCGGCCCAATAGTTTGCTTCTCGTATAAGGTCTGCAATATCGCTAAATCGGGTGGAAAGTTTTTTTTGTTTTCCTGATAATCTGATACCAAATTCTATGATTGCTGTTACTGCGCTTTTATGGAACTGCAATAATTTTTCATCTTCAATAATTCTTTTTATAAAAGATACGTAATCGTTGATGTGTTCTTCTCTGTTGGGCATTTCTATGTCAAACTGCGCTTTTGTTTTAAAGATTTTTTTAAAGTCTTCTTCTAAATTATAGAGGAGATGGTAGAGATAATTATCTCCGATCATAATAACTTTCGTGTCAATGGGTATCGGATCAGGTTTCATTGCCGTCGATGCCAGACTGAATGGGTCATAGGGTTGCATATTCAACTGTCTGTTCTTAAGGGTTCTTTTGAGGAATGACCATACACCCGGTTCGATCAATGCTTCAAGAGCATTAAAAACGATATAACCTCCATTCGCCCGTAGAAGAGACCCTGCCTTTATTCGAGTAAAATCCGTTTTCCAAAATCCTGATCTGTCGATTTCTCTTTCAATAGTGCCGAACAGATTTTTGTATGTTGGTGCCGTTTCTATGATGACGGGAACCTTTTCCGTTTGTGAGTTGTCGACGACAACATTAACTTTGTATTCAATGAATTTTCTTTCCGGTACTGACAGGTTATATGGAACTGGTATTTGCTCACTTTGCTGCTTTTGACCTTCGTCTCCGTCTTTAAGTATTTTGAGGTTTGATAAAATATTTTCCTGCACCTCGTCTAAGTAACTTTTAACTTTGTCAGTGTATTTCCCATATTTCAGCCGTATATCTGAAACCATGCCACTGACGACGGGAAATCCTGTCTTATATTCGAGAGAATTCATCTCTTTGCGGATTTCTTTTTCGATCTGACGGGTTTCTCTCATAAGGGTATCGAGTTCAGACCGCAATTCACTGAGTTTCCCCCTCGTTTTTTCAAGGTCTTCTTTTCGATATTTATCCTGCTCCGTCAGAGATTCCAATTGTTCGATAGGAACTGGTTTGCCTTCATAAAGGGGTGCGATATCTTGTTTGGTATACTGTCCTATCTGAAATTGAACGAGCTGGAAATTCTCCTTCTGAATCTTTTCGTTAAAGTCCTTGACCATTCCTTTTTGTCTTGCCATGTGACTGCTTACAATTTGTTCGGACGCCTTTTTGAATTCTTCACTTTCAAATATATGGGGTATCTGCTTCCTCAAATGAAGAATCATTTCCTCCATGTCTTTTTGGAATTTTGTGCCTTTACCGGCAGGAATCATAATTACCAGGGGCATGTCGGGATTTCTAAAATTATTTACATAGCAGATATCGTCGGGTATCTTTTTCCCGAGATCAAGTTGATTCAGCAAAGACTTTATCGTTGACGTTTTACCCGTTCCTGTGAGACCGGCTGCATAAATGTTATAACCGGGACTTTGAATTTCCAGGCCGATCCGTACAGCCTTGACGGCTCTTTCTTGTCCGATGATTCCCTCCGAATAGTCACATTCTGCCGTGTTCTCGAATCCCAGGGAATCGGGGTCGAGTTTGAAACGCAACTGTTCAGGAATAATTTCCTCGAAATTTTGTTTCATTTTCAACATAGCTCACGTATCGTTTCTGGTTAATTATCTGTGGAATATTATGGTGACGATTGAATTTTGACTTGCCTGATTTGTGAAGTACTATAATTTATGTTTTTATAATTGTCCATATTTTTATTGTCTGGGGACATACGTTCTGGTAGGCTACCCGTTAGAGTTCTTTACGAGTATCAGTAACGGACTACATGCCTGATATCACTTTCAAGAGCCAAGCTATGAAAACATACACGATTATTGTGCAAGCGATTTGTTGTTGTATTGGCATTTCATTGATTTTCATTCCTGCTTATTGTGGAGCTTTTGATCTCACTGCCCGTGGCGATCGTGGAGACATAAAGATTACCTCGCAGTATCGTAACCTCCATCCCGGGGAAGTAATAAAGATTTCACTGAAAATGCCCCGTTTTTCCTCTGCGCGGGCATATTTTCAGGATAGAGAATATATGTTTGCTCCCGAACGGAATGGTTCTACATTTTTACTTCTTGGTTTGGGTCTCGATGTAAAACCCGGTATACAAAATCTCGATATTCACATCGATCTCTCAAAAGGAAATACAAAAACGTATTCATTTAAGATTCCCGTTGCGGAATGGAAATTTCCCATTCAAAGGATTACAGTCGATGAAAAATATATTCTTCCGCCTCCTGAAGCGAAAGCACGGATAGAGAAAGAGAGAACAAAAGTAGATTCTGTTTATCGAATATATACCCCCCGCTGGTTAGGCTATGGGAGGTTTATTGTTCCGTCAATGGGAAGCATGAGAAAAAATTTTGGTGAGAGGAGAATATTTAACGATACGTTTCATTCACGTCACCGGGGAGTTGATATTCGAGCCCGTCGTGGAACACAGGTAAAGGCAACCAATTCAGGGAAAGTCGTCCTCATCCATAATCTTTATTATGGCGGTAATACCATTATCATTGATCACGGCCTGGGCCTTTTTTCCATCTATTGTCACCTGTCAAAGATTCTTACGAAAGAGGGAGATCTCGTCCGTAAAGGAGATGTCATTGGCCATGTTGGATCAACGGGCAGGGTTACGGGTCCCCACCTTCACTGGGGGGTCAAGCTCTTTAATCAAGCCATCAATCCTCGTTCACTTCTTTATCTGTCGTTCGACGAATGACCGGACTGTGTTTGATGATCACCGGATGCTATCGATGATCAAGCGGATTAATTCCGTCAAAACAACTGAGGCACAGGTCGTGTCTCGGAATCATAAGGGCCTGAACAAAAGCATTCAGGGAATTGAATTTGACGGAATCAGCACCGATTCGATGTGCAATCCACGATTCCAACTCTCGTAATTCATCAATAGACGTGATGTTACCCGTTTTTATCAGTTGTCGTGCAATCAATTCATCGTAAGATCGCGTTGAGATACCGAAATCGCAGGGGTACATCAGGGGAGGACAAGAAACTCGAACATGCACTGCTGTTGCACCGGCGTTTTTCAAATCATTCACCTTGTTCATGATCTGGGTTCCCCGCACAATGGAGTCGTCGCAAATAATGATTTTCTTTCCTCTAACAGCGTAAGGAAGTACTGATAATTTACGTTTAGCCATTTTTTCCCGGGCAATTTGCGTTGCCTGCATATAACTTCGATCGGCATATCGATGATAGAGGAATACTTCCTGGTAGTTAATGTGCGACCGTTGATGGTATCCGAGCGCATGACCTATGCCCGATAGCGGCACAGGAGCTACAATGTCAGCATTGAGGTCTCCTTCATCAATGTCTCGTTGAGCAAGCTGTGCCCCCAAATTACTCCGAGCTTCCTGCACGTATACACCATCGATGATGGAGTCAATACTTGCTGTGTATGCCCATTCAAAAGCACAATGTGCCTTTCGAGGAGATGGTACCTGTCCCATAGTGTGAAAGCCATTTTCAGTGATAAGAACTATTTCACCGGGACGGACGTCACGGAAATTTTCCATTCCAAGGTTTTGAATTGCACGAGATTCAGAACTTACAACATAGCGCTCAGCATCTTGACCCAGCATGAGCGGACGGAATCCGTAAATGTCACGTGCCGCATATATTCCTTCTTTTGTCAATACAACAAGTGAGTATGCTCCTCTGACTTTATCGGCGAGCCTTGTAATGCCGCTGACTATATCAGGTTCCTCAATAATAATTTTGGATATCGTTTCTATGTGATAGCTTTTATAATATGATTTACCTCGGTCCATCATTTCCTTCATCAGTTCATCGGAGTTGATGACGTTCCCACTGAATGCAATAGCAATTTCCCCAATTTTTGTCTGCCATTTCATCGGTTGTCGTTCCCACAAACTGACATGACCGATTCCCCACGTACCCTTCAGTATTCTCAGCTCTTCATCGGTAAAGGTGTCGATGACCTTGCCATGATGGGTGATATGATTGATTTCCTTGCCGAACGATAAGTCTCCATCGAGCTCTTCTTTTCCCTGTTCGAGAAAATCAATCTGTTTTACCCGGCCTGTTTCATTGTTGTACGTGGAAATACCGCAGTACTCCTGCCCTCGATGTTGAAGAAAGTCAATTCCCTGATAAATATCCTGAACACACTCCTTTTGAGAGAAAAGACCAAACAGTCCACAATTTTCTTGTATCGATTTCATAGCTCATCTCTTATGGTTTATTATCTAATGTCTTCATGGTAACGCTGGAGAGATTTTACACGTCCATGGCCTGTCCGCACAGCAACGATACCTTTTGCAGCCGCAACCGCTGCGGCTGACGTCGTAATATAAGGCACCTTGTATTTGATTGCAGCTTTTCTTATATACGAATCATCATACTGGCTCATTCTGCCGCTTGGTGTATTGATTACCAACTGGAGTTCTTTGTTTTTTATACCATCAACAATGTTTGGCCGTCCTTCATGCATTTTCAGGATCGGTTCCGTTGTGATCCCATGACCGGCAAGAAACTCCTGAGTGCCTTTCGTCGTTTTAATAGTAATACCAAGCTCACTGAACGCCCTGGCAACTTCGACAACAGCGGCTTTATCCGGATCGGATACGGTTATCAAGACCGTTCCTTCTGATGGCAGGATCTGTTGAGCTGCCTCCTGAGCCTTAAAAAAGGCAAGACCGAAAGAATCAGCCAGCCCGAGAACCTCACCGGTTGATCTCATTTCGGGTCCCAGGAGAGGATCAACTTCAGGGAACATGTTGAAGGGAAACACTGCTTCCTTGACACCAAAATGGGGAACAGATCGATGTTTCATATTGAGGTCTTTCAGGTTTTTGTCAAGCATAAGCTGTGTCGCGATTCGGGCCATGGATACGTTACACACTTTCGATACGAGGGGAACGGTTCGAGAAGCACGGGGATTGGCTTCGAGAATATATACAATATCATCTGCTATGGCGTACTGGATATTCATGAGTCCCGTAACATTGAGTTCAACAGCTATTTTCTTCGTGTACTCATTGATCGTGTCGATATGGCGGGCAGGTATGCTGATAGGGGGGATCACGCAGGCAGAATCACCTGAATGGACACCGGCCAGTTCAATATGTTCCATGACTGCCGGAATAAATGCATCGGTGCCGTCTGATATGGCATCAGCCTCAGCCTCAATAGCATTTTCCAGGAACTTATCGATCAGAATAGGTCTTTCGGGCGTTACGTCAACCGCTGCCGCGATATAATGCTTCAACATATCCTCATCGTGGACGATTTCCATACCACGTCCGCCAAGAACATACGATGGGCGCACCATCAATGGATAACCAATTTCCTGTGCAATGTTGAAAGCCTCTTGGAAGGTGCTTGCCATTCCCGATTCCGGTTCAGGAATTCCAAGCTTGTCCATCATTTTCCGAAAGCGATCCCGATCTTCTGCAAGGTCGATAGTTTCCGGTGATGTTCCGAGAATTTTGACTCCGGCATCAGCAAGCTCGTTTGCAATATTAAGCGGTGTCTGTCCTCCGAATTGAACAATAACACCTTCCGGCTTTTCCTTTTCATAAATACTGAGAACATCCTCGACCGTGAGGGGTTCAAAATAGAGCCTGTCCGATGTATCGTAATCCGTCGACACCGTTTCAGGATTGCAATTGATCATGATCGATTCGTAGCCTTCATCTTTGAGTGCAAACGCCGCATGAACACAGCAGTAATCAAATTCTATTCCCTGGCCGATCCGATTAGGTCCTCCTCCTAGGACGATGACCTTTTTTCTGTTTGACGATTCAACTTGATCGGGAGCGTTATAGGTGGAGAAATAATACGCCGCATCCTCGACGCCACTGACTGGCACCGGTTCCCATCCCTGGACAATCCCGAGCAATTTCCGCCGCTCACGTATTTCCGTTTCGGTAATATCAAGCAATTGTGCGAGGTATCGGTCGGCAAAACCATCTTTTTTCGCTTGGATGAACAAAACGTCAGGAAGATCTTTGCCCGTGTATTCGAGCACTTTTTCCTCCAGTTGAACGAGCTCTCTCATCTGTTCGATAAACCACGGCTTGATGTGGGTTTTTTTATGGAGATCGCCGACGTCTGCTCCTTTGCGCAGGGCTTCATACATGATGAACTGCCGCTCACTCGTCGGCTTTGCCAACAGTCCCATCAACTCTTCAAGAGGTTTCTCATGATAGTCCTTTGCGAAACCGAGACCATATCGATTGATTTCAAGCGATCGGATTGCCTTTTGAAGAGCTTCTTTATAGGTCTTACCAATGCTCATTACCTCACCGACGGCACGCATCTGAGTGCCGAGGATGTCTTCGGCACCTTCGAACTTTTCGAAAGCCCATCGGGCGAATTTAACAACAACATAGTCGCCGGATGGTTCATATTTGTCCAGCGTACCTTCTTTCCAATACGGTATTTCATCCAATGTCAGACCGGCTGCAAGCAGTGATGAAATGAGGGCAATCGGAAAACCCGTTGCCTTTGAAGCAAGGGCAGAAGAACGAGACGTCCGTGGATTGATTTCAATGACGACAATCCGATCCGTTTTCGGGTCATGGGCAAATTGGACATTAGTGCCGCCGATCACTTCAATTGCTTCAACAATATCATATGAGTGCTTTTGGAGCCGTTGCTGAAGTTTGGGGGAAATGGTGAGCATCGGGGCAGTACAGTAAGAATCTCCCGTATGAACGCCCATGGCATCAACATTTTCAATAAAGCACACGGTAATCATTTGATTTTTTGCATCGCGCACAACTTCAAGTTCAAGTTCCTCCCACCCCAGGACAGATTCTTCTATCAGTACCTGTCCGATAAGGCTTGCGGAGATTCCGCGACTGGCAATAGTCTGGAGCTCTTCTTTGTTATAGACGAGGCCTCCTCCCGTTCCACCAAGTGTATATGCAGGTCGTATAACAACCGGATACCCGAGTTCTTCGGCTATCTTTTCGGCTTTTTCAACACTGTAAGCGGGTTCGCTCCGTGGCATGTCGATACCAAGCCGATTCATGGTATCTTTAAATGCAATTCGATCTTCTCCGCGCTCAATTGCATCAACATTCACACCAATAACCTTGACGCCGTATGTGTCGAGCACGCCGGATCGATTGAGTTCTGATGTCAGATTAAGACCGGACTGGCCGCCCAGATTGGGAAGGATTGCGTCGGGGCGTTCCTTCTTAATGATTTCTTTTAAAGACTGGACATTTAAAGGTTCAACGTAAGTTATATCAGCCGTGCCGGGATCAGTCATAATTGTTGCCGGATTTGAATTGACGAGAACGATTTCGTATCCCAGCGATCGTAAAGCCTTGCATGCCTGAGTGCCGGAATAATCGAACTCACAGGCTTGACCAATGATAATAGGACCTGATCCGATAATCATTACTTTTTTTATATCAGCTCGTGCGGGCATAATACATTACCTTCGTTTCGTAAGTATTTCATGTTTCGGGAATGTAGTGTTCTATGAATGAGTCCTACATTTTGGTCGATGGAGTATAGGGGACTTGCCCTTTTGTGTCAACCTGATTTTAACGGTGTATATCTCAGGGAATATGTTTACATGGATTGCAGAGACTAAAAAGTAATACAAGGAAGAGGCAAGACACTATGGGGTTGTACATTATTTATTTCTCACCGCGTAGTTTAGCGAACTCCTTCAGGAGTTTTTCTTCTTTCCTGCTCAGATGAGTCGGCACTTCAACAACGGTCTGAACGATTTGGTCTCCCTTTCCATAACCTCTCAGGTGAGGAAACCCTTTTCCTTTCAGTTTAAAAATCTTTCCGTGCTGCGTACCTTTTGGAACTTTGATTTTTTCATCTCCATTCAATGTGGGCACTCTTAGCGTTGCTCCGAGAGCTGCCTGGGTGATGGAAATGGGAGTCTTGCAGAATATGTCGTCTCCTTTTCTTTCGAAAAACTCATGGGGCTCAACATAAATGAAAACATAGAGGTCCCCTCGCGGCCCGCCGAATTCGCCATCTTCACCTTCGCCCCGCAGTCTCAACCGTGATCCCGTCTCGACCCCCGGAGGTATTTTTAACTGAACCGTTTTTTGTACTTTTGCTTTGCCCGTTCCCCGACAGGCCCGGCACGGATTTTTAATGACCATTCCTGCTCCCCGACAGTGAGGGCAGGTCGTACTGATACTGAAGAATCCCGTCCTCTGGGTAACCTGACCTCTTCCTTGACAGGTTGAACAGACTTCAGGTTCCGTACCCGGCGCAGCTCCCGTCCCTCCGCATTCAGGGCATCGTTCAAACTTTTCCAAGTCTATGTCGGTGACGATACCGAAGGCTGCATCCATGAATGAAATTGACAGATCGTATCGAAGATCAGCCCCTTGTCGCGGTGCCGTTCTCGATCTTGTTCTACCTGAACTGAAGCCGAAAATATCCTCGAAAATGTCGCCAAAGCTGGAAAAAATATCTTCGAATCCCGTAAATCCTCGGAATCCGGCGCCGCTGAGTCCTTCATGCCCGTACCTGTTGTATATGTCTCGTTTTTCCGGGTCGCTTAAAACTTCGTAGGCTTCCGCAGCTTCTTTGAATTTTTCTTCTGCTGGCTTATCGCCCGGATTTTTATCCGGGTGATATTTCATTGCCAGTTTTCTATAGTTTTTCTTTATTTCTTCTGACGAAGCATTTCTGTCGACGCCGAGAATATCGTAATAGTCAGCCTTCATAATATATACGCTTTGAATTTTTCTGCATTAGACTCTCTACGGTCTGCATGCGATTGCTGTTTTTTGGACGGTGACCGGCAAACAGATATACGGAACCGCCCTTAAAATAATAACCGTTTTACGCTCTGTCAAGCGATGACGATATTTTATTGTATCAGGCGCTTCAACGCTTCTTCATATTTTTCCCTGGTCTTTTGTATAATGTGATCTGGTAATTCCGGGGCCGGTGGTTTTTGATCCCACTCGATTGAAAGAAGGTAGTCCCTGAGAAACTGTTTATCGTAACTCTGTTGCGGACGTCCTTCTTCGAAGAGGTTCTTTGGCCAGAATCTCGATGAGTCGGGTGTCAATAATTCATCAATAAGTATAAGTCCGTCATCAATCATTCCGAATTCCATCTTGGTGTCGGCAATTATTATGCCTGCTTTATCAGCTATTTTCGTTGCTTTATCATAAATGTCCATGGTGATGGTAATTATCTTTTCCGTCAAATCGTGGCCGATGATATTTTCCATTTCCTTTTTTGTCATGGGCATATCGTGCTCACCCGCTTCCGCCTTTGTCGACGGTGTAAAAATAGGTTCGGTAAGTTTAGCCGATTCCTTTAATCCGCCGGGAAGCGTGATGCCTGAAATTGTTCTCCCCTGAGAGTAATCTTTCCAACCCGAGCCGGTTAAATAACCTCGGACGACGCATTCGACCGGTAACGGACGTGCTTTCCGAACAAGCATGCTTCTATCTTTCATGGATGCTCTGAATGGTATGCATTCCTTGGGGAATTCATCCACATTTGTCGTAATAAGATGATTTCCGATAATATCAGTCATTTTATCGAACCAGAATACGGACATGCGGGTTAATATTTTACCCTTGTCCGGGATGGGATTGGGCATGATGACATCAAAAGCGGAAATTCGGTCTGTGGCAACGATGAGCAGGTGATCATGTATGTCATATATGTCCCTCACCTTACCTCTGCTGACAAGGTTCAACTCTTTGAAATTTGTCTTGATAATTCCTGAATCACTCATGGCTTTTTTACATTACCGAAAAAAAGGATTGTACTGTTTTTCATGTTTTATCGTCGAGGTGGGGGACGGTCCATAGTTATGTCCCGGTAGAACGACGGTATCTTCAGGCAACGAGAGTAAATGATTCTTGATCGAGTTAAACATGATTTCCCAGGAGCCTCCGGGAAGATCTGTTCGCCCCACACTTTCGACAAACAGAGTATCTCCGGTAAAAACATAGCCCGGCATGTAAAGGGATATTCCTCCCGGTGAATGACCGGGTGTATGGATAACATTCAGTTTTACCGTGCCTACCGTGATCGTATCACCATCCTTCACGGTTATGTCTGCTGGTGGCGATGACTTTGCCTGGAACATTCTCAGCATGACCTCGGGAGTTGAAACGAGCATGTCGGCATCGCTTTCGTGAATGATAATCTCGGCACCTGTTTCCTCTTTCATGTCGGCATTACCACCGGTATGATCGACATGACCGTGGGTATTGACGATGTATTTTATTGTTATGTTGTTTTCTTCTGCGACTGAAATAATATCCTTCGTTTTGGCAGCGGGATCGATAACCAGACCTTCACCACTTTCGGTATCACCGACTAGGTAGGCAAATACAGCCATGTTACCAACCTGCATTTGTTTTAGAATCATGGGTAACTCCGTTTTGTTTGAATTTTTTTGCGGAGCGATGGTATTTCGCACTGAGAAAAAGGAACATTGATAGCCTTTTTCCAGTGTAAAGTCAATGTATTTAAGGCCTGGTATTGAAGAAACCTTCTCAATCGGGGGAATTCGACTTTCGATTGATCTCCTTGGTATAATGAGTAAAGTATCATGAGTTGTGTCAAAGAACGCTTCCCGTAGAGAAAAAAAAGTATCTATAGCGGACGGCTCCATGACAATGAAGGATTTTACGCGAGTCTCGATGTTTCTTGATAGATACTCACATTGCCCGTGTAATAGGCTGACGTTCATTTTTTATGTACTGAAACTATTAAAGGTTTTCTCTGAATGACCTATTTCTTTTCATTTTTTCTGTATGTTTTGATAACCCCTCCTCTAATCCTATTCATCTCGCCCTGCTTTTCTTCATAAATAGCTTTGGCCTCGACAGGGTTTTCTACAATGTGGGGAGTTATAAAGATGTAAAGATTTCGTTTTTCCCGGACTTCGCTCCTGTATTTGAAGAGCCAGCCGAGAACCGGTATATCTCCGATACAGGGGACTTTATAGATGGTGTTTGTAATATCTTCTCCCACCAAACCGCCGATCACAATGGTGTTGGTGTCCTTGATTGATACGACCGTCTTTGTCGTTCGTTTCAACGTTGTCGGTCGGTCCGTCGCCGTAGCTGTTGTCACCAGTTTTGTTACTTCCTGGAAAATATTGAGGCGTACAAATCGTGCCTGGCTGATCTGGGGGGTGATTTTTAAGGTTACTCCCACATCTTTATATTCATAGGAGCTGTAATCTATATTAGAAGTTGATGTTTCTGCTCTCGTTTGATACGGAA
>Ga0272442_10009879_pt1 | contig 11831 bp, 9 predicted proteins | sample SSMForm2O_FD_200262 | JGI IMG/M metagenome (GOLD analysis project Ga0272442, IMG submission 200262) | Marine sediment archaeal communities from Little Sippewissett salt marsh, Falmouth, MA, United States - SSM-Form-2O | ecosystem: Environmental > Aquatic > Marine > Wetlands > Sediment ...
CCTGCCCCTGGAATGCTGATCATCAGTTGGTCCTGATCGGACTGCAGGGCCGGGAATTGTCACCTGAAACAACCCCGCCCAGCAATCTGGTCTTTCTGATCGATGTTTCCGGATCCATGAACCAGCCGGATAAGCTGCCGTTGTTGAAGAATGCGTTTCAGATGATGACCAAACAGTTACGTCCGGAAGAACGTATTTCGATCGTGACCTATGCCGGCAATGCCGGTCTGGTCCTGGAGGGCGCAACGGGCCTTGAAAAACAACGGATCTTTGATGCGATCGACCGTATGCAGGCCGGCGGCTCCACGGCCGGCGGCCAGGGAATCCGTTTGGCGTACGAGGTGGCCAGAAGGAATTATATTCCCAACGGCAACAACCGCGTCATCCTGGCGACCGACGGGGATTTCAATGTGGGCGTGAGCAGCGACGCGGAAATGGTGCGCCTGATTGAAGAAAAACGCCAGGAAGGCATCTTCTTGACCGTGCTGGGTTTCGGCACCGGTAATTACAAAGATGCCAAGATGGAAAAGATTGCGGACAAGGGCAACGGTAATTATTATTATCTCGACACGATCCAGGAAGCCAAGAAGGTTCTCGGCCATGAGCTGGGATCGACCCTGTTTACGATCGCTAAGGATGTTAAAATTCAGATCGAGTTCAATCCGGGCCGGATCAAGGCCTACCGTTTGATCGGTTATGAAAACCGTATCCTGGCCAAAGAGGACTTCAATGATGATACCAAGGATGCGGGTGAGCTCGGCGCCGGACACACGGTTACGGCTTTGTACGAGATCTTGCCAGCTGATTCTGAAGAGGAATTCGGAGACGTGGACGCCTTGAAATATCAGCAGGTCAAAGTTCGGACCAGCAGCGATCTTTTAACGATCAAACTGCGGTATAAACAGCCGGACATGGATACCAGCCAGCTGATTAGCCGGGTGTTGGTTGAAGAGGAGATCGAAGTTGAAAATGTTTCGCAGAATTTCCGCTGGGCCTCGGCGGTCGCGGAGTTCGGATTACTGCTGCGCGATTCCCGATATAAAGGCAATGCCAACTACCGGTATGTGCTGGAGCAGGCGCGCCAGGCCAAAGGCGCGGACTCCTGGGGCTATCGCAGTGAATTCATCAGCCTGGTCGAGAAGGCCTTGGCGTTTGACGTCATCCCCCGAATCGCGAAATAGAAAAAAAGTTTTTTTTAATTCATTGTGCTACAATAAGATCCCAGACCAACACCGGGTTTTCAAACCCGGTGTTGGGAAGGTTATCGATTAAAAGTCAAAAGGCTCGCCGTATTAAACTGCATTTAAACTTTTTTACTTTGATCCTTGACCATTAACTTTTGCCAGGAGGTTTTTATGCATCCCAAGAAAATCTTATCCATCCTGACCTGTTTGCTGCTCGTTCCGGTCGTAGCCGTGGCGCAGACGGTGACCCAGAGCACGGTGGATGACCAACAGGCGGTCGAGGTCACGGTTTACAACAGCAATATTGCGCTCGTCAAGGACAGACGGCAGATCGGCTTGCCCAAGGGGCAGGGTGAGCTGCGGTTTATGGATGTGGCCGCGCACATCCGGCCCGAAACGGTTTACGTCGAATGCCTGAATCATCCCGACCAGTTCACGGTTCTGGAACAGAATTATGAATATGACCTGATGGATTACAACAAACTGCTGGATAAATACGTCGGCAAAAAGCTAAAAATTGAAAATTATAACGCGTATAAGGACACGACCAAAATGGTGGATGCTGTTTTGCTCAGCAATAACAGCAATCAGCCAGTATATAAAATCGGGGATGAGATCTATCTGGGTTACAACGGTATCCGTATCCTGCCGGAGATCCCGGAGAATCTGATCTCCAAACCGACGTTAATGTGGTTATATGATTATGCCGCCAAAGACAAGGCGCAGATCGAGATCTCCTATCTGACTTCAAACATGAACTGGAAGGCGGATTATATCCTGGTGCTGAACCGGGATGATACGAGGGGCAATCTGGCCGGCTGGGTGACCGTGGATAATAAAAGCGGCACGCTCTACAAAAATGCGGTCTTGAAGCTAGTCGCGGGTGAAGTGAATATTGTACAGCCGCGCCATGCCTACAGGAAAGAGATGGTCTTAGCCGAAGCGACGGATGGTTCCGGGCAAGCTCAATTTCAGGAAAAGGGCTTTTTCGAATATCATATTTATGATCTCCAGCGGCCGACTACGCTGAAAAACAATCAGATCAAGCAGATCAGCTTGCTGGAGGCCAATGGTATCACGGTTGGGAAGGAATACCTGGTTTACGGGCAGCCATATTATTTCACCCGCCAGTACCGCGAAGAAAAGCCCAAACAGCCGGTTAATGTCAACATTAAGTTTAATAATGCCAAAGATAATAAGTTGGGTATGCCTTTGCCCAAAGGCACGGTCCGTCTTTACAAACAGGATGAAGAGAAGAAATTGCAGTTTATCGGTGAGGACGCCATCGAGCATACCCCCAAGGACGAAGAGGTATCACTCAAGGTCGGCGAGGCCTTTGACATCACCGCCGAACGCAAGCAGACCGATTACCGTCAGCTTTCAACGCGTTTGCACGAAAGCGAATGGGAGATCACGCTGAAGAACCATAAAGAAGAGGATGTGGTCGTCAGCGTGATCGAACCGGTTTATGGCAACTGGCAGGTGATCAACAGCAGCCATTCGTATACAAAAGAAGACGCCTTCACGCTGCGCTTCGACGTTCCGGTAAAGAAGGATGAGGAGATCAAGGTCGTCTACCGCTTGCGGGTGGGCCTGCAGTAGTTTCTGATTTAATAGTGTTAGTCAATAATGAATGGAAAGGGGCGGGGTATTCTTTCGTGCTCAGACAGTCTTCGCCGCTATCTTTCTACAAAGACAGCGGCTGCGGAACTCGCACGAAAGAATACCCCGCCCCTTTCTGGCCTGAAACGTTGGGTTTTCTAATTTCCGTACAGTGAAATTTCAGGGCTTTGTTTCATCTGGACAAGTGTTATGCCAGCTGTTATGATGGTCGCGCGTGGATCGATTTCCCGGTTGCTGGCCGGGGAATGTTCCTGTGGGGTGTTTGTTAGAGATGTCGTCCGATCTTTTTTAGATGTTGATCAATAATATATTTAATAAAGGATCCGTCTATGCAAGAACGCCGTGAATACCACCGCATGAAGATCAGCATCCCGATGAGTTTTTGTATCCCGCCGGATTTTTCGCGTTATTTAAGCACGACTTTGGATATCGGCGGGACAGGTCTTTCCTTCACAACCAGCGTATCCCCCCAGCCCCGCCAGGAACTGTTGATGTACCTGATGCTGCCCGGTGAGGACAAGGTCGAGGTGCATGGCCGCGTTATCCGAACCGAGCGCATCAGCCCCCAGCGCTTCAAGGTGGGGGTGCGGATTGTGGATCCGATCAAATTCGACGAGAAAAAATTCGTTAAATTCTACGCGGCCAAATTAAAAGAATTATTTTCTCCCCAAAAGGATCAATAAGTCGGAGGAAATCATGGCCAAGATATTGATCATTTACTATTCCCGCACGGGTAATACAAAGAAAATGGCCGAATTCGTGGCTGAAGGCGCCAAGGCCAAGGGCGCAGAGGTCAACGTGAAGGAAGCTGCCAATGTTGAGTCCCGCGAACTCTTGGATTATGACGGAATCATTGTCGGATCACCGACGTATTACGGGGCCGTGGCTTATGAGGTTAAAAGGGTTTTGGATGAGAGCGTGGATTTTCACGGCGAACTGGAAGGCAAAGTCGGCGGCGCATTCTCGTCGGCAGCCAATATCGGCGGCGGAAATGAGACGACAGTCTTAAATATCCTGAATGCGATGTTGATTCACGGCATGATCATTCAAGGGGCCTATCAGGGCGATCATTATGGCTCCGTTTCGATCGGCGAACCCAATAGCCGCGTTGAGGGGCAGTGTAAGGCCTTGGGCCAGCGCGTGGCTGTCCTAGCGGACAAACTCCATGCCAAAAAGTAAGAATAAGAAATCATTTAACTGACGGAGATGATGATGAAGAAAAAGATTGCGCTCCTGACTGGCGGCGGGGATTGTCCCGGTTTGAACGGTGTTATTCGCGCGGTCTCTAAGAAGGCCATTCTTGACTATGATATGGAAGTGATCGGCGTCGAAGACGGCTACCAGGGGATGATCGAAAACCGGGTCCGGCCGCTTGATTTTGAGGCGGTCTCCGGTATCCTGACCTTGGGCGGTACGATTTTGGGGACCAATAACAAGGCCCATCCTTATAAATATATTGCGCCGGCCGATAAGGACGCTCAACCCCGGGATGTTTCGGCCCAGGCTATTGAGAACATGAAAAGATTAGGGGTTGACTGTTTAGTGTGCATCGGCGGAGACGGAACGCTGAAGATCGCTCATTGCTTATGCCAGGATGGGCTTCCGATTGTCGGGGTTCCCAAGACGATCGACAATGATATCCGCGGGACGGAAGTTACCTTCGGTTTTGACACCGCGGTTGAGATTGCCACCGACGGAATCGACCGCCTGCATACCACGGCCCAGTCCCATCACCGCGTCATGATCCTGGAGGTCATGGGCCGCACAGCCGGTTGGATTGCGTTGCACTCAGGGATTGCCGGCGGCGGGGACATTATTCTCATCCCCGAGATCCCTTTTGATATGGATGTTATTGCCCAGCGCGTCAAGGACAGGAGCCATAAAGGCAAGCGCTTCAGCATCATCGTTGTCGCCGAAGGCGCTAAACCTAAAGGCGGGAAGGTAACGGTCAAGAAGATCGTTAAGGATGCCAGTGAACCGGTGCGGTTAGGCGGGATCGGTTTTTCGCTTGCCGACGATATTGAAGGCATGACTGGGCTGGAATGCCGGGCCGTGGTTATGGGCCATTTGCAGCGGGGCGGATCCCCAAGTGCGTATGACCGGGTTCTGGCGACCGAGCTTGGCACGCGGGTCGTAGATATGATTACAGAAAAGAAGTACGGGCATATGGTTGGGATCCAAGGCGGCCGTATGGTCGATGTGCCTTTGGAGGAAGTGGCCGAGGGCCCGCGCCTGATCCCGACGGACCACCCGTTGATTGCCGCCGCACGGTCGGTCGGTACCTGTTTTGGATAAAAAAAGACAGTCCCCATTTGGGAGGACACGTTGGTGGGAATTCGCCGCAATATTTTGGTAAGTGGGATGCTGTATTGATTCTGCGTTTTATAAACTTTTAGGTCGTTGAGAAGGGGAAGAGATATATCCCGTATATTAAGGAAAGATCGATGAGAACAAAGACACTGGACAAACCCGTTAAAACCGAAAAACAGACCACCAAACCGGCCTGGAAGATCATCCACAAACCGATGACCAAGGAGGGGCTCAAGACCTCTTTTTTGGAAAACCGCGAATATGCCATTTCCAAAGATCAGTATTCGGCAACGGCCAACGATAATTTTTGGGCAGCGGCCTTGGCGGTGCGCGATCGGGTCGTCGAGCGCTGGATCCATACCCAGCAGCAGTATCACAAGCAAAACGTCAAACGCGTGTATTATCTTTCTATGGAGTTTTTGATCGGCCGTTTGCTCGGTAATTATATGTACAATCTGGGGCTGGAGGATGATCTGGCGGCGGGCCTGCAGGAGTTGGGTTTCGATATCGAAGAGATCCGTGAACAGGAACTGGATGCGGGCCTTGGCAACGGCGGTCTGGGCCGGCTGGCAGCTTGTTTCCTTGATTCTATGGCGACCTTGGGGATCCCGGCCCACGGCTACGGCATCCGTTTTGATTACGGGATTTTTCACCAGAAGATCCGCGACGGTCATCAGGTTGAGTTGCCGGATGAGTGGTTACGCTCGGGCAGCCCATGGGAATTCGCTCGTCCGGAATACAGCGTCAATGTCCGTTTTTACGGCCGGGTTGATACCTCCCACGATCGCAGTGGCCGGATGGTTTTCCGTTGGGTGGATACCCAGGACGTCCAGGCGGTGCCGTATGATTTCCCGATCCCGGGCTATAAGAACGATGTGGTCAATACCCTGCGCCTCTGGTCAGCGCGTAGCACCGAGGAATTCGATTTTAATTATTTCAAGCACGGGGATTACGAGGCTGCGGTTCATGACAAGATTTCTTCCGAGGTCATCTCCAAGGTTTTGTACCCAAATGACGATATCAGCCGCGGGCGGGAACTGCGCCTGAAACAGGAGTATCTTATGACCGCGGCCACGATCGCGGATATCATCCGGCGTTTTAAAAGCGAAAATTCCGATCTAAGGCAGCTATCGGACAAGGTCTCGATTCAGCTGAATGATACCCATCCGACGCTGGCGATCGTCGAGTTGATGCGGCTGCTTTTAGACGATTATGATCTTGATTGGGAAACCGCCTGGGATATCACCGTACGGGTGTTCGCTTACACCAATCATACCCTGATGCCTGAGGCCCTGGAATGCTGGTCGGTGGAACGCCTGGAGCGTTTGCTGCCGCGGCACATGCAGCTTATTTGCGAGATCAACGCCCGTTTTCTGAACGAGGTATCGGATCAATACCCCGGTGACGGCGAGCGCCTGCGGCGCATGTCCATTATCGACGAGGGGGAGACCAAACGCGTGCGCATGGCCTATCTGTGTATTGTCGGCAGCCATTCGGTCAATGGAGTATCGCAATTGCATTCGGAGCTGCTCAAGACACGTATGCTGCGGGATTTTCACGAGTTCTATCCCGGCAAATTCAATAATAAAACCAATGGGATCACCCAGCGCCGCTGGTTGCTCAAGGCCAATCCGCTTTTGTCGCGTTTGGTCACGGATGCGATCGGCGACAAATGGACGGTCCGTTTGGATGAGTTGCAGAAACTGAAGAAACTGGCCGATAAAAGCGCGTTTCGTAAGCAATGGCATCAGGTCAAGCAGGTCAATAAAAATTGGCTGTCGGAATATATCCGCCGCACCAGCGGGATCAGCGTGAATCCCGAGTCGCTGTTCGACGTGCAGGTCAAAAGGATTCATGAGTATAAACGTCAGATCCTTTTCGGTTTATTTATTATTTCCCAGTACTTGAAGATCAAACATCATCCTGATGATTTTTTTCAGCCGCGGACGTTTATGGTCGGGGGCAAAGCCGCACCGGGCTATGCCATGGCCAAGCTCAGCATCAAGTTTATTAACAGCATCGCGGATGTGGTTAACCGCGACAAGGCTGTCCGGGACAAGATGAAGGTTGTTTTCTTGGAGAATTACCGTGTTTCGCTGGCGGAGAAGATTTTCCCGGCCAGCGATATCTCCGAGCAGATCTCTTTGGCTGGCACCGAGGCCTCGGGCACGGGGAACATGAAATTCATGCTCAACGGGGCTTTAACTGTCGGGACCATGGACGGAGCCAATATTGAGATCGCCAATGCCGTTGGGCCCGAAAACATTTTTATCTTCGGTCTGCAAGCGCCGGAAGCGGAAGATCTGAGGAACAAAGGCTATCATCCGCGCCAGTTTATTGAATCCTCGCCGCAGCTCAAGACTTGTCTGGATTTGATCCAGAACAACTTTTTTTCGCCGTTTCATCCCGGCATTTTCAATCCGATCTTGGACGTATTGTTCAATCACGATCCGTTCATGGTCTGCGCGGACTTTGACGCTTACTGCCGTATTCAGGAAAAGGTATCGGAGGCTTATCAAGACAAGGCAGATTGGATTCGGAAATCCATCATCAACACGGCTCAGTCGGGGATTTTCTCCAGCGACCGGACCATACGGGAGTATGCCCGGCAGATCTGGGATATCCCGGTGAAGGCCTGATTGTTGTTTTGAAAGACTGCGCCACAACCTCTGGAAAATACATTGACATTTATGGTAAAATATTTATGATGAATTTATTGCACAGGCTTTCTCATTTATTCCCAAATACAAGGAGGTGTATATGCGTAAGGTTGTTGCAGGAATCCTGACCGTGGTTTTCATTCTTGCAACGCTCTCGCCGGCGTTCGCGCAGTTAATCGACTGGAACCGGCGCAACAAAACAGAGGGCGATGCGGTAACGGCCCCGGCTCCGGCCCCGCGTGCTCCCGTGCGTCGTTACACGCCACGGATTATTGAAGTGCGCGGAACGATCATCGCGCTCAACGAGCGTAGAAATCAGATCACGATCCGGGACGCTGAAGACGGGCTTCGCAAGGAATTTACGGTGGATGAGAGTGCCATGAGCGAATTATCCCGCTATGACGAAGTGGTTATCACAATCGAAGAGGGTTCCCGGATGGCCACCTCCGTTCGGGTTATCCGTTAAGACTGGCTGATTCCGATTTCTTTAATCCTCTCTGGATTCTGGGATTCTGTTTTTTTTGGATGAATCCTTGAGTTTCGGGAGGATTTTTTTTATCCTACTGTAGGGGAATAGCTCGATCTCTGTTGGGTATTTTTTTGAGATTTTTTGATTTGAGAATAAAAGACGTGAACTCCTGAAAACAAGATATGTTTCGTATACGCCAAGTCCATGATAATGTCCTTCCGCGTAACCGTTCCGCCATCAGTCAGGTGGAGCATATCCTGCGAACACAGTTTAGTGAATTAAGCCGGCACGATATTAGCCGCGTCCGTAACGCCTTTGAACGGCCGGAGCCCAATCTTTTGCACCCGATCCTGCTGGTGGCAGACGACCCGAGCGATAAAGTGCAGGGCTTGGCTTTTTTGTCGTATTTCCCGGATATCAGGTGCTGTTTTCTTGATTACTTGTCGGCCGCCAAGTTGAAGACCAGTTTCGGGATTGGTGGAGCCCTGTATCAACGCGTGCGCGAAGAGGCGACGGCATTGAAAGCTGATGGGCTGTTTTACGAATGCCTGCCGGATGACCCACGCATGTGCCGTCAGCCTGATGTCCTGAAGCAAAACCGTATCCGCCTGGCTTTTTATGAACGCTTCGGCGCCCGCCCATTGATCAATTCCTTTCGTATTAATCCGCCGACTATGATGAAAGACTTCCCGCCCTTTGTCTTATATGACGGGCTGAACCGCGATATTCCCCTGAGCCGCGGGCGGGTGCAGCTTGTGGTTAAAACGATTCTGACGCGTAAATACCTACGCGTGTGTTCCCCCCAATACATCCGAATGGTTATCGATTCATTCCAGGATGATCCAGTCCGGTTGCGTGAGCCGCGGTATAGCAAAAAGGATACTTTTATCCCGATCCTCACCCAAATTCCGGATGACAAAAAGATCCTGCTGGTCGTCAATGACAGGCATCATATTCATCATGTTAAAGAGAAAGGGTATGTCGAGTCCCCGGTAAGGGTGGGAACTATCCTGAAAGAGATCAACAAAACGCTTATTTTTGAGAGGGTGCCGATTAAATCCTTTCCCGATAAACACTTGACTGCGGTCCATGAGGCGGCATTTATCCGTTATTTAAAACGGATCAGCTTGGGGCTCCGGCCACGGCAGTCGGTGTATCCGTATCTTTTTCCTCTGCGTAACCGCAGCCGCCCGCCCTTGGACCTGATCGACCGGGCCGGATATTATTGCATCGATACTTTTACACCCATCAACCGCAATGCCTGGATTGCTGCCCGCCGGGCCGTGGACGCTGCGTTGACCGCGGCCGAGAAAATCGCGCGGGGTCGGCGGCTGGCCTATGCCCTGGTTCGGCCTCCGGGGCACCATGCCGAGCGGCATGTCTTTGGCGGGTTCTGTTATCTTAATTCGGCGGCGGTAGCAGCCCATTATTTGAGCGGTTTCGGGAAGGTGGCTATCTTGGATATTGACCATCATCACGGCAACGGGCAGGAAGATATTTTTTATGAGCGCAAAGATGTTTTAACGGTTTCGATACATGTGCATCCACGCTTCGACTATCCTTTATTTACGGGTTTTGCGGACGAGCGCGGCCGCGGCCGGGGAGAGGGATATAATTTAAATATACCTTTGCCCAAATATATACATGGCGAGGGCTTTCGTAAAGCTTTGAAAAAGGCCTTGCAGTATATCCGGGATTTCAAATGTGATTTTCTGGTGGTCCCGTTGGGTTTGGACACGGCCAAACGCGATCCGACTGGAAGCTGGCGTCTTTATTCGCGGGATTTTGAGGCCAATGGCAAGATGATCGGCAGCCTGAATGTGCCGACCCTGGTCGTGCAGGAAGGCGGATATAATAACCGCGTGTTAGGCATTAATGCCCGTCGGTTTTTCGAAGGTCTTTGGACCGTCCATTCCAATCCGCAGCATCCAGCGCGCCTTAATCAATTCTCTTAGTCAGGAGATATTTGCTTAATCTCAGTCGAGTTTTCGGAGCAGGGTTTTCCAAGGGAAATTTTTCCCCGGGCACTCGGTGTGGCTGCCCCTGACATCACGATGTCCGAGGATATGCGAGCGGGGGATGTGGTAATAACGTTTTAATGTGTTGACCAGCAGAATAAGGGATTTCATCTGGGCGGCCGAGACTTGTTCATAGTTGAAATTGCCCACCAGGCAGATGCCGACGGCTTTGGTATTCATGTCATCGGCCTTGCAATGCGCCCCGTCTTGTTGTTTCAGCCAGCGCGGGGTGGTTTCGATCTGGCCGTCCTGCTTATTGCTGGCACCGTTGTCGATAACGAAATGGTAGCCGACGCCATGTTCCCAGCCTTTTCTCAGGTGGTGTTCATGAAATTGCAGCGAGGAGCCACTTTCTGTAGCGCTGTGGTGGATGATGATATATTTCCATTTATTGTTGGAGAACAGGCTAATGACCGGTTCGACCGGCGATGCGTCCGGGATGCGCAGCTTTTGCCCGTATTTGATATCGGTGGCATTGTTCAGGCGGTTGGTGCGTATGATCATGGCGATCGGCACGCTGTACATCTTACTGATGCGCCAGAGCGTTTCGCCCGGCGCGACCGTGTGCACCGTGTCCCGGCGGACAGGGGGGCGAGTATAAGGCCGTGTCACCGGCGGTAGGGGCCGAACCGCGGTACATGAAGATAGGATCAAGGCCGCCAAGAAATAAAAAGGCAGACGAAAACGGATTCGATTATGGCGGATTGTGTGCATAGTTTTATTATAAAAATTTCATTTAAAAGAGCAAGATCGCAGCTGAAAAATTTGAAAAAATTTCCCGATGCGTAAAAGTCGATCTTGGACCTTTGACAGGCCGAGATAAAATGGTAAACTTTTATTAACATCAAATGCGGCCGAAAAATGTGAAACATGTTGAGGAATGAATGAACGCAGGAAAGGAGCGACCTGAAATGAGAATTCAGCTTAATGCAAGGGGTCAAAAAATTTGCGTTGGAATCGTTGGGATGCTTATGGCTATTTGTGTTGCCGGCTGTGCAACGGCCAGACATTATCACATCGACAAGAATTACACGCTGGGCCGCAAGTATTATGAGGCCGGGCGGTATAAGAAAGCGATCGAGTATTATCTGCAGCATACCGCCGCTTATCCTGACAGCCTGCTGAATGAAGTGGTTTTTTATCATTTGGGCCGCAGTTATCAGCAGCTCAAGGATTATGAGAATGCCCGGCTTTATTATCAACGCCTCATCGATAAGTACAAGGACGGTTTTTGGCCCGACTTAGCCCGCAAGGAGATAGAGAAGATAAAAAAGACGGCACCTGCAGAATAGTTTTTGTTTGATTAAACTATTAAGGCCCTTTAAAAAGGGCCTTATTTTTTTGTCTTGCAACCCACACACTTGAGTGGTATAAATAAAAAATGACAGGTAAAAGGACAGTGTCCTTTGAAGGGGATACATTGAAGGGGCTCGCCGAGAACACCTCGGTGCTCAGGTCGCTTCGCTTAATTCGCACCTCAGCATTCTCGGCTCGCAAGGGGATAAGGGGAAGAGGAGATAAGGGGACATTGTGTAGTCGGGAGGGGGGGGGGGCGTTAATTTTCTCA
>Ga0272442_10009880_pt1 | contig 11830 bp, 9 predicted proteins | sample SSMForm2O_FD_200262 | JGI IMG/M metagenome (GOLD analysis project Ga0272442, IMG submission 200262) | Marine sediment archaeal communities from Little Sippewissett salt marsh, Falmouth, MA, United States - SSM-Form-2O | ecosystem: Environmental > Aquatic > Marine > Wetlands > Sediment ...
AAATAAAAGGGCCATATTATGAAATCCAAGGATTCTCAAGACCTGTTTCAAACTGATGGAAATGGTCACGATACCTGTGCTGAAGATGTTATCGCCAAACATATTCCCGATGACCAGGAGGATTCGATTCCATCAGCCCTGACTATTGAAATGGAATCACAATCCGGTTCATCCACTGCTGCCCTTTCGGAAAACGCCGTTAAAGTACTGCAAAAAAGATATTTAAAGAAAGATCATGATGGCCGCGTCATCGAAAACCCAGAGGACATGTTTCGCCGTGTGGCCAGGTTTGTTGCCTCGGCTGACAAATTGTATGACAAAAATGCAGCAGTGCAGGAAACCGAATCCGTTTTTTTCGATATGATGGTCAATCTGGAATTTATGCCCAATTCTCCCACATTGATGAATGCCGGCCGTGAGCTCGGACAGCTTTCAGCCTGTTTTGTGCTGCCTGTTGAAGATTCCATGGAATCGATATTTGATGCCGTCAAATTCACCGCCCTGATTCATAAATCCGGAGGTGGTACAGGATTTTCCTTTTCACGTATCCGTCCACAGAATGATATCGTCTGTTCGACAAAGGGTGTGGCCTCGGGCCCACTCTCCTTTATGCATGTTTTTGATGAAGCCACGGAAACAGTCAAGCAGGGCGGCACCAGACGGGGAGCCAACATGGCCATTCTTCGCGTGGACCATCCCGATATCATGGATTTTATTCATGCAAAAGATCAGGATGATAAACTGAACAATTTCAATACATCGGTTGCAATGACAGAAGCATTCTGGAAAGCGCTTGAAACGGATTCCGAATATGATTTGGTCAATCCCCATGACCGGCAAAAAACCGGCAGCCTGAGAGCCAAGGAAGTGTTTGATAAAATTGTATCGCATGCATGGAAGAACGGCGATCCGGGGATGATTTTTATCGATCGAATCAATGAATTTAATCCCACCCCCAATCTGGGTGAAATCGAATCCACAAATCCATGCGGCGAACAACCCCTGCTCCCATTCGAATCATGCAACCTCGGATCCATCAATCTGGCAAAAATGGTTAAAAAACAAAATAACAAATATGAAATTGATTATAAAAAAATGCTCCGCACTGTGCGTCAGGCAGTCCATTTTCTGGATAACATTATTGATCTGAATCGTTTTCCACTGCCCCAGATTGAAACACAGACAAAGACCACCCGTAAAATTGGTCTGGGTGTCATGGGATTTGCCGATCTTCTCTTCATGCTGGAAATTCCCTATCATTCCGACAAGGCCATTCAAACCGCAGAAGACATCATGAAATTTATCTCCGAAGAGTCCAGGCGAAAATCCCGGGAACTGGCTGAAAAACGCGGTGCTTTCCCTGCTTTTGACGGAAGTGTATACAGCCGGCGCAAGGAACCGGCATTGCGGAATGCCACACGGACAACCATTGCACCAACCGGATCAATCAGCATCATCGCCGGTTGCTCCAGCGGCATTGAACCGCTTTTTGCCCTGAGTTTTACCCGGAATGTCATGGACAATGATGAATTGCCCGAAACGCATCCCATGTTCTGCCAGAAATTGAAAGACCTCGGATTATACAGTGACGATCTGATCAAACAAATCGCCAAAACCGGATCCTTGCACGACATCAAGGAAATTCCTGACAGAATCAAGCAGGTCTTTGTTACATCGCATGATATTTCTCCTGAATGGCATATCCGGATGCAGGCTGCTTTTCAAAAATACACAGACAATGCCGTGTCAAAAACAGTAAATTTCCCCAATAAAGCCACCAGGGAGGATGTGGCCAACGTTTACCGCATGGCACATGACATGGGATGCAAAGGGGTCACTATTTACCGTGACGGCAGCCGCGAAGTACAGGTGCTGAATAAAGGCACAACCAAGGAAAATCCTAAATTTTCGGCCGCGGGACGTCCCAGGTTGCTGAATGGATTTACGAATAAACTGAATACAGGTCAGGGATCCCTCTATGTCACCATCAATGTCGATGAGTCCAGTTCCCCCGTAGAAGTATTTGCCAATATCGGAAAGAGCGGCGGCGATACGGCTGCACTGTCCGAGGCCATAGGACGGCTAATCTCTATTGCACTGCAGAAAGGTGTGCGGGTTGAAGAATTGAGTCACACACTCATTGGTATCACCGGTTCCAGACCCGTATGGAATGACGGCATCCTGGTCAAATCGGTACCTGACGGGATCGGCCAGATACTTTTACATCAGTTCGGAAAAAAGGAATCTTCCGACAAGCCAGGTTCCCATGAATTGAACAAACCAGACTCTCCTTCTCAACAGAAAATCCTCACAGGACCCGAATGTCCCGATTGCGGCGCCGTTATGGCCGTTGAAAGCGGCTGTTCCCTCTGCCACAACTGCGGATATTCCCATTGCGGATAACCGGATCGGGATTGATCCCCTGAAAATGCTGACCGCATTTCCGGTGGTTCAAAGAAAAATACGGGAGATGATGTCTTCAAACGCCTTTTTTTCATATAAGTCCGGCAACTTATCCTGCAAACATTCGTATCAATGAGATATACACAGACAGAGCAGAACAAGAACAATGATTCAGAATCACACAAAATCTTTTATCAGAATTCGTGACCGGAAACTGGGTGATGAATGGAATGACTGGAAAGGCAACCTGAATACGGATGAAACCGACGCTACCGCCGGGAAACGTATCTTTCTGGGTGTCATTCTGCTGTCCATTATCCTGACCGGTGGTGCCGCCTATTTTATCTGGTATTTGATCGGTCCGAGACTGTATCAGTTTCACCCCAACCTGCCCGTTATTGTCGGATATCTGTTTTTTTTCTTATGGATACTGCTTTCCGGATGGTTTCTTCTCATGGTTCTTTCCATTGTCACGGAAAAAGATTTTCTGATCCGGTGGGGTCAGCGGGAATTCTCCGTCACATTTTTGATTCCCCTTGCCTGGAAACTGGGAGCACAACTGGGTATATCCAGAGACCGTCTGGGCAACAGTTTTGTCAAAGTCAGCAACGCGTTGATACGCACCCATGTTAAAAACGTACAGCCTGAAAAATTACTGATTCTGCTTCCGAGATGTATGCAGAAGCAGATTCGTGACTGTATCACGGACTTTTCAAAGCGAATGCATATACCGGTATTTATCGTCCCCGGCGGCGAGATGGCCCGTCAGTTGATACGGGAAAATCATCCGGCTGCCATCATCGGTGTGGCATGCGAGCGGGATCTGGTCAGTGGGATCAAGGATGTAATTGACAGCATTCCGGTCATCGGCGTTCCGAACATACGGCCGGAAGGTCCGTGTAAAAACACCGTCATTGATATTCATGAATTCGAACGGGCAGTCCAGACATTTCTCGGCCGGGAGGTTCATGTGTCATCCCCCAATCCCCGCCCCGTATAATACTTCCTGCAGACGTCTTCCCTGTAAATTATTCCGTGTTTACGAATTGACTCATCCAAAAAAAATGTGTATAATGACCAGAACTCTTTGAATCGCCTTTTCGGGGTAAGGATTATCGTGTGACTATGAGAAATGTATTCATTCCTGCACACCGGCTGCATTATTCCCGTGCAAAGGGACAGCCGGAATGAGTTCTTTTCGAAACCGCAGAAGCGTCAGGCCGGGGACTCTGTAATGCGCATCCTGTTTACATGCGGTTCACCTTCATGGGGCGGTCTCGAAATGCTGACTGTCCGATACGCGAATGATCTGAAAAATACCGGTCAGGAAGTCGCATTGATGTGCTCCCCCGATACTGTCATGCATCAGAAGGCCATGGCAGCGGGTCTCCCTGTTTATCCGGTGCTTCTGGGTGATAAAAACTGGATAAAGAGTCATGGAATGATTAAAGCATGTCTGAAGGATCGTGCCTGGAATGTGGTTCATGTACATATGTCCCACGATCTGCTTTTTGTTGTACCGGCTCTGAAGGCTGTGCGATACCGGAACCGGTTCATCATGACAAAGCATATGGGAAGTTATATCCGGAAAAAAGATATGCTGCATCGCTATCTTTACCGTTCCATGGATATGGTGCTGGCAATTTCTCATATAATCCGTAAAAACGTGATTGATACATGCCCCGTGGACCCGCGGCGTGTTTTCACCCACTATTATGGTTTACCCCTGTCCTTGTATCAGCCCGGGGAACATCATGCGCCCGCTATCCGCCGTGAACTGGGAATCCCGGAAGGCAGAAATGTGGTGGGTATTATCGGACGCATGACACCCGGAAAAGGGCATTTTGAGTTCCTTCATGCTGCCCGAAAAATCATTGCCGGAACCCGTCTCAATCCGCATTTTTTAATCGTTGGTTCCGCGAGTCACGGTGAAGAAAGCTATGAATCACGGGTCCGCTCCGCATTTCATGAGGCCGGTCTGGAATCCAATGTCACGTTTACAGGATTCAGAAGCGATATTCCGCGGATGCTGGCTGCAATGGATATTCTGACTTTTCCATCCCACAGCGAGGCATTCGGATTCACACTTCTGGAGGCCATGGCCATGAAACGGGCCATCGCTGCATTTGACAGCGATGCGGTTCCGGAAATTGTGACGCATCAGAAAACCGGGCTGCTGGTGCCTCCCAGAGATGCGGATGCCCTGGCGGATGCTGTTATCGCCCTCCTCATGAACAGGGAGTTAAGATACCGTCTGGGAGAAGAGGCAAGACGGTATGTGGAGGCATCTTTTTCCCTCGAAATTTTTCTGGAAAACCTGCACAGGTTCTATACTACCCCCATGGAAACACTCTTCCGCGATGCCCGGGTCTGAACGGAGAAACGCTTCAGATGAATTATCTTGACGTATCCCTCATTTTATTCTATATTATGAAGAGCTGTTTCGGAAAAACAACACGCCGATTTATCAGGGCGGTTCTCGATTGCGGTCATGGGCTGCGATTTCATAAAGGTACCCCATGGTGCCGATCCGTCCGGAAGCGGAAGCCAATCCCATCCTTCCATTCCGGATGGGTTTAAAGGCAACATCCGCCACCGGAGGTGTTCGATTTTTTTTTACTGCCCGTGAAACGGACAGTTTAAAACGGCACATTTGTGCCGACTTGTTTATTCTGGAAGTCCGCCCTCTTTTCGGCGGAATCGGTCACCATCCCGGTCTGCCGGGGTGTTTTCCGAAAACACGCTTCGAGTATTTTAAAGATCACTCTGTATGCATCGAATCCGTCTGACAACCGGATCACAAGGAGGACACATGCCTGACCTGTCAACAAATTATCTGGGTCTGAAGATCCGCAATCCCATTGTGGTTGGAAGCAGCAGTCTGACCAGTTCCGTTGAGGGCATTCTGAAATGTGAGGAATCCGGTGCAGGTGCGGTCTCCCTGAAAACACTTTTCGAACAACAGATACAGGCCATTGCTCAGGACTTTGAAACGGACTGGCAGCCCGGATGGCATACGGAATCCTACGATTTGATTCATAAATACAGCGAAGAATCAACCATCGATACGTATCTGAAATTAATACGAACAGTTAAAAAGGAAATTTCCATTCCCGTATTTGCCAGTTTGAATTGTGTAACGGAATCAGTCTGGTGTGATTATGCCAGGCATATTGAACAGGCCGGAGCGGATGCCATTGAATTGAACCTGTTTCTGATGCCCGACGAATCGCATTTCACAAGTGCGTCCATTGAGAAGAAATATCTTCGTATTTGCGAAGCAGTCACCCGCTGTATCCATATTCCTGTGGCGGTCAAAATAGGCATGCATTTCACATCTCTGCCGGCGACGTTGTGGGAGATGAGCAAAACGGGCATCAGGGGATTTATCCTTTTCAACCGTTTCTTTCAGGTCGATATCGATGTTCATGAACGGACACTGATTGCCGGCTACCGGTTCAGTGCACCCTCCGAATATCAGAATGCCCTTCGCTGGATCGCAGTCCTTTACGGCAGGATGGCGGGCGATTTCATCGCCGCGACCGGCATTCATGACGGTGAAAGTGTTGTGAAGCAGCTTCTTGCCGGTGCCGCCGGCGTACAGGTATGCAGCACCCTGTTCCAGAATGGATTTGAAAGCATTACGAAGATGCTGCAATTTCTTGAAAACTGGATGTCGGAACATCATTTTTCCACTATCGATGATTTCCGTGGAATCATCAGGGATCCCGAAAGCCCCAGACCCAGACTGCTGCATCAGTTTCAGTATATCAAAGCCATTGTCGGCATCGACTGATAACCATTTCAACAGCAGGATCCAATCTTTGTGTAAACAACGTCCTTTTTCCGCGAGATCCATCTTCCGGTGATTATTATAACGGCCTGAAATATTCAAGAAGGGAGCCGATCATATGTTGAGTGTCCTGTTTCTTCTGGCTGGCATCGCTTTTCTAATCGTCTCCACAACGAAACTGAAACTGCATCCTTTTCTTGCACTTCTTTTTACGGCCATTGGATTCGGATTTCTGTCCGGCATGCCGCTGATGAAAATTGTGGAATCAATCAATGAAGGATTCGGCGACACTATTGGAAAAATCGGTATTGTGATCATTGCGGGTACCATTATCGGGACTTTCCTGGAACGATCCGGGGGGGCTTTCACGCTGGCAGACCGTATTTTAAAGAAAATCGGAGAAAAAAATGTACCACTGGCCATGGGCTTTATCGGGTACTTCGTATCGATACCCGTTTTCGCGGATTCTGGTTTTGTGCTTCTCGCGCCCCTGAACAAGGCCCTCTCAAAAAAGGCCGGTATCTCTCTGGCTGGATCCGCCATTGCTCTGGCGATCGGTCTTATGGCCACTCATTGTCTGGTCCCTCCGACTCCCGGTCCTCTGGCCGCAGCAGGAATGCTCAACGCCGATTTGGGACTTGTGATTCTTCTGTCCATTCCAGTCAGCCTGTTTGCATTTTTCTGGGGGTGGCTTTTTGCAGCGCGTGTTGCTTCGCGTATTTCAATCGATCCGAATCCCGAGCTTTCCGGTAACGATATTAAAAAAATTGAGCGTGATGCTCCCGGACTGGTATGGACCATTATGCCCATACTGGTTCCCATTGTGCTCATTGTGCTGAAATCAGTCAGCAATTATCCAGCCATTTCGCTCGGTCACGGATGGTTTATTTCATTGATTGACTTTATCGGCAATCCGGTGATTGCACTCTTAATCGGGGTTCTCATCTCATTTAAACTGCCCAAAAAACTCAGCCGGGATATGCTGTCCACATCCGGCTGGGTCGGTGCCGGATTGCTCAACGCGGCCATTATTATCATGATTACCGGAGCCGGCGGTGCTTTCGGCCGCGTGCTGCAGAATTCACAAATTGTGGAAACCCTGGGTGATACCCTTTCAAAAGCCCGGCTGGGAATCTGGCTCCCTTTTATACTGGCCGCGGCCATAAAAACCTCGCAGGGATCTTCCACCGTGGCCCTGATTACCACATCATCCATATTTGCGCCGCTGATGGATTCATTCGGCCTGACCTCCCCGATGGCCCTTGCACTGACGGTTCTGTCGATCGGCGCCGGGTCCATGGTTGTTTCCCATGCCAATGACAGCTTTTTCTGGGTGGTTACCCAGATGTCCCGCATGGATGTAAAAACAGGCTATCAGCTGCATATGGTTGGTTCAGGGATTCTCGGGATCAGTGCTGGAATGCTCATCTGGATCATCAGTCTCATTGCACAATAATTGAATGAGAAGGAAAAGTGGCTGCCATGAAAACAATCGCTCTTTCCGGAATCCGCCGAATGTCCATGCTGGAGACACCCGATCCCGCTGTCCGTCATCCGTCAGATGTATTGCTGCAAATCCTGTCTGTGGGTGTATGCGGATCGGATGTTCATTATTACTCACGTGGACGAATCGGCGACCAGATTGTACACTATCCCCAGACAGTGGGTCACGAATGCAGCGCCCGGGTTGTGGAAACAGGCAATGCGGTCACGCGTGTTTCCGTGGGTGACATAATTGCGGTAGAGCCTTGTATTTCGTGTCATGAGTGCGACCAGTGCAGACAGGGACGGTTTCATACATGCAGAAATCAGCGTTTTCTGGGATGTCCCGGTGAACTTCCGGGATGTCTCTCTGAATACATCATGATGCCTGAAAAATGCTGTTATAAAGTTCCGGAAACCATGGATGCCGATTCGGCGGCCCTTATCGAACCGGTTTCCATCGGTATGCACGCAGTGTCACTGGCCGGTGATTTAAAAGGCAGGAACATCGGAATTCTCGGCACGGGTCCCATTGGACTCAGCGTCCTTTTAAATGTCCGGCTCGAACATGCCGGATCTGTGTATACAACGGACAAACGCGATTTCCGGTGCCGGATCGCGAAAGAACATGGCGCTGTGTGGTCCGGAAATCCGGACACCATGGATGTGGTCCAAAGAATTGCCGAAATGGAACCTCTTCTGCTCGATGTGATATTCGAATGCTGCGGCCAGCAGGACGCGCTGGATCAGGCCGTCAATCTGCTCAAACCGGGCGGAAAACTGATAATCGCCGGTATTCCTGAAAAGAATCACGTTTCATTTGAGATGAATAAAATCAGGCGCAAAGAAATCACCATTATGAACGTCCGCCGTCAGAATGAATGTATCCAGCCTGCCATCGATCTTGTGTCATCCGGGAAATTGCAGCCTCAATTTATGATCACCCATCATTTTCAGTTTGATAATGCACAGAAAGCCTTTGACATGGTGGCTGAATACCGGGACAATGTCATCAAAGCCGTGATTCATGTCAGCAAATAGAATCCGGACAATGTGCTTTCCGGTAAAATAGTCACCGGATGATTTGAATGCACTTTACATTAAACATACGCCATGGGAAGTGGTGGTGATCTGCCGGCGAAAAAGCATGTAAATACCGGCTGCTCCAGGCTGTCGGTCCGCGATTTTTTTTGGCGGCAAGGGGATAATCCGCCTGAGGCGGATTTGAATTTGAATCAATGGATGATTCAGATTGGGTTATGACAATGTACCATTGGTATGAGTCCCGTTCTTTAAAATAAAAAATGATATCTGCAGAAAGGCTGGCATGTGTTGAAATTTCAAAAATCCATTGCCATTATCGGAGCCGGCAATATCGGCATGGCTGTTGCGCGGGGTCTGTTGAAATGTGGTCATTTTTCACCAGGGACCATCACATTGACCCGACGAAGAATCCACCTGCTGGATGAATTGAAATCAAGAGGATGCCTTGTTACAAAAGATAACCTGAAAGCGGTGCAGCAATCCGATGTGGTGATTATTGCCGTGGAACCTCAGCAACTGAATCCGCTTCTCGATGAGATCGCTCCCCGATTACGGAAAGAGAGGCATATTCTGGTTTCCGTGATTTCCGGTGTAACCATTGGGGAGATCCGCCAGCGTTTGCGCAAGCAGATACCGGTTATTCGTGCCATGCCAAATACCGCCGTCTCCATGCAGGAATCCATGACCTGCATCGCTGCCGGCGGCAGCGATCAAGCTTCACTTGATACGGTACGGACTTTGTTTGAATATGTGGGAAAAACACTGATCATTGATGAAGAACAAATGATCGCAGCCACAGCCCTGGGTGCTTGCGGCATTGCCTTTTTTCTGCGTGCCATCCGGGCCGCTTCCCAGGGAGGCATTGAAGCCGGATTTCATTCCGAAGAAGCCATTGTCATTGCGTCCCAGACAGCCAAAGGCGCCGCTTCACTGCTTCTCACCGCAGAAAATCATCCGGAACACGAAATAGACAGGGTAACGACCCCCAGAGGCTGCACTATTGCCGGATTGAATCAGATGGAGCATGAGGGATTCAGTTCGGCAATGATTAAAGGCATCACAGTAAGTGCGGAAAAAGCGTCCCGGCTGTATCAAAAAAGCAGCAAATAGCCCTATTGTCACTCAGTATCAGGTGTAACAGTGCCCCCTTATTACGCTCCTCCTGTCCCCGATCTGTCTCGCATTCTGGTGGTCAGCGGAGGTTCTATCCGTCATCGAGTGATTCCTGTATACAGGCAGAGCCTGTGAACACCTGTTGTTATTCCCCGGTATTTTTACAATATCCGCGTGTTTTCTGCGTCGATGGAGGCCATTTTTGCAGCTTTTGCGAAGAGAAGCAGAGGAATGGCCGGGGCCAGATAATTGGCGCCTTCCCACAAGGCAAACCGCCACCCGGTTTGACCCAGTTGCGCCAGTGAAACGGCCGACAAAGGCACGGCCATGCATATAAAAACCGACATCATCCAGCTTCCTGAAGACACATCCAGTCTTTTATATGCGATACAGACGGTGAGTGCAGTCATTAACAGACCAATCACTGACCAGCCCCCTCCTGCCATGCTTTTCCCTGTGGAAAAAAGGTGAAAAGGCGGATAAGTTGTATTGATTGCATAAAAATATCCATGCAGCAACCCGGCCACCGTCAAACTGGTCAGTAAAAATATCCACGCATGTCTTTTATGTCTTTTGGACAAGAACACTGCCAGAAGCATGGGTACACCCAGAAATACGACACGTGCGGTGGATATCACTCCTGCGACAGCGCCGGTCAGAAAAATTCTGGAAGCAGAGGGCGCTGTTTCCCTGTTTTCGGACCAGACGGACAGGGTCAGCATGCAAAATGAAAATCCCATGGCAAACATGTCATGCCCGGTGACAAGCAATTCCCAGAAAATCAGGGTAACCGACAGAAAAACAAGAACAATATTGCCTGGGAGACACTTTTCTAAATAATAACGGCTGATTATAATAGCTGCTATAATATATACGGTATTCATCAGCCAGTAAATATGAAGAAGGGCAAAAGGAGCATTCAAAATAATCCATCCCGGCCCGGGACTGACAGGGGCCCCGTCATATAAAACAGTATCGTAAAGCCTGCCGCATTCGAGCAGTGTTTTTGCCGGTTCAATGACAGCATCATCACCTGTGGAACCCATCCCTGATAATTTCCGGGCATCCGCAACAGGATAGATAAAAAATGAGACGGCAGCGAAACATGCGGCCAGCATCCAGGAAAGCATCCGCCATCTCAGTACCCGGCAATGAAAACGGTCTTTTCCGTTGAGACATAGGTGAATGGTCATACAGACGGTCAGGAACAGAATGGTATAAAGCAGTGACACCAAAAACGGATATGGAAAGTATTTGAAAATCATCCGAAATGAAGGCAGCACGAGAAAAACCGAGAGCAGCAGGCAATCACGGATGGCCTTTCCGGCTCTGTCTTTAAAAACCGGTTTAAATGCCATCCTGAAACGGAATTTCAATATTTTTTGATACAACCGGATTTGCATAGCAGTAAATACATCCTCCGGGACACGGATTGTACCAGCCGATATCCCAGCTTTTGGTGCATCCGCAATGAATTCTCTGACCGGCCGCTTTTTCAAGAGAGGCCTGTTCGCGTGCGGGATGAAGACGGCTCAGCAAATGACCGTCGATACAGGCGGATTTGCCCATTTGCGTCTCACAGCACCCGTGAATGCGGATATTCCGTTGTTCCGCTTCATGCTTTATCAGGCGATAATCCGCCAGCCACTGATCCCGTGTAAGATTTTTGGGTGTGATTCCGTATCTGTCAAGACGACGTAAAACCTTGGGATAAACAGTCATCCAGCTGACGATTATGTTCCGAACGCCGGCTTTGCAGGCGGCCTCGGCGACTTTCGGGAAGAAAGACAAATTGCTGTATTCCTGGCCCTGCTTGCAAACAAGATGAACAATCGGGTCAAAACGCACGCGCACGCGTTCCGGATCTCCCGTAAACCGCGACACATTTTCCAGTATGGCCAGCATTTCAGAAGATTCAGGGATACCGGGTTCCAGGAAAGTGCCCCCCATTCCTGTAATGGTAACATGAAAAAACGTCTGATCATATTTCCGGAT
>Ga0272442_10009882_pt1 | contig 11827 bp, 10 predicted proteins | sample SSMForm2O_FD_200262 | JGI IMG/M metagenome (GOLD analysis project Ga0272442, IMG submission 200262) | Marine sediment archaeal communities from Little Sippewissett salt marsh, Falmouth, MA, United States - SSM-Form-2O | ecosystem: Environmental > Aquatic > Marine > Wetlands > Sediment ...
TAAGGAATCCGGATAAACAACGTCAACGCCACAAGGATACAGGCAAGGACGAATTCCAAACGACTTCGATGAAGCCGCATGAAAATCAAGATACTGCCGAAAAGTTGCAGTTTAAACTTTTCAGGCCGATGGCTGGTGTTTTGGCCGCCGTAATGGATGATCTGCGCATCGGGCATAAACAGGTTCTTCCAGCCGGCCTTATTAAAACGATAGCACCAGTCCGGATCGTCTCCATAAACGTAATACGCTTCATCCATGAGTCCCACCTGCTTGATGGCCTCCATCCGGACCAGGGCATAGCACCCGCAGATGGTTTGCACTTCCCGGACTTCATTGAAATCCCACCACGTCATTCTCTCTCGTCCGAAAAATTTGCTTTTCGGAAAGATCTTATTGAGATACGCGGCCGAGATGAGCATATTCAACAGGGACGGATACATAAAACAGTCCCTCTGTAACGACCGATTCGGATAAAACACTTTGCAGCCGACCACGGCCGCCTCAGAATGCTCATTAGCAAACTTGACCGTCTTGGCAATCGCGTTGTCGAGAACGAGGGTATCCGAGTTCAATAGCAGAACATACCTGCCCCGGCTGATCTCTATCGCCTGGTTATTGGCCCGGATGAATCCTTCATTCTTTTGGTTTTCGATGATCCGGACGTCGGGGAATTCTTTCCGCACCATCTCGACGCTTCCGTCTTCCGACGCATTATCGACATAGAGAACTTCAAATTGAATCCCCTGGGTTTCGTCATACACCGACTTCAGACAATCGTACACCAACTGCCGAACATTCCACGCGACGATAATGATTGAGACGTCCACTGCACCTGCCCCCGATTCACATTCGCCGTTCTTGCTCATAAGTGGTTGCCCTCGTACCCCTGGACGCGTGTCATCATTGAGAGTACTCGCCTTGCGGATGCCAACTGAGGCTAATGTGTCATGAGTCCTCTAAAGACATTAATATTGTAGAACTGATCGTTATTGTAATCTTCAAAGTACGCCCGGTTGGCATACAGATCGTCGATCGTATCCCTGATCGTATATTGCGGCTGGAACCCCAGGTGTGTTTTCGCCCGATTCATACTGACTTTGTAATTGCGAAAATCCTCGATATTCTTGATCGTGATTCCGATTTTTTCGTTCGTCAGCCGTTCCACCTCGTATTTGACAATGTCACCAACCTGACCGACGGTATAATTGTCCGAGGCGATATTGAAAACACCGCTGGTGGAGTAATCCGCCTGGATCGCTCGCAAATACGCATTGCCGGCGTCCCGAATATCCAGAATGGGACGCCAGATCGACGGATTATTCACGGTCACATGCTTCTCGCACATGGCGAATTTGAACATCGTATTGACGATCAAATCCAGTCTCATGCGCGGGCTAAAACCGCTCACCGTTCCCTTGCGCAGGGCGATAACGGAGAAATTCTCATCATGCTGCTGGATGACGCCTCGTTCGCCTTGCAGCTTCGAGATGCCGTACGGGTAATTGCACGTGGCCGGGCTGTCCTCGTCATACAGCTCGTTCACCGTGTACCCATACACCGAGCACGATGAGGCGTAAATGAAGCGCTTCACGCCGGCTTTTTTGGCGGTAAACGCCAGATACGAAGGCAGCGCCGCGTTATAGACAAAATTCTTGGACGGATCGAATTCCGCCATCGGATCGTTCGACAAACCCGCCAAAAAGATGATCTGATCGTAGATCTCCAGGTCTTGTTCCGTGCACCCGAAGAGGTCGCGCTTGGCCACCTTCACATTCTCGGGCAGGAAATTACCGAACCACATCAAGTCCACGACATCGACGTCATACCCGCGCTCCAGCAAAACCGGTATTAAATACGATCCGATATATCCTGCTCCACCCGCTATTAGAATTCTCATTTTCACTATCCCCAATCTATTGTTCTTCGCCTATCAATTCGTTGTACCTGTGGCAGTTAAGGGACGTATCCCGTGGAACCACAAAACTCACGTCATTAACGGATAATTCTCCGATCTCCTTCGACGGATCGAGACGCTTGGCGAACTCGAATACCGTCTTTCGCTCACCACAAACGTGCATCACCCCCAAAACGTCTGTATCGATTAATTTGCTGATCTTTCGGGCAATAACCGAAACACCCTCCCGGCTCGTCCATTGGTCCACGAAGGCCTTCTCATACGGAAACACGTCGGGTCCGAACGTCGTTCTGACGATCAGCGATTTGTCATACAATCTCACGGCACACTCACCGCCCAGTTTCGACCAGGCATATTTATTGACCGGAAACACCGGGTCATCCTCCTTGTAATTCCCTTTATCCCCTTTGAAGACATAATCGGTACAGATATAGATGAGACGGGCGTCGCATTCCGCACACAACTTCACGATATTGGCCGTGCCGACAATGTTGACCTCCAGCGCCGTTATGGGATCCTTGTCGATCTGCGGAGGCGAGGTAAACGCCGCCGCATGTATCATCAACTCGAAAGGATGCGCCTTCACGTATTCCTTCATCTGGTCGTATTTCAAAATGTCAAATTCTTCCAATAACGGATAAGTCAAATCGGGCGCGGCCTTCTTGAACGCCGTGCCCAACAGTCCGCATTCTCCTGTGAAGATAACCTTTGAATGATCCACGTCTTACTACTCCCGAATAGTGATTGTCTTATAGTTTTCCATACACAAAGTTGTCGGAGTCTTTGCCGTCCGTCCAGGCCGCGAGAGAATAACCGTTCTTATCCTTGTCGGTCATCAGGTTCGTCGAGGAAGCGATGCCGCCAAACAGTTCTTTCAATTTCGGATCGCAGATCGACCAGTCGATATCCTCGGCCAACGGCGAGATTCCCGCTTCACAGCCGGGACTGTATTCACCGGAGCAGAAGTATTCGATCAGCGTGTTCTCGGTGAAGAAATTACCGTGGGCGAATCCCGGGGGGACCCAAATCCATTCGGTATGATCGGCCTTGGGATCGTTCGGCATGTCGTGAAGAATGATCTGACCGTACGTCGGCGACCCTTTTCTGATATCCAAGACCATATCGACCATTCGCCCGGACAAGGTCCGAACGAGCTTACCCATATACGGATTCCACTGGAAATGGAGACCGCGAATCGTTCCCTCCTGAGACAAGCTCTCATTGCACTGGACAAACGCCACGTCCTTCATGAAATCCATGTCCGGGTGATTGGCGAAATCGCTTTTCCGATAATGCTCCGTGAAATATCCCCGATGATCGCAAAATCGAGCGAACTTAATGACTTTGACGGCTTCGATGGCAAGTGTATCAACGCCCAATAATTTCATAATTCAACTCCTCAAATCCATGCTGGTGTTATCCGGTGAATCTACCTCTTGAGTTTTGTATAGATCATATCGGCTTTTCTGAATATACCTTTCACGACAAAATTGGTATAGGCCTCGAAGACGCCGATATGGGATTTCTCCTCGCCTCCCATCCCCGCCTTAAAACGAGACACATTCAAATTGTTCTCGAAATCAATCCCCCCGAAATCGATCTGCCTCATCCCCTTCTCATTCGCGGTCGTCAGGACCTTCCACCAGGCTAAGTACGATGAATTGCACGAATAACCTCTCGCGTTGCCCGCGACCAATAGCGCGATCGCCGTATCGCCCAAATGACTCGCCACATGAACGGTCACGGGCTCTCCTTCGAAGGACGCCACCACCAGGCTCATCTTCTCAGCGCCCGGCAACGCACGGTGACTTCGGGCGAAAATTTCAGGATCGACGCCCTTGAAACCTTTTCTTTCACGGAGTTCCCTGTAGAAATCCTCCAATATTCGAAACGGCTCTTCATCCGACCGCACAACGACCTCCACGCCGACCTTCTCCGCTTTCCGCAGCTTCCTTCGCCATTTTTGGTGCAAGCCCGTTCGCAGGTCTTCCGTTGAACAGCCTAAAGGAAGGATCATCGTATGATAAGGCGCAGGATTCTCAAGCCGTTGAAAACCATTGGCCTCGAACACCTGAACATATCCCCGGTTCTCAGGAGCGTCGATGATATTCGGCGCTATTCTCAGGACGTTGACGATAGGTCCGAGATAAGCTTCGTGCAATGCCTTCACCACGTCAACCGAACAAGCGCACGCCCCATCCTTCCGAAAGAAGAGAGGCCCCGTTTGGATATATCCGATTCGGAGTTTTAACGACTCGACGTGCTTAATACGCACGTGCGCCATCGCAACGACGTTATCCTGTTCATCTTTCACGATAGCCCGGCTGACCGTCTGGTCGTCGATGTCCGCCCGCACGTCCTGGTAGGCCCACGTCTGATAAAGCGTGTAGTCGGAAAAGGCACTTGCATATGCCGCCCACTGGGCCGGCTCGACATCGTCAATCTGCACTTTGTAGTTCATACGTTACACTTCCTAAGGTCTGAACGGAGAAGCACTCTTTTTTTCCGCAAAAACACTCGCTCGTTTCGCCTCCGACGCGGCGATCTTCCGGGAGAGATCATGAGAAAACGCAATGGCCCCGTCGGGACATAAATGGCTGCCGTCATAGCTCGGATACGCCGTTTGATCCACGCCGATCCATATCCCTCCGGCCTCTTGAAATGATTTCACAAAAGCCGCTTCATCGAAACCGCTGTGTTGACTTTCCACCTCGAACGTCTCGACTGTCGTCGGGGGACGAAACGCGTAAACAGAAATACCCAATTCCGTCCATGTACGCACATGAGCCAACACCCCCTCTATGATGTCTGATGAGACTCTATTTTTGACATACTCAGGATGAATGCTCATCACAGCGTCCTGCCCGGTCACCTCTCGAGCCGACCAGCCATCCGTATGATCCTTGCGAAAGAAATGCTTCGTATTTTCGACTCGCAACAGGGTCGAAAGCAGCTCCTTCAACTGCATCGGCCGGCAAAATTGCAGCAGATCATTCGTATAGGCCATGATCGTACTGGAGTGCCCTTTTCTTTTCTGGTGCCCATAGATAAAATGATCGTTCCGGATGCTGTCAATGAGACTCCGCGGTGTGATGCCCATGACGATCATTTTATTATGACTGTCAGGATCGAGAACGTCGGGCATGGCGTCCAGATACTCTTTGTAAAACCCGCATCCGTCGAACGCATAGTTGAAGATTCTCCGATCCGCTAAATGCTCCGCCATGATAGCGGGAGAAAGGCCGGAGCCGACGCGCGAATCGCCCACCAATATGGCGTCGGCGCAATGTTTCCAATCCAATTTCATGAGCCAAAACCGACCTTCATACACCCCTCCGTCCCAGCCACGGGCCCAACCTAAAGCCATCGTCAAGAGACAAGAAAGGACGACGGCATAAACAGCACGTTCATGTCTCACTTTTTGAAAGAACGATTTGTCCCTGTTTTTTGTCGAATGTTCCGACATGCTGTTACCTTCATTCTTTAAAACTGGAAGTAAATAAACGCTTCACCCGGCCCGCGGAGGAAAATGCAGGCCGTGACCATAAACGAGACCACCGCCGGACGGGCCAGGACAGATATTTTCGACATCCCCAGCTTCGAGGAATCGAGTCCAAGATAAAAATACATCTCGCGGGCAATAATAATGAACAGAAAAAGCATAAATCGTAGATCGATGACACTACTGACCGCACTGATGCTCATGTTCTTGAAGCTAAACATTAACAACAGAATATCCATCGCCTGCTTAAAGGACGTCGCCCTGAAAAAGATCCACGCGATCGTCGTCAATACAAACACGAACAGGACCGCCACGTGCCGGCCGCCCGGTAACTGACTGAGCCTGCGGGGCCATTTTGTGACACGCTCCAACGACAAATAGAAACTATGCAAGGCCGCCCAGATAATGAACGTCCAGGCCGCACCGTGCCAAAGTCCCGAGATAAGCATCGTAATCCACATGTTCGCGTGAGCGTGTCCCTGGCCTTTTCGGGACCCTCCCAGCGGAATATAGACGTAATCGAGAAACCACGACGACAACGAGATGTGCCATCGTTTCCAGAATTCCTTGAAACTGGTTGATATGTAAGGATGATTGAAATTCAACGGATATTCGTACCCCATCCATTTCCCGATGCCCCGGGCAATATCGCTGTAGCCGCTGAAGTCACAGTAGATTTGAAACGTGTACATGATGGTGATAATCCACCAGAATAAGCTCGAATTATTCATCCCCGATCCGCTATAGGCCACGTTGACGATTTCGGCCAGATTATCCGCAATCACGACCTTCTTGAAAAAGCCGTGCACGACAAGCTGCAATCCCTCCCAACGCTGCTTCTCGGTAATCGGACGATTTTCCTTCAATTGCGGCAGCATGTCCGAGGCCCGGACAATCGGCCCGGCCAGCAACTGGGGAAACATCGACACATAAGAAAACAAATGCAACAGATTGCGCGTCGGCTTGAGCTTGCCCTGATAGACGTCGAACGTATAGGTCAGGGCCTGGAAGGTATAAAAGCTAATACCGATCGGCAAAATGATATGGGTCGGCCGGATCGAAACATCGACCTTGAACACTCCCATCAACCAGGAGATATTGGCGATAAAGAAATCGAGATATTTGAATATCCCCAATATGCCTAAATTACCCACAAGCGAAAGCACGAGAGATAGCTTTTTCCATCGGGGAAAATGATAGATCGCCAACCCGGCCAGATAAACATTCAATCCGCATGCAATCACCAGGAAGATAAAGCGCCAATCCCACCAGCCGTAAAACACAAAAGAGGCCGCAATTAAATAGACGTATCGCAGATGACTCCACCGGCGCAATAAGGGCCACAGAATAAAAAATGCTGCCAAAAATACTAAAAAATCTATTGAGTTGAAGAGCATTTAAATCCTCTTAAGTTAGTATCGACCGTGATGTGTATCTCTTCTCACTTCCAGTGGTTCCGATGGACAAGCAGCCTTTTGAGGTTAATCAGGCATCTGTTCGCCTGATAGGCTCCATTGGCTTTCAGCTTGAAAACAACCATACTGTCACGAGGGGAGACCTCAAATCGACCGATTCTCAGCTCATCGGCGCAGTTATCCACAATATTGGGGTAGGTCGTAAAACCTAACTGGTACCCGGCCCTTTGAGTGGCCCGATAGACCCGGGCATCGTACGATCCGTGCGGATAACTCACCGCAGACACCTCATGGCCGAGAATGTGTTCAAGATGCCGTTTCGAATCCTTCAGTTCAAGCTCCAAATCCTTATCATTCAGCTCGGTGAGCCGTAGATGTGAGATGGTATGCGATAAGATCTCAAACCCTTCTCTGTCCAGCGACACGATTTGCTGTTCATTCATGACGAACTCATCTTTTTCCGGGCAATCCGGCGCCATCGCCCAGCCGGGGCGTTGCCCGATATGGCCGGTCGGAACAAAAATCGCCGCCGGCATTCTATATTCCTTCAGAATGGGAAGGGCATTATCCAGGAGGTTCGTATATGCATCATCAAACGTCAGCGCCACAATCGTTTTATCTTTATCACTGCTGAGACGGCTAATGTCGCCAGGCTTGACCACCCGACATTCTTCCGCCAGATAGGCGATCTGTTTTCTGAAACCGTCCACACTCGCCTTGTCCACACCATGATAGTACAAAACAACCCGGGGGCGGTATTTTCGGGCCAGTTGGACAGCGGCTGCATAGACTACGGCACATACCAATCGTACCGAGGATTTCACTGATTTAGACATACGTCTCAACTCCAGATCCAGGCATGAAAACAATTAAGATCAATCCAGTACATTGTGCCTGCCATGAAGAGATAATCTCGGAGGTGCCACGATCGCGGGCATGGCACCACAGATAGCCATAATCACATAAAACAAGGTCAAAATCTGCTCGAACAGCGCCACCGACATGAACGAACAATACATGCCGAACAGCGAGGCGCCGACGCACCAGATGAGCCAATGGTCGCCTTTTTGCGACGCCAATGTGTCACTTAATCGGAGGCGTTTAATCGCCTCCACGTTCATCATGACAAAGGGGACAAAACCGATCAATCCAAAACGGACCAGCACCAGGATATAATGATTGACAATGTCCACATAGCTTCGCGTATCAATGATGGGCCCCCAGCCGGGATCCGCGTTGTAGCCGAAGCCGGCAATCCAATGGCCGCGCATGCCGCCTTCAAAAAAGGCCACTTCGATCAACCGGGAACGATACCAGGCGGTAGCGCTATTAAGCGTGAACCGGTCGATGACCTCGAAAAAGTGCCGGTCGCTCAGAACTTCGACGACCCCGCACATGATGATGAGACTAATGGCCATCAGCCTCCAGGACTTTCGATACCGAAAGAAGACCATAAACGCGATCGAGCAAAGAATCGCCAGCGCCGGTCCACTCGATACGCACGAGAAGAGTCCGAGGGCCATAAGAAACATGCCGACCCCACATAAGACCTTGTTCTGCCTGACATAACCGAGAAGCCCCGCGCATATCGGGCTAAACATCGCAAAGAACAAACCGAACATAATCGGATGAGCAAAGACCACATTCGCCCGTGTCAAGCCGAGTCGGGACATCGACGGATAGGCGGGCCGGCCGCGCGCCCAGGCCGAATGGTGAATCATGAAACCAAACGGATTGTTTCCCGAGAAACATTGATAAATACCGACAATCGCCAGCGGAGCCGCGATGAGCAAGACCGCCTTGAGAAACGTAAAATATCTCTCCCGGTCGGTGATGACTAAACGTGCCGCAAAATAGGGCAGAACGATATCAAACATTCTACCGGCGCGATTCTCAAGCAGCAGTGCCAGGGAGGGCGTCGTAATGGACCCGGCCACAAGCTGAGCCGCGAAATAGATAATGACGACCTTATCCAGCCAAATGAATTTGAAGCGGCCAAAAAGCGTTGTCATCATGTACAGCTTGATATAAAACGCAAGAATGATAATCCTGTGCACCGTAAAATCAATCGTGCCTAACGGGGCCGACAGATACGACGGGTACCACAGGAAGGTTGCAAGATAGACAAGAAACCCCGGGAACGGCGGCAATAGAAAGACAAGGGTACTTGCTATAATGGCGACTGTGAGAGTTACACCAACCATTAACTGTCCTCTTTTAAGATTGCCCGACCCGACACTCGTCGGTCACATCGGGAAACACATAATCCGTCTCGGGATTTACCGTCAGCTTCAACGGTTTCGTCCATCCACGCGAGACAATCCGTTTCAATGTTCCGCCCAAAGAACGAATCTTGTCCTTTACCGATAATCCGAGCCAGCTTCTGAACAGAGAAAAGCCGACGTAATGCGGCGAAGGCACGCGCATCATCCGCATCATCAACAAGCGTCCCCAAAGCTGGCGCCGGCGGCCCAGAAGGCCCTTCTGCGACCGGGGGAGTATCCTCGGATCGGCTTTTTGCAGATCGATGTAACTGGCTTGCTGGGCTTGCTGTACGATTCGTCTGCCTTTTTCCGTCCTTGCGATAACGAGCGACCATCCCTTCTCATTCGGTCCAAGCTCTCGATACCACGGATCGCCACACGACACATCGGCGAATTCGCCCGTGGAATCCGGGCAAAGCCGACATCGGATTTGGCCGTGTTTGCTCAGGATGTTGCCCCAGGATTCCTCGTAGGTCATCTGAGGCGCCCGGGTGTCGTCACTTTTCAGCGTCACCGTCGTTGCGCCCGGCCAGCCACAACCGCGATATCTGAATTCCCGGGCCTCTTCGGGGGCCGCGCCTAATTTCTCCACAATCTTATAGGTTCCCTCCGTCGTCGGCGTCCCCGCACAGAAAATACTAATCGCCAGGCAGATCTTGCCATTGAGTTCGGGATTCACAACCTGATATTTTCGCAGGGCGACCACATCGCAGGGCTTCCCGATGAACACGCTCGGGCCGGAAGCCTCCTGAATCCACGATAATTTTTCACAGGGCGCCGCCGGTGCATAGCGCGAGCCGGTCCGTGCCACCAATTCCGCTCTGCTCCGACTGTACACCGCCGTATTCTCTAAAGGCATCTCTTGTCTGGCGCCGATGTGCAACACCCCCGAAGTCTCTTGTTTTTCCAAACAGAAAAGGGCCAAAGCCGTCGCCGCGCCGCCCGATGAGCCGCAATAACGAATCTCAGGATCGCTCGCATAGCCTTCCCATACGTCCAGCGCCGGCCCCCATTCCCGACGTAATTCAGCGATGATGGGGCCTCGGTCGTCAAAAGGTGGATGAGAGACGTCAATTCCGGGACACACTTCGATGCAACCGCCACATTGCTGACACCGATCAGCGTTGACTATCGGCCGAATCCCCTGGTTACGTATATCCACCAGAGTGATGGCCTGGTTCTCGCACGCCGCCGCGCAAGCGCCGCACCCCATGCAAAGCCGTCGTTCAACGACCTGGTCAATTCTTTTGAACTTCATTCAAAACCTCTTCCACCGGTCGCAGGAATTCGTCCATGCTGTCCTTAAGCTCTTCAATATCCTTGTCCCACCAGGCTTGACGCTTGATCCTATCAATCGTTTCAGCGGAGAATCGGTACCTGGCGACTCTGGCCGGGTTGCCCAGGACAACGGCAAAGTCAGGCACATCTTTCGTCACTACGGCGCCCGCACCAATCACCGCGCCGTCACCGATCCTTCTAACGGAAGGTAAAATAAGTGCGTTTTGTCCGACCCACACGTCATTTCCAATGGCGATCTCGCTTCGGGAGATTTTTTCATCCTGAACGTACTGATAGTAAGGGTTGTAGAAATACGGATGCATCGACCTGAACGATAGCGGATGGTTCCCATTGAACCGGCAAACGCCCGCCGCAAACGAACAGTAGCGACCGATCTTCGTAAACGCATTGAAACACAACGCGTCGAAACAACCGCCATAGCTGTACAAACCGACCTCGATACCGTGGTAATCGCGGAAGATACGACGCAGCGTGTTCGAGATCATCTCTCCGCCTTCGAGCTTTTTGATCCTATTCAATATGCAATTCCTCAGCCTGCGTCGTTTAATGGCATACAGTTTATAAAGAAGATTAGATAGCACGGTTATGGGTCTCGCTCTTTCACCTTACACATCGACCGTCTCGAACATATTCATGATGTTCGACTTCACGTCCGGAAGAACGCTGTTTAATTGCGACCGGATTTGGTCGCGTTCCTCGAACGCGGCCTTAACAATGGATAACAACTCGTCTTTATCGCACTGATACACTTCCGCCACACAACGCCCCAATCCAACCGTATCAAAAACCCCTCGAAACTTCTTGCTGTAAGCAATCCCAACGGCCGGGATCGACTGGGATAATGCCGCGATACACGAGTGCATTCGCGAACCCATGAAGAAATCACACAACCCGATGACGTACTTAATTTCATTTTGGTTATACGTTCCCTGCGTGAGAAATATCCGACCCGGGTACTTCTCCTTGAGCATCTCGTACATCTGTTGGCACGCACGGGGATCATCCTCTTCCGGCCAGTCCGGCCTGAACACGTGCGGCACCAGAAGGACCAGCGTTCGCTCATCCGCCATCACATAATCCAGGACGCTCTCAATCATCCCCTGATAATCGGTTTGTAAGCCGAACATATTGTTCCGCGTATAGCCGCCGCTGAAAAGAAGCCCGCTGATATTGAGGCCCACGACAATGGAATCTTTCGTTCGCACATCGTTAAGCGAGCCAATATCCATTGACCGGGGTTCAGCCGGATCCAGAACAAACGCCACGTCCGGCGCGAACCGGAGTTTTCCGTTTTCGCTGTGAACGTTGAGCAGGTTCTTCGTGTAGTCCAGTCCCTGACGATCCCTGGAATAGACCGCACCGGCGCGCTTCAAAATGTGCCGGGCCAACGCCCTGGCCCGTTTTCTTTTGAACGGACCATAAGTTTGAGGCA
>Ga0272442_10009883_pt1 | contig 11826 bp, 14 predicted proteins | sample SSMForm2O_FD_200262 | JGI IMG/M metagenome (GOLD analysis project Ga0272442, IMG submission 200262) | Marine sediment archaeal communities from Little Sippewissett salt marsh, Falmouth, MA, United States - SSM-Form-2O | ecosystem: Environmental > Aquatic > Marine > Wetlands > Sediment ...
ACTTCCGGGGTCCCCGCCAGATGACCGGTTGGTCCGGCCCGGTCAGCAGGAAGCCGATCGACATGACCGAGAGGTTCTCGTTCACCTCGACGGGCGCGATCCGGTCGTTCTCCAAGCCGACGCCGCGCCCGCTCAAGCCCAGCAATTGCGGAATGCTCGGGCCGTGAATGTCCACGTCCAGCAGGCCGACCTTCTTGCCTGCCCGCGCGAGCGCGACGGCCAGGTTCGCCGCCACCGTGCTCTTGCCCACGCCTCCCTTGCCCGACAAGACCAGCAGCTTCTTGCCGATCCGATCCATCCGGGCGCGAAGTTCCTGCTCCTGGATGATCTGTTCCATCTTGTTGGACCCGGCGGGCGGCGCCTGCGGCGGCGAGTTGCAGGTCTCGCAGTTCTCACCGCACGTCTTCTCACAGGGCTCTTCGGGCATTCTGTCGTTACTCCTGCTTGCCTGCCGGCGACGTGGAGGACACGGCCTCGTGAACGGCCTGGTAGAGTTGTCGGATCTCTTCGGCGGCGGCGTTGTCGGTGTATTCGACGACCGACTTTTTCTGGATCTGCGCCTCGGTGACGCAGCGGTCGTAGCGGACGCGTCCGAGCACGGGCAACCCGCGCCGGCTGGCGTCGGCCTCGATCCGTGAGGCGACCTCGCTGTTGAGGTCCCACTTATTGATACATACTCCGGCCGGGATATTGAAGTGCCCGGCCAGTTCCGCCACGCGCCCGAGGTCGTGCATGCCGCTCAGCGTCGGCTCGGTGACCACCAGAATGAAGTCCGCCCCGGTGACCGACGCGATGACCGCGCAACCGATGCCCGGCGCCCCGTCGACGAGAATCAACTCCAGGTGCCGCTGCTCGGCGACTTGCCGGGCTTCCGTGCGAACGAGGCTGACGAGCTTGCCGGAATTCTCCTCGGCCACGCCGAGGCGGGCGTGGACCATCGGCCCGAAGCGGGTGTCGGAGACGAACCACTCGCCGTTGACGGCCGGGGCAAACTCGACGGCCTTGTCCTGGCAGAACCAGGCGCAGAGGCCGCAGCCTTCGCAGGCGATCGGGTCCACGCGGAAGGTCTTCGGGACGCGCCCGTTGCCGGGCCCGTCGAAGTAGATGGCGTCGAAACGGCAGATTTCCTCGCACTTGCCGCACGCCGTGCAATGCCCGGACATGATCCGCGCCCGCGAGCCGCCGGAGAACTTCTCGCGGCGCCGGATCGTCGGTTCGAGGACCAAGTGCAGGTCGGCGGCGTCGACGTCGCAATCGGCCAACACCGGATTCTCCGCCAAGGCCGCGAACGACGCGACCAGCGAGGTCTTGCCCGTGCCCCCCTTGCCACTAATGATCACCAGTTCCTTCACGTGACCTTCTCCAGGAGCCTCTCGAAGAGGCGGGCGTAGTCGGCGACCGCCTCGCAGGCCATCTCGCCCCGCGAGTAGGCCTCGGCGATCCGGCGGTCGTCGGGGATCTCCTCGAGGATCGCCAAGTTCTTCTGACGGCAGAAAGCGCTGGTCTCCCGATCGCCCATGCCCGCGCGGTTGATCACCACGCCGAGAGGCAGCTTCAGGGCGTGAACCATCTCGACGGCCAGTTTCAGGTCGTTCAGGCCGAACGGGGTTGGCTCGGTCACCAGGATAACGAAATCGGCGTCGCGAACGCTCTCGATCACCGGGCAACTGGTTCCCGGCGGGGCGTCGAAGATGGCGAGGTCGACCTCCGGGACGGCCTTGCGAACGGCGCGAATAACCGGCGGGCTCATGGGTTGGCCGATGTTCAGCCGCCCGTGGACGAACCGCACGTCGCCGGCCGAGCCGACCTGTACCTCGCCCGTCTCGTGGACGACCTCGGTGATCGCCCCGACCGGGCAGACCAGCGAGCAGCCTCCGCAGCCGTGACACAGGTCGGCGAAGACCAGGACGGTCTCGGCCAGGGGGGCGATCGCCTTGTACTGGCAGATCTCGCCGCAGAGCCCGCAATGCGTGCACTTGGCCTCGTCCACCTGCGGGATGGACGTTCCGACGGCCGACGTGCTTTCGAACTGCGGCTTGAGGAAGATGTGCCCGTTGGGCTCCTCGACGTCGCAGTCCACGTACGCGACACGGCGACCGGCACGGGCGGCGACGAACGCGAGGTTCGTCGCCACCGTTGTCTTGCCGGTTCCGCCTTTGCCGCTGGCAACGGCGATTTTCATGTCGTTCTCTCCCCGGCCGGTCGGCAGGGGCGCGTCGTGGCATGGGCCATCAAGCTAGCCTTCCTGCTCCAATTGCTGGATCTGCTCTTGGATCTGCTGGACCTGCTGGTTCATGGCCTCGGCCTGCGCCTTGAGGAACTCAAGCTGCTGGTCCTTGGTCATGGCCGGCGCCGCGCCGGGCGCGTAGGGGTAGGGCGCAGCCGTTGGCGCGGGCATGCCCTGTGCCGGCCAGCCGGCGGCTCGTTGCCAACCGGTCAGTCCGGTTGCGTAGAAGCCGTTTCGCCGGCCCCATCCGCCGCGTCCGCCGCCGCGGAAGCCGCCGCGGAAGCCACCGCCGCCAAAGCCACCGCCGGCCACCGGATTCATGTACCCGGGGACCGCGTATCCCGCGCAGAAGCCCGCGGCTCGTCCTGTCATCGGTCCCATTCCGCCCGGACCTGTTCCATCTCCACCTGGCATGATTTTACTCCTTGCTCTTGTGGGTTTCAGTGATGCGTCGTTATCGGTTTCTTCCGCGGCCTTGGCCGCCGCCTTGTCCGCGGCCTTGGCCTTTTCCACCGCCTTGTCCACGTCCTTGCCCGGCGCCTTGTCCGCCGCCGCGACCTTGGCCCTGGCCTTTGCCGCGACCTTGTCCTCGGCCGCCTCCCTGACCCTTACCGCAGGGCCCGAGACCTCGTCCTGTTCCGGCGCCTTTTCCTTGCGGCCCGGTTCCATCACCTTGTGGCATGATGCGACTCCTTCCGGCGCCAGGCGACCCGTGGGTCGAGGCGCTCGTCTAGTTCCGAGTGATCCGTTGCTTCTGTCTTACCATGTTAGCATCGTCGTCCGCGTCCGCGGCGGCCGAACCACGGTCGCCCGTACAGCCACGCTCGCCGGCCGGCCCAGGCCGCGCCGTACGGCCGGAATCCGATCACGCCATACGGCGCGTACGCGCCGGCGAACGCGAAGGGCCAGCCCCCCATGGTCCGTCGCCCAAACGCGCCGAAGCCCAGAGCTGGCGGCAGCGGCCCCATCCTAGGCGCGGGCGTCACGCAGAAACCCATGCCTCGCCCGGTCATCGGCCCTTGTCCTCGCGGTCCGGTTCCATCAAGCCCTGGCATAGCGGTCCTCCTCTTCGGCCGGCGCCTCGTCGGCCCGCCGGGCGACCAGGCTGCCCACGGTGCAGCCCAAGTCCTCGGCGATCACGGGGCATTTGGCCTTCAATAGGAAGAAGATGTTCTTGTCGACCTCGCTGAGCGTCTCGTAGTTTCCCTGTCCCTTGGCGAGGACCAGGTCGGCCGCTTCCCAGTGCCGGGCGAAGGCCTCGCTGCACTCGGAAAGGATCGTCCCCGGCGCGTCGGAGCCGTTGTCGATGACGGCCACCCGGTCGCACAGTCCGGCGACCCGGGCGTCGTCCATCGTGGCGTCGTTGATGACGGGCGAGCCCTTGACGACGACGGTTACCTTCTCGCGGGGCAACTGCTCGATGAGGAGCCGATCGAGGACGATCTCGCCGGCGTTATCCGCGAGAAAGAGGATGCGTTCGGCTTGGTCGATCGCCTCGCGAAGCGCCTCGATATCCCCGTTCAGGGGCTCTTCGAGGGCCTGGGCGATGGTGTCGGTCACGTGAGACTCCCGCAGATCGCTGGTGACGCCGAAGTCGATGATGTTCCCGGCGATCGCGAGTCGCACGGCCGCGGCCAGCGGATCGTCCGAGGCGATCACCTTCGCTTCGAGCTGCGGGTACAACTCCAGCGCCAGCCGGTTGAACTGGCGTTTCACCTCGAGGTACGGGTCCGGGTCTCCGGTCGCCTTGCGGATGAGGCGGTGTATCCATTGCCCCATCTGCGGTGGCGAGCAGCGAAGGTCCACCTCGCCGGTGGCGCGGAGAACCTCGCGAAGAACCCGCTCGTGGACGGTTTCGTCTTCCGTCACCATACGAGCCGAATCCAGCGCCTGCCGCACAAAACACGGAATGCAGGCCAGGGAAGTCTTCATAGTCGTTTTCCGTTACACCCAATGTGCCTGAACGTCCGGGCCGCCGACGGCGGGGAGCTTGCCGGCGCGGAACTGCTCCAGCGCCTCCCGCGCCGTTCCCGACGCGCCGGTGTGGATCTGGATCTTGGCGGCCTGGAGCGTGGCGAAGGCCTTCGGCCCGACATGCCCGGTCACCACGGCCTCGGCGCCCGCGCCGACGATGTTCTGGGCCGCCTGAATACCCGCGCCCTGGAGGGCGTTGAAGTTCTGAGTGTTGTCCTGGGCGGTACAGTCGCCGGTCTCGCTGTCGACCAGCAGGAAGTACCGCGCCCGGCCAAACCGGGGGTCCACCGGGCTGTCGAGGTCCGCGCCTTGGGCAGTGATAGCCAGCTTCATCATGTGTCTCCTTGTCTGTTGGTTCCGAATTGGCCGCGACGACGGCCTCCTCTGAATCTCCGGCGCTGCCCGCAACAGCCGGGAAGAAGGAACGCCTGCTCGGTCAGCCGGCCGGAGAGGAATGCTTGCAGGATCTCTTCGACGGCGCCACACGTCTGGGGGATGACGTTCACCCCGACGGATCGCACCATCTGCTCCAACGGGCCGGAAATCGCGCCGCAGATCAGGACGTTCACGCCGTGATCGACCAACCACCGGGCTCGCAGGGCGAAGTGCGTCCCGTCCAGGGACACCTCCTCGCGCTGAACCTGGCCGCCGTCGGCGACCTCCGCGACCATGAGCCGCTTGGCCACGTCGAACACCGGCGAGATCCGGCCCTGCCACGTTGGAATAGCGATTCTCATCGTCAAGAAGTAATGCGAAAGCTGTGCCCAATCGGCCCTCTGGGGGGAATATAACCTTAAAGATATTTGGGAAAAGAAAATACGAGATCTCTAAGGCCGGGGCAAAACAGGCTTTCTCGCGCGTTTTGCCATGGACCAGAGAAAAGAGCATTGCATTATGCGTCGATATTTCGTACGGTAGTGGGACAGAATGCCATTCAATGAGATGGCCAGCAGGGGGCGTGAGGGCCGGAATTATGGCCGAAACGACAGACGGCGAGCGGCGGGACGTCATCCTGGACTCGATCAACGAGGGCGTCTTCACGGTCGACCGCAATTGGCGGATCACGTCGTTCAACCGGGCGGCCGAGCACATCACGGGCGTCGCCCGGGACGACGCCGTCGGTCGGGCCTGCTGCGAGGTGTTCCGGACGAACGTCTGCGAGAACGACTGCGTGCTCAAGCGCACGCTCTCGACGGATTGCCCGACGATCAACGTGCCGGTGTACATGGTGGATGCGGCCGGGGAGCGGGTGCCCATCCGGGTCTCGACGGCGGTGCTGCGCGATGGAGCCGGCGAAGTTATCGGCGGGGTCGAGACGTTCCAGGACCTCAGCCAGGTCGAGGAGCTGCGCAAGCAGTTGGAGGCCAAGTACACCTTCGCGGACATCGTGGGGCACAGCCGGGCCATCACGGAGCTCTTCGACGTTCTTCCACAGATCGCCGCCAGCAGCAGCACGGTGCTGATCTCCGGCGACAGCGGGACGGGCAAGGAACTGTTCGCCCGGGCCATCCACAATCTCTCGCCCCGGCGGTCAGAGCCGTTCGTGGCGATCAACTGCGGCGCGCTGCCCGACACGCTCCTGGAGGCCGAGCTGTTCGGGTACAAGGCCGGCGCCTTCACCGACGCGCGAAGCGACAAGCCCGGGCGCTTCGCGCTGGCCGAGGGCGGGACGATCTTCCTGGACGAGATCGGCGACGTCTCGCCCGCCATGCAGGCGAGATTGCTCCGCGTGCTCCAGGAACGCACGTACGAACCGCTTGGGGGGGTCGAGTCCGTCCACGCGAACGTTCGCGTGGTGGCGGCCACCAACAGGAGCCTGCCCCGGCTGGTCCGCAAGGGCCTGTTCCGAGAGGACCTGTACTACCGGATTCAAGTCGTCGGTTTCGAGTTGCCTCGGCTTCGCGATCGCAAGGAGGACATTCCGCTGCTGATCGAGCACTTCGTCGCGAAGTTCAACCGCCTTCAGGGCAAGGACCTCGCGGGGGTCTCCGAGGACGTGCTGGGCCGGCTGATGGAGCACGACTTCCCGGGCAACGTTCGGGAGTTGGAGAACGTCGTCGAGCACGCCTTCGTGCTTTGCCGCAACGGGCTGATCCAGGTTCGGCACTTGCCCCCGGCGTTTCGGGGGGATTCGGCCGACGAGCCGCCGGTGCTGGCCCGCGGGATGTCACTGAAGGCCATGGAGAAGCGGCTGGTGGCCGATGCGCTTCGCCGGCACGACGGCAACCGCACGGCCGCGGCGAGGGAGTTGGGCATCGATCCGAGCACGCTGTTCCGCAAGGCCAAGGCGATGGGCATCGAGTTGCCCGAGCGGGACGGGCGAAGCAAGAAGGCGTAGAGGCCGGCGGGGGCCGCTACTTCTTCGCCGCGGCGGGTTTGGCGCCGACCGAGACGACGTCAAAGCCCTTGAACTTGCAGAACTGCGTGCCCGCGCCGCTCTTGGCGGTGGACCACGTGCCCTTGCGGTAGAGGATGGGGTTGTCGATGTTCAGCGTCTGGTGCCAGTCGAAGACGTACTCGGACTTGTCCGTCATTCGGACGCGGCAGGCCCAGTGGGTGCAGGCGTAGCGGCGGATGTACTTGCGGTTCGAGATCACGGGGACGACGCGGACCATCTGCATGGCCAGTTCGACGTCGGGCAGTCTCCGGGCGCGGATGGCCGCGTTGATCGTGGCTGCGACTCTCTTGGCGATGCCGTGGCAGACATACGGGGCCACGTCCGGGTAGGTCGAGTTCAGCGGGTTGCGGATCGTCACGAGGTTCTTGGCGCTGTAGTAGATGTTCCGCGCGACGCCGGTCATGCCCACGCCGTCGGGCAGGGCGTAGCTGAGCCACGACTCGATCTGCCGCGCGCAGTCGGGGTTCTTCCGCACGACGTTGACGATTGCCTTTGCCTGTTCGCGGGTCAAGGCCATGAGGGGCTCCTTTCATGCGGCCAGCGCCGCGGCCTCCGGACGGGTCGGCTTCGAGGGGGCCCTGTCCGCCACGGCGGGGGGCTCTCGGGTATTATAGCAGTCAGTCGACCGGTTGGCGCGTCTTGGCGAGAACGCGGACGGCCTGGCCGAAGGCGCCCAGGCCGCGGAGACTCTCCTCCGGCATGGCCGCCTCGATCCGGGCGGTCGTGCCGGAGTAGCTCTCGCTATGGACCTCCCCGTGCCGGGCGATGTACTGCATGAGTCTGCCGTTCGTGCAGTCGGCCTCCAGGATGACGCGCAGCAGGTTCCCGCCGGCTCGCTCGGCCACCTGGGCGATCAGCTCGTCGGCGCCCAGCCCGGTTCGCGCCGAGACGAACGCCGCCTGGCCGTACTGCCTCGAGAGTACCGTGCGGACGGCCGGGTCCGTGATCCGGTCCGTCTTGTTCAGGACCAGCAGGACGTTCTCGCGGTCGCAGCCGAGCTCGTCCAGCACGCTGTTCACGGCGGCGATCTCGTGGTCCACCCGCTCATGCGACGCGTCGGCTACGTGGATCAGCAGGTCCGCGCCGATGGCCTCGGCCAGCGTCGCGCGGAAGCTGGCCACCAGGTGGTGGGGCAGGTCGCGGACGAACCCGACGGTGTCGCTCAGCAGCGCGGTCTGCCCGGTGCCCAGTTCCCACCGGCGGGTCTTGGTCTCGAGCGTCGCGAAGAGCTGGTCGGCCACGTAGGCGTCGCAACCGGTCAGGAGGTTCATCAGCGTGCTCTTGCCGGCGTTGGTGTATCCGACGAGGCAGACGCAGAAGACGTCGCGTCGGCCCTGGACCTCACGGATCTTGCGGCGGTCGATCTCGGCGAGCTTCTTCTTGAGGAACGTCACGCGCCGTTGGACGAGGCGGCGGTCGATCTCGATTTGCTTCTCGCCCGGGCCGCGCGTGCCGATCGCCCCGACGGCGGCCGCCGGGCTCGATGCCCCGCCGGCCAGCGTGTCCAGGTGCGACCACATGTGGCGGAGCCGCGGGTACGTGTACTCCAACTGCGCCAGCTCGACCTGGAGCCGGCTCTGGTGCGTTCGGGCATGGGCCGCGAAGATGTCCAGGATCAGCTCGCTGCGGTCGAGGATCTTGCGGTGCGTGATCTCCTCGAGGTCGCGGATCTGCGCGGGCGTCAGGTCATTGTCGAAGAGGATCACGTCCACCTCGTTCTGGTCGGCCCGGTCGGCGATCTCGCGGGCCTTGCCGGTCCCGACGTACAGGCCCGGATGCGGGCGGGGGCGCTTGGCGGTCATCTCGTCCACGACCCGGGCGCCGGCCGTCCGCGCCAAGCTGCGCAGCTCGCCCAGCGGATCGGTGGGATCGATGTTCGAATCGGGCAGGATGACGGCCACCAGCAGCGCTCGCTCGCGCTGGACGGCCAGTTCCGTTCGTTGAATATCGGCCATAGGCTTCCGCGACGAGTTCCTGGGGGACATGGTTCGGCGAGGCCTACAGCTTCAGGAGGGTCTCGACGGAGATATCCTCGTCGACGTCGGGCCAGTGGATCCCGATGCCCTGGCCGATCAGGCACCAGTTGGCCCGCTGTTCGGGGGAGGCGTCCCTCAGGAGGGGGAACCACTCCAGCGGCGCGGAGACCTCTCTTCCGTCGGCCAACTCCACGTGCAGCCTGTCGTCGTCGCACCGAGTGGAGACGGCCAAGGCGGCGGTTTGCGGCCTATGCGCGGCTGAAGTACTCATTCCACTTCTCCTGGAACTCCTCGCGATGCTCGGCGATGAGGTCACGCAGGTGACGTATCTCCTTTGCATTATACCCCACGGATCGTGACAGGGCTACCGGGCTGAGCCAGAACTTCGCGTAGCGGCCGGCGGAGTCCACGTGAATATGAGGCGGCTCGGTTCCTTCGCGGCTGAAGAAGAAGAACCGATACCCCGCGACACGATAGACCGTGGGCATGGCGGTGTTCCTTCGGACCTTCCCTGGCAGTCTCCCGCGCCGTTCGCGGATGTCAAGCGTCACGTGCCGAAGGCCCAGAGCACCCACGGCAGGACGCCCGCGAGGTAGATCAGCGTGTTGGCGACGAACAGCAGCGACGCCGTTCGCGGGCGGAGGCCGAACATGTTCGCCATGGCCACCAGCATGACGGCCGTCGGGACGAAGGCCTGGACGAGGAAGACGTCCCGGCTGAGTCCGACGAGGGGCCAGGGCCCCCAGGCGATCAGGGCCAACAGGGCGGACCCGACGGCCAGCCCGCCGCCGAAACGGACGGCCGCCAACGCGACGACGAGCTTGGCGGCCGGGCGAAGGCCCGAGGCGTGCAGCCGCAGGCCGATCGCGAAGTACGCCACCGGCACGAGCGTAAAGACCAGGATGTCGATGACGTGGCTTCGGGCGACGATGGCGGGTCGGGCGACGCCCGAGGCGGACAGGGCGATCGCGACGGTGTAGGTGACCAGGCCGATCGAGCGGACGTCGAAGACGCTCCGCAGGTAGAGCCTGCCCAGCGAGACGCCCCCGCCGTCGGTGGCGTGGTGGCGCGAGACGGGGTACCCCAGGAAGACCGCCACCGGCCAGAACATCAGCGTGTAGATGCTGCTGCGGGCCAGGCCCGCCTCGCCGAACAGAAGGAACAGGACGAACCCGCCCATGGTGATGCCGTGATTGGCCACCCCGGAAGCGACGGCGAAGAGCCCGCGCTCGGCGCGCTGACGGGTGACGAGCCGCCCGACGCCCAGGCCCAGCGCCATCATGCAGACGGCGTGGACGGCCCCGGCGACAGGCAGCACGGCGTCGGCGGCCACCAGGCGAATGCCCCAGATGCTCAGGAACCCGATCGGCGGGTATCCGCCCGTGGCCATGAACGTCATGATCCCCCGGGCGGCCGACTCGCGCACGAGCCCGGTACGGCGGGCGACGTAGCCGGCCGCCATCGCCGCGGTGATCAGGCCGACCATCGTGATGAGCTTCGGGACGACGGGCATGGAAGCCAAAGCCTAGGCCCCGACCGGGTGGGGGGCAAGGGCCAACGCACGATCGTCGCAACGGCAGGCCTGCCGCCCCGAGAGGGGATCAGGCGAGGACGCTCGCGCCGTCGGCGGCGCGGGTGGCGAAGATCGGGCAGCGGCGCCCGTAGCGCTGCTCGAAGCCGTCAGCGATGGCGTTGGCGATTTCCTCGGCGCGGTCTGCGCCCGCCAGGACGATCGCGCAGCCGCCGAACCCGCCGCCGGTCATCCGCGCGCCGTAGACGCCCTCTCGGCCGCGGGCCAACTCGACGATCGCGTCCAGCTCCTCGCAGCTCACCTCGTAGTCGTTGCGGAGGGCCTCGTGCGAGCCGTACATCAACTCGCCGAACCGCGCGTAGTCGCCTGCTTTGAGGGCCTCGACGGCGTCGAGCGTCCGGGCGATCTCCCCGACGACGTGCCGGGCCCGCATGAGCTCCTTGCCCGCCAGCGTGCCGTCGGTGCCGGCTGCGTCGATCCGAGCGACGTCGGCATCGCGAAGGGCGGCGATGCCCAGCGTTGCGGCCGCCGACTCGCACTGGCTCCGGCGCGCGGCGTAGCCCCCGTCGGAGATCTCGTGCTTGACCTGCGTGTCGGCCACCAGAAGGACGACGTCCGGGTCGTCGAAGGGGATCTGCTTCGTCTCGCCGCTTCGGCAGTCCAGCAGCAGGGCCCTCCCGGCCTGGCCGAGGATCGCGATGGACTGGTCCATGATGCCGCACGGCGCGCCGGCGAAGTCGTGCTCGGCCTTCTGGCAGACGAGGGCGAGATCGCGCCCGGAGATCGCGTCGAGGGTCCCGGCCGCGGCGAGCAGGGCCTTGGCCGTGGCGACCTCGAGCGAGGCCGACGACGATAGCCCGCCGCCGATGGGCACGTTGCTGGCGAAGAGCACGTCGCAGCCGACGAGCGGCAGGTTCCGTGCCGCGAGCCCCGCGGCCACGCCCGTGGCGTAGTTGGCCCACTTCGGCTCGCCCGGGGCGATCTGCCCATCGAGGTCGATCGTCGCCTCGCCGGCCCCCTGCGCCGAGCGAAAAGTGACCTGCCGGACCTCGCGCGGCGCCCAGGCGCCCAGCGTCTGCCGATCGATGGCGATCGGCAGGACGAACCCGTCGTTGTAGTCCGTGTGTTCGCCGATGAGGTTCACCCGCCCCGGCGCACGAACCACTCCCGCCGCCGGGCGACCGTACGCCGCCTCAAACGCCGCCTTCAGTCCGTCGGTGTCTGTGCCCATGGTGGAAACGAAGCTACCGGTCGCCCGAGCACGTGTCAAGCGCACGACGGGGAAGGGGTTAAAGCCCACGGGTCGCGACCCGTGGGCTTCAGGGCTTGCGCGACCTGTGGGCTTTCTTGGGGGGATAGACCCTCCCATTCCGGACCGGACGCTTGCTCATTCCGTAACTTGGACTTACGATCCGCCCATGAGCGGATGGAACGGTTGGTACCACGTTACGGGGGGTACGTACGGCACGTGGCTTCGGGGCGATGCGCGGGGGTGGCGCGATCGGAAGCACCGCACCCACGTTGAGGGCGACTACAGGAACCCGCCTCCGCCGGGGCAGTGGGATGCCTTGCGGGAGCATATTCGCGGGTCGCTCAAGCGGCCGCCGGTGAAGCTCGACGAAACCCAGTGTCGGGCGGCCGGCCAAGCGATGGTGGAACGGCTTTTCGAGCAGGGGGCGGAGGTCCTCGCGCTGGCCCTGGATGCGGTGCACTACCACGT
>Ga0272442_10009884_pt1 | contig 11826 bp, 10 predicted proteins | sample SSMForm2O_FD_200262 | JGI IMG/M metagenome (GOLD analysis project Ga0272442, IMG submission 200262) | Marine sediment archaeal communities from Little Sippewissett salt marsh, Falmouth, MA, United States - SSM-Form-2O | ecosystem: Environmental > Aquatic > Marine > Wetlands > Sediment ...
CGCCGTATCGAGCCTCTGGACGGCTTGTTCCTGCGGCTGGTGGGGAAGAGGCGCAGGAGCAGGCATTTCCATTTTGCACTCAATCTTCTCTACTGTTCGCGTTATTATCCGGAACTCGGATTCTACAGCCAGCAGCGGCAGAAGCGGCAATCCTTTGATTCCGCAATGGCGTATTACCTCGATTTTTTCAGCCGTTTCTGCTCCATTCCCCGGAACAGACTGCGGAATGAAATCGCCTCTTATCTCAGATTGCAATACGGTGCGGGCGAGGTGGTCACCGAGCACAGCGGGACTGTCGGCGAAATGTTGTGGCGTGTTGAGACAAAGCAGAAAGCTCGATAATGCTGCGAAAGATTGAAATTGGAGATATCTGGCTCAAGGCCGCTGTTCTCGGCAGTCTCTGGGCATCCAGCGAAATCCTGCTCGGCAGCTTTCTGCATAATTTGCGGATTCCAATGGCCGGCACCCTGCTTTCGGCTCTCGGGGCGGCCATTCTGATCAGCGGTTTTCAATTCTGGCCCGAGAAGGGGCTGTTCTGGCGCACCGCATTGATCTGTTCCGCGATGAAATCCATTTCACCCAGCGCCGTAATCGTTGGACCCATGGTCGGCATATTCATGGAGGGAGTGCTGCTCGAGTCCGCTGTTCAGGTTTTTGGAAGACATAGTCTCGGTCTCATCGTTGGAGGCGCGCTGGCGGTGTCTTGGACCCTGGTGCAGAAAGTGATCAGCACGGTTTTCACTTTTGGTCTCAATGTCATTGAGCTTTACAAAGGCCTCTATTCCTATGCCGCCGGCAATCTGGGAGTCGAAAACTTTGGTCCTTTTGACCTGGTTATAGCTCTGTTCGCCGTTCAGATGCTGGCCGGCGCCGCTGTCGCGGCCGCCGCCGTGTTTCTGGGACGAAGAGCGCGCGGAAGCGCTCCAGGACCGGCGGATCTCCCGCCTCTGCCGCAGTCTCGATATCTCGAAATCGATCCGATCCAGCGTTTCTCCATCATACTGCTGTGCTTCAACATCACGGCCATCTTTTCCGGCATGTGGCTGTTGAGCCGCCATTCACCGCTGATCTCGCTGCCGTTCGTCGCGCTTTATATCGTTTTTTGCCTTCTTCGCTACCGGCGCTCCATGAACAGGCTGAAACGGCCCGTCCTGTGGATCGGCCTCGCGGCTCTGGTCATTCTGTCCGGGCTGTTCCTGAACGGCTGGCAGCAGGATCATATCTGGAGCTGGGGCGGTATGCGGACCGGACTTGTCATGACCGTCCGCGCCGTGCTGGTGATTCTCGGATTTTCAGCGGTCAGCATCGAGCTGCGAAATCCGCGCGTCCTGAACTGGTTCATGCGCAAAAGCATTCAGGATTTCCCCAAAGCCCTGGGCATCGCGTTTGAAATTCTGCCGCAATTCATCGCCATACTGTCCGGAAAAACGCCCGGTAAGAGATCCGGACTATCGCCCGGTAAGAGATCCGGACTATCGCCCGGAGAGAGATCCGGACTATCGCCCGGAGAGAGATCCGGACTATCGCAGATCTGCAAAAGGCCGGCCGCAATTTTGCCCGAACTGCTGCATCACGCGGACCGCTGGCTGGCGTTTTATCGAGAGTCTGAACCCATGAGACGCAAGGTCATTTTTCTGACCGGTCGTTCGGGCGAAGGCAAAACCACAACCGTCATCCGCGTCGTCGATCGCTTGCGCGATTCCGGATACGCTGTGGCCGGCGTTTATGCGCCCGCCTTTTGGCGGGGTGGTGAACGTTCGGGTTTCGATCTTGTGCGGATCGGCGATGGTGGGCGCGTGCCGCTCTGCCGGATGAACGGCGCTGAAAGCGATGTTTCCGTCGGTCCCTATCATTTCGACAGTGCCGGCCTGGACTTCGGGAACCGGGCGCTCAGTCCGGATTCTCTGCTTGGTGCAGACTTCATCATCGTCGACGAAGTCGGCCCCCTGGAACTGCGAGGCGAGGGCTGGGCCGAGGCCCTGGATGAAATGGTGAGCCGGATCGAAAAGCCGATGCTATGGGTGGTGAGAAAACAGGTTTTGAGAGAAGTGAGCATTCGCTGGTTGACCCATGATCCCGTCGTTCTGGACGTCAAAAACACGGATGTCGAATCGATCGTCAATTGCCTGGTATCGCTGGCTGATCTCACCTAGAGCAGCGCGGGCAACATATACTAACTGAAGGAGGTTGGAGTGCCGGACCCGGAAATGAGTCCCATTGAACGTCTGCAGGAGCGGCTGGAGCGTTATGCCGTTTCCAGAACCCGCGAATGGTGGGAACGCTATCTGAAGCACGTGATTCCGTTCCGCGGCGTGAAAATGGCCGATATCCGCAAGGCATTGCACGAATGGCTCGCAGAGGAGAAAATAGTGTCCAAGCGGTCTCCGGAAGATCAGGTCGAGATCGCACTGGAGCTTCTTCGCCTGCGCTATGCGGAGGACAAACTGTCAGGAATACTCTATCTGCAGGAGATCCTGGTGCCCGAGAACGCCATCGATTGCAGCTATGATCTGAACCAATTCGCCGGGCTTTTTCGCGAGGGACACATCGCCGACTGGAATACCTGCGATTGGTTCTCCGTCAAAGTGCTCGGTCCTCTTGTCAAAAGCAAGGGCCACGAATGTGCGCTCTGCATCGCGGAGTGGAGGACGGCGGAAAATTTGTGGCAGAGACGGGCCTCGGGAGTGGCCTTTGTCAATCTGGCGAAAAAAGGAGAGGATAACTTTCCCGGATTCACCGATTTGGTGCTTGAAGTGTGCGATGCCACGGTCCGGCACAAAGAACGGTTCGCACAGACCGGCACCGGCTGGGTGCTGCGCGAGCTCGGGCGCGCCGAGCCGGCGCGCGTGATCGAGTTTCTGGAGGATCACCTGGACTATCTCTCGCGCGAAGCGCTCAAGACAGCTCTGGAGCAGATGCCGGAACAAGTGCGTTCGAGGTTTTTGAAAAAATAGAGCGCTTCAGCAATATGCCCTTCAGCGTTCTGCGCCGCCCTGAAAAGGGGGCGAACGAACGCAACCCGACCGCTGGCTCGTTATTGATGTCCGAGGAACCAACACCGACGGCGTTCTGATCGAAAAAGGTTCGATCCGCGATACCGCCAAACATCCCACTGATCCCGAAAATCTGCTTGTCACATCGGCCTGGGTGGTTACCGTCACATCATCGAGGGCGCCATTGATCACTGCGGCCGGTTTTTCAGGAGACCCCCGATATGGCGCAATGATTAAAGGACCTGTTCCTGACTCGCTTCTCATCGGCTGAATTCGCCATCCGTCCGTAGCGATTTCCAGGTCATCCAATAGACGATTTTCGACAGTAGCGATCGATCCCCGGTTTGACAAAGGGAATGTATGGATCCTTAGTCCGGATAGCTAGCCTGGCTTGCTCGCCGGAGTGTGAATTTTTTCCATGGCAAAAAAATACAATATTCCGTTCCATTTTACGTCAATAGTATTGAGATGACGGAGCTGCAAACAAAACGGCTCAAAGAGATTTTCAAAACGGAAAATCGCCGGCTGCTCGGATACATCCGAACCAGAATCGCATCCCTTGAAGAGTCGGAGGATTTGCTGCAGGAGGTCTATCTGCAGCTGCTGGGCAATCTCAATGTTCTCGAATCCATCGATAATTTGACGGGATGGCTCTATACGGTCGCCAGAAACCGGATCGTCGACTGGTACCGGCGGCGGAGGCTCGATACGGTTTCGCTCGACAGGCCGCTTGAGAATGGAATCCGTTTTGAAGACGTGCTGGCTGAAGAGCTGCCCGATTCAATGGATGACTCGACCCGCGATCTTGTCTATCGGGCCATCATCGGGAGCATCGACCGGCTTCCGGTCAAGCAGAAGTATGTGTTCATTCAACAGGTCATCGAAGGCCGGACCTTCCGGGAACTGTCGCGGGAAACCGGCGAACCGCTGAATACACTCATTGCCCGGAAACGGTACGCGATTCTGCAGCTCAGAAATGAGCTCAAGGAAATTGCAGGGATGTTGAACGAAAAATAGAGGCGTAAAATGGAAACACATGAACATTTATACAAGACACGTAGAGTATTCGCCATCGTCGGAATGGCCCTCGGCGGCGTTATCATCGCCATGGCCATGGCCCTGCTGCTCGGATTTGTCGTCATGTGGCTGTGGAACTGGCTCATGCCCGATATTTTCGGATTGACCGCCATCAGTTTCTGGCAGGCCTGGGGACTGGTTGTGCTGGCGCACATCCTGTTCAAATCGTTCCCGCATGACAAGACCGGCCACCATCATGACGATCACTGGAAAAAACATTTCAGGGAAAAATTCAAATCGCAAAAAGAGCGGGATGATGCGGCGACAAAACCCGAGGATCATGCATCCTGACGGAATTGGATGAATGCAATCGAGGTTCGGGAAAAGAGAGGTCCACGCAACGCGCACTGCGCGGCGAATCGGATTTGAGAGTGAAAATGAGCACAGAGAACAAAAACAGAGTCTGCCCGGTGGAAAACGCGGGCGGACTCGACACTTTTATCCGCAGGATCGGGCAGAATCCCCGCAGGCTGCTAAAGTCCTATGTTCGTGCCGGAATGACCGTTCTCGACCTGGGCTGCGGACCCGGTTTTTTCACTGCGGAAATGGCCCGCATGCTCGACGGCTCCGGCAAAGTCATTGCGGCCGACCTGCAGCAGGGCATGCTCGACAAGGTCAGAGGCAAGATTCGCGGCACGGAGCTGGAACGGCGCATTGAATTGCACAATTGTCAACAGGCCCGTATCGGAGTCAGCGAGAAAACGGATTTTGTCCTGGCTTTTTATGTGATTCATGAGATGCCGGATCACGACGCCGCATTCGCGGAATTGAGATCGATTTTAAAGCCAAAGGGAAAGCTGTACATCGTTGAACCGAAGCATCATGTTTCAAAGCGGGAATTTGAGGAGATGGTCGAAAAGGCGAACCGAAACGGTTTTGCTGTTGTACAAAGACCGAGTATATTGTTCAGCCGGGCTGTGGTTCTCATTGGCATGGGGGGTGACGGAGCCTGGAGCGCCCCGGGGACGCCTTTTCAAGGTTCTTCTCACCAGGAATAGCCGTTCGCTTCCGCATGTTTGACCATGGGCTTTAGCCGTGTTTCGACAAAATCCGCGCGATAGGCCGCATCCCAGATGAACCAGCTTATGCCCGGCTTTTCCATCAGCTCGGTCTGCCACAGGAATCCATCCATTTAGCAGCTGGCCGGATCGTGTCCCGGCTGGTAGCTCATGAACTCGGTGCCGGGATCCGGAACCGCGAAGCTCAATAAAATGACGTGCGTCCGGTCGGGTTATTATCTTTTTTGCACCCTGTAACGGACAGCAAGGAGCAGAGGATAATAAATGCTGGCTTGAGCGAAATGGGCAGAAAAATGAACAGATGTTTCAGGTTCATTTCCCGAAGTTCAGCGGTTTTTTGCATAATATTCTTTCGCCAGATCTGTAACCCGCAGCACAAATTCGCTTTTGGCCTTGGTATATGCGATGCGGTCGCCTCTGTGGAGGTGCGACAGGTTCATTTTCAACTCGCCGTACTCCCGCGCCGCCTGAGGATGCTCGATCAGGTAGTCCCGGAACAAGAGCCCGTCCCAGAGCTCGAAATGGGGTTCAACCATGTGGATGTGGTGCGTTCTGTTTCCGTACGAGTCACGTTTGATGAACCATGCGTAGAACGGCGGTGCATCGTCTGTCCACATAGGCCGCCAGAAATAGTCGTATCCTTGCGCACCAAGGATTGCGGGGATCTTCCGCCTCGTATCATCCAGAGAGGTTACTTCGACCACCATGTCGACAATGGGCTTTGCCACCAGACCGGGAATGGCTGTGCTGCCGAAATGCTCGATGCGCCTGACAGGCGGACGGGGCAGGCAGGAGAGCAGGTGCTTTTTCTCTTCCCGGAACATCTGCGGCCAGCGGGGATCATAGGGCACGACGGCGACGAACTCTTTGATCGCACGGGCTATTTTACGCTCGAGGGTTTCCATGAATTAATTTGACCCAAGGCATTGATGCACCGGTTTTTTGAGATCATCCCTGGATTACTCCTCAATCCACTCGCCCAGCAGAAACCGGTGCTGCTCGACGATGCCGGCCATCGACGGTTCATAGGCCAGGTTGCGCGTCTCACCCGGATCGTATTTCAGGTCGAAAAGCTGCTCGTTGCGGGCGCCCCGGGAGTAGACGTTGTATTTGTATTGCGCGGTGCGCACCATGCGGCCCCGGCGGGACGGATCGAGTTTGTCGTCCGCCAGCTCGGTGGTCACGTGCTCGCGCCATGGAGCTTTGGGATCAGTCAGGATCGTTCTCAGGCTCGAGCCGAGAAAGGAGGGCAGGAACCGGATGCCGGCGTAATCGCAAAAGGTGGGCAGCACATCCAGCTGTGAGACCAGGTTCACCGAGTCCACTTGTCCGGCCGGAATGCGTCCGGGCCATCGGATCAGGTACGGGATGCGCACCGCTTCTTCGTACAGGCTCAGCTTGGCGGTCCAGCGGTGCGACGCCACACCGTCGCCGTGGTCGCTGGTGAACAGCACCAGAGTGTCTTCCGTCAATCCGTTCGCGTCCAGGGCATCGAGCACCCGTCCTATGGCGGCATCGACGCGTTCGGTCATGCGGTAATAGTGCCACAGATAGGCCCGCCATTCGGTTTCGCCCCAGTCACGCGACAGCAGCAGCTCATCGCCATAGTGATCCATGGCGCGTTTTTCTGCGGTGAACTGCGGTTCGTCCGGCGGGATCCCATAGTTGGCGGGCAGCGGCGGCAGCGGGCCGTCGATCTTTTCTGCATCCGGGTATCGCTCGGGACGCCGGGTCAGATAGCAGCAGTCGTGGGGATTGCAGAACGACACGCCCATCAGCAGCGGCTGTTGCTGCGGCCGGCTGAGGAACTGCGCGACCGCCTCGGCCAGAGGTTCGTCGGTGACATCGCCGTAACCCCATTCCGGCCAGTTTTTCGATGAATCGTAAAACGGCAGCAGTTCGAAACCGTCGATCTCTTTCTGCCTGCTGCCGGCGCGCAGAGGATAACTCTCCGGCAGATGCCATTTCCCGGCCCACACGGTGCGGTAACCGTGCTCGCGGAATATTCGGCCCATGGTGGCGATTTCCGGCTTCATCGAATCCCCGTTCCATTCGACGCCGGTCTCGTGCGGCATACGGCTGGATATCATGCTGCTGCGCGCTGGAGCGCAGACCGGCGAGGTGCAATAGGCCCGCTCGAAACGGACGCCATCGGCAGCTATCCGGTCCATGGCCGGTGTGGCCAGATGCGGATTGCCGGCGCAGCTCATGGCGCGCCAGGTCTGCTGATCCGTGAAAATGAGAAGAATGTTGGGTTCCTTTGGTTTCCGCCGCGCACATCCCGCCAGCGTACCCGTGGCAGCGAGCGCGCCCGCCTTGAGAAAGTCTCTTCGGTTCACCATCCTGATACTCCGTCCTTGCTCAGTCCAGAGTGATATTGATTGGTTCCATGGTCAGGATCCTGACCGGCCCTAAAAGTCCCGATAACATCGGCGCCGCCTCGCGCCATAACGTGGTTCCGGCCGGACCGTGCGTCAGGTTGGTGTGCGTCAGCCGGCTGTCTTCCGGCAGCCGGTCATCGGCGATCAGCCGGTTGAGCCAGGTGTTGGCCACCTCGACGGCGAGGTGATTTTCGCCGGAACGGAGAATATCTGTGACATCGAAGGTGTGCGGGACGAAGCTGGAAATCCCGAGCTCGCGTCCGTTTAGATAGACACGGGCAGTCTCCCTGACCACGCCGAGGTCGAGCATCAGGCGTATGTTGTCAGCTTGAGCTGAGAAAGCTTCTGACGTCTTGAAGGTTTTCCTGTAGGTCGCGGTGCCGGAGTAAAAACGGGTGCCCGGCTCCCCGGAATCGGTCCAACTGCGCAGTGAATCAAAGGTCTGTACGGGAATCGCGCCGCGGCCGCGCGTAAAACGGACCTCCCAGGAACCATCGATGGAGAGCTCTCCGGCGGCTTTGACGAGCCGTTCCACGTCGCGGCCGTCGCTGAGCTCGAGCCGGTATCGGCCCGGTTCGCCGGCGGAAAAATCGATCCCCTTGTCACAGTAACTCGCTTTAATAGCTGTTGAGGACACGCTTTTCAGGGCTGGAAAAAGTCCTCTGCCTTCGCGGCTCACACGGGTGATATACGGCCGGACCGGATTCCCGCTGAACAGGACAAATATCGAGCCATGGCCCTGCAGATGAAGCGGTATCCGCATGCCCCGCTCTTCGCGGACGAAAAGGGCGCAGGTCCGCCTCTTCCCGGTGACCGCGTCCCACAAGTGCGGCTGCATATTCCTCACACGGAACCGGGCGTCCACTGTGACCGCCGCACTGTCTCCGTTGCGGATGAAATAGAACTCGTCGTTTTCCGTCCTGCGATGGATAAAATCCAGGCTCGCTTTTGGCGGTGCATTCAAAAACTCCACATCCGGACCGATCCCCATGTCTTCCAGCACCTCTCGAACACTCTTTCCAGCGGCCAGCCGGCCTCGGCCGATTTTCCGGTCCAGGATAGCCGGCGTATCGGTCCCCCAGAGCTCGTCCGCGATTTTTCTCAGTTCGATTTCCTTTTCGACGTAATCGGCCAGGCCGTAAACGCGGTGCGGCTTCGGACCGACGACCGTGGCGCCTTCGTTCAGCAGTCTCCTGATCTTTTGAAGCACCTCCAGATCCATTCGCTCGTCGCCGGGCAGCACAAGCACGGCATAGGACATACCCGAAGGCAGCACGATACGGCCTTCCCGTACCTCGGCAGTCAGAAGCACCTCGGTATTGATGTCATCGTAATCGTAGCCGGTTCCTAGCGCCGGCCGGACATGTTTTGTTTTGGCGAAATTGGGAATCTCGTGTCCGTAGTAGAAGCAGACATCGGCGACGAACTCTCCATGCTGCAGCATGGCGCTGCACCGGGCCATATAGCTGTGCAACGGTGCGGACAGGTCCCACCAGGTGAGGTTGGTGCTCATATGGGTGCCGGCGCTGTAGGTCCAGCCCGGTTTTCCGGCCTCTGGAAGATTGTGCACCATAGTATGGTAGACCACACGGTTCATGCCTTCGCAGAACGCGCGGTCGGCCAGCGGCTTGAAGGTCGACGGGCCCTCCTGCCAGTTGACGTGGCTGGTGAAAGCCTCCATCTCGACGATCTTGTGGCCGTATATGTGCGCCGCACTGGCAATACTCTTGACGATCTGGAGCTGTTCCAATCCATCCGGATTGAGCCGCTCCTTCTTGTCGACCCAGAACTCGCCGCGCATCACATCGAGCGCACCCAGCGCTTTCAGATCCTCGGTCGGGACATCGTGCAGCGGCGGTCCGGGGCCACCGGCCTCGCAGCAGAGCTGAAGCCCATGACCGTGGCAGATGTCGCGGGCGTTGCGGTACAGGTTGTCGATGAACAGCTCGGAGACCGTTTTGCGGAAATCGTAAAGGAAGCGCTCCGTCGTCTCCTCGTTCTGAATCGTGATCCCGAACAGCGCCGGCAGGTAGGGTTCGATGCGGTATCCGTTGCGCCGGTGAAATTCCCCGGGCAGCGCCGGCGTCCAGATGACACCGGCATTGGACTCGTAGCTGGCGAGGTAGAGCCGCTCCAGGGCGGTCTTGCTCAGCGGTCCGCAGCGCTTCTCCAGCCTGCTGATAATGGTTTCGAAATGGTGAGTCACCGCTTCACTGCTGAAGTGGTCGATGGCGAGGCCGTTCGAGTTCTTGCTCGGAACCCACAACCTCTGGCCGAAATTGGCGCACACCGCACGCAGGATCACCCATTGTCCTTCGGAAAGGTCGATATTGACATGCGGGCCGGCGAATCGTCTGACCTGATCCGGATTCGTTACAACGCCGTCCGCTGCCAGCGGGAATACGAGTGTGGCCACCTCCTTGCGGTACTCCGGCATTCCGTCCTTGTCCCTGGGAACGTGCAGCGGAAAGCGGCCGTACGGTTTTGAAAACGAATCCGGCAGGACCGGGAAGGGCAGCGCCCGGTCCCAGGTCATGGGACCCCGGACCGTGTCGATCGATGCCACGAGGTTCATTGCGGCGTGCGCGGGCGTGGTCCAGGTCGCGCCGGCATTCCAGCTGCTCGAAACGATCAGACCGATTTTCAGTCCCCGTTTCTCCGCTTCATCGAGTGCGAAGGCCATGCCGTCGATCTGTTCGGGACTCATGAAGACGGGACCGGGGGGGATGACATTTTTCCTGTCCCTGATGCCGATGTCGAAGATGTCGACACCGCCCAATCCCTTTTCCTCGAATTCCTTCAACTCCTCCTTTATCGTGGTGTAATCGAAATTGCCGTGCGGCCAGATCCAGTAGCCGCGCGGCAGAGCGTCGTGCGGCGGATTGCGGAAAAGATCCTGCAGGTCGTTTCCGGCGGCCGGCAGGGTGACAACGAGCAGCATGAAAAAAGTGAGAACTCGCATATTTGGGCTCCTGTCAAACAATGACCGCCTCGACATCGAGAAACTCGGCGATTCTTTTTATCGTCTTCGCCCTGTGCCCGATACCGAGCGCGAAATGATGCGTGGGGCCCTCGCCGAACCAGCGATGCAGAAAGGTTCGCACATCCGGTTTGAAAAAACCGCGCGTGTTGGTGTTGCCCGTCGGCGGCACCGGACCGGCGACCGACTCGCCTTCTGCGAGCACGAATTTGAAGATGCCGTCCGCTCTTTGGTTGATGCCGAGCATCGTGATCGGCCCCTCCTTGATCTTGAATTCCACGCTGGCTCCGGAGCCGGGTTTGCCGTGATACTTGATCAGACTTCTCAGCACCGGCCTGCCCTGTGCTATGTTGATGTGGTGCGGACCGTCGTGGCCGACCAGGACAAAGCCCTCGTTGAAATCCACGGGATGAAATTCAGCGAAACTGCCGCCCATTTCCAGCCGGTCCATAACCATCATGGCGATGCAGGTTTTCAGATCCTGTTCGCCGCACATGGGAAAACCGGCGGCGGTCAGCAGAGAGTTGCCGACAATGAGGTTCGTCATCAGCCGGCGCATTTCCGATCCCTGTTCCGCTTCATAATAATAAGCCAGGCCGTCGAGCTTGTTCTCCTCTATGAACCGTTCCAGTGCGACCCCGGCTCTGGCGGCCTCGATCAGGTCCTCTTCGGTCAATTTCCGGGTCACCGGATCGCTTCGGGGATCGGGTGTATCGAAAAAGCTCACGATCCGTTTTTGGTACGATTCGGCCTCCGCGTCTCCGACGTTCCGATAATGTTTGTAAATGTCATCGGGTTCCAGCTGTACGATGTGACAGCCGAAGGCGCGGGTCAGGTGAGTCGGATCGCTGTGCATGTCGAGCATGGCTTCAAGAACGTGTCCCATTTGCCCGATGCGGGCGCGTTTGAGGTCGTGCAGCACTCTGGCCATCCGGCAGAATTCGGCGATCTCGTTATCGGCCTCCGGGTCGTCATTCAGGGTTCCGATAACCATAGGCGGAATTTTGCGTCCCATTCGCAGGGCCACACCGGTGAATTCCGGCAGCGAGCAGATGTCGTCGTTCATCAACTGCATGTAGGTGGACGCTTTTCCGTAATCCATGGCCCTCATGGGCTGCAGCGCCACCAGAACCATGGGAACATCGATCTCGCGGAAAATGACACCAATGGTGCTGGATGTGGCGTAGGTCAGCATATCTACGAACAGCAGATCGAGATCAGCAGCCCTGATCTTTGAAACCGCCGAATAGGCGGTTTCGGCGCAGTCGGAAATGCCGAAATTGACCACCTCAACACCGTACCCCCTAACCTTTTCCTCGAACTGCCTGAGCTTGACCTGCATTTCCTCCAGCAGTCCATCAAACTGTGACCAGTAG